>Ga0209088_10000296_pt1 | contig 36238 bp, 55 predicted proteins | sample S_140625_EF_Meta_FD_187324 | JGI IMG/M metagenome (GOLD analysis project Ga0209088, IMG submission 187324) | Freshwater microbial communities from Lake Simoncouche, Canada to study carbon cycling - S_140625_EF_MetaG (SPAdes) (version 2) | ecosystem: Environmental > Aquatic > Freshwater > Lake ... | reverse complement strand
TGCTGATACCCCATCGTAGAGGTAATTGCTTTTAGGTTGATAGCCATTAAAATCTCCTTCTTTCGGTAAATGACCGAAGTTTAACCAACAATTGTTCACTAACAACAACAGGCTCGCCGTCAAAAGTGATTATCGCATCCTGACCCGTCAAAGTATACAGCCCGTAACCGCCAGACAAGACCTTGTTTCGTAAAAGTGTAGCAGATTGGCCTGTCACAGCATAGGTTCCGTTGTCTGCCGAGATTGTGTAATTCCCGCCAGGAGGAGCAGTAAGTATCCATCCTGAAGTAGCGCCGTCTTTTATTGAGTGAGTTCCTGCGTACCATGCAGCGCCTCCAATAGCATCTGAATGATTAATATTTAAGTAATCTGAACTTACAATTCCGCTTGCTTTTGAGAGAGAAAAACTAGCTGAACCATCAGATGAGTCCAGAGTTACTAGATTTCCAGCTGTTCCGTTTACATTCCAGTTTGTAAATGTATTGGTCGTATTATATTCAAAATAAATGCTTACAGGCGTTACAGTATTAGTAATATTTGTAAATGTATTTGAGCCGTTTATTCCTATAGAAGAAGAAATTTCTAATGTGCAATTGTATATGCGACCACCGCCATTAAAAGTAGGGCTAGAACCCCCTGCTACAATTTTTCCTGCGCTAGACCCCTGAGTTGTAGTCAACCCACTAAAAGAAGCCTCAAAACCCGCCGTAAATTGTAATGTGCCACCATTAAAAGTTAAATTTGGCGACCCGTTTGCCTCAAAGTATGCAGAACTAGCCGTGTAACCATTTAAATTCAAAGTGCTGTCATTTAAAGTTAAATAGTTACCAGCAGTCAAATTACCGACAATACGGACAGTAGTGTTTACATTAGATATAGTAATATTTACGGGAAATGTTATTCCAGCCGATGTTATAGTTTGTGTTTGGCGACCCGCAAAAGTTAGAGTTGATGCGCCAGTTATAGTTGTGCTAGTACCGTTAGTCCAATTGCCATAAATTGCTGGTTGAGTTGAACCCATTGCTAACGTCATATTGTTAGTTATTACACCAACTGGCGTTCTCAATGACATATCTATTGTACCAATATTGTAGTTGGCGCTAATAGTTACCGTTGCACCCGATGTGGGGTTTGGGCTTGCTTGGAATACGGCTGTATCTTGAGCTAGTGGGAATTGAGTAGAGTCTGCCAAGCCTCCAGGGGTGGACACCCAAGCATTGTCCGACCAATTTCCAGTAACTGTGTTAGCATAATAAACAGTTTTTGGGGCATCAAAAGTAATGCCGCTATTTCCTTTACAGTCTCCTAGTCTTATTCCAGATAGCGTAGTTCCCGTTATAGCAATATCTCTAAAATCAACGTTGTCTAGTAAAGAGCCGCTTGTCATTGCTATCGAACGCTGAGTACCAATAGAATTAGAGCGAAGCATTATACGATTAGCGCTGAGGTCCGAGTTAGAGCTGCCTAGTTCAAACTTGTTGATTGTTTGATTTGCGTTAAAAATAAAATTAGAAATATTAGAAGAAGAGTTAATTGATCTTAAAATGTTAATTGTATTTGAACTTGAAAAGGTTGTATTAGTGTTATTAGCAGTAATAGTTAACCGATTGAATGTATTTGCGCCGCTAAATGATACGATTGTTGCAGAATATATAGTTAAATCATAAAATGTAACAGATTCACTATTATTAAAGATATTAGCGTTTGTCAAATTTATTGAGGAAGTTCCCGCATTAAATGTAAGATTTCCACCAGAAAGTACAAGGGCGCTACTTGTTGCGCTTAATATAATAGTTGAATTATTTAAATTTAAAGTTCGTGTAATACTGCTATTAGAAAGAAGACTTCCAGCAGTAACAGCATAGCCTCCAGTATCAAATGTTCCATAAAGATGTGAAATAGTGCCACTTCCACAATCTAATGCGCTACCTAATGTCCAACCACCGCCAGAACCGGTAAAGGTAACACCTCCTGTAAGCGTTTTTCCGTTGGTTGTTATAGTTTTACCAGTTGTGGTGGCGGCAAATGTTGTTGTGCCTGTATAGGTACGAGTAAAATTAGTAGCTTGAAATGTAAGACTTCCTGATACTGTCAAACCAATACTTGTACCTGCAAGGGTCATTGTTCCATCAAGACCTGACGCTGTGAAGTTGTTACAGACCCTTGGCGAATTTGACATTGTTACTGTAAATGCGCCCGTCCCTACGTTTGAGTTAGCATCAAAGAATACGTTATCTGCGGCAGTAGGAACAGATGCGCCAGTAGCCCCGCCTGATGTTGCAGACCATCTTGCAGTGCTTGTTGAACTCCAAGTACCTGTTCCGCCAACCCAATACCTATCAGCCATGCTTACTCCTCAGATGGCGTAACGTCAGTTACTTCAACATCAATAACATCAAATGGCGTAGTTACTGCGGCAATCCAGTTGTCTAGTCGCTGTTGCTTCATAGCTTCAATCTCAGCGTCTGTGAGTGTGTGGTCATCAGGAAAAACAATAGCATCAGCAAACTTGCCGTACTGTGTATCAAATGAGAAATCAATCTTCATGTTGCTTGGAAGACACCGTTAGTGCCGTCTAAAGTTACAGTAACTGTTTCGCCTGCCGCTACAGCTTGGCTTGAGCCGTAATCCCAATACGCCACGTTTGTGCTAGTGGTTGAGTCGGTCAAAATTGCGTACTGAAACGTAAAACCAGCGCCAGAAGCTGTCCATACAGTAGGGCTTGCCAACACCAACTTAAACGTACCGCCAGTTTGGGATGCGCTTGTTGTGCTGGCAGCGTTACCGCCAGTGGTATAGCCGTTACCGTTTGCAACTTCTGTGATCGTGCCTGCGGCTTGGTTTACCGCTGTGGCTAACTTGATCACCCATGAATCTGAGCCTGAATTGATGCCTTCAAATAAGCTCTCAATTGCAGGCTGAAATTTGTTATAGGTTGCCATGATAATCCTTATGCCAAGAAGCGAAGTTTGTACAAGGTTGTCAAATACAACTCAACAATGTTGTCAATCAACTGTTGCAACGAAGAGTCTTCTTTGTCGCAAATTTCATAGCGACCTTTTTCTATCTCATCAAGTTGACCTTGTAGAAACTCAATGATGTTGGCGGTCTTCTTGGTTGCAGGGATTGCTATGCCACCAATTAGGCCGTGTCGCCCTTGGTAGGCTTCTGCAAATGCGTCAGCATGGTCAATGATTTTGTCGTAAAACGTGTTCAAAGCCATGTGCTTAGAAAAGCTACGAGTGTTCAAGTGAACGGAATGAGCCACATTGCGACCCAAGAAAAGAAGACCTAAAAATTGCGAAGCGTTCATTGTGGGATTCCTTGTTCTGGCAACATTCCTTGTTGCATTTCTTGGGGCATTTCTTGTGGCATTTCTTCCATGCCAACATCAATGTCTTGGCTTGGCATATCTGCCATCAAGTCGCCCGATGTGATCATTCCGTGAACCGTACCCAAAACAATATCTTGGATTTGGTCTGGCGACATACTTGCCTGCACAACCGCAAGGCGCTTAGTCTCTGCTTCAAATGCTTTGACTTGCGCTTCGTAGTCTTTGCGTTGCATTTCTTGAACTTCAATAGACTTACCAACATGGTTAATCATTGAGTGCATGGCTTCCATCTCTTGACCCATTGCCTGAATTTGTTGTTCAGCCGCTTGCAATTCAGGAGACTTGTCGTTACTAGCAAGAATCTGTGGGTCAATTGTCTTCTTGAAGCGTTCAGACATTTCTTGTGCGCCAGGCCAATCCATGTTCTTGACGAACAGATCACCCGCCACAGTCCACAGTTGGGGATTACCCTGAAGCAGTTGAGCCATAGCTTCCAATGCTTCTTGGCGTTTAGTAGCGTAGCCTGGCCCTGTTGTCGCCACGACATCGTACTTACCAACGCTAGGGTTGTAGATTTTCTCAATCACAACGCCCATTTCATCCACAATTTTCTTAACTGGCTCTTGTTGGTCAGGGTTGATCTTTGCCATCTTTGTTTCGCCATCCTCACCGATCACACGCGCAATGCGCTCTGTGTCGTAGATTTTGGGAATCAAGTCAATCAACTGACGGGCAATGTGACGAACGCCACGGGCTAAGTTGTCACCATAATGGTATGTTCCAACATCACCTTCACGCTGACGCGCAAGGATAGCTCTACCAGAACGCTCATTTGACCCCATGCCCAACGAGGCGTTGTATTGACCCGTTGTGGATTTGATGTCTTCCGATGCACCAGCCTTGGCTTGAAGCAGACCGCTAGAAGCCATTGGCGGTTGTGCGCGTTGTGGCAAGGGCAGCACAGCGCCTTGACCATCGGTAACGTCAGGGTTTACCTCTAGGTAAGGCCAGTTGTTGGTGTTGGCTGTCTTCCACTTTTCTTCATAGCCTTCAAACTGACCGCCATAACCAATGAACGGAGCTTTGGGCGCAAGAGCCAGCATCTCTGCTTCTTGAGAAACCCAGTAGTTGTACATACGTTGGGCATCTTTGGCGTTACGCACCAAACCCGAAACGTACAAACGCCCGTCAACTTCAAATTCGTTTCCTACGATACGAACGACAGGAATCCACTTACCCGCCCATTCTGCTTCTTCAAGAATTTCATATCCGTTGATCTTGCAATATTTGACTTTGGGGTCTTGAACAATACGCTTGTTCTTAGGTTTACCGTACAAGACTTTGAGTTGCTTGTCTTCCATTGAGCCTTCAAAGGCAGTAATGTTGCCTGGGTACAGGTTCAATGTGCGCTTTTCGTAGTCAACGTAGTAGTAATCAGCGATACGGATGGTGTTTTCATTCAACCAGTTACTGATTGACTGATCACCCACACCCAAGGATTGCAAAGTAGAAATCGGTGCTGAATTGGGATATTCACGCTCATACTGCGCTTTGGGGATGTCCTCAGTAATAAAGCACCACTTAGCGTCTGCGCCAGTTGGGTCTTGAATCAGCGGGTCCATGTAGACCGAGAAAGAATTACGAATCCGACCAATCTTGATGTCTTGATTGAACGAAGCAGGGTCGCAATACTCAGTCAAGATGCGGATATAGCCCTCACCATAGGCAACTTGGTTCTCGCAAGCTGTGTCATACGCCACATCAGCGTCAGAAATGTACTCAATATGGCGAATCATGCCGTTGAAAATATCGGCAACCTCAACGTCAGCGTTATCGTCAACGGGAATGACTTTAGCGCCTGGTCGGTTCTGCCGCTGATCATTCGTCACTTGGCGAACGTGTTGGGGCAGTTTGTTAATGGTCAAACAAGGTCGAGCATTGATGGTTTGGCCTTGAACCGCACCGCGAGTGGCTAAAACGTCAGCAGGCCATTGCCATTGGTTGTCTGGTGAACCAGCATAAAAGCGCAGATCGTCAATTTCGTCTTCACGGCTTTCGGATAGAGCAGAGATTGCTTGGTCTAGGCGGCTACGCGCTGTTGCCAAGACATCGGATGAACTATTGGCTTTGCCGCCGCCGTTAGATACCGCGCCTGCGGCGGCAATTCCTGTGTAATCAGCCATGTTCTAAAACTCCAGTTACATGAGGCTCACGCATAACAAGATATTGCTTGTTCTCATGTTTAAATTCTTGTGCAACGCCAAAATACAGATGGTCGCCCACTTTAATGTCTTTGCAGTCAGGGCCAATGGCTACGACAACGCCTGTTTCCATTGGGTCGCCAGCGGGAAGCACAAATAACTCATGCTTTTCTACATCGCGCTCAATGATAACGCAGTCTTTTAGTGCTTTAAGGGTCATTTTTTCTTGGCGGCTTCCCGCTTTACTGCATACGCAATTGCGACACTTTGCTTGACAGGTTTGCCAGCCTTGATCTCAGCTTTCACATTTGATTTGAATGCTTCTTTGCTTGGTGATTTTTTCAAAGGCATATTATTTTTTCTTTGCTGTTTTGGCAGATTCTTTGAATGCTTTGGCGGTAGGAGCGCCAGCAGTGCCAGGCTTTCTCATCTTCTCTTTACTGCTAGCAGCAATGCGCTCTTGTTTAGCGTGAATATTTGCGTACAAACCTTGTTTTGTTGCCATGTTAAGCCCCCATCCAACCACTAGATACCGCACTGCGTTCAGTCACAATGCGCCGAGCCACTTCTGTGTACGAACGATGCGCCACAGGGAAAGCAAACGTCACAGCGATTGCATCCGCTGCGTCAGGAGAAGCCAAGCCACGAGCCTTCATCTCTTTTTTGCCTTCCAAAAATATAGTCCCAGACGAGTTAGGCTTCTTTGTCGGACCCGTCAGGTCTGCCTTCAACTGTCTGTCTTGCGGAATACTAGCAGATTTTAGCCAGTTCCTCATGTCGTTCCACATCTCAGCGCGTTTATTTCCAAAGGCTTGTGGCTGTTTTGCCTTGTTTCCAAAGTTCACGCCCCTTACTTTGTATCGCTGTTCGTTCAGTCGATCTAATATCCCGTAACCCAAGCCACCCTCATCAATGACCGTCAGGGTAGGTTTGAATTCTTCAATGGCATCAATGACGCGACCCACAATCTCCATTGTGTCTTCGCCCTTATATCGCTTGATCGCCACAATATCTCTGCCTTGTCTGACAGCAATGACCGTAGAGTCAGCACCACCCCTTGCAGGGTCAACCCCCACCACGATTGGGGCGGTTAGGTCTTTCCATTTGGGGCGTTTCATTGCGTCATCCACAATCATTGGGGAGATAAACTGGTCTTCACCCGCAGATGGGAACTCTCCGTAGACTTCAACCTTGGCTTGGCTTGAATCTTCTCCGTATTCAGCAATGATTTGCTCATAAATTGATTTGTCTGTGTCCTCAACAGTCCGAGCGTCAACGATTTTTGATGTCCAAAAGTCCCGTTTAGCGTGAAAGCACTCAAAGAAGTAGCCTTCGTTCCTACGGGGGTTGGAAAACGCAAACCAATAGCGGTCTGGTGTGTTTTCTGTAAAGAATCCAGCGCCCACTTCCCAGATTGGGTTAGGAATACCGCTAGATTCATCAAAAATAAGCATCATGCCATCTTGGTTGTGGACACCCGCATAAGAATCAGGGTTTTCAGCACTCCAGAGCTTGCCTTCACACGCCCAATAACGTGTTCCCTTCTTCAAATCACGCTCTACCAACTCGGTTAGCCATTGTGCGGGTACTAACTTTGTCGCTGAAATCTCCCACCAATGACTATTGATAAGCATTGCTGCCCATTTTGTCAATTCAGCCCATGTGACCGAGCGCAATTGGTTCTCGCTGTTAGCACTTACCACGACCGAGCCGCCAATCCTTGTGGTCAGCATCCAAAGAATGAGCCAAGAAACCAGAGCTGACTTGCCGATACCGCGACCAGACGAGACAGCCATGCGGATGGTTTCGTAGTCAATCAGCCCTTTTTGCTTCTTAATGTGGGCGGTGATGTCTCGCAAGACTTCGCGTTGCCACTTTCTTGGACCGCTAAAGTTAGCCAAGGGTGTGTTTTTCTGCCCCCAAGGGAAAGCAAACAACACGAACGCTTCGGGATCGTCTGCAATTGCAGGCGACCACAGTTCAACCATTAGCTTTTGTTCTTCTTCTGACTTGTAGATTGGAGTTTGCATTTATTTAGGCCAAAGAGTTTGCAAGTTGGTTTGTAATAGATGCTAGTGGCTGACCTTTTTTAACGGCATCACGCATTTCTGGGGTAATGTCTAAATAGCGTATTGGTTCACCGCCTGGCACTCCGCGACCAGTTTTAATGCGCGTTTCACCTACTTGAGCGCCATACTTTTTGCCAAATTTGTTTAAAAAGTTGGGGTATATCTCATCGTAATATTTTTTCATGCCTTCGCCGCCAACTTGTAGATCAACGCCTCTTAATGTCATGCGTCCACCGCCAGATTGACCTTCGCCTTTAATAATTTTGTCAGCAATTTCTTTTCCAACTATTTCGGGTAGCTCTTTAGCGGTGTAATATTCTTTTGGCAAATCTATGCCTTGTTGATTTTTATCAACAATTCCTAATGAATATTTAGCATTTTCGCCATGACCTAATGTTTTGTAATCAATGTAATCAACTGATTTTGCAAGGTCATATCTTGATGCTTGTTGCGCCCCAGTAGTTAAGCCAATCCTGTCATAGCCTTTGTCCACAGCTTCCTTAATTGCTCTTTTTAGAGCTAGTTGATGCCAAGTATCTTTAAATGGTGCGTCTGGTGGTTGGCTTGAAAAGTCTTTGTTTTTTTGTTTAAGCAAATCTTCTTTTTCTTTAAATTTATCCCATCTTTGTTGCATTTCAAGCGACAAAAAGCCATTTTGCTGTTCGTATTTAGAAAGTTCGGCTACCAAATCGTTTCTTTCTTTAGCAACATTATTTAATTCATTTTCTAATGCTTTTTTATCAGCAGGACTTGCATATCCTTTTTCCCGTCCCGCCTGATGCCAATCTGATTGCACTTCTTCAATCAGTAACATTTTTTTGCCTTGTGCGTCTACTCGATCATTAACCCTCATGTGGGCTAAAACATTAGGGTCACTCCAATGGCTTGATCTGTAACCAGCCTCGCCTCTTAATGATTCGCCTTGTTTGTAAGTACCGCCTACTTCTTGTGCAGCTCGTTTAGCATATTCTTCTGATGAATATCCACCAATAGATGCACCATTAGGTCTATAAACTATCCATTGCTGTACAACATTTTCGGTTGGTGGCAGTTTTAACAATATTTCGCGGTAGTTCTCACCACCTGGCAATTGATATTTTTCGTATTTAGTAGGCGTTGGTTCTGGGACTACATAAGCCGCGTTTGCCTCTGTATCTCTCATGTTTCTCAATTCTTCTGACTTTTGCTGAAAGTCACTCATACTGCGAGGAGTAGAACGAATTTGTTGTAACTTTGCTTCTGCTAAGTTGTAAGCCTCGTAATCTTGTGCCGTAGGCGTATATCCCTGAGTGTTTAGTCTGGCATGAGCATTGGCAAAATTATCTCTAGCAACCATTGTTTGCTCATCTAAAGCCCTGTTAAATTTAGAATATTCGCTTTCCAAAGCCTGTATTTGTGGGTTGTATTTATTAAATATTTCTTCTCGTTTGGCTATTCCTATTGGGTCTGGTGTAACAGTTGCCCCCAATTGGCGCTCTTGTAAATTTATGCGGTTGTTAGCAATAAAGTCTTGCACCTCTTGACGGGTCACATTGGTTTTGCCTTTTAGGAAGTCTTCCAACCCCATAGCCTCAATTTCATATTTCTTGACATCTTGACCCTTCATCAGATCATTCAAGAAAGACGCGCCCGTTCCTTGTTTTCTCGGAATATTTAACGATTGTTGCTCTACAGCACTATAGAAACCAAGTGGCGAAACAGCAGCCCTTTCTTTGCCAACACTTGTTGCCAACAGGTTCGCATTAGGCTCTGCCGCAAACATAGGCTTTGGCGTAATAGCACCAAGAAGCGTGTTTGGCCTCTGACCCATCATTGCGGCATTGAACTCTTCTCCAACCAATCGAGCGCCCTGCTTTGCTACCCGACCACCAGCCATTGCAGTTTGACGAGCCAACCGAGCAGCCTGTAACGCCTCCATCGGTGTCATCGGCGCAACCGAACCAATTTCCCCCGCTACCTCACCAACCCTAGATGTAGGCGCTAACGGCAACTCCTTGAGTAACTGACTAGTCCCGTAAGGTAGAAGTTTCTGCTGGCTGTAATCAACATCCCCAAACATCTCCATCGGCATAGGGCTTCTGACCACATTCAACACATCAGAAGGCAATCCCAACGTACCCGCTACCCTACCCCTAAGCATCTGTAAAGGCACTTCAGTCGCCCCTACAGGGTCTTGTAGCCTACGCCTACCCATACTAGGGTAATAACCAAAGGCGGCTCCAAGTTCGTTTTGGCCTGCAGGTGTTAGCGAATTGTTTATTGGCATAAAAAAATAAATTTTGTTCGTGAGTTAACTTGATTTGGCTTTTTTATTCCAAAAAAATAAATTTTGTTCACGGGTCCACCGTTACTGTGACCTTTCCCCCCTCGGCCCTACCCCCTCCCCCTCGGTCAAAGGTGGGCGGGTAATCGGGTCATTCAGGGTCTTTTGGAGTGACATCTGTGACACTAGCTTTGTCGAATGTTACCCTTGATTGCGCCTCTGTGATAGCGTCAATGACACTAATCCTAGCGTCAGTCACACTCACATCTATCTTATCGCCATATGTCCTTGGCTTTAGCTTACTGGCTACCCACTTTCTAGCATCCACCTGTAAGCGCTTCTGTTGTACCCAAGCACTAGCTTCTGGTCCTCTCAAGCCTTCAGGCATCTCTGCATCTGATAGCTCAATGATCTCCTCTGCCAGCTTGTCTGCCCTGTCTTCCACGGCTTTCTCATACATAGCGCGGAACTCAACACTATGCGTGATCATGTGCCTAGCCATCGAGTAGCTTGGCATTCCTTCAGCCTTCAAGACGCTAGTCAAGCTCTTGCCTGCGCTAATGCCTTCAGCTATTTGCTTCCAGATAGGGTTGGTGATCGGGTAGAGCATTGGCCTTCCCATCTTCAAAATGCGAGGCAATTTCTCAGGCTTCTCCGATTCGATACTTTCAGGTATGTAATCAACTGCGTTTTTCATTCATTACCCCATGCGCGTGTGCGTAATAATCCAATTTCTTGCCGAAAAGTGCTTAAACCCTTGATTTTATTGGTTTTCATTATTGTCACCTCTTTTCTTGCTGTCGCCAATAGTCATGTTGTCTATCCTATCTATGCTTGTGTCTTACCCTATAGGAATAGTAGAGATAGCTTCTCCGAGACTAATGCTTTTTCATTAAGTGTAGAAGCCTCGATTTGGTCGTTCTAACGTAAGGCAGAAAGCCAGAAAATTCCTTACTTCAACATCCTCGATTGCTGGCTTAACGGCTTCTACGAAATCCACTTGTTCTCTTCCCTCAGTTTTTCCTTTGTTCTCTCAAACGCTGCTTCCCATAATTGCCTTCTCTGATCTTTGCTTAGATGTTGACCTTGGTCTAGTTCTGCATGGCAAGTCTGACATAAGGCAGCTACGAACTCATCGCTTGCCTTAATTCCTCTTCCCTTTCCATGTTCTGCCCAGTTTGAGTGTGCTGCTTGTGTCTGTCCTTCAATCCCACAGTTCTGACAGGCTAGGCTTGCTACGTTCTTTAGGTGTGCTTTGCTTCTCAAGTAGCTAAACTTAGGAATTGCCGTCATTTAGCGTTACTCCATGTTCTGCACACCACGCCGTCAAAAAGTCCACGAACTCACTTGCCTGCTCTTTTGTAAACTTTCTTGTCTGCTGTCCCAACTGAACAACGCCCGTCATGTCTAAACTTGGCACGACCTTGCCAGAATCTATTGCTTTTTCCTTGCAATACTGCCAAACCAATAGCCGTTTCCAATCGTCTGCATCCCAAACCGACCCCATGTGCTGAGATTGCTCGGCAATGTCTCTCAGAATTGCGTGATATTTGCGCTCTTGGTCACGACTTTTACTAGCAGGCTTAATTTCAATGGTCATCTTTTGACCAGCAGATAACGCCTCTTTAACTTTAGGCCAAAGATTCAGCATTAACGCTGTGGCTTGTTGTGGGTTGTCAAGGTCGTATCTCACTTAACCACACCGATCATCCGTAAAGCCGCTTCAGGGCCATCAATCCTGCAAAGGGTACTACCAGTCCAACCTTCAAAAAAACCCTCTTGTAGCTTCGTTAAACGCTTTTTAGACCCATCTTTGACTTCCACAAGGAATGTATGCCCCTTGTAACCCACTAAAAGGTCAACAGGTAGCCCAATAATCCAAACATAAGCGCCAGCAGCGCGTAAAGCACTAACGATTTGTTCTTGGTTTGCGTCTACCCGCGCAGCCCTTCTCATTCTTCAATGCTCATGTAAATGATGATGGCTATAACTAAAAACACCGCAAAAGCGCCTAATCCAAACAAAACAATGATTCCTGCAACATTTTCAATCATGGCCGTCCTCCTTAATCTTGGCCAAGTCGTGTGCTAGTCGTTTGTGAAAACTGTTCTCACCATCGTCGCCCGATAGTAGCCAGTCCATACGGTGGGCATACACAAACGCTTGTTGCAGGATTGCGAGACCCTTCTTGAACTCCTCAATGGTCTCTAGGCTGAATTGATGGCCCATTGCATATCCATACTCGTCTGTTTCGGTTGAACCGTTGTGATAGATAACCTGCTGAATTGCATCTGCAATCTCGTTGATTCGGTATTGCGCGTAGTCATAGTGTCCGCCGCTCATGTGTTCTTTTCCTTGAGTTTGGCTTCGATGGCTTTGGCAAACTCCTGTGTCCAACTCCCGAACAAAACTCTCCATTCTTTGCATAACGGTTCTAGTTCCTCATCCGTCAGCCCAACCCATGTGCGTTGTTGTGACTTTGCTCCGAGTTTGTAAGCATCAGTTACATCTTTTAAATCCCACGCCACAGGCTCACCCTGCTCTTGCTTTGGTTTGCGCTTGTCATCGAAGAGCTTTTGCACGCCTTCAATCACACCTTTGTAGTGTTCGCCCTGCTCTTGCTTGGCTAGTGCTTCTTCTAGGGCTTTGATGGCTTTATCACAAATTTCAAGATTCCAACATTCAAAATTAGCCTTTGCTTGCATTTGTTTTAACGCCTCAAGCGCCAGCTTCATTGCTTCTTTACTCATAGCGGAGCCTCTGGCAGTTGTGCGCGTTGCGCTTGTTGGTACGCTTGCTCTTGTGCTTTAGTCCACGGGGTTGGTGGATATGGTGGGAAAGGCCAATTCATTTTGTGTTCCTATATCTATACAAATCTATGGGTTTTGTATCAATGTATGTGTACAACGTACACACACTTTCCATCTTTCAGAGGCGGCTCAGTAAACCAAGGCGATCTTGGTCCACTAGGTTGGTTTTGCAACACCCTGACACAAGTAACGCAAGGCGTGATCAAACTTTCGTTTTCTTTTACGCCATTGCAACGACAAATGTCAAAAGCCAATATCATTCGTCTACGCCATTCATTTCATATTCAACACGCTGAATGGCTTGGCGCTCATCATCCCAAATCAGCCTGTCGTAATCAGCTTGAGTCATGTTTAACCACGCTTTTTCTGTAGCGTTTAAAACATCAATGACGCGCTGTATTTCTTCAGGCGACTGTTCATAGTCCAATTCAGCAAATGCTTGATTCAATTTCGTGTTCATGATTTCTCCTTTAAGCGCTTACGCACTTCATCGGTGATACCTTTAAACAAGTCTTCTTTTTCAAGTTCCTCTGACCTTGCCTTGGCATAGGCTATCCAGCCAGGCTTGCGAGCCATACTTAAAAGATGCTGGATTTGCATCTCCCTCGCTGTCTCCAATGTCCAAGTCACCTGTTAGTTCCAAAGCCTTGTTAATCGTGTCTATATTATAAGACACATTATCACGAACTTGGTCAAGTATTTTGTGGGCTTCAAAGTAGTTCACTTAGGATTCTCCATGCTGTTGCGGCGCACAATGGGACTTGTCCATTTCCAAGGGCTTTAATTTCGTCCACCCTAGAGGCCATCCCATCAGCCACTCCACCCACCTCGCGTTGAGTTGTGCGGGAGATAGATTCGGGTTCTCTCGCCCACCAGTCTCTGTCCATACCACACTTGGCAAATCCGATGTTCCCCTCCATCCTTTGCTCGGCCTTCTTGCTGCGTAATCCGATTTCACGGGAGTAGGCCATTTCGCTTGTATTTCTGGATTGCCCAGACTGAAATTTATTCCCCCCTTTGCTTTCCATGACGCACTGGTTGGCTTGCTTATGTGATCTGACGCTTGTGGAGTTGGCAGCCTTTCCGACAATCCAGATTCTGTCCCTCTGATGGTTTGCTCCAACATCCGCTGCTCCCAACACTCCCCATCGCGCATCAAACCCCATTGAGGCCAAGTCTCCGAGAACTCTTCCAAGTCCCCTAGAAGTGAGCATTGGTGAGTTTTCCACAAACGCATATCTGGGTCGTACTTCGTAAATGATGCGTGCCATTTCTCCCCACATTCCGCTTCGTTCTCCGTCAATTCCTGCCCCTTTTCCTGCGGCTGATATGTCCTGGCAAGGAAAACCCCCCGATACAACGTCAACAATTCCTCTCCACGGCTTTCCGTCAAAGGTTTGAACATCATCCCAAATCGGGAAAGGCGGGAGAAAACCGTCATTTTGTCGGGCGCACAATACGCTTGCTGGATAGGGTTCCCATTCAACGGCGCAGACTGTTCGCCATCCGAGAAGTTTTCCCCCAAGTATTCCTCCACCAGCGCCTGCGAATAAAGCCAGCTCATTCATACCACCTTCTTTCTTAATTCTGCCAATTTAGCCAATGTCTCCAATGATGGCGGCACAGCCTTCTTTCGGTCTTCCTCAATCTTCCGCAAAGCAGCGTCTTGATTTGGCGGTGGTGGAGTAGTGATGTGCGCTACATCGTATTTGTTGGCAAAAGTCTTAGGTGTTGATTGACTGCGAACCCAATTACGCCATGTAGCTTCCCAATTCAATTTCACACCACCAGCACCAGGTTTGGCAATCCAGTAGTCATAAAAAGATTCAGCCACCTTAGTAATGTTTAGGTCTGGTCTTTCTTTCCTTGCCCATTCAGCCCAAGAATTTTCACAAATCCAATCTTTTGGTAAGCGCGACCCGCGCTGCGTCTTAACCTTTGGTTCTTGGTTAATGGTTATTGGTTCTTGGTTATTGGTTGGTTGAACGTCTGTTGAACGTAACTCTAACGACCGTTCAACGCCCGTTGGATTCTTGTTCAACGCCCGTTTAGCCGCTGATGCTTTTCCAGCTTTAGAAGCTGTGTCTAGCTGTTGGTGGTAATGCTTAATTTCTTTGTCGCAACGTGTGTGATGCCATTCGTTGTCTTCTAATTTAAAAAACATTTCAAGAAGTCCAGCCAATGCATCTTGTTGATCACGCGCATTGACTTTCATGGAAAGTTCAAACATTGCGTTTGGCAATGGTTGTTCTGTGTCGTAATAAAGCCACAGAAGTTTTAAATAAATGCCGACTTCTTCGTTTGTCAAGAACGATGTGTCCTTGATGAAGTCACCAATGTGATGCTGGTAGTAGTGCATATAGCCCGCTTTTTAACAGCCCCTTTGATAAAGAAACTTTGGCAGGAGAAGGGGTAACTCTTTTCGGTGCGCTCATGACTTCGCACCTAGCCTCGTTTCAAAACATTATAACTTAGGAATCGTCATTATCAAACGGTTCTTGGTTACTTTCACTTTCCTTGTGGGCAAGTTCCAAACATTCTACAAAATTTACATCCAATGTCGCGCAAATGCTAATCAACGATATGCCAATCCAGCCAATCATCTTTGCCATCTTGTCTGGGCTGTCTTGTTCATTGAACCAAGCCAACGATTCCATGTAGTCTTCAATGGCTTCAAGATCAAAGTCAATGCTGTCGTCAATGCCGCGAGTTGCCTCTACCTGGCGAACAATCTCCATTTCAATTTGTGCGTAACTCATGATTGCTCCTTAAACCATTCAGGTTTCAACAACTTCAACTGCCAAATTCTAGACTTAGGCAAGCCATCCCGCTTCCATATCCAAACAGCGCCCCTAGTCACACCCAACAACCTAGCAAGCTCACTCTGTGAGCCTGCGTTTCTGATAATCTGTTCAATGTCCATTCGTTGCATTGTATAGATAATTCGACAAAAATACAACATATAGCAGTTTTTTTCACTTTTTTTATGTGTGAATGGATTTCTTGTATAAATTGCTATACACTTCAGTCATCCCGTAGCGCAATGCAAGCGGTAACTTAGGAAACTTTATGAAACGCACTTACATCTTCCCCGATCAGTTTGCACATCAAATCTTTACTAGCGTAAATTTCAGCGGCATGAACCGCGCTGTCATTGTCGCTTTTGATGACCCAAATGATGCTTTTGTTTTTCTTGCTGATAGCTTGTACAACATCACATACGATCTCAATCCCACAGAGTCTATGCGTATGACTAACTTGGCAAACGAAATGATGGAGCAAACATGAAACCCAAACGCACTTTTTACCCCGAACTCACAACCCCAAAACAACCATTGCATGAGCGCGTCTTGCGTGTTCTTTATGTTGTTGCCGCCTTCACCGTATTCATTTTGATTTGGACAGGACTATGAAACAAATTGCCACCGCCTTGGTCAAAGCACAGAAAGCCTTTGGCCCTGCTTTAAAGACCGCTACAAACCCGCATTTCCGTAGCCGATATGCTGACCTATCCGCTTGCGTTGAGGCCGTCATAGACGCTTTAAACGATAACGGAATTGCCATGATTCAGAAGTGTTACGACTGTTCAACAGGCATCATGATTGAGACTGTGTTTATTCACGAATCAGGCGAAATGCTTGAATGTGGCATCTTGCAAGTTCCTGCTAGTAAACAAGACCCACAAGGTTATGGCTCGGCGCTGACATACGCTAGACGCTACAGCTTGATGGCGGCTTGCGGCATTGCCCCTGAAGATGATGATGGCAATGCAGCTACACGACCAGCAAAGACTACTGTGGATTCCAACTTAATGGCAGATCACCTGTTAGCAATCCAAGACGCTACTGATGAAGATTCATTGAAAAAAGCGTACCAGTTAGCGTACAAGGCTTGCGGCACAGACGCTAATTGGCAAAAGAAAATTATTGCAGCTAAAGACGAAAAGAAAGCGGCACTATCATGATTGAGCAAGGTTCGCCAGAATGGTTTGCACAGCGGCTTGGCAAAGTAACTGCCTCACGGGTTGCTGACGTTATCGCCAAGACTAAAACGGGTTACTCAACAAGCCGTGAAAACTACATGGCTCAGTTGGTCTGTGAGCGCATGACAGGCACAGTTGGGGAGTCGTTTACCAATGCAGCTATGCAATGGGGTACTGAGACTGAACCACTAGCTAGGGCGGCATACGAAGCCCATGCTGACGTTTTAGTTGACGAAGTTGCCATGATTACCCATCCAACAATTGAGCAGGCTGGCGCTTCTCCTGATGGCTTGGTAAGTGATGATGGCGTTTTGGAAATAAAATGTCCAAACACAGCCACACATATTGATACGCTTTTGAGCCAAACTGTGCCTAACAAATATTTGACGCAGATCGCCTGGCAGCTCGCGTGTACGGGCAGAAAATGGGCAGACTTCGTGTCATTCGACCCACGAATGTCAGATGGACTTCAGTTGTTTGTAAAGCGCGTACCCCGTGACGATGCTTACATTCAAATGTTGGAGAAAGAAGTTGTCCAATTCCTGACCGAACTGGATGGCAAAATTATGAAACTTAACGAATTGAAAGAAAAACATGGCAACAATCTATGAAGTGACTGTTCGCGCAGGAACGTATCAGAAAGACGGACAAGAGAAAGTGCGTTACCAACGTATCGGCAGCGTCATTGAGACTAAGAAAGGTCCGATGCTTAAACTTGACCAAGTGCCTTTGGTTGAGGGCGGTTGGGAAGGGTGGGCGTACCTTTTCACCCCCAAAGAAGGCGATCAAAAGCCTAAGAAACAAGAGTTTGACGATATAGATTTCTAAACAACGGGGTGAAAGTCAGCAATTTGCAGTTGCCAATGGCGAGTAGCCCCACCTTTTATGTACCAATATGAAAACATTTCAAGAGAAAAAAGAGGCTTGGTGGGAATGGCACAAAGCAAACCCTCATGTCTGGCAGTTGTTTGAGCGCTTTGCTTACGAAGCTGTCAACAAAGGCCGAACACGCATTAGTCATTGGCTAATCATCAACAGGATTAGGTGGGAAACAAACATTGTTACCACGGGTGATGACTTTAAGATCAGCAACGACTACATTGCGTTTTATGCTAGGTTGTGGAAAGCAAAACATCCACAGCATAAAGACTTGTTTACTACAAAAAGAATGATCGGGGAAACAGATGTTTGAAATAACAGATATGCACATCTTGGCGGGGCTAGTTCTTATAGTTACATTGGTGACAACATGGTAAAAACAGTTTTAGTGCCAGGTGCGCCTTGGCCTAAACCAGAAAAAAAACTGGTAAAAAGGATATTGCCAAGGTTAAAGATTAAACACGAAAGTACAAACCTAGATTACTTTCTAGATGTACATGAACAAATAAAAACCTTCCCGAAGCACAATAACCGTGACAAATCGGGAAGGTTTAAAAATGATTAATCTTCAATCTTAGTGACAACGTAGGTGGAGACGGTTGCTGGCTCGTCTTCGTCTTCTTCGTCTTCTTCGTCTTCTTCGTCAAGTTCTACAACCATTTCGTAGTCAGCAGCCCAACCATTTTCCATTTGTAAGTCAATGAATTCTTGAATGATTTGAACTTTGTCAAAGTCGTTAGTCTCAATAACAACCTTTTCATCACCGCCCCAAGCCGAAATGTCAATCTCTACTTTATACATGGCAACTCCAAAAAAACAGCCCTATTGCTGTGATGAAATCTTGCCACAAGTGTGTGACAAATTAAGAAAGCATTTCTGGGGTGACAGTATTTCTTGCTACTTGACCAAACTTATCTGAATAGGTAATGCTGGTTACATGGCGCTCACTCATCCAGCCACCACGGGCAGCATAAGCATCTCTTGCCGCTAAGGTTGAATGTTGGATAACGGTCATGCCGCTGTGTTCTTTTTCCTCAACGTGATGGCGGTGTCCAACATGGGCGTATCGTTTTTTTGTGTTGCCCCAAACTTTAGGAAACTGTGAAGCAAAAAGAATTGGCAAAGCGTTGTTTTTTGACAAATGCCCATGATGCCAAGCCAGCATTGTCTCGCCGTGTTGGTAAACGTAATAAGGTAGCTCACTATCAATTACTTGTATGCGCGGCTCGTTTTCATACAAGGCTTGGAACATGGCACGAAGCCAAACCGAACTAGAAATGTCGTGATTACCTTCTGCTAAAAGTAGTACCACTTTTTGGTGTTTCTCAAGCGCCTTAGCAACAACTGTACGCAAGATACGAATGGCGGTTTTAACCATTTTTGGCATACGCCCATCAGCGTCTAAGCTATGCCCGCTTTGTGGTGTTACAGCAGACAGCGCAGAATCATAGTGAAGGAAGTCTCCCAACTGTGCAACAACACATATTGAGGCGTTTGGCGAACTTTGTACCATCTGCTCAAAGCAACCTACAAGGGTACGTTCAGCAATGCTTAAATCCCAATCTTCACCGCCCTCTTTATGCCACGCCAACATACCAACATGACTGTCGGTCAGCGTGTAAACTGTGCAAAGGTTATCCGATGTTCCAATTGGAGGAATAGTCACATCTGCGCGAGGCACTTGCTCACACATCCCGTCAACAATTTCTTTGATGATCTCTTGCTGGCGTGTATCGTCAATGCCAGACTTCACCCATTGACCAACAGCCTTGCCATCATTGTTGTAGTAGGTAGAGACACCGCGTACTTTAAACCCGTCTGGTACGGGGTGAACCATGTCATGCTCAGGGCTATAGCCACTTATTGCGGCTCGTTTTTTAAGCCGATCAATAGCTTTACGGACAGATTTTCTATCAACATTTAACTGGATGGCAACTTGTCTAACGCTTCCATACTTTTCTAAAGCCTCAAGATATTCAAGTTCACGCACCGTTGCATAGCTTGCTAATTGAGCATCAAACTTCATAGCTTCAGTCTCCAGTAAAGAGTGCCGTTAGCACCCCAAGGGTTAGATGGCTCAAACAATTTAAAGCCTGTGGCAATCAAGCTGTTAGAAGATGCAGGATTTTGGTATGTATCAGTAATTAGCCAGTTCCAGCCTAATGCTCTGGCTTGCCTAACTCGCGCTCGAATAAGTTTTTTCTGTAAGCCGTGTCCACGATGACTAGGTAACACGCCTGCACGACACAAATAACCCACGTTAGACCAGCGCACAGAACAAACAAGACCTGCAAAAGCACACGGCAAATTAAATGCGTCATACGTTATCCACCAGTACCCTAAGTTTGTGTTGTAAGGCGCATCAAAAGGTAAGCACTTCTTTTGAAGTACCGACAATTCATTCTGTATTTGAGAATGGCGAATGTCTACGCGCTTAATTTTCATAAGCGCATTAGACGTTGGCAGTATGAATTATTTATGAATAAGCGCGGGTGCCAGCTTTATCAATAATTAACGCTTGTTTGCGAGGCGCTGTGTCTTCAGTATTTGGAACACTAATGTGTGTCCAGCGATCAAACTCACGGATTACTTGATCGTAGCCAATACCAGCGGCAATGATGGCTTTCACAACTTGGTCTGGTGTCATGCTTGGCACACGAATGTCGGCAGCACAACCGATGCGGTGCTGGCTTGTGTCTTTAGAGCCAACAGCATCGTTCACCTGCTTAGACCTGAAAGCAGAATTAATCATGATTGGCTTGCCACCTAAAACAGCTTTAACCTGCTCTAAGAAGTCAGCTAGACGCACTAGGTTAGCTAGTTCAGCATCATTGGGCGTGTTGTCAAACTCACGGTGGTCGGTGTGCGTAAGTTCTTCAAGAGTAAAGTGTGGCGTTAAGTTCATTTGATTGTTCTCATCATTTCTTCAGTTTTGGATTTGCTACCAGCAGACGAACCACGATGGAAGTTAAGAACAGTACCGCACATGGTAATTAGCGAACCAATAGCCATGTAAGCAATCTCTTTGTTTTCAGAAGGCACGCCTTTAAAAAACACAATCCAAGTCATGATAATGGTTGCGCTCACAATTGCAAAGTCAAGGATGTAGGCGGCGTTCTTTGCAATCCATGCAGCATTGGCAGATTCTTGAATTTTGCTGTTCATGTCCCGCGCATCGGCGGTGTTCGCCATATCTAGCTTGGCATATTCAAGTTCTAACTTTTGCAGTTTGGCTGCGGCTGCTGGGTCGCCTGCAATGGCTTTGGCGACCGCTTCTACGCTGTCTCCAACACCAAGCCGATTAGCAATGGCAGATACGGCAGCGCCCCCAAGAGGACCAGCAACAGCAGTTGCAAGAGTAGGCGCAATACCCTTGAGAAGATTGAGTAGATCATTCATCGTAGTATTTCTTTAGTAAAAGTTGTTGTTTGCGGTTTTTTTCTTCAAGTCTAGTTATTAAAACTTCAAGCTCTCGAATTTGTTTGTTGACATGGATTATGGCAAGCGACAACCCCATCAAGCAAAAGATGATTAGCGTTACGATAGCTACCCAAAACCAAAATTCCTTCATAGAGTGAAATACATTCCAATCAGTTGAAGGAACCCCATTGCTACTGCCACTGCGTAAGTTGCCTTGGCGATCAGAATTTGGTTGCGGTGTTCTTGTCGCCATGCGTTGTCTCTTAATTTCTTTGCTTTTAACGCTCTAGCAACTTCCTGCTCTTCTAGGATTTCGCCATGTTTGACCAAAAACTCTTGGTACAAAGCGCCTAGCCCCAATGATTCTGGCGTTCCGTAGATCATGGATTGTTTTAGTTGGGCAGAAAGTTGGTTCATTTGCCATTCCATTTCAATACGATCAATCGCGCTGTCGGCAACTCGCTCGGTCACAAGGGCTTGTTGTTCAAGTTCCCGACAATGCGCTTTTAGCTGGCGCATAGCCTCAAAGTAAATTTTAAGGTTCTCGCAAATGTCGTGTACGGCTCTTGCTTGGAATTCCTCAAAACTTAACTCTTGTTTTGCTTTTGCAACAGGCTTGGCGTTTGGTTTTGCTTCTGAAGTAGGAAGGGCCAATTGTTTTGGTTTGGCTTGCTCAGTGGAGAACAGAGACTGAATCCACCCCCAGATGCCTGTGACTTCTTTGAAGATTGCTTTTGCATCTGCTACGCCCCCTTTGATTTGCTCTTTAAACTTGCCAATTTCTGCCTTACCTTCTGAAAGCATTTGACAACCAGCCCTGATAGCCCCAACCGCACTCTGTGCCATAAGAAGGAGACTGATTGGGTCCACATTTAGATGCCTAACAACTTCTTGATGAACTCAGCCGCCACGCCTGGGCCAAGTAGCACAGCCAAGATCACCACATACAGCAGGTATTCAATCTTGGTCATGCGCTTTTCGCCAGACGTAAGCTGGTCATCTATGCGGCTGTAACGCTCGGCACAGATGGCTTCATGCACCGCCAACTTTGTTTCCACAGAATCACTCATACAAGATATTTATGCTACCAGCGTCAAAGGTGTCGGTTCCGTTTACTGTAGTGATGCGTAAACGGTCAAGAGTGCCTGAAAGCGTCTTAACGCCTGCACCAACAGTATTACTTTGTGCGGCTGAACCTAATGTGCCATTTGAACTAAAAATCCAAATATTGCTTCCTAACAACGCAATTGTGGCTATACCCATCATGGTACTTGCTGCGCTGTTTGCATCAGACAATAAAAAACCAGTAGAGTTAGCAGTACCACCAATAGCATTGTCAATATTTGTTGCAGAGCCAGTGTATGACGTTGCATCAATAGAACCAGAACCAAGTTGAACTTGAAGAATACTTGAGCCGTTTGTTGACACGGAATTAAACATCACAGTGATGCGTTTCACCCAAGAAGGGATAGACGTAAAATCAATGCTAGTGCCTGATGTGGATGCTACGGCTGTGCCAGACGTAATGCCTAGAACAGCACCTGAATTAATCGTGACGCTTGCGGAGCCATCAATAATTGTTGACATGATTAGCCCTCGTAAAGAATGTTGATTGAACCAGCGTCAAAAGTGTCTGTGCCGTTGACAGTCGTTATGCGAACTCGATCAAGAGCGCCACCCAATGCAGGACTAGAACCTGAAAAAGTTGTAATGTTAGTAGCCGTTGACCCGATACCAAGTACGCCGCTAGTCACCCAAGTATTAGAACTAACCAAACAGATTGGAACTACTGAAGTGTAAGTTTGTGCGGCTGCTGATGAACCATTTAACAAAAAACCAGCCGATGACGATGTTCCTGTGCTTACGTTTTGGGATACTGATGTATAACCCGAAGTTGATACAGAGCTAGAGCCAACTTGAATTAGCAAAGCACTTGTGCTACTTGTGCTAACCCCATTTAACATTACGGTGATACGTTTGACCCATGAAGGGATGCTTGTAAAGTCAATAGACGTACCGCTTGTTGAAGCAACAGCAGTACCAGAAATCAATTGACCGTAAGCGCCAGTAGAGCTAACAGTTAACTTAGTCGTGCCGTTGCTTTGTAGTTCTAGCGTTCCGCTGTTGTCAGCAGTCTGGGTTAAACCAGACGTTGTTGATGCGTTGATGATGACAGACATTATTTAGCCTCTTCAGCAGGTGGTGCAACAACTTCAGCGGGTGGTGCAACAACTTGAGCCGCCAACGAAGCGTTGTACGCCTCCAACTCAGCGCCTTCAAGTTCAACTTCAGTAACTTGACCAGTTGCAAGATCAACAATGATTTTTGTAGGCATGATGTTTACTCGTAAAGAATGTTAATAGAACCAGCGTCAAATGTTTCTGTACCGCCTGCGGTTGTGATGCGTACACGGTCAAGAGTCCCGCCAAGTGCAAGAGAACCGTTTGTTAAATATGTGCCTACTGCGTTAGACGTTCCATTGTTTCCATTACACACCCAAGTATTTCCAGTTTGTAAAGTTAAAACAATTGTTCCGTGAAAAACAGTAGCCGCGCTCCACAAACTAACGCTAACACCAATACCAAAACCAGTTGTAAAGTTTGCGCCTCCAACAATCGTAGCGTTAAGAAAAGTATTTGAGCCAAGATAGCCAGAAGTTGTTACGCTACCTGAGCCAATTTGAATCTGGGGTGGTGAAGTGCCAGTTGTACTTACACCATTAAACATAACGGTGATGCGCCTTACGCCAGCAGGAATGCTAGTAAAGTCAATGCTTGTGCCAGAAGTAGACGCAACAGACGTACCACTAACTAAGATACCAACAGTACCTGTGATAGTCGGCAGAGTAAGCGTAGTCGTTCCCGCCACAGCTTGTTCTTGTAGCGTACAACTTCCGCTAGTTGAGCCTGTTAAAACAAGAGACATAATTTTTCCTTAAAGAACAACCCAACGGCTACCGCTAGGAAGGGTAACTGTAGCGCCGCCAACAATGGTGATAGGGCCGACAGAGTTTGCGTTGAAGTTTGTGGGGAACGTGTAACTTGTATTGACGGTTTTGCTGTTCAAGTTAAACACCTGATCTGTACCACCACCAGTTGCACCACCACCCAACTGACCCCATGCGCCGTTACTGTAGCCTTCGTATCTCAAATTGCTAGTGTTGTAACGAATATCGCCATCCACAGGTGAAGCGGGGCGTTGGGCAGTTGTGCCTACGTTTAGTTTGGCTGCGCCTGTGCCTGACAGCGTGAGCTTGCCAGCAATGTCAACGTCAGCGTCAAAGGTTGTGTCTTCAGTAAAGTCAGCGGTACTTTCAAAGATCGCCGCGCCAGTAACATTCAGAGTCGTGAATGTTGCAGAGTTTGGTGTGCCTGTACCAATGGCAGGGGGCGAAGCAAACGAGTTGGTCGTCAGCGGGATTGACACATAGTCAACCGTGTACAGCGTTGTTTCAGCGGCTGTTTTGAGGATGTACTTAAAGCTAGTTGTCTCAGGCAACCACACGTTTGCCTGCCCATTGGAATCCAAGATAACAGGGTTGGTGTTGGTCGTCGTGCCTGTGTGATCTACATATGTAGCCAATGGCGTAGTTGTGCCAGCCGCATAGGTGTACAACTTACCGCCAACAAGTGGCAAACCATCAGTCCCGAAGAACTGTAGTTTAGGGGTGGGTGATAGTGATGCCATTTTTTATCCTTGAGACATTATGGGGCAAGAGAATTCTTAGAACCTTGCGTAGGCGCTAGTTTATTTGGTTGTTTTAGGGCTTCTTCAAGTTGTTTAGTGTATTGTCTTTCACGCGCCCATTCCGCTGCTGTCTTTGAGCCAGGAACTTTTACTGGTAATTTCAGCAATGTTTCTAAACCACGCAAAACAACACCACCAGTGTTGGGATAGTTTACAGCGCCTGGCTCTTTGACCATTACATCTTTAATAGTTTGTCGCAAATCAAGAAGTGTGTCTCTGCCAGTTTTGCCAAACATATAAGCTAATTTGTCTTCTCGATCAAGTTGAGTAACAAAATTATTAAAATTGTTTAACAAGATAGCGTCAGTTTCGTCACCTTTTTTAAGCAACAAATCTTTCATGCGCTGTATGGTATAGCCTTGCAATTCTTTGTATGCTTGCTGCCCTTCTGGACCGCCTTTTTTAAGCAGTTGAGTTACAGTTCTCATTTCTTCTAAAGAACCATCAACGACAACATGGTTGTAAACGTCATCTAATGCAACTCGGCGGTCTTTATAACCCGCCTTAGTGCCTAGCAATTTGTCAACGCGAGATACATCTTCAAACTCTTTAGCCAGTTGTGTTCTGGCTTGACGAGCTTCTTGATACAACTTTCCGCCAGCACCATCACCAATTTGCGTAATTAAGTCTTTTAATGGTTTAGCACTTGGCGAATCTTTGGCAGTTCCAACCACTTGAAAAATGTCTTCCAAATTACGAATTGAAATAGTCCCCGTGTTTTGCGGGTCATTCATGGCTAACAATTCAGCCACATCATTCAAAATTGGGTCTAACTTTTCACGGCGTGTAGTGCTTTTTGTTCCAATGTAATCAAGCAAGGCTTGGTAAGGAACTTGCTCTAAAGTTTCGCCTGAATCATCTGCTTTCTTGTAAAGCGCTTTGTAATTGTCAAACTTTTTGGTGTATAGATCGCTTATTGTTTTGTCAACAATATTACCAACTGCGCGAGGCGTTGTGCGATCAACTGTGCCGCCCACTTCTTCAGTCATGCGCTCAAATTGATTAAGAATGGCCTCTTTTTGACCAACCTTAAACCCACGCATTTTTTCAGTTAATTTGGTTTTAGTATCTTCGGAAATACCAGTCAATGCGCCTCTTTGAACCTCAGATTCAAATTGTTGTTGTGCCAAATCTTTTGTTCGTTCACCCTTTAAGGTAGGAATTCCAAAACGGTTAAATCTTTCTTCACGCATCAATTGTTCAGATGTCTGAGCAGCGCCCATTCCTTGCATTGAAGGGGCTTGCTCACGCTGAACAACTTTAGCCAAAGCATTAGCGGCTGGCACAGATGTTTGACGAGCCATTGCACCTGTTTGTTGCATAGCAGGGACAGCCAAAGCGTTGAGGCTTGTACCAGTTGCGCCAAGGGTTGGTGGCAATGCTGACAATGGCTGTAAGAATTCACCAACAGCACCTAAAGCCTCTCTAGCTGTTTGTGTGCGCGGTTGATATTGCACCGACTTCATGGCTTCTTGACCAGCACGAACGCCCTCTTGTGTACCATACTTCCCGCTGGCTAAAGAACCAACAACACCGACAATAGGTGAAATTAAACCGCCGCCCAAAGTAGCGCCAAGCGCCAATGGAGTTTCAATCACGCCCATAATACGATCTTGCATTGATGGTTCTGTCTTTGCCACAGGAGTCATGCTCTTTGGCAAAGTGATCATCTTTTCGTTGTCAGGAATCAGCGCGGCAGGACTTAAAGCAACAGATTTAAAAAAGTCAGCCTTTGGCATATCTGCATAAAACTTTTCATGCAAAGAGTTAGCCAATGCCAAGTCTGGCATATCGTTATATTGAGGATATTTAGAGCGAAACTCAACAAGCGTAGCCATAATTACCTTCCTGGCAAGCCAAGTGGGTTGTCTGCTGTTGCACCAGCAAAACCGCCAGAACCACCGCTTGGCAATCCTTTAAGGGCTTCTCTAGTGGCTTTAGGTGTGCGACCATAAGTGTTTTCTACGTTTGTTGCGCTACGCTTTAGCATATCTTCAATGACTTGAATTTGCTCTTCAAAACCTTTTTTGGTCGTGAACTTTCCAGACCAAGAAGCAGGGTTTGTAAGTTGAGATTCAATAATTGCCATGTCAGGACCAGCCAACGCGCCAAGCGTGTACAAGTCTTTCACACCCATCAACAAAGATGTGTACTTAGCTTGCATCCTAGCTGTATCTGCACCAGATGGTAAAAATTTAGCACCTGTAGTCAAATTCTTGCCAACTTCGTCTTTAAATTCTTTGAGTGAACCAGCCAATCCAGCCAATTGCATATCCGTGTCATTAAATTTAGCTGGCGCTTCTTTGCGCGCACCTTTTAATGGCATACCAGCTTGTGGCATTTGTGGTGTTGTAGTCGCCACAGGAGCAGCAGGCGCACGTTGGTCTAACACGCTATTCATGCCTGGGATTACTTGTGAGCTTGCTGGTGTTAATCTATTAACATTTGCTGGCGTTGGGGCTAGATTGTTAGCAGGAACTCTAGGGCTACCGTCTACAGGAGTTGCAGGAGCAACAGGCGCAGCACCACCCATCATTACAGGAAATGCTTGCAATGTACGTTTGTTTACACCAACAACATTTCCGTCTTCAGTTTCTCTAAGTTCAAAGCCAGGATTGGCTTTTTCCCAATTAAACTTTTCACGCGCAAATTTATCAGCAATCGTTGCAGTCTTTTCAAATTCTTGAACTTGTTGTTTATATGTTGGACTGTTGGGGTTTGTGTCTATAACAACAATCTTTCCATTTAAATCAAATTTTTCAGGCTTTGGCTGTACAAAGGTTAAGGCTTGGCGACCTTCTGGATTTGAAGTCACATACTGCGTGATAACTGCTTTACGTTTTGCAAGATCAGGCTCAGACAAAAGGCTTTGGCGAAAACGTGTAGTATCAACGCCCGTTGCGTCTAAACGATCAAAAGCCGCTGTTAAGCTAGAGTCAGAAGGGTCGTTTAAAACAGAAGTTAAGCCAGTACCAAGAGCAGTCATTTGCTGATCACGCACTTTGCCTTTCAGTTCTTGACGCTTCAACTCATTTGTTTGTTGTTCAGTAAGTAACTTTTGGTAACCTAAACCAGTTTTGCCAAATTTGCTTAAACCTGAAACACCAGATGGTGTTGACAAATCTGCCCTATTTAAATAGTCAATTACGCCTTGCTCTTGCTCCATTTGCTGACGAGCCAACTGGTTTTGCAATTGCGAAGTTTGGAGTTGCTGAATTTGTGCGTATTCCTGCAATGGATTGCGCTGTTCAAACTGTGTTGGTCTGAACCCCATTGCAATGTTTGGGTCAACGAGTGCCATATTTATCCCTTAATAATCATAAACTGGGTTAGACCTGTTGCCTTGATTACGCAACGCTTGTTGCAGCAAGTTATTGGTTGCTTGGTTTTGGGTGTAGTTTAAATATTGGTTGAAGCCTTGGTTGGCAGCATTTGCCACGCCCATGTATCCAGACGCTGTTGCTTGACCAGCCGCGCCAATGGCTTGACCAGCATTGTTGGCATAATTTTGACCAGCCGCGCCAATTTGATTAACTGAACTTTGACCAACACCAGCCAATGATTGCAAAGGATTTAGGCGTGCGTTGCGCTCGGTTTGGTAACGGTTAAAAGCATTGGTGTATTCTTGCGAACCCATTTCTTGACCGTAACGGGTGGCGGCTCTTAAAGCGTTACCAGAAATCAAGCCTCCACGCGCCGCCGCAGATTGTTCAAGTGCTTTTTGACCTTCTTTTAAACGAAAAGCATAACCTGGGTCTTGTTGAAACTGGTCCATCCCAAACGGGGTGTACTCAGAAGCCAATTCAAGTTTACCAAGGGCGCGTTCTCCCGCTTGGCGATAAGGCGCTTGCAATTCAATTTGTCGTTCAAATTGATTTTGCTGAAGTTGTGCGGCACGATTTGCGGCATCAGCTTGCGTTCTTGCTGCGCTAGTGGCTGCGGTAGCTCCCAACAGCGAGCTACCAGCCATAGTTGCAGGAATCAGGTAGTTGGACATACCAGCACCAGTAGCACCAGTAGCACCAGCAGCACTAGCAGCACCAGCACCAGCAGCATTAGCACCTCCAACAACTTGAGACGCAGGAACCGTAGCGCCTGATGAATTTACATACGCACCAATTTCAGGTGCGTAATAATACCCACCAGCTAACAAAGCTGCGGTTGTCCAGCCGCCTGGTACTACATCACGGACGGTGCGGTCAATGCCAGCGCCAAGGTCGCCAACAGCGTTGATTGCGCCTTGCCCAATATCACCAACTTTTTCTACTACCTTGCCCATGATGAATTCTCCAATCGAATTACGCCGTGATTACGACTGACTTCTTTAAAACCGAAACCCTTTGCCAATCGCAGTGACGGCTTATTGTCTTCATAAATTCTTACAACCATTGTATCGTGTAGCTTTGACATTTTGTTAAGAAAATTTATCCCATCTCCCCTAACGCTCCATCTACACCGCTTCTCAGGAACAACAAACAAATCAAACTCATTACCACTTGCCACAAAAGCGCCTCCATCAAAAGGCGTAATTTCTAAGTTCTTTTCCATCCATTTGCGCGTTTCTTGCGTTGCGTTAAACCCCATCCTGTCATGCAGGTAGGTTTTTATCACGTTCCAGACATCATCGGTTAATTTCATGGCTAATTAACCATTTCATATGATCTGGCTTACAGTTAGCACCACACTTGGGGATGCTGGCTTGGCAGGAGATGTAGTAGCGGCAATGGTTGTTAGTTGAGCCGAGCCACTAACGGTTAGCCAGTACAACTGAAGATAGTCACCAGCGGCATATTCCTCAAAGAAATTGACCGTCAAAATAGCCGCCCCGTCAACTGCACCTACTTTTTTGGGAACAGTAATTGTGCTGGCTGTGGCGGTAGTATCAACGCCATTCTTACGCAACCAAACATAAACAGCATCTTCAGTCGCTGTGGCGTTAGTGAATTGCAAACTAGCTGTTACTGTTGTCAGACCTTCAGCGTTAAACACAATCCGAGATGTTGGGGTTCCTACTGTAGTGTTTCGTGTTACACCAGTTGTGTTAAACGTGATTGCGGTAGGCGTGTTGGCTGCGGCAGTCTGGTTTGTTGTGTCTGAAAAAGACCCAAATGGCAACGTCAAAAAATAGTTGTATAGGTTTGTGAAAAACCGATACCAAGAACGCTCCATAAGCTGACCAAGGGAATCCACCACGGGAACCCGTGAAGATGGAATTCTGGTGTTAGATGCGTCAAGCATTGGTAGGCGTTACGTTAAGTTGTGCGCCCATGATTGTAATTTTCACAGGGTCTGTGCCTGACAATTCATATACACGGTCACGCAACTTTAGCGTCATGCCCATGCGTCTAGCAAATGCGCGGTTGTAATACTCGCCGATTCTGCCCATTGACATCCAATGTTCGTTAGACCAAGTATGACCACCATCATCAGACCAGCGCAACATCATCTGCGGGTCGCTACCTTGGCCTGTGTCTATGCCAACACCAGCCTCACAATCAATCTGCAATGTGTGTTGAGATGTGCGCTTTAGGTCGTTAGTGCCTGTTGGCAATGCTCTCCACGAACGAAGCCACTTTTGGATGTCTCCGTTATCTGTGTAATCTTCTAGGTCAAACGCATACAAATTGCCGTTTTCGTAGTCACCCACAATGATTTCATTGTTGTAGACCACTTGGCAGTTAGATCGGTGGCGGGTGAAATCTCCATTGTCCCAACCCGCACGTTCATGCCACGCTTGTGTAGATGCGTCATAAACCCAAGTCGTGTTAGCGGTAGGGAAGATCAACACATAGAAAGCGTGTCCATCTTGTTGGTAGGTGTATGCCAACGCATCAGAAATATCTGTGTATTGTTGGATTTGCCACTCAACAGCATGGGTTGATACGCGCTGACCTTTGTAGCCATTGTTACGGTAAACAATACCGCGACCACGGGCATCAGAGCCTAGCCAGAAAACAGAGTTATCTACCTTTGCCACAGAGTAAGGCGCGGCACAACCAATTTCATTAAACGCACCTTGGATTCTCTGCAAAGGAAAATCTGCGGTTCCTGCGTCATACCAAACTTCAGTTGAGTTAGTGCCAAACAACCAGATTTCTCGATGGTCTACGATCAAAGAAACTAAGTTATCAGGGTCGCCTTCTGCGCTTGCAAAATCTAATGGGTCTACCGAAGTACCGTCAAGCAACTGAGTCACCCAGAACCGAGAACTGTTGGGTTCGTTGAACACAAAGTAACCATCAATGTAGCCAACCGTTACCGCGCCAGCGAAGTCAGGGTCGGTGATCTCAGCAAAGACTTCTGTGCTTGTGTTGTAGATAAACCCATCTGGGTTGCAAGCAATGAAAATCTGAGTGCCGTTATCAGACATAGAAACAGGACCAGTGCCTGTAACTGTTCCAATAGCCGTACCCTTTAAACGAGTGCGACCATACGTTTCAACCTTGTAAAACGTGTCTCCTGACACCGCATACATGATGTCGTTGACTTTCCACAACCCACGGATTGGACCATCTCCAATGGATGATTTGCGCTGAAGGCCAGGGCAACGAGACAAAAACGCTGGTTCTTTACCCGCTTCAGGGACAATCTCTGGAAACAAATTAACCATGCGACTATCCGCAGCGTTAACGCTACGAGCCACATAGGAAGAACCAAGGATTGGGGAATCCATCAGTAGTTACCCGCATAGATATTAAAACGCTGACGGGTTGCCACAATTGCGTAAGGCATGGACATCACATCATCAGGGTTGTTGATGCGCTTCAGATTGCGCTTAGATGTCATGGCAATACGTTGCACTTGAGGAGATGGCTCAATGCCGTACTCAGGCGCAATTTCCATTGCTAGGTTGTATGTGAACGCTCTCAGATAGCCAGGCGGGAAAAGAATCTCAGTCACCAAAGTGGCTGGTTGATCTAATTCTTGGACACTAACAAAGTGCCATTCCAAGTCCCGTGTTGGGCGAGGGTAAATAGACATTGTTATGTCTGGATACCCCATGTTCACAAAGATTACTTGCGGGTAAGTGCTAGTGACTGTTTTAACCGCAATGCCGTTGTATTGTTGTTGGTTGATGAACTTAATACCATAAGACACGTTAGTGCTTGGGTCGCGGTAGTAAGTCGCGTCATCCAACAAGACAGGGCGTAAGCCCACAAAGTTACCTGACGGGCCAAGTGTGCGGATGTATTCACCAGCAGGCCAAGTAAAAGTTTGGTCTTGGGTACAAAATACGGAAAGGCGTTCTGTATTCCACGAATCAATCATCTGATTCAAGGACATTAGCGCATCTTGCGACATGGAAGCAGATGGAGTCTCACCTTCGGCAAGCACACCCAACAGACGCAAGGCCCGATTGATCTGGTCACCCGCTGTATATGTAGCCATGCTTAGACCTCTTCAGTAGTCACTTTTCTACGGCGTTTTACTTCCAGCACGTTGATAGGAGCCACCTCTTCAACAGGTGTGTCTAGAGTATAGCGCACCCATCCATTTGCTTCATCAGCAATGGCTTCAAGTTCCATAGTGGCAACTTTAGCCCCATGAACTTCGTGCTTCATGTAAATCACACTCATGAGAATCCTTTAAAACAGGGCCGAAGCCCCGTTTAGGTTAGCTTGCGCCGTGAATGATGGAAAAGTTGATGATGACAGCTTCAGAGTATGAAGTGGCAGTAGTCAAATTTCGCAACGTAATCAAAGCAGAACCAGCAGCCAAATACGAAACGTAAGTGGTGTAAGCTCCCGCCGCGCTACCAGTAGTGTTGCTAGAAACGCAAACAATGATTGTGTCATTGGCTGAAATTGTGCTGTTAGTCAAGATAAATGACACAGCAGCGCTTCCTGCCAATGCCGCATCATGCATCGTAATACGACCAGCAGACTTGTTTAAAGTCACGCCTGTCGATTTACTTGTCAATTGCGTCACAGCACCTTGTCCCGCTGCGGTATAGCCAATTTCGGTTGTAGCGTAAACGGTAGTTCCAACCACGGTTGAAGGAGTAACAGCACCAATAGTGCCGCCATCAATATCTTGGTCGCTGTACGCAACGCCAATTGATCTAGTATTACCCATTTTCTAATCCTTTTAAAAATGGGGGCCGAAGCCCCCTTTAGATTTAGCCGAGGCGATACACAACGTAAGTACCGTCACCAGTCTTACGGAAACGGAAGATTTGGCTGGTTGTTACAGCGATAGCAACCAAAGCGTTGCCGCCATCGGTCACACCAGTGTTAACAGCCAAAGTCACTGCGCCAGAGCTAGTGCCGATGTTCACGATTGACAAGTCAAAAGTGCTACCAACAATAGCGTTAGGAATTGCGGTGTCGATTGCAGTACCTAGAGGCAGCGTGTATGTCGCAGCAGATGTAGAGGGGTTAGCCACCAACATCTGGTTAACGATTTGAGCTGCGGTCAAAGTTGCAGTAGCAGTAGCTGTTTGAGGAGCAGCCATTGCGCCCATGATAGTTTCTGTGCGGTTACCTGCACCGACTTGATAGCCGCCTGCGCCGTTTGGGAGTGCCATGATAAATTTCCTTAAAAAAGATGAAACAAAGAACGGGGCCGAAGCCCCATTTCAATTAACCCCAGAGGCGGCAAGCCATTTGTGGGCGAATAGTGCTGAAGCCATAAAGAACGTCAATACGGCAAGGCAGACGGTCGTTGTTGATGTCGTACTGACGCACAACACGCAAGCTAATACCGTTGTGAACAGCGCGAGAAGCCATGTCCACGCCTTGTGGCAACAGCAAGTCGGCAGTAGCGAAGGTGATCGCATCTTTGTGGTACACCAAGTTTTGTGGGTACTGAGTTGATGCTGTACCAACGAACACAACAGCCTTACCGCTTTGTGGCAAAACGTCCACGGTAGCCAAAGCGTTACCAGCAGAGTACATAGCAGCAACAGTCACGTTACCAGCGCCAGAACCGTTCAAGGTCACATCGGCAGTTGCAACGAACTGGAACAACGAACCAGTGGATTCACGGGTTTGTGGGTTCACAGCGTAGCAATCAGCAACAGTGAAAACGTCACCGATCTTGATAGTGCCAGCGTTACCAGCGCCTGTGATAGCGATAGTTGTTGCGCCTTCAGTAGTCACAGCGGCAGACAAAGTACCACCAGTAGCGGTACGCGAACCAGTAGTGAACTGCTTGATAGACTGAGACATATTGACTTCTTCAAAGCCCAACACGCCCACACCCATCATGCCGTTTTTGAACTGCTTGCTGATAGTGTCTGTTGGGTTGAACAGACCTTTCATGCCTTCAACCAAACCTGCGTTAGCAGCTGGGTTGACGGTAGCGTAACGTGGAGACATCACGGCAGCGTTTTCGTTCAGTTTTTGTTGAGCTTGCAACAGAACCAAAGAAGTGGCTGGTGTAGTGCCAGGTGTACCAACGGTGTTACCAATGCTCTTAAAGCAGTTAGCAACATCAGCATCAATAGAAGATGCCAATTGGCTAATACGAGGCTTCAACACACGCTCTGCGAAATCATCCAATTGCATGGTCAATTCAGCAGATGTGAAGTTAACACCGATGTGCTTTTGAGAAGCAACGCTCAGAGTTGTGAACTGTTCGTTGTCATCTTGCACTTGCAAGGCGGCTCCGTCAGTTACCAGAGCGCGGTCGGGCAAACGGATACGCAATGTAGAACCGATTTTTGCGCCTTCAACAGCAAAGCTGTCATCGTACTGGCGGTTCACGTTACGGGTGATCACTAGATTGTTCTCAAGAATTTCGAGAGCCTTACGGGTGATCATGTCAATGGTTAAGATGCTATTAGACATTTTGGTCCTTTAAAAAAATTAGCGGTTGCGCTGCGCTTCCCACTTCTTTGTCTGTCGTAAGCGTTCAGCTTCAATCCACTGCGAAGTTGTCATGCTCTTGATAGAGCGCGGGTCCGTAGTGTCTAAGGCTGGTGAACCAGTGGTTCTTGCTGTAACAGGCGAAATCGGTGCTGGTGCAGAAGTCGTTTTTTTAATTGGCGGGTTATCAGCTAACTTAGCCTCAATCTTGCCAATCTCTTTTGCTTGCATGAAAGGCGATAAACGAGAAATACGTTCCGCATCCTTTGGGTTGGTTCCGAGATAGTAAGCTAACTCAGGGCCAATTTCTGAATGTTGAATCGTCTCTGCCATCACGTTTGTAATCGGTAGGTTAGGGTTATATGCAACTTGTTCAAAGTCATCATATTTATCCCGCGCCATCTCTTCACGCTCTTGATAGCTCTCTAGAACTTGCGACTGTTGCTTTGCGGCTTCCCGTTGCTGGACTAGCTTATCTGCCTCTAAACGGATGAACTCCGCATAGTCATTAGGAGATTGAAACTGGTCTGGCGTTGGAATCTCACTTGGCACGACTTGTCTTTCAACAGATCGTTGCGCTTGTTCACGTTCCCACTTACGTTGCTCTCTTGCGAGGCGTTTGCCAATCATTGCATCAATATCAGCTTGCGAGTATTTCTTTTCCTCAACAGACTGATCGGTGCTTTCATCAGCAACTACCGACTTTTGTTCTACATTCTCAGGAGTGGTCGTCACTTCAGGAGATGGCGCGGAGTCAACTTCCGCTAGGTTTTGGACTTCTTCAGTCATTTTTGAATCCTAAGATTCCCTGATGTTCTGCACCAGTACAGTTTGTGTGCATTATGCACTTAATGCGGCAACTTTGTCTTGGAAAGTTTTAATACGGGCATCAAGCGCAGATTGATCTGCTGCCAACTTAGCTGCCAATGCAGTCAGGTTAGTTTGAGTTTGTTCTAGAACAGCATTACGCGCTTCAACGGTTTTTTCGCGGCTAGTCAATGTAGCTTCGCGCGTTTTGCTTGATGCACCAAAGGCTTTTACTTGGTCATCTAATGATTTTTCAAAGGCTTCAAGTTCTGCCATTTTGATTTTAGTGGCTTCTGCTTCTGCTTCTGCTTTTGCCAAAATAGCGGCGGCTTCGGCTTGTGCAGATTTAAGCTGGGCGGCGGCGGCGGCTCGGTCTGTTAATGTGTCTTGAACAGCAGACAATGCGCCTTGGCGAATTGCCAATTCATCACGCAAAGCCGCCATGTTTGCTAGGTCAACAGGCAATTGCTTAGTAAAATACTCAACGTAGTTCAATGCTGGCGCGTCATTAGAGATGTTCATGTTTTCACCTTATGAGTAGTAGGTAATATTGAGCTTTGCGCCTGCTGTTTGCTCAATAAAACGAATTTGCGATAAGTCACCGTCATACTGCAAAGTGACACCAGCAGCCAATGGCATACCAACCGATGTGGTAGGAGCAACACCATCATCACGCCAACGCACAGCTTGTGTTTCGGGTGTAATGATTGCAATGCTAGGAGTACCAGACAAACCGCTTTGATTTCTTTGTGGGACGGTCAACGCAGTTGAAGAACTCAAGCTAGTGATTTGCTGATACCCCATCGTAGAGGTAATTGCTTTTAGGTTGATAGCCATTAAAATCTCCTTCTTTCGGTAAATGACCGAAGTTTAACCAACAATTGTTCACTAACAACAACAGGCTCGCCGTCAAAAGT
>Ga0209088_10000292_pt1 | contig 36570 bp, 58 predicted proteins | sample S_140625_EF_Meta_FD_187324 | JGI IMG/M metagenome (GOLD analysis project Ga0209088, IMG submission 187324) | Freshwater microbial communities from Lake Simoncouche, Canada to study carbon cycling - S_140625_EF_MetaG (SPAdes) (version 2) | ecosystem: Environmental > Aquatic > Freshwater > Lake ... | reverse complement strand
GAAAGATTTGAAAAGCTTGTTCCAATGAAGGCGCAGGGTATTGCATACATTAATTCTCTCCAACCTGGCTCTCCAGAACGCATGGCAGCAGAGCAGACGCTTGGAAAGATGACTGGTTACGAAGACGCGCAGACCAAGAAGGCTACTGAAAACGCACTCAAGATCCCTGGCCTAGAAGGAATGGCAAGCACCGAGAAGGGGGCAAAACAAGTGCGTGATACTATCCCAGACTTCATTTCTTCAGTAGGTGGTATTGACGAATTGCTTACTCTTGGTGACAAGATAACAAGGAATCCTATTGATAGGCCAATATTAATGGCTCGCGCAGACGCTATTAGAACAGCACTTGCTGGACAGATGCGTATTGCAATCGGTGGGCCTGGAACAATGACCGAACAGGATAGGAATATATTAATGACAGCAATCGCAGATCCGACAGCAGTAATTAATATATTTGCATCAGATAGGCTTAATGAATTGAAAAAGATTTTGGCAAGAAAGTTTATTGCAGATGCAAAAGCAAATGGATTTTCAGTTCCATCCATACAGGGTGTTATTGATGCTCATTCAGATCCAAATGACATAGGTCAATTTGGTGGATTCCCAAGCGAAGAGGCAGCTAGAGCTGCTGGATATAAAGATAAAGATAAAGTTATGATACGAGGAAAAGTCGGTACTCTCACTCCTTAATTATATGGGATTTATTACAGACGATCAAACTACTGAACTAACTGCAAAAAAGATGCAGAGTCCAGATGTTGCGCCACCACAAAGAAGCGTTCCAGAATTTCTTCAAAGGGAAGCTGGATTAATCGCGCGTGAAGCTATTACACCAAGTACGGTTGGATTAATAGCTGGCGGTGCTGTTGGCGCTCCATTTGAGGCTGCTGCGCCAGGAGCGCGAGTTGGTGCTTCTGCTGCCTTCCTGGCAGATATTGGAGCTAAAGTTTACAATTCACTTGTTGCCAAAGGTGAGGAAGGCAAGAAAGTTCCAGAGTTAAGTGCTGTTCTTGAGGATATCAAAAATCAGATTGGATTGCCAAAACCAGAAACTCCTTTTGAAAGAATCCAATCCAAGGTTGTTGGAACTACGGCAGAAATGGCTCCGCTTATTGCTGGTGGCCAATTAATGGCTGGCATGCAAAATCTTCCAAAGATAGCCAAAGTTGGTGAATTTATTGCTGCCTCTCCTGGTGTCCAAGCTTCTGCTGGCGCTGTTGGATCTGCGCTTGCATCGACTGCCAAAGAGATGGGCATGAAGGATGAACTTGGTCAGTCTTTGGTTGGACTCGTTGGCAGCTTGGCAATGCCATCCTTGGCGCGCATGGGACAAGTTGCTGTTACGGCCAAGAAACTTGGTGTTGCAGCTCCAATAGCTCTTGCATCTGGCGTTGCTGGAGTGACTGAATTCTCAAAGAATCTTGCATTGAATGCATTGAGAGGATTTAAAAGCCAAGCAGAACTGGCAAAGAATATAGCTCTTTATAAAGAGGCTGGAACTACTCCTACGCTCGCGCAAGCAGTTGAGCAGCCCCTAATGCAAGCGATTGAAACGACGACTGGAAGATTCCCAAGCGGACTGGCAACAATGCGCGAGAAGGGTCTTGCACAGCAGGCTGAGGTAGGGAAGCGCGTTGAAGAGCTTCGCAAGCAGATTTCCAATGTAACCGAACCAGTCGAGGCTGGAAGAGCTGTTCAGAAAGGCTTCTCCGAGGTTTTTGTTCCTCGCGCAAGACAGGCACAGAAAAACCTGTACAGCGCATTCGATGCTTACATGCCAGAACGCCTACCAGTCGATTCGGACAATACTGAAAGAGTATTGAATGAAATGGTAAACAAGATATCCAACGCAGCTCCATCGCTTCAGAAGGAGTTTGCAAATACAAAATTGTCGTCAATTTTGAATGGCATATACGAAACAAGGCAAATGAATCCGCAGGGCAAGATTCCATTCAATGTATTAAAGGATTTGAGGACATCGATCGGAGAGAAGCTTTCTACTGTTGATTTAACTCCAGAAGTATCAAAGGCGCAGTATCAGCGAGCATACGCTGCGATTACCAGAGACATGGAGGCAGCAGCAGCAAATCAAGGGCCAGAAGCATTGGCTAAATTCAAGGAAGCAAATGCATTCACTAGGAAATTCCACGAAACAATGGATAACGTCCAAAGCCTAATTATGGATAAGAATCCAGAGGATGTTTACCAGGCGCTTGTTGGCGGAGCGCGTAATGGTCCAACAAGGCTGAAAGAGATTTTTGATATTGTTCCAATGGATGCAAGAAAAGCTGTTTCATCTGCATACATTGCAAGAATGGGTAAAGCTGTCCCTGGATTGCAAGATCCTTCTGGTGATGTGTTCAGCACGGCAAAGTTCTTGCAAAACTACGCATCGCTTGATCCAGAGGCGAAGAAGGTTCTGATTGGTGGATTTGGCAAGCAATTCGAAAAAGATCTTGAAACAGTCGCACAGGTGTCAAATAAGATCCGCGAAAGCAATGCAATCCTAGCCAATCCTTCTGGTACTGCTGGAGCAGTTGTAACCCCCGCGACGATAACAAGCGGTGCTGGATCTTTGGCTGCTGGCAAGTTTGGATTCTTGTCTGGTATTATTGGAACTCTTATTGGGGCAAACCAAGCTGCAAGATTGTATACAAATCCAGAATTTGTGCATTGGCTTGCCACGAACAAGAACACACCGATCTCTGGCACATCCGCAGCCCTTGCCACACTCAGTAAGATTTACGACAAGACAGGCGACGATGATATTAAGGAATTACACGACGCCGTGCGCGATCACGCAATCGAACAGGAAATCATCAAGAAATAATCCCAGGGCCTATGATCGGCGCTGAAAGAGATCCGCTGTTGGATGCAGCGATGGAAACGGTGAAGTTTGAAGGAAGGTTCGACCAAGACGGTAATTTATCGATTTACAAGTTGCCAGATGGAGATGGTGGAGGAAGCTACGAGATAGCTGGGATCAATGACAAGTACCACCCGAAAGAATTTGAAAGAATCTCGGCGTTGCCAGCGAAAGAAAGAGCGGAAGAGGCAGCGCGCTACATCCGAGACTACACAAGTCCACTCGTATCCAAATTGCCCAAAGACATTCAAGCATTCACACAAGATCTCGCGTTCAATCGAGGCATGGGCGGTGCAACAAGATTTATCCAAAAAGGGCTAAATGCGCTTGGAGTGAAAGTTGATGTGGATGGAAAGATTGGTCCAAAGACACTCAAGGCAATTGACAGCGTGCATCCCAGGGCGCTGATGCAGGCAATAAGCCAAGCGCAGTTGGATTACGAGTATGACTTGGCCTACAACGACTCAAACCGAAAGAAGTTTATTCGCGGACTTGAGAACAGAATAAGGAACCGCCAAGCAGTCTTTGGCGTAGCTTAATGCGCAATAAGAAGAGGACGCAGGACCGTCTCGCCTGCACCAAAGCTTGCTCCGTCCGATCCAACAAACGCAAGATTATTCACACCTGTTCCAACTCGCGCTGTCGCGTTCGCTGTTCCAACGTAGCTTCCCCTGCAATCGACAACAGCTCCTCCACCAGGTTTAAGGAAGGTGTCGCGGATCTGAACGTAAGCTCCGCGCGGTGTAAGGTATGTGTCACCGCATCGCACAATCGCACCTCCAGCGCTACTGGCAGTCGTCTGGTCAATGACGTAGGTATGATTTCCCCTGTAGACAGCAGCAAGAAATTCGTGTGTGACAGACTCATCCGCGAAAGATGTAAAAGAGGCTGCGAAGGTTAGGATCAATATTGTGGTTGTTTTCATGTGAACAAGTCTGTATTACTAAAACCTTGGAGTCAACAATGAAATTATCATCACGCCAAATAGGCGCAATTGGAGTGGCTCGCGTAACTGGCGCGTTGCTCCGCTGTGGGTACAACGTGCTTGTTCCTTACGAGGATTTTGCTGGGTATGACCTGGTGGCAGAGAAGGGCGGGAAGTACTTTAGCATCCAGGTAAAGACAGCGCAGGCCATTGAGCAGGGGCGCACAAAGTATCGATTTACCACATCCATTGGAAATGGTTTTAATATACCGAAAAGGCCGATTCGCGGAGTTGACTATGTCGCATGCTGGGGGATGAGCGACGATTTATTCTGGCTTTTACCAGTAGCAAAATGCAAATCACTTACCACCAAACTATGCCCATCGAAGGGCCAAGGATGGAGGATATTCCAGAACCTATGACGCACCAGGAAGCTTGGGACATCATGGAGGAAGCGCTGAAAGACTGCGAGTCTTATGAGGAGGCCGTGCGGTGGCTAAACGCAAATCCAGACGTTAAGAATAGCCTTAGCCCTTTTGGGCTAATACAGCAGTTTTGCGGTGACATCGACATTGCCAATACTCGTAATTGATTACAATATTTTGTTGTTGACCAAATAAGCATCAATACCTAGAAATAGGTGGATGTTGCCAGGGGACATTAAGATTAGGATTGGAAAACTTCACCAAAAGCAACAGAACGTACTTCTCAATCTCGTATGCGGAGCTGCTTGTTGCGAAACTCCAAACAATACCTTCACGATAACAAACCGCGCCATCAATGAATTCATTGATCGGTGCAGGGATCAAAACCCTGTTTTGACATTAACAGGAGGTTTTGAAACAGACATAACAATGGAGGTAATATGGGAAAAATAAACAGTCGGGCAAAGGGTGCAGCAGGCGAGCGTGAGCTTGCCAACTATCTTCGCGAACAAGGCTGGCAGAAGGCGAGGCGCACACAGCAGTATGCAGGCAATCCAGAAGGTGGATCTGGAGACGTGGTGTGCGAGAACTTCCCATTCCACATTGAGGGCAAGCGATGCCAGGCGCTCAAGCCAGAGGAGTGGATGGAGCAGGCCAAGCGCGACTGTCCTTCTGGCAAAATCCCAGCAGTATTCTTTCGGCGCAATGGGCGCAAGGAGTGGTTAGTCATACTCACGGCGGATAGCGTGTGCGAATTAGCTAGACAGGTGGCGCCTGCCAATGTCAGTATCGAGTATGTCAAAAATCAACCCACACATACAACAGTCGCGCAGGGCTATTACGTCCAGCAGTCTGATACACCAACTTTTAACCCCAACATCTGAACGATTGTTCAGCGTGCTTGTACAACTTCAACCCGAAACTAAAACCAAAAACAAAAGAAAGGTACGAAAATAAATGAGCCTAACACTCAGCGAATCGGCAAAAGCAACAGAACGGCAACTCCCAGAAGCAGGAACGACGATTGGAGTCTTGGTCCAATTGATTGACATGGGACTCCAAGAAACCAATTGGGACGGCGAGAAGAAGATGTCTCCCAAAGTGAGACTGACCTTCGAATTGCCCGACCAGGTGATTGAGGGAGAGGTGGTGGAGAATGGCAAGACTACAAAGGTTACCAAGCCTATGATGGTTAGTCTTGAGTTGACTCGCTCGCTAGGTGAGCGTGCCACACTCCGCAAGCACCTTGAGTCCTGGCGCGGTGCAGCTTTCACATCGAAAGAGCTGGCCTCGTTCAGCCTCAAGAATCTGCTTGGCAAAGCAGCCCTGCTAACCTTGATGCACAAAACATCGCAGGCAGGCAGGCAGTACTGTGCAATCAATGCGATCAGCAAGTTGCCAAAAGGCATGACTGCTCCCAAGGAGTCGGTTAATTCGCATGTGTTCTACGAGATTGAGAATGGTCAGAACGAGGTCTTCGCTGCTCTTCCAGAGTGGCTACAGGACAAGGTTCGCGCCAGCAAGGAATTTGCCAATATGGGCGGATCTCCTACCAAGTCTGGTGACACCGACGGCAACGGCGAAGCAGTACCGTTCTAAATTGTATGGCACTTACTATCACCAGTAAGGAGCCTTCGACAGCTAGACTTGTTCAAACCGAGTCTAGCGGTCATTGGTACAAAGAAAATGGCGAATCCGCCCATACTATTATGGGTAAGAATGGCAATTTTAGGAATACGACTGTTGCCGATGCAAGGAAGATGCTTCTCTACCCTAGCGTCACAAGCATTCTGTCTATTTTGGATAAACCACAGCTAACGGCATGGAAGATCGAGCAGGCAATCATGGCCTGTCTTACTTTGCCAAAGGAAAAGGATGAAAAACTCGAAGATTACGCAAAGCGTGTCGTCCGCGATTCCAAAGAATCGACAGGTAAGGCTGCCGAACACGGAACCATCATGCATGAGCAGATGGAGCATGTGTTATTGGGAAGACCTCACTCGCAGGATGAACCGCTCCAGCCATACATCGCAACATTCAAGAAGTGGGCTGAAGAAAACGTAGAGAAAACCTACTGGTGCGAGAAGGCGCTGGTTGGCGCTGGGTATGCTGGTCGATGCGATGCGTATGTGAAGCTGAAAGGAATTGGTGACGCGATCATCGATCTGAAGAATCGCAAGGTGAATCCAAAATATTCACCATTTTATGAAACCTCGGACTGTCCCCAGCTATGGGCCTACAGAATTGCAAGCGAGAATCCAAAAGCAGCGTGTGTTTCAATCGTGCTGGCGTCGAATGATCCAACCAAGCTGATGACCAGGGTGTGGGATGAGGATGAATTGTACCAGGCTGGAATAGCGTTTAACGCGCTGTTGCGGGTCTGGGCATGGGTCAAGGGATATACACCTCCAGGGATGAAATTATGACAGCACCAACGATCCAAGAGATGGGCAACGCTGCACAGGAGATAGTCTGGCGCGTGATGGGTAAAGGATCAGATAAGTCTGGATATGGAGATTGGCTGGAGAAGGACCGACCCACCCACGATTACCATATTGCTCGCGCAATACGTCACCTTGCCACAGCGCAAATGCAGCTTCACAAATCCACGCCTTGTCCAGATAATAATGGTGAAACAGGTGTTGACCACCTTGAGCGCGCGCTGGTAAGATCCTTATTCGTATTGGCGCAAATCAAAAAGGAGATACCAAGACTATGAATAAAACACAGGAAGAAATCGACAAGGAATGGGATGAGTTTTTCAGTAAACCTCGTCCGTGGCTATATTCTAATTACGGAGACAAACCAATAGATGGTGAAGAGGAAGGCGAGGATGGAGGCAATTCAGAAAGCTTCCAAAAGTTCTGCGATCACAGCGGAAACAACAGCTATCCCAAATCGTGCTGAAAACAGCTCTTGCGGTTCTTTTAATAACAACATCTACGGTTATGACTGCAAATGTCATAATCGAGATGGAGCAACCAAAGAAGAAGATAAAGGTTCGCGTGACTGGCTACTGGCCAGGAGAGGACCACTACACCAGCAAACTCCAAAGCAGCGAAGGAGTGCGCTTGAGACCTGGACGGCATTGCGCTACGGATCACAAGGTCATCCCAGCGTGGAGCAAGGTCAAGATTGTTGGGTACTCGCAGGAATGGCTCGTGGTGGATACTGGCACAGCGGTCATTCAGAGAAAGGCCAGCGGGTCAACCAGATTGCCTGTATTAGATTTGTTTTTTAAATCTGAAAAAGATTACGAAAAGGCTCGACTACCAAAATACGCGACGGTAGAGATCTCGAAATGACAATCTTATCGAAAATATTCTATCACCTGGGAAACATCGTAAGCGTAACTATACTTCCACTTGGAGTTGGCTGGAAGCTATATCAAAAGTTAATGCTTATATCGGTAGACCTAGACACCAACTTTGATGTATGGAAAGAAGTAAAACAACGTAAAACAAGGAGAAAAAAGAAATGAAGCGCGCTGTTGTAACGCAGGCATTCGGTGACAAATGGCATGAACTGCTAAAGATCACGCAGCCAAGGATGGAAGCGTACGCGAAGCGGTACGCGGTTGATTTTATGGCAATCACAAAACCAGTCACCGATCCAGTCCAGTACTCCAAGCTGGCAATCGGAAACATCATGCTGGCGCGCGGATACGAGCAGGTGACGTTCTTTGATGCAGACGTGCTGGTGACGGAAGACTGCGAGGATATTGGCGGACCAGACATGGATGGCAGTCAGCATTTCTTCTGCGCCCTGGATGAAGGCGAGTTCTTAGACAGGAAGAAAGGTATGGTCGATCTGGCCAATGGATTTGGCGGGAAGATCACGCCAAGGTTCTACGTCAATACAGGCGTGTTCGTCGTGAGCAATAAGTTCCTTGGACTATTCTCATGCCCTCCGTTTGGTTGTTATCCAAACCACTTTGGCGAGCAGACATGGATGAACATCCAGGCGCATTTATGGAATATGGAGCTGACTCCGCTCGACCCAGCCTACAATTGTATGACCAGCGTCGAATCGCACTTTGGCCTGGATAAGTACAAAGATGCATTCTGCCTACACTATGCTGGCCAATCATTTGACATGGACAAGATGATTGAACTTGTTAAGGCCGACGATGCGAAGCTAAAGGAGCTTGGACGATGACTACTGTCAAGGTTGTCAAGGAAGCTGGCAAGTGGCGCATCCACACGATGGCAGGAAACGTGATTGGACCTCGCCTATGGGGGGCTGTGCCAGCGAATGGACTGCCTCCACTTACCGACATATTTGAAACGAAGGAGGAAGCGCAGGATGCAGCATTCCTTTGGAACGAGTACGCCAAATGGTGCGAGATGAATCGCAGCAAGAGAAAGAGACGATGAGGACCAGTCATTTTGTAAAAGGCGATTACGATGACAGGTTGTGCCAGCTCGCTGGTGAGGTGGCCAAGCAGGCGATTGACGACGTTCGAATGCTCCAGCGCCGTGGCGTTCTGGATGGTCTTACGATCAAGGAGGACTTCTACAAGGACGACATAAGCCTAAACGACTGCCAGGAGTATAGGAACATCCAGCAGGTCAGAAAGCTTGTGAAGGACTTTAAGAACGGAGTCGTTTGGTTCTGGTGCAGGGCTGCTGGTGTTCACATCGACAATAGGAGCCTACTGCGAAGGATGAGAGAGATGGCAAATGCTTAACGATATCATGGGAATCATATTTGCGATTTGCTGTATAGGTGTTTGCATATCCATCATTGTAATGATCGCGTTGGTTGGATTGTATATGGCATACAGAATGTTTAACATAATAAAGGACGAGATAATCAAATGAGCGAAAAGAAATATTCCCAGAAGGTTTTGACTGCTGCTGTTGAGCGGTATGTGCTGACGCCAACGCAATGCGCCATGATCCGCCAGGATGCAGAGGTCATTGGCATGAAACGCGCGACCGTTATGAAGAGGGGTGGCGGACACAGCATATCGCTTGCCAGGACATGCTCGTCGTGCTGGATACCTTTCTCGCCTCATTACAAGTGGCTTTATTCGATCATGCTTGAGCTGACAAAGGCGATCAATGAGGAGAATTGGAACTTCGACGTTCCTGGTGTCCAGCAGTTGCAGATCCTTAAGTACTCTCCGCTCCAGCAGTTCTGGTGGCACTTCGACACGTTTACTGGAAGCGACCGCAAACTTACTGCGGTTGTCAATCTGTCCGATCCTAGCGAGTACCTTGGCGGAGGATTGCAGGTTAAGGCGGATATCGATAACGGGCAGTTTATGCTAGAGCAGGGAGCTGGGTGCTGGTTCCCATCTTATATCGAACATCGCGCCAGGGCGCCTATATGGGGAACGCGATGGGTGCTTGTAGCTTGGTTGACTGGACCAGCATGGCGATGACAGCCGACACGGCATTCGCGGTTATTGGTGTGATATCAATCTGTCTTGGATTGCTCACATTGTTATGGGGTAAGGACTGATGCTTACTCCGAACAGAAAGCCAGTCGGGTTCCACGAAAGCGAACAGGATATTGAGAACGAGAAGCGAATTGTGGAAGCATTCGCCAAGCATTGCGGTGGTGAGCCAAGGTTCATGCCAAAGGCCTACACGTTCGACGCGATGATTGTGCGGGGTGAGAAATGCGCGCTGGTAGATGCCAGGAAGCGAAGCAATGAGATTAACAAGTATTCGACGCTGTGCCTGTCACTCCAGAAGTATATATCCCTAAAGGCATACGCTGCTTTCGCTCCTACGTTCTACGTTGTCGAGTGGGCCGATGCTATGGGGTTTTATGAGATAAAGGAGGACAGCAAGCTTCCGATATCCTACATGTCGCGCAACTCTGGCAATCCCAGAGATAACGAGCCTGTGGTGCAGATTCCGATTGCAGACTTTAAAAGGTTTTAAGATGCTCCAATTAAATCCAGAGATGTGGGTGATGACGCCCAAGGGTGAGGGATTGGCATTCCTTGTCACAGATTATGGGATGGACCACAACAAGATTTTTACCGTGATGCTGAATTGTGGTGACATTCTCGATTTTGACATTAAGGATTGCAGGCGATGCGAGAATCCGTCATTCTGTATTAAGGCAAATAAACCGCCTATTCCACATTATGGAAATTAACGAAAATCAATACATTCAAGTTGACGGATGCATTGTCGCTCCTGGTGACTGGTTCGCTTGTATTGATGACTCTCCAGAGACAAGCGCGATTTATTATGTCGGCCAAGATGGTCGCCAGTATGCGTCGTATTTGTCGGAAACATTCCCAAACATCTTCGTCAGTAAACCATAAACAGAAAGGAAACTAAACAATGCCACTAGGAAGTAACGTATCAAAAAACATGCATGAACTTGCCATGGACAACAAGAAGAAGGGCAAGGCTCGCGGTGCTGGCGGTGTTCCTCGCTCGCAGAAGCAGATGATTGCGATCGCGCTGTCTGCTGCTGGGAAGAGCAACAAGTCGCCTCGTAAGTTTAAAGCCAAGTCTGGAATGTGATGGAAGTTGAGGCCAAGAACCGCCTCAGATGGGCGCGCGACATCCTTCTCTCTGCTCGCGAAAAGCTGGCAGTAGAGAGGGATCGCGCGAACCATGGACACGCGATTGACATTATTCAGATCATTGCGCTGGTCGATGCAGCAGCTTTGGTCTGCAAGGAAATAACAGGAGAAAATAATGAAAACACACAACGAGATAGCAATGCAGGTTAAGAAGTACTGGGACAACGATGGTTCTAGGTGGAAGCTGTGGGTCGAGGCTGGCGGATTCCGCACAGAGATTTTCTGTTATGACACGACGGATGCCAATGCCTATGCCAAGTGCATTCGGGAGCTGGTAAGCCATGCCTACCAGTTGCAAAGCGTATGAGCATACGAGAAGAGATTGTCGATCACTTTGGCGAACCTGCTGAAACAATGCTGTTCGCAGATGGATTCGATGACGCAATCATCGGAGTGGGAAGCACGTTCGGCGGGAGTCTGTGCGCTGTTTACGATACCGACGAGATCATTGAGATCCTTATGAAGCAAGGCATGGATTACGCAGAGGCGCTGGAACACTTCGATTATAATATTGCAGGATCGTATGTGGGGGAGCAGACTCCGATCTTCATGCATAAAATAGAAAGTGAAACCAAGTGAGCGCTCTCTTGGATTGGATCATCGTTGGAGCAGGATTGGCCATAGGTAGACTTCTTGTGGCGATTGCTGTTATTACGATAGGCATCGCAATTCTGGCAGCGTTCTTTATTTACGAGGAGAAAACAAAATGAAACTATGGACCAATAACACACCAGGGGTCCACGTTGTGGACGATAATAAATTGTGGCCACGTTGTAGCTACATATTGCCAGATGAGTTGACTGGAGAGACGTTCAAGGATGGCGTCCCTGTTCCTCATAAGATCAAGCCGTATTACCCAGGAAGGGCTGAAGGTGGATCGACTGCTGTCTACCGCGCTGGAGCCATTGGTGACGCAATCATGGCCACAGGTATTGTGCGATACCTGGTGGACAACTCTGGTGGGGCCGTGGACATTTACTGTCCTGCTCGCAACATGTCTCTGTTCGCTGGTCTTGGTGCGAATGCCTATCCGCTTCCGCCCACGCTAGAAGCATGGGGGTCATACGACGCTCATGTCCCGCTCGACGATCTGTTCTCTGGCAAGGTTGGTGGAACCGAGCTAGGCACAGGGCCTGGATGCCACTATGACAGGATTTACACATGGATGGGTGCTGAAGGTTTGGTGGCGGATGTATCGGCAAAGGTTGGAGAGAGGAAGCTTGTCGATCCAAAGTATAAGCGACCGCACCTCTACGTTGTCCAACCAGATTACGAGGAACTGAAGAAGATGGGACGCTGGCCGTTGCCAGATCCTTACTTCGTCTACCACGTCTCGTCTTCTGGTCCTACCCGCACCTACCCACCGCAACTTGGCAGGCTGGCAGTCCAGGCGCTGCTCGAAGAGTTTCCAAAGCATCATGCGGTCATTATCGGGCTGGATCGATCAATTGATTTCCACGTCGATCATCCGCGCATTGTTGATCTATTCAACGCGACATCCAGCGTGCGTTCATTGTTTCCGATCGTGCATGGCGCTGACTTTGTTGTCGCACCAGACTCGTCGGTCAATCATATGGCTGCTGGCCTGGATACTGCGTGCATCAGTCTATGGGGGTCATATGACCCGATGGATCGGTGCAAGTATTATCCAAGGTCCTATCCAGTCTTCGCACCAGAGGTTTGTCCGCACGCACCTTGCAGGCCACATGGCGCGTTGCCTCAATCCAAGTGCAAGGACGCAAGCAACAAGACCAAAGGCACGCAGTACTGGTGCAACGCGCTTAGAAACATCACGGCGGATATGATCGTAGAGAAAGCAAAGAAGGCGATGGAGGAGGACAAGCAGTAGTCACGGATTCCCCGAATGGTGCGCAGGGAGAGCCTGCGACTGAGCTTTGTGTGCTTGCATGAAACAAAGGGGAATTGTTTTTAATATTTCTGTTGCGCTTTTTATTTTTATTGTGACAATGCCGAAATGATAACCACACAAACTAAAGCTGAATCGATTGTCGGGCAGGTCGAGTGGCAGTCTGAAAACCACGGACTCTGCCGTTGCCCAGGCGAGCAGTTCCACACAAGCAATACCAGGGTGCGCGATACCACGGTATTCGTGGATTCCGTTCCTACAATTTTCTGCTGGCACACAAGCTGCCAAGCGATGCGCAACGATGCGAATTACAAATTGCGCAAGCTAATCCTAAACGATCCGCTGTACAGACCGCTGGTCGCGCCGATGTCTACCAATGGAACTAATCCAATGAAACTCGTCATCGAACGCGATGTTGAGAGTGACATAATCCAGAGAATCGGAGTAATTGCACAATCCAATCGCGCCAGGTATCTCGCACATTACAAGTGGGACCCAGCGGACATGTACGAGCAGTCGCCTGCTAAACTGGACGATAATCCGACCAACGATTACAGGATGCTGGTATCGCTGTTCAAGTCCGACGACATCGTGTGGATCGGTGCGGTGAAGGATAGCGGTAATCATCCGCAAAACTTCCGCGCTGCTTCCGAGTGGATGAACCTTGACGAACCAGTCGGACAATTCATTACTGGATCTGCGTTCAAGGCTGGCACGATTAGCAGGGCCAATGAGAACGTGGACACGCGCAGGTTCCTGGTCGTTGAGAGCGATGAGTTGTCGAAGGCCGAGATCGGCGCGGTCTTCCAATTGATGCGCGATTTGTTTAAGATGAAACTTTACGCTGTGGTCGATACGGCAGGCAAGAGTTTGCACGGATGGTTCGACCCGATGCCTAATCCAGAATGGGAGAAGCAATTGAAAGCATTCCTGGTTCCGATGGGATGCGATCCAGCGACATTTAAACCGAGCCAACCTGTGAGGGTGGCGGGAGCAAAGAGGGATGATAAAACGCAAAGCCTGCTTTGGTTTTGCAAGGAGGGAAAATGATCGAGCCAGCAGTAGCACTAGGACTGAAACCGTCGGTGGACCAATGGCCACCGATTAAGACGTACAGCGAATTACTCACGGACAATCTAAAGGAACCCGATGTTCTTATCGAGGGCATACTGCACCAGGGGGGCAAGCTCCTGCTTGGCGGAGGTAGTAAAGCATTCAAGAGCTGGAGTCTGATTGACTTAGCCCTTTCGTTACACTCTGGCACTCCATGGTGGGGGCAGAAATGTACCAAGGCCAAGGTGCTGTTCATTAACTTTGAGATTCAAGAATGGTCGTTTCGCTCCAGACTGGCGGACGTAATCGCAGCGAAGGAGTTGCAAGGCAAGGTGGACGACTTCGACGTGTGGACGCTCAGAGGATATGCAGCCGACTTGACATTGATCCGCCCGATCATCGAGAAGCACATCGAGGGGCGCGGGTACCAGGCGATTATCCTTGACCCAAACTACATGCTGATGGGCGACCGAGATGAGAATAGCGCTGGCGATATGGGCGCCCTTATGAATGAGTTCGAGTACCTCGCCACGCGCTACAATCTGTCAGTCATCCTGTCCCATCACTTCAGTAAGGGCAACAAGTCCAGCGCCGAGGCCATTGATAGGTTCAGCGGTAGCGGTGTCTTCGCTCGCAATCCAGACAGCCTGGTCGTATTGACAGCGCATGAGGAGGACGAGAAGACGTTCACCTGCGAGATGACCCTGCGCAACTTCCCACCTGTCGATCCGTTCGTGGTCCAATGGAAATACCCTATGTTCAGCGTCAACTACAACTTGAACCCCGACGAGCTGAAGCAGAGCGGTGGAAAGAAGAAGCTTGTAGGCGATGCAAGGCTGCTAAAAGAGATGGGTTCACGCGAGTTCACGGCGTGCGACCTGTTCCGATTTGTGCAGGAAAAGTTCCAAGTTTCGGAGTCAACCGCCAAAAGACATGTAAAACGCATGTCGCAGGCTGGCAAGATACTGAAGGAGAATGGGTTATATACCGCCAACCAGTCGGTTTTCTGAGGTGTCAAATCGCGGTGTCAAAATGGGTTCTTCTACACTAGTGTCATTCCTATATATATAAAGAACCATGAACCACGAAGGAACCAGGGGAAGGGGACTCCTTAATCCGTCCCCTCCCCTTCACCTGCGGTGTTCCGTAGTGAAACTTCAAACTGGCGGGACCAGAAAACAAATGACACGGCATGGGTGGTTCACCGCCCATACCTGCCAAGGCGTGGTGGTGCGGTGGGATGTGTGATACAATGGGCGAAATGAAACAAGGTCTATACGCAAATATCAACGCTCGCCGTAAGGCTGGCACCAGTCGTCCTAAATCTAAAAGCACGATCTCACCTAGGGTGTATCGTGTGATGAAAGCGAAAAAGGGTGGCTTCGCACCGAGATAGGGATCTGCTTAAAAGGGCATACAGCTTTATTGCCCTTCTACAGCGCGAGAATGCCCAGCTACATGCGGTTCTTCGCCAGCTAGGGCAATTGGTCGATGACATGGAAAACAACTGTTCATACGAGGTTTTCGAGCATGAGTGGGCTGAGATAGCGTTATCGATGGCCAAGCTTTCGACTTTCTTCGCAAAGCACCAGGAGGACCTGGCTGCTCTAAAAGACTGCGATATATTCGATGGGGAAGTTGATGAAGTATGAGTACACAAGACTTGCCTTGTAACAGTCCAAGAAGGACTCCAGGCGCAAATAAGAAGTTCGTGGTTAGGGCCTGCCAGAATGGTCAGTCAAAGACCATTCGGTATGGAGACCCAGACATGAAAATCAAGAAGGGTAACCCAGACCGCAGGCGTAGCTTCAGAGCTAGGCACAAGTGTGATTCAGAGAAGCCAAGCAAGATGACTGCTAGGTACTGGTCATGCAAGAATTGGTAGGCATATGAAAAAAGGCTTTAAAACCACACGCAATCGCTCCAGGATGCCTGTTAAACGCGTGATTAAAGCGAAGCAAGTAGGGGATAGCGGGGTAGTTAAGAAAACGCCTATTATAGACCGTCCGCTTGGGAATAGGGCTTGTTGCTGCTTTATAGGTAAATAGTAGCTATTCTATTCCTTATGGGACATTTTTCAAAATAGTAAAATTTGAAAACCGATTTTGAAAATTGAAAATCCAAATTTTCGGATTTCGCTATGCTATCCTTATGAAGGCTTTTCTAAATTAATTTTTATAGCGCTAGAGCTGGTAGCGCTTTCAGCGCTTCCAAGCGCTCCTGCCTGCCTGGTGACCCTATAGCGCTCCCATCGCGCATTGACCGCGCGTTGTGCCTGCTCCCTGGTCCGCGCCTTGCTGGCGCCCTTTACGCTTCCGCCCTTCTTGCCCATCGCGGAAAAGTAGGCTCGAATCTCTGCGCTTATTTCGTTCATGTTTTGATTCTCTTTTTATTTATGGCCTGGTCAAGACAATAAGAATCCCTCCCAGGGGTCGAACCTGGAAAGGATAGTGATTAGATAACGATAAGATGGCGCTTCATCCATTCCTTTGAGATGCCATTATCTTCTAGGCGCCCACGCAATGCCTTGTCGATTTTCTTAATATCAAGCTTATTGATTTTCTTTTTTTGCTTTGTTTGCTTTGTGTTTTTCATATTCTTCCTTTCGTTTGTGTTTTGATTAGGTGCCACTATCGCGTCACCTCTCCTGCCCTTCGCTACAAGGGCAGACGAGGGGAAACTTACTTTGCCCCAAAGATTAGGGTTATAACTCCCACAAGGCAGGCACCTAGAATGATGCCCCAAGCGAATACCCAGGGTTGCGCTAGTTGCATGATGTCACCTCCTCTCTTGAGCGTGAATTGCGCATGACATAATGAATTGCGCCCATAGTCTGCGCATTCCAATTATATAAGGCGCGATCCATTTCAAGGTTCATTCTGAATGCCATTGTATCTTCCTGGCCAAAGGTTGCATTCTCAACGGCAATCCTCCGCGCTTTAGGAAACTTCCCAAGCGCCTTTTCAATCGCTTCGCTCCTGGTCATTTCAACTTCTCCAGATTGACATATGACAAGAGATCCAAAGCATTCCCAAGGCATCCAGAAATAATGTCGTTTCCTGGTTCACCCCTGGCATCTATGTTTTCATCATATGCCCTTCTTACTTCGCTATATATTTTTGATATAATCTCTGCTTGGCTCATATGCTTTCCTTTCTTATATCAGCCGTCCATTCAATGCCGTTTGCAATGGCCCAGGCCAGCGCGCGTTTATAGGTTGTAAAGCGCGCCTGAAATTGCCCTTGTGAATTGTATAAATAAAAGAAATAAAGTTTATTCACAAGACCTGCCCTCCGTCGTAAACTTTGCATCGATCTTCGATTCGACGACCAGGGCCTGCCAGTCTTCGGGACTGGTAAGCTCAAGAATCTGCTCGACCAAGTCTCTTTGCGGTTGGTCAAGTAGCCTTTCCCAACATATTTCTTGTATGTCTTCTGGGAGTGAATTGATCCACTCCAACGCATTTTTGTATTGTGTTTTCATGTTTCCTTTCTGTTTGTGTTTTTTAATTTGCCCTAGCTATCGCAAGGGCCTTTTCCTTCTGCGCACCATGCGGAAGAAATCCAATTATGACCGAACGATCCGCGCGCTGACATAGTCCGCAGGTTGAGCATGTCGTCCCCTCCCTAGTCTGGGCAGGGCAAACGACAACTTTCCTCCCCCTGGGAGTCGTCGTGTTCCTTTTATCCTCATATGGTAAAAGGGTCGTGACTGGTCCAATGCCCAGGCTCGCCAGCTTGTCGGCGTGATTCAGTCCGTTCGCGCTTAAATTGATCGTGAACCCTTGCGCGTTTGCGCTCGCAATCGCTTTCCTATTTTCTTCAATCGGTCCAGACTGCGAATCCAGAACAGGTTTATGGGTATAGGTGAAGCCCTTGCGCCCTTGGTTCGCGTTCACAAGGTCAGCCAGGAATTGAGGGAGTATCTCCTCATTATCTCCTGGCAAATCCCCTGCCTGGTTGTGGCGCCAAAGTTGCCCCCTTGGCAATGAGCGGATTTCATCCAGGAAGCATCCCCAGGCGCTTCCACGGACTCCCCTGCTTACCTTGTCCCAATGCCATTTAATCGGGCCGATGACATAGCATCCAGCGCCTTTTAAAGGGCAAGAATCTGGGCAAGTAGATTGGGGAGATGTCGAGACTGGAATCGGTCCAGTCTTTTCGTTCGAGCTACTCCTGGTAAGATGAAACTTTTGTTCCTGGTCGTTCCATCCAATAATCTTTGCGGGCGCCTTGTTCATGCGGTCCCCCATGCTTTTTCTTTGATCCATTGAATGACCTTCCAGGCATAATATGGAGAAGTAAACTCCGCAAGATATTCAAAAATATATCTTTCGTGGATTCTTCCAAAGGCGCCGTTGTTTAAAATTGCGTCGTTGTAATAGTCGCGGATTTCCAATTTAACTATGTCCCCGCAACTCTTCGCGCGAATTACTCCGCCCGCGCAACATGCTCCAATTCTCCAGGTCTTTGTTCGTCTTGTCATTTATTTGCCCCCCCTTCTTTTCTCTTCTATAAATTGCGCCAGCTCCTGGCGCTGGGAATCGCAACATTGTTCGATTCTTTCCCAATCTGTTTTTGTGAAGTTTTTGACATCCACAATAGAATCATTTTCCAGGGGACCGAAACTTCCATCAGCAGTAAAATAAAACTTCGTTGTCATGTTATTTAATCCTTCCCGCCAGGACGCCAAAGGCGACGCCAGCGAAAAAAACTAGTCCGATGATTTGAGGTAGGTTATTCATATTAATAAATCCCCTGCTTAATTTCTTCGAGTCTCTGCTGGAAAAGTTTTGTTGCGCACTCCAGGTTGTGCAATGCATCCATGATGTCTGAATCGTCAAGCTTACGCACGATATCTTTCAAGACATTGTGCGTGCATGGATTCGAGAGAATCGCGTTTTTGCGCTCAGCATAGGTGCGAGTGACTTTGACCGCGCTCGCTTCGGTTTGTGTATTGGTGTTGCTCATCCTCTTAACATACGCAACCTCGTTGAGTAGTCAACATGTTTTTTTAAAATATTTTCATGGTAGAATATGGGCATGGAATCGATGCCTGCTGACGCCCCAGGGGAAGAATCCCTGGCTCAAGACAAGGGGAAGAATGGAAAGCCCTCCCTTTATAACGATCAGATTGCCCAGGAAATAATCGATGCTTGCCGTAGTGGATTCACCCTGGAAAAGGCGGGCGCCCTGGTTGGCCTTTCACCTAGCACAATCAAATCCTGGTGCGCCAGGAAGACAGACTTTGCGCGCAGGGTCGAGACTGCCAGAAAAAAGCATGAGCTTGCCCTCCTTCGCGATGTCGAGCTGGCAGGGCAAAAATCCTGGCAGGCCAAAGCTTGGTGCCTGGAGCGCATTTATTCCTACGCCCAGCCCAGCGCCAGGATCGCGGTCCAGGGAAATGTCGAGCATGGGTTAAGCGCAGGACTAGCGCAGATTTTAGCAGGTTCCTTGTCGAAAAAAGAAAAGCCTGCACAAGTGATTGATGCGCAAGTAGATAAATTGGAACTTCCCAACCTAACAATTCGAGACAAGAATTATTGTGCGACAAACGAAAAGCCCTCCCAGGAAACTTCCGCCCAGGTCGTCCAGGTCGAGCAGGCAAGCGCGCCAAAGCGCAGGCGCCATGTTCCGATGAGAAGACGCTCGCCTAGGAAAGCGCAGGCCCTAGATACCACGACGCCCCCTGGGGGTCCCCCCTCCCCAAATTTAAAATCGGTAACCCCCCCAAGTATTTGCGACACAAAATAAAAAGAGGTCTATAGTGGGCAAAACAACTAAGCCTCCCAAACGCACGCCAGAGGAGATTTTAGCAGAAATCCAATCACCAGCAGGATTTGCAAAACACGTCCTTGGACTTGAGTTATATGATTGGCAGAGAAAGGTTTTGCGTGATCTGCAAGACAAAGATTGCCGAGTTGCACTCAAAGCAGCGAACGGATCTGGCAAGACAAGCACAGTCATCGCGTCAATTTTAATTTGGCATGCGTTCTGTTTTAAGGGAAGCATTGCTACGACAACCGCAGGCGTATGGCGACAAGTCGAGAAACAATTGTGGCCTAGCCTGCGCAAACACATTGCGCGCGTAGGCGGAAATTGGGAAGTCACCTCTGGAGAAATCCGCTACATATTTCCAGACGGATCGATGAGCAGGATCGTCGGGTACAGCGCGACAGACCCAGGTCGGGCGGAAGGGTTCCATGCCGACGACCACGACACCATGCCGTTGCTGATCGTGGTGGACGAAGCCAAGTCAATCCCAGACCCTCTCTTCGAAGCCCTGTGGCGTTGCCAACCCACTCGCGTATTGCTGGCCTCCAGCCCTGGTGCGAGTACTGGCGCGTTCTATCGCGCGTTCACCAAGGAGTCAGCGATGTGGAAGAAGCACACCGTGACAGCGTTTGATTGTCCCCATATCACCAAGGCGCAGATCGACGAGGTGGTCCAGCGGTATGGCGAGAAGCACCCGCTGACCAGGTCGATGGTTTATGGCGAGTTCGTGGACATAGGGTCGGAGAGTCTTGTCATCAATTACAACTCGCTCCAGGGATGCCAGAACAGTCCTCCAGACTTTAAGCCTGGGAACAGGACGGCAGGAGTGGACTTTGCAGCAGGTGGTGACTGCAACGTGCTTTGCATTCGGGATGGAAACAAGATCCTTCCGATCATCGCTTGGCGCGAGCGGGACACCATGGCTGCGGTTGGCAAGTTCATCGTCGAGTTCAAGAAGCATGGCTTGAAAGCTGAAGACATCTATGCCGACGCCAGCGGTCTTGGAATGCCCATGTGTGATGCCTTGGCCGAGTCTGGATGGCGGGTCAATAGGGTGAACTTTGGTGGCGTGCCTCACGATGCGGATGCCTATACGAACAGGTCGGCAGAGATGTGGTTTAACATGTCTAAGAAGATTTCCGATCGTGAGATCATACTGCCAGAGGATGACGACGAACTGATGGCGCAATTGACATGTCGCAGGACCGTGACCAACAGCAGGGGTAAGCTGGGCGTCGAATCAAAGGATTCCTTGCGCAGTAGGGGCATATCCAGCCCCGATAGGGCCGACGCATTGGCATTGTGCCTAGATGGTGGTAATGTACGCTGGGACTTGACTTTCCCTACGGAACGGCCAACTTGGCGTACGTTAAACGATCTAATGGAACAAAACGACCCAGTTATGGCTGGGTTTGACGCAGGAGGATAAACTATGAACATCTGGAATTGGATTACTGCTAACTGGCAGACCATCGTCGCTGCTGTGGGTGGCGTGGTGCTGACCGCTCGTATCATCGTCAAATTAACCCCTAGCGATATTGACAACGTGTGGCTGGAGAAGATCGTGTCTTTCCTGCGCGCTGTTGGCCTAAAGATCGACTAATAATTCTGTGCTTCGTGCGCTGCTTGAGATCATCTCAGCCATATTCCGTATCATCCCAGGATGGCGGGAGAAGCGCACACAAGATTTCGAAAATGAGTGGCATCGCAATCGTGATGCCATTAACAGCGATCTTGGCCGTAATGCTTGGTGGGTGCGTGACAACTCATCCAATAACTCAGACGAGCGGGATAGTTGAAGAGTTGATGAAAGATCCGACCTACATCGAAATCCGCAGAGGTACGCCTGGCGCGCGCGAATGGGCAAGGAAAGCTTTGAATGCTGTCAACGATCTTTCGTATGAATTGAAGACCGAGAGGAATAAATAAAATGCCAATTACCCAAGACAAATACAATCGTCGCGCGGATTATCACAAACGGATCATCGACTGCCTTAACCAGCGCGAGACTTGGGAGAATCGCCAGCGCCTGTTCTACCAGGCTCGATACTTTGGTGTGCGTCGTAAGACCAAACCTTGGCCTACCGCAGCCGACCTGCACGTTCAGTTGATCGATACTGCCATCGAGCGCTTAAAGCCTTCGTTCGTCAACAGCGCGATTGGAAACGACATCCTTTCCAGCTTCGTCCCGATGCGTCAGCAGTTGACTCCGATCACGGTTACTGCGGAACGCTGGTTTGATTACAAGATGCGCGAGCAGTCAAATTTCCAGAAAGAGATCGTGTCCGTCATCGACAATCTACTTCTTTATGGTCGTGGTGTTGCCAAGGTGATCTGGGATGACGAAGGCAAGAAGATTAACTTCGAGGCGATCGATCCTTTCCATCTTATCGTTCCGCAGTACACCAAGGAACTGAAGGACGCAGACTTTATCGTCCACATCATCTCGACATCCGTTGATACCTATAAGACCAATCCTCTCTACAAGCAGGATGAAGACTTCATCAAGCGCATCGCTGGCAAACCGAACAACTCAGTCGGTCTTCGCAGCGAGATCCAAGACGAGATTTATCGGCGCGAAGGCATCACACAGGAAGCAGAGAATGACCGCATCATCCTGTGGGAAATGTACACTCCGTCGAAGGACGGTTGGTTGGTAGAGACATTCTCGCCTCTCGCGGTCGATGAGAACGTGCGGAAACCTTTCACTCTCCCATATGAACACGGCGAACCTCCCTTCGTTGATTTCCCATATGAAATCACGGGTGGCGGTTGGTATAGTCCTCGCGGGGTAGCTGAGATCCTCCTCCCTGGCGAAAACCTCCTCAACAAGCTCAAGAACTCCCTCTCTGACTATGTAGAGCTGGCCAACCGCCCTGTTTTCGAAGCGCAGAATCCGATCTCGCTCAACACGGCGAATCTGAAGATGCAGCCTGGTCAGATCCTTCCGCAGGGATTAAAGCCAGTCCAGTTCAGTCAACCTCCGTTCGACTTCCAGCGTTTGATGCTCGAAGAGCGTCAACTCGCAGAGATCCGCATGGGCAATCCAGATTTCGGTGCTGGTTCGCAGTTCAATACCAGCGATCGCAAGACTGCCACCGAGATCCAGGCCGTGCAGGGTCAAGCTGCTGCTTCCAGCGATTTGAGGAATCGAATCTTCCGCATGAGCTTGGCGCACTTGTTCCGCCAGTCATGGTCGCTGTACGTTCAGTACGCCAAGGAAGATCTGATGTATCGCTATGCCGACGATACTGGCCAGATGGTTCCAGAGGGAATCCATCAGCAGTACTCGATCGAGCCGAAGGGCGGATTGGATTTCATTAACCGCCAGTTCTCGTTGCAGAAATCTGTGGCACGGATGCAGATGTTCCAAAATAATCCTTTCATCAACCAGGCCGAGTTGGTTAAATCGGTGCTTGAACAAGACGATCCGTCGCTCGTTCGCAGGTTGTTTACCGATCCTCAAGCAGGTGCTGGAGATCAAGCTGAAGACCAGGCGACTGAAATTGCGACCATGTTGGCAACAGGATTCCCTGTCGCGATCAAGCCTAGCGATGATCACAAGGCGCACATATCGGTTCTGTTCGCGTTCAACCAGGCAGCTCAAGTTCGACAACAGCCAGTTGACGACAGCGCGATGCAGGTTCTTATGCAGCACTTGCAACAGCACTTACAGGCGCTAGAACAAACTGATCCGAATACCTCAAGGGCTATTCAAAAACAACTTCGCGATGCTGCTGCTGCTCAAATGAAGCAGCAGGAACAAGCAGCAAGACAACAACAACCCCAACCACAGGTAATGTAATATGGCAACTAAATCAAAAAAACCAATTTTAAAGAAACAAAATATGGCTCCTATTGATGCTGTGCAAAATCCTAATTTTGATCAAGCATTAGCGCAACAAAATTATTTAAATAATTTGCAACAGTCTTTGGCAAATTTACAGGCACAGAATTATCCAACCATGGGATCTGGTCAATTGGGACCAAATTTAGAAATACCAACTGGTCGATTGGGCGGACTTACAGCAGAACAGGCTGGAATTTCTCCAGAACAAAAGAAAATTCTTGATCAATTGGGACCAAATTTAGGAATACCAACTGGTGGATTTGGCGGACTTACAGCACAGCAGGCTGGAATTTCTCCACAACAAAAGAAAATTCTTGATGAATTGATGGCAAAACAGCAAGCAGAAATTCTTACCCAGGGATCTGCGCAGCAAAAAGCAAATTTACAGGGGAGCATGATTGGAATTCCAAATCCAGCACAATCAAACCAGCAGAATCCTCAAATGCAACAAATACAGGATTACAATAAAATGCTTCAGCAGGGAATGCAGCGTAACCAGGAAATAAATAAAGCTGCTCAAAATTTCGCAGTAATGGGCGCACCATCTAAGAGTTTCTCCCAAGTTGCTGGAGGAATTGGTCGCATGAACAAAATGCCAAGACAGACAAAACAGAATTTTATTACTCCTAATAATCAAAATATGTTTTAAGTTTTGACTTCAGCGCTCAAGGCGCTTGTATTCTCGGATGGCAGTTCCAGTAATGCGCGATGCATTCCAAGCAGAAGGTCTTGCTAAATTATGCAAGTGGGCGAATCAAGGTGGAGCTACTGGAAAGTGCGTTGAAATTGGATCGTATAGCGGGGAAGGCACGATTGTTCTTGCCGACTATTTCAAAGAAGTTCTAGCAGTAGATCCATGGGTTAACGGGTATGATCCAGACGATGTGGCAAGCCACCAATGCCCAATGGAAGACGTTTTTAATGCTTTTCAAGAAAGAACCAAGGCCAAAGGAAACATAAGTTTCTCTCGAGGTAAAAGCCTAGATGCCCTGGAGTTTGTTGCAGACGGATCGCTCGATCTTGTCTATGTAGACGGTGACCATAGGTACGAAGGTGCACTTGCAGATCTTAAAGGATGGTTGCCAAAGATCAGAAAAGGCGGGTGTATGACTGGACACGACTTTAGCTTCCCAACTGTCCAGAAGGCATTATCAGAGGTGTTTAAGGGTGATTACTTGGCCCTGTTCCAGGGTGATAGTTGGGGATACATTATATGAGAAAACTACGCGCTATTCTTGCATTTATACGCCACCAGGAATGGGTAGATGAGCCTAAGTGGGAGGCGGAGGACGAAAGGGCATTAACTGGGTTCCTTGGCACTCTTACTGGCAAGAAACTAAGTCTGATACTTTTAAACCTTACCTTGCGCCAAAATGCCTCCGCAGTAGAGAAGAAAGCGGATTCACTTGCAGAGGCGTGCGGATATGCTAAAGGATTTCGAGGTTGTGTGGCGACCATTGAGTCGTTATGCAGCCCCAAACAAAACTCGCCCATCCTCGACAGTAGGGATGGGGCCGATGAACCTACTGTCAATTAACCTACGTTTTAGAATGACTCCCTAGAGCGCGGTGTAAGAAAGGGTCAAAATGGCGGAATCTAAAGAACCGACTGAACTCGATATGCTTAAGATGGCAGCAGCGTTTGATGCTGGTTTAACTGAAGTACCAGAAGATAATGTTGAAGTCGCTGAGAAAGTTGAACAGGAGGTTGTAAGCGGAGATAACTCGGAGACACCCGCGACTCCAGAAACCGTCGAAACTAAATCCTCATCGATTGGTGAGGTGGCAGACGAGGCTCCTAAAGCCGATACTGCATCAACAAGCTCTTTAACAACGCAATCTGATGAACCCAAGTCAGAGTCAGCTTCCGAAAAGAAGCAAAGCAAATACCAAAGGGCACAGTCCCGACTCGCAAAAGAGTGGGACGATGTCAAAGCGGAACGTGCAAGACTCCAGGCTGAAAGGGAAGCTATTGAACAGGCCAAGACTGCAAAGCCTAGTCAAGAAGCTCCTTCAGCAGAGGCAAAGACAAGCTCTCGCAAGTTTAGCGCGGAAGATTATCGGGAAGCAGCAAAAAGCTACCGTTATGAAGGCCGTGACGATCTTGCGAAACTCGCTGAAAGCAAAGCCAGCGAGATTGAGACAGAAGACAGGAAAGAAGTAGAGGCAAAGACGCAGAACGATCTGAAGAGTGCCTGGGACCAAAATCTCCTTCGCGAGGTTGAGTCAAACCCAGAACTTAAAGATTCTTCCACGACTCTTTACAAAGCTGTCTCCGAACTTCTTCAGCAGCACGCCATCCTGCGAAACTATCCAGCAGGAATCAGCGATGCTGTTGGTCTTGCGAAGATGAGGCTCAAGGCGGACGCTGCCTCTGACTTGGAAAAGAAGATTGCAAAGTATGAGTCAGAATTGACTCAACTAAGAAAGGCAACGACACCTGCAAGCGGTCAACCTTCTGGCCCTGCTCGCGTCAAAGCTTTTCACGAACTCTCCTCTGAGGAGCAGGGTCGTGAACTGCTTCGAATGGCAGCAGAAGCCGATAGATCGTAACAGATTAGTTGCTATAAAAGGAAAATAATAACATGGCTTATGTAACTACAGGATCTGTGTCTTCACAGTTCCAGGCGTATTTTTCCAAGATGCTCTTGGAACGTGCGCTCCCCTTGCTCCAGATGGAGCAGTTCGCAATGAAGGTGGCGTATCCTTCGAAAACTGGCGGAAACAAAACTATCCGCTTCTTCAAATTTGATAATCCCGCGATTGACAAGATCGTTTCCCTCTCTGAAGGAACGACTGTTAGCGATGGCTCGGATCAGCGTCAGCTGACCCTGTCTACTGTTGAAGCAACCCTCCAGCAGTACGGCAGTCAGATCGTCCTCACCGACGTTCTCTTGGCCACCGAATTGTTCAACCACCTCGCCCAGGCCACCAAGCAGTTGGGTGAAGATGCTGCTCTGCACGCCGACACTCTGTGTCACCGCGCGCTGATCCAAGACTCTTCCACCTCGACTGGCACAAACGTCGCCACGAAGTCTTATGCTCGTTACGCGCAGAACAGCACGAACGGCACGACCTTCGCGACCAGCTCTGTTGCTAACAGCGCGATGACCTCCACCGACTTGCTCGACGGAGTGACTGCATTGTTCATCAGCCGTGCGCCCAAGATCAAGGATTCTTACGTCCTTGTCGCTCACCCTGCGGTCATTCGCGACCTCCAGCAGGATGACGATTGGTTGAAGGTTTCGAGCTATTCGAACCCCGACGCCATCTTCAAAGGTGAAATCGGTTCGCTGTTCGGATGTAAAGTCGTTTCCAGCACCAACGTCCAGACGTTTGCTACCGCTGCTGCGGGCGTGGCGTCTGCCTCGACTGCTGGCAATGCCGTCTATGGAAACATCCTGCTCGGCGGAAACGCCTTCGGTGTTCCTAGCTTGAACTCAATCGTTGCTAATGGCTCGCCCTTCGCTCCGAAGGTCACGATCCTTGACGCTGCCGATAAATCCGATCCGTATGGACAGCGCGTTGTTGCGTCCTTCAAGACGTTCTACGCTGCCAAACAATTGGATACCACGTTCTTCCGCGCGATCTTCGCGAAGTCGAACTACAGCTAAACAATTAAATGGGAACCATGCTAGTAATTGGTATGGGTCCTCGTAAGGACGCTGGGGAGGATAAAGCCTCCCCAGCTCCTAACAATGGAGGTCGTATGCACGAAGGAATGGATAATGGTGGTGAGATGAAGATGCCGAAAGGCATGGTCATGTTGCCTGTATCGATGCTTGAAGTTAACGATGGCGGAGATGCTGTTCCTCCTTCGGAAGGCGATCACGTTGAACTCAGCGGTGTTGTTCATATGGTTAAAGGTGGAGTAGCTCACATCAAAGTTAATGACGCTATGATGGAAGGCGAATCTGACAATAATCAACAAGACAACATGTCTGAGGAGGACAAAATGCGTGCGCTGGCCCAGAAGGCCGACGAGGAGGCTTACAGCTAATATGCCTGTCTACCAGTATCTCGATACCCGTAAAAAGTCTATCGTAGAACTGGATAGGTCAGTAGCTGAAAGGGACAATGTCCCGAAGCATCTGAAGCGGTTTACTGTCCCACAACGATTGGCCCTGGTTGGAGTTGGCGAACCCCTCGACAACCCGCTGGGAGCAAATAAGACAAATATTATGAAGGGGTACTACAAACAAGAACAAAAGCTTGGGAGTAGATTTAAAAGCGAGTTCAGCGCGGATCAAGTGAAACGTGCCTGGAGTCGAAAAGGAGATTAACAATATGGCTAATGAATTTGTACGCAGTACTCGTAAGGCCAAGGGGAAAGCTTTGCGCTTTGATACCCAAGGCTTCACGAACGTATTTGAAATCACGGCAGCTTCCAGCGGTGGCACGGTGAATACCGTTGCTACGGCTCCTGCTTCCTTGAATGTGACTCTTAACGGCACGTCCTATCGGATTGCCCTGCACAGCTAATGTCACGCGCATTAGATAAATTCCAAGCTCAATACGGATTTTCCGTAGGGACACAAGGAACAGCTACGGCTGGCTATTGGGCGATCCAGATGCTTGAAAATACCACGTTTAGCGCGATTAGCGGTAAATATGATGGTACTCTCACAGGCATTACGATTGGTTCTGGCAACATCATCTACGGCGAGTTTAACAGCTACACGGCTGGAACTGGCAAGGTGATCGGATACATAGCTGGTTAATGATTCAAGCAGTCACACCGCTAAAGGTTCAAGTCCTTGGCGGGTGATTGCATTGTTATTTTATGCCAAGACTATCCCTGGGATTAGGAGTACAAAATCTACCAAAAGTTGGTGGAGGAGCTGCGCCGTCTTCCCTGCTTACTGGATTATTAGCTTACTGGAAATTCGATAATAATGGAAGCGGGGGCGTTTCACTTCTTGATTCATCTGGAAATTCCAGAACACTTACAGCACCCAATGGAACAGGTGGAGTATCTTTGGGGACTGGAAAAATAAATGGTAGTGCGAGTTTTAGTGGAGATAATCAAACTTATTTTACTAGAGACGGTGGTTTTCTTGATGGAGCGAACGATGAATACAGTATTTCAGCTTGGGTAAAAACAACGATAGGAGCAGACCTTTTTATTGTTGATCAAAGCAATGGGGCAAATTGGGGCGGGTCAGCAATACAATTTGATATGTATTCAGACGGGAGAATATATGGAAGTATTTTTTGGGGAGTGGATGAAGAATCTCCTCTCTACGACAGAGCAGAAAGTTCATCCGCAATAAATGATGGAAGTTGGTATCATATAGCCTTCACATGGAAAAAAATAGGCTCGCTTAAAGTTTATGTTAATGGTTCATTAGATGGTTCTACTTCTTCATCTGGAAATTATGCAAATAATCCAACAGAAAATGTTTCAATAAATGGAAATGCTAATGGAAGTTATGCAATAGGAAGAAGTGCAAATATAGACGAAGTTGGAATTTGGAATAAAGAATTGTCGGCATCAGAAATCACATCTCTTTACAACGCTGGGGCTGGCAAAAGCTATCCATTCACATGATTCACATGATCCTTCTCTGCGCCGTGCTGGCGGGATGTTCGCCACAAAAACAGTCCAATGCAGACCTACCAATATACTCAGACATGGGCGCAGCCGAAGATGCTGGAAAGGTTAGGCCATGAGTGAGGATCAAGTATGGAGCCTAGAAGTTAGGCTGGCTAGGATGGAGGAGCGCCAAGTACAGCTTTATGCTATGGTTGAGAGGTCACTTGCAAACTACGGAGACCTTGCTAATAAGGTTAATGCGCTTGAGCATTTGCGGACTAGGCTGCTCGCGATCTCTGGCATCATTGGGCTTGTGTGTTCCATGGCCTGGGATGTGATTAAAAACAGGAACAACTAGGAGATAAAATGGCTAATTTTACAGCAGGAACCAGTTTTGGTGCAAACGATACGGTAACCAATACAAAGCTTAACGCCTTGATTGCTGATGCCAGTATTAATCCAGAATATGCGATTAGCCTTAACTCTGGAACGATTGGAACGCTTTCCTGCACCAGGGGGACTGTAGGCACGCTTAACAGCACGACTGGAACCATTACCACGATTAACAGCACGACTGGTAACATTGGTGCGGTTGCTGCGACTTCGGTTAGCGCTACTAGCGGTACGATTGGCGCAACTACTGCTACTTCAATCAACGCTACTTCTGGAACAATTGGAAACTTTAATTCAACATCTGGAACAATTCAGACCCTTACGGCCAGCACTCTTTCTGGAACATTGACTGGAGGAACTTATTCTGGCTCGCTTGGAACTTCATGTAATTTTACGGCAGGTACTGTTCAAACTCTTACTGCTGGAACTCTGACTGGCACTCTTACTGGTGGAACATATACTGGATCGCTAGGCACATCTTGCAACTTTACTGCTGGAACGATTGGAACACTTAGAACAACGAATAACATTACAATTGCTGGCGGAATCACTATTGGAACAGCAGCTGGAACTTATCTTACAACTGTATTAGGATATTCATCGCTTGGAAGCAATTCTGGAGATTTTAATACTGGTGTTGGCGCAAATTCACTACTTAGCAATGGCCCTGGTTCTCATAATTCTGCATTTGGATACAATTCACTTGGATCAAATTATGCTGGGTCATATAATCAAGCATACGGTGAAGCATTACAGGGGAATACATCTGGAACAAATAATTGTGGATTTGGATATTTATCTGGATATTCAAATCGAGCTGGATCTGATAATTGTTATTTTGGTGGTTATGCATTCTTTACAAGCGGAACATCGTCAAGCAGAAATTCAGCATTTGGTGCAAATGCATATAGCGGACTTTCTACTGGATCTGCAAATACTGCAATTGGATATGGCGCATTAGCATCAAATTCAACATATATAAATTGTACTGGACTTGGGGCAAATGCAGTAGTTGCAGGATCTAACCAGGTACAACTTGGAGATTCCGCAACCACAACTTATGCATATGGAGCCGTGCAAAATAGATCAGATATTCGCGATAAAGCAGATATAAGAGATACAACTCTTGGTCTTGAATTTGTTAATCAATTGCGACCTGTTGATTTCAAGTGGGACATGCGCGAGTATTATAAACCAGAGTTTGATAGAGAAGCATCTCCAGAATTATATAAACTTTCAAATATTACGCATGATGGAAGCAAGAAGCGAAATCGCTATCACCACGGATTGATTGCCCAGGAGGTTAAGGAGGTTCTTGATAAAAATGGAATTGATTTTGGAGGATTCCAAGATCACAAAATAAGTGGTGGTGATGACGTATTGAGCATTGGATACACAGAGTTAATTGCTCCAATGATCAAAGCGATCCAACAACTCTCAGCTAAAGTCGAATCGCTCGAAGCTCAACTGGCCAACAAATGACGCTTACCGAAATTGCTCAGTTCGCAGGCGAGAAGATCGGGAAGACCGATTCTGATACGCTTACGTTTCTGCAAAAGGCAGCAGCGCTGAATTATCGGCGCGTATGGAACTTTGCGCCCTGGAGAGAAACTGTGACGAACTCGACGTATGGAATTGATGTTGGCAAGGTTGTTATTTCTGGTGCTGGATCTTTAAATACAAATAGTACTTATTCAAGAACATCTGGTGGTACTGGAAATAATTTTAATTCAAATATATATAGCAGCTATATTGCATGGCAGGTAAATGACGAAAACGATGGGCCATGGGAATTGATAACTTCGTCTGTAGTTAATTATTATAGCAATGATTTAATAAATTGGTATACTTCTGCTGGTTCAAATCCAGCTCCCACTGGTAATATATCATTTTTAAGAACTATAACTCTTGGAACAAATGTCGAGGCACCCCTATCTGTTGCTTGGGGCGACGATGAACTTACACCGATGGACCTTGCAACAATAATTTCGCAGGATGCGGATCTTCTGGATGCAAGCAGGACTGGCACACCGCAGGCATATTACTTCAAAGGACGTAATTCTTCTGGAGTTGCTGAAATCGATGTTTATCCAGCTCTTCAATCATCAAGCACAACCACGCTTAAAGTTGTCGAAAAATTGCAAGCACTTACCCGCTCAAGTTATGTCGTTGATTTTCCACCTTCCTCAAGCGCCCTTAATGATGAGCTTCGTCTCCCACATGTAAGCCACGTCGTGCTTGCCTTGACCCATGCAGATGCCTTGGAGCGTGAACGGCAGTATGGTAAGTCGCAGATTGTTGTGCAGTCTGCCAACTCAGATTTGGCAGCGATGGCGAATTACGAATTGAGCCAGGTTGGTGGAATGAAGCAGATCACTCCAGCCTCGCTTGGCGAACTTGGTTTAGAAGAGATCATCTAAGGCCATGCCGTACTTCACGGACGCCACAGATGATGTCTTGTCGGTAGCTGTAACCCCTAGCTTTGAGGGTGGCCAGGTATCTGGCATTAGCCCAAATTTGATTGCTGATAACGCAGCCTCCGAGCTGCTTAACATGACCATTGCGCCAAATGGCAATCTTCAGACCCGCCAGGGTATTGAGACAATTTCAACAAGCCTTTCTACGGCCAGCACGGTTCAAGGAATGTTTTATTTTGATACACCAGATCTTGAGACAATTATTGTTGCAACAAATGGATCTCTTTATAAGTACAATACTGGATCAAGCACGTTCTCGACTACAGGTGGAACAGTAGTAAATTCCTCCGCTCAAATAGAATTTGCACAGTTAAACAATAAATTGTTTGTTACAGACGGAACAAGCAATCTTCAGTTCACAGATGGAACAACTTTTTATAGGCAGGGAACAAGCATTCTCTCAATAACAGTATCAACGCAGGGATTGGGGTATACTGGATCAACAGCTGCCGTTACAATTGGCGCGCCAGGACTAGCCTACGGAACAACCGCCAGCGCAATTGCTACAGTAACAGGCGGAACAATATCTGGAGTTATTGTTACAAATGCTGGATCTGGATATACATCAGCTCCATCTGTTACAATAGCTGCCCCACCATCTGGAGGTGGTCACTTTACGGCAACCGCAACAGCAAGTATATCTTCGCTCGCTCCTGCTGGCTTGCGCCTAATAAAATCATTTACAAATAGACTATTTGCCGTTGGAACTGGAGAAGGTCGCAATACTCTTTATGCCTCTGACATTCTCGATCCAGAAATTTGGAAGACCACCAATTCAATCATCGTTGGTGGTGACGACGGCGAAGACATTATCGCGATCCAGCCTTTCTACGGATTCCAGATCATTGTTTTCAAACGGAACAAGATCTATTTGGTCGATGTCAAGCCAAGCACAACGCTGACTACTGGCACAAGCGTTTCATCCGTTGCCAACACGGCAGCAGAGTGGACCGTGCAGACAATTTCAAACAGGGTCGGGTGCATCGCTGGCAGGTCTGTGGCGCTTGTAAACAAGGACGTTTTCTTTCTGTCAAATGACGGAATAAGGTCGATCTCGCGGTCAATGGCGGATGACTTCTCGACTGTTGGTCTTACCATCAGCGAACCAGTCAAGGACATCATTGCCAGGATTAATCGAAGTTATGTGGAAACCGTGAATGCGACATTCCACAATAATAGGTATATGATGGCGATCCCGCTGGATACGGCAACTAAGCCAAGTCACGTTCTTGTTTACAACTCAATCTTCAACTCGTTCGAGGGCCTATGGGAAATACCAGCAGCCAGGATGGTCGAAACAAGCTTTAGCTCTGGATTTTCAACCAATACGCCAAAGCTCTGTATTGGGACAACCATATCGAGGGTTGGTCACTTGACCGACTATAAGGACGGAGACACGGTTGACCCAACTACTGGATTCCAAGACTTTGGTACTGGTTATACAAGCAGGATCACGACCAAGGCGTATGAATTTGATGACCGCTTTGCGCTTAAATATGGATCGCACTATGAGGTCGAGTTCTATTACTCTGGATCTACCAATGCAACGATCAGCATGCGCAGGGATACAGACGGAAACGACATTACGCTAGGTACTGGAGTTGACACAACCTCGCCAAATGGGATCACGCTTCCGTTTACACTCCCAGCATCATTCAGCTCCCAGGTTGTAAAGCGCAGGGCGGACAGTCTTCGTTCTTACGACAAATGGCGCAATATGAAGTTGAAGATTTCGGCTCCAACCCAAAAGCTTGCCATTCGCGGGATTATCATGGCAGCCAACCCAGACACAATCCAGATTCAGCAGAATATATGACCCAGGTAGAATTCCTTGAGAAAAGTGGTGTTTCTGAGTCTATGTCACCTAATTTCAGCGATTGGGTGGCCTGGTTCGATAAGCAGGCGCTTATGGGTACGGTAAGGGATAAAGAAGGAGAGATTCTTGGTGTAGCGCTTGCCAGGTGCATTCCTGCTGGCGTAGCCCCAGACCATTATGTCCACGACGAGTCTGGTGATAACGTATTTGTTGACTTGTGCGCTACTAGTGGTATTAGAAAGGCTGAGTCGGTAGACCCGCTCAAAGGCTTGCTATTGATCCTTTTGGATCGATTTGGACCACGCAAGCGAATCATTTTCAACCGTCTAGGCAAACCAAAGGAGTACGATTACTATAAATTTATGAGAAAGGCATTGGCTTAATATGGGTAAAGCACCATCTATTCCGTCGGCTCCACCACCCCCAGATCCAAATGCTGTGGCACAGGCAAACGCCGAGATGTATCGAAAGAACATTGATACATATATTGAAAAATCTCCAGCAATGGCCGAACTTGAAAACAAGCTTCGCGTGCAGTATATGCCTCAACAGCGTGAACTTGAAAGGCAGTTGTCTGCGTTAGACCAAGCTGCTTCAGTTCAATCCAATCTTCAATTGGAACAGCAATATGGTGGCCAGCGCACCCTGGAAGCACTTCGCAGGCAGTTTGAATATTCTCCAGAAGCCTATGCCTTGAATAAAGGACTTGGGAAGCAATTGACATCACAATTCTCGCGTCTTTACGGCCAGAGTCCTTATGAAGCAGTTCAACCAGAGGTTGCATTTTCAACAAATAATGGGCCTATGAATTATTACTCAAAAATTGGAAGCAATATTTCGAATCCAAAAATAACAGCTTAATATGGCAACACTATCAGCAGAACAAATGGCGCTTTTGGATAAATATTATCCAGATACTGCAAGAAAAATGAGAGAGCTTGATGCAGCAAAAGATCTTCAAGCAAATTCTCCAAGTATTTTAAATAATGCATATGCTCAACAAATTGGTCAAATAGGCGACTATGCATTGCAAAACAGACTTGGTACTCAAAATTTTACAGGCTCTCTTGCGTCACTTTCTGGAGCTAGAAATTATGGTGCATCTGATCTTGGTTCAAAATTAAACTTCCAGGTAACAGATGACCAGATTATAAATGATTACAATACATCAAAAATAAATTCACTTAAATCAATTATTGATAGAGGGAATACACAACTTGTAGGAATTCAGCAAAAAATTGCATCTTCAAATTCACTTTTAAACAGTCTGTCAAGCAAGGATGAAAGAAGGCAACCAACTCTTGATGCAATAAAGTCATTAACAGAAGACCTATCAAGTGTAAATTCTGCAATTGCTTCAGCTCAAAAACAAGTTACAGATTTTAAGCCAATTACAGCAGCAGATACTGCTGGCCAGAAGGAAATCACATCATTTAGGGAATATATTCAATTACCAGAAGAAAGGGCAACGCAACAATTAAAGCAGGTAGATCCAAAGGCATATGAAACAGCAGTTGCTCTTGGTGAAAAATATAGAAACTTGGCTGCCGAACCACTCCCTACTACAACATCTCAGCAGACTGAAGATCTTCGCAGCCAGCTCGAACAAGAAGCGATTAATCAACTAAAGCTTGGATCGACTCTTGGTGCTGAAGAGCGCAGGGGATATGAACAATCCGTGCGTGCTGCTCAGACTGCTCGCGGTAATATCTTTGGAGTAGCACCTGCAACCGAGGAAGCAGTCACGACTGGCCTACTTGGCGAACAGCGCAAGCTCGCTCGTTACGGAGCAGCCCAGCAGTTCCTGTCTTCTGGCCAGACTACTGGTGACGCGCTTCAGCGTGATCTTGCGCTTCGTGATGCATTATTGCAGAGCAGGCTCGGAGCAGCGTCAAACTTTACTGCTAGTGGACCATCATTATACAATCTTGGAACCGCCAGGACAAATCAACAAAATGCAGCATTCCAATCATACATCCAGGCCAACCAGGCACTTCCTGGACAATTTGGCCAAGGTGCAAGCACAGCGCAACCTTTCTATCAAACCACGAATCCGAATGCACCTCTTCAATTGCAACAGACTGCTGCATCTCTTTACAACACATTGTCAAATTATAATGCCAGCACTTATGGAAACTATCTAAATGCATATAATAACCAACCAACGGCAGCCCAGACATTTGGTCAGATTGCTGGAGGTATTGGCAATATTGCAAGCCCATTAACAGCTCCATTTAAATCATACTCCATCCAATAACATGGCAGACCTAGTAACATACGGACCATGGACTTTATATAAGAGTCCAGAATATGATGCTGCCGTGCAGGCCAAGAAAGAGGCGCAGGCTGCCGAGCTTCAAAATAAATTGCTTCAGCAGGAGGCGCTTCGACTTGGGATAGATAAAGCAAAGAGAGAACAGGAATTTCTTCAGAGTCCAGCAGGACAGGAGCAACTTCGTACTGAGGCAGAAAAAGCTGGCCTTCAAGTTGAGAAGTTAAAAGCTGAAATTGCAGCAGAGGCTGAAAAAGCCAAGAGAACTTCACCAGAATATGCTCCATTGGAATCAGCTCGTCTCGCTGGAGTGCAATCACAATTAAAGAATGATCTTGAGACACAACAGGGATTGTTATCAGATGTTCAAAATCGTATATCAAACCTAAAGTCAGCATCCGCTCCTTTGCCAACAGGTGTCGCTGGACCAGTCATGGAGCGCGATATGGCAACCCGCATGATGCGCCCAGCTCTAGACGTCGAGGCAAGCATGCAACAAATGGTTCCTAGGACTGCTGCTGCGCTTGGTGCAACAAATAAACAACTTGGTGAACTTGTTGGAACCGTTCCTATCCCAGAAAATCTTGGTGGAGGAACTGCTCCTGCGACTTCAGATATTAGCTCTATTTACAAAGAAAGATTTGAAAAGCTTGTTCCAATGAAGGCGCAGGGTATTGCATACATTAATTCTCTCCAACCTGGCTCTCCAGAACGCATGGCAGCAGAGCAGACGCTTGGAAAGATGACTGGTTACGAAGACG
>Ga0209088_10000291_pt1 | contig 36606 bp, 58 predicted proteins | sample S_140625_EF_Meta_FD_187324 | JGI IMG/M metagenome (GOLD analysis project Ga0209088, IMG submission 187324) | Freshwater microbial communities from Lake Simoncouche, Canada to study carbon cycling - S_140625_EF_MetaG (SPAdes) (version 2) | ecosystem: Environmental > Aquatic > Freshwater > Lake ... | reverse complement strand
CCGAAACACGCATCGCCGATGTTTCGTACAGTGGGGATTTAAGGCCGTGTGAGCCTCGTAGAGCCACGCAAAACCAAACCAGTTCATGTTTGTCCTGATTTTGCTAGTCGGTCTTTAGGTTCGATTCTGTGGGTTCAATTATTTTAAGAACTAATCAAACACGCAGGTCAATGCTGTTTATCCGTTACATATTGGTTTAGAATAAGCGTATGAAAAAGTTTCCTATGTGCGCTGAATGTGGCATCGAGCTACATCCGTTCACAAGACGCGATGCAAGTTTCTGCTCAACTAAATGCAGAGTTGCTTCACATCGAAATCCTTTTCCAAAAGAGTTAATTGATCACAAGCGTTGGATTCGTTATTCAAGCACAAAGATTCCTTTGACCATTTGGAACGAGTGGGCAAAAGTCAATGACCTCAAAACATGGTCATTACATCATCACGCAGTTGCATCAAAGGCTGGCGTTGGATTGGGATTTGTATTTAATGGCGATGGCATTATCGGCATTGACCTTGACAACGCCTTTGAAAATGGCCAGTTAAAAGATTGGGCGCAGGCAATCGTCAATGTCTTTGCCGATACCTACACTGAAGTTTCACCATCAGGCAAAGGTATCCACATCATTGCAAAGGCCGACTTGTTTAGTGGCCGCCGTTTTCAACTGGCAGATGGTGGTATTGAAATTTACTCAACTGGCCGTTACTTCACAATGACAGGCAAGCGGTTCAATCGCTCACCTAAGAAGTTAAAAAAGTTTGATGACCCAGTGTCATCCGTGATGAACATAATTGATTCAGTCAATTTATCGGGGGCGATAAATTCTTAGCAAAATGAGGTAAGCAATGTCAGGGCCACCACCAAAGCCAAATGAAGTCAAGCGCCGCAATGGAAATCCTGGCAAACAAAAGCTGCCTAACCTGGCAAATGTCATTGCCTTGCCACAAGTTTCCAATGCGCCTTTGCATTTATCTGATGCAGGCCAAAAGTTATGGCTTGAAATTCGTGACATGGCACCCTGGGTTGCCACATCTGATGCGAAGTTGCTCATTGAACTTTGCGAAAAGATGGACAAAAAATATATTTTGCGTGAGCAACTAGCCGACAATAACTATGTTCTATACACAGACAAGGGTTATGCCTACGCAAATCCTTTGTTTTCAATGCTCAATACAGTTGAAAACGACATCATTAAGTTGCTTTCATTGCTTGGTTTAACGCCAGCAGATCGCAGTAAGTTGGGGGTTGCTGAAGTTAAGGCTAAGGGAAAACTTGAAGCCTTGCTTGAAGCGCAAAAAAAGAATGGCTGATGTAGCAGGCTGGCCGCCGCGCTGGTTGACCGAAGTACCTTTAGATGAACAAGACCGTGGCGATGGCGATTTGTATGCAAACTTTGCCGAGGCCGTTTGTCGTGTAACTAAAGATTCTGTTGCATCGCCCGCTGGCAAGTTGATTGAACTGCGCCCGTGGCAAAGAGAGTTATTGCGCCATGCTCTAGCTCGCCGCGAAGATAATCGTTTCAGATTTAGAACCGCGTTGGTGGGCATGTCGAGAAAAAACGGAAAATCGGCGCTTGCTGCATCAATGGGCCTTGCAGGATTGACACTTGGCGGCAATGGTTCAGAGATTTATTCATGCGCTGCAGATCGTGACCAGGCACGCATCGTGTTTGGAACTGCAAAACGCATGATTGAACTAGATGATGAACTCTCATCCATGTTCACTTTGTACCGTGATGCCATTGAGTTTAAAGACAAAGGCAGCGTTTATCGCGTTCTTTCTGCAGAGGCTTATTCAAAAGAAGGCTTAAACCCTTCGCCTCTTGTCATCTTTGATGAGGTTCACGCACAACCATCGTGGGAACTTTGGAATGTTTTGTCACTTGCTGGTGGTGCTAGAGCCGACTCACTTCTTCTTGGCATCACAACTGCTGGTGTTAAGACACAAAGCAACGGGCAAGATTCACTTTGCTACTCGCTGTACCAGTACGGACAAAAAGTTGTTAAGGGTGAAATCAATGACCCTTCATTTTTCTTTTCGTGGTGGGAGCCAACAAAGCCTGAAGGCGATCACCGTGATAAGAACCTTTGGCTTGAATCAAATCCAGGGTACAACGATTTGCTTGATGCAGAGGAAATGAGTTCCGCCGTTCTGCGTACACCTGAAGCTGAATTTAGAACTAAGCGCCTGAATTGCTGGGTAAGCACATCGGTTGCATGGCTGCCGACAGGTGCATGGGAAGCCTTAGAGGATAGAGATAGATTCCCTGAACCTGGCGAAGAATGTATTTTGGCATTTGATGGTGCTTTTTCAAACGACTCAACAGCACTTGTGATGTGGTTACTTGGGGGAGACAACCCACATTTAATGGTTGTTGGTTTGTGGGAACGCCCTGATGACGCAGAACAAGGCTGGCATATTCCAGTCGCAGAGGTTGAACAAACCATTGTTGACACCTTCAGAGATGAAAGATTCAATGTCAGAGAAATCGTATTTGACCCCGCACGATGGCAACGAACTTTTATGGTTCTTGATGAAGAAGGCTTGCCAGTTGTTAGTTACCCAAACAGTGCTGCAAATATGGTACCCGCAACACAAAAATTTTATGAAGCCGTAGTCAATGAATCATTTACACACGATGGCGATGAGCGATTGGCAAGACATATTGCCAACTGCGTAACAAAACAATCTAGCCGTGGCGTCATGGTTGCCAAAGCTAGTAGCCGCCGCAAGGTGGATGCTGCAGTTGCATCAATCTTTGGCTATGACAGAGCAACACAACCTGCAGAACCGCCAGCACCAGTTGCTCGTTTCTTTTCAATTCAAGTATAGGGAGTCCAATGAAGAAGTTTGATCTATCAGTTGCAGTCGAGGTTGCAGGTGCAACATCTGTAACAGTTGGCTTGGCGATGGTTTCAATACCTTTGGCTCTCGTTGTCTTAGGTGTGTTTCTTGTATGGATTACAGAAAAGGCTAACTAATGAGTTTATCCAACCGACTGCGCAGCAATAGTCAAAAGCGTTCAATCAACAATCAATACATTGACCCAATCGTTCCAGGTCGCGCTTTGTATGCTGCTGATTCAGGTGTTGTCATCAACTCTGAAAGTGCTATTCGTATCTCAACGGTTTATTCCTGCATCCGTCTTTTGGCAGATACCGTCAGTTCATTACCAGTTAGTGCATATGTACGCCGTGGTCGCGCCCGTCTGCCTTATGCAGCCGTTTATGGCGAGCAACCAAATTGGGTGTCAAGGCCAAACGCTGAAACGACTCGTCTTGAGTTTTATGAGCAGATTGTTACCTCATTCAAACTTGAAGGTAATGCTTACATTCTTACAGTGCGTGATGACATGGGAGATGTTCAAGAGCTTTATGTCTTGAATCCTCGCAATGTGCGCATTGTGCGTCCAACGCCAGGTGCGCCGTTTATCTATTATGTTCAAGTTAAGGATTCACAAGGAACTTACGAGCAACAGTTATCTGCTAGAGAACTATTGCACATTCCTGATTTTCGTTTGCCTGGTGAGTTCTATGGTTTATCACCAGTTGCTGCCTGCCGTACAACAATGGGCGCAGTTATGGCCGCTGAAGTTTATGCAGCATCTTATTTTGGAAACGCAGCAAATCCAGGGGGAGTAGTTGAAGTTCCTGGCGAACTAACACAGGAACAGGCACAAGATATTGGCCGTGATTGGAATATCACTCACACTGGACCATATCGTGCTGGCAAAATTGGCATCCTTTCAGGTGGTGCAAGTTTCAAACCGCTGACGATAAATGCCCAAGACGCACAATTATTGGACACACGCAGATTCTCAGTTGAAGAAATTGCCCGAATTTATCGCTGTCCATTGGCATTGTTAGGTCATCCAGTAGCAGGTGCGATGTCATTTGCATCAGTTGAAGCGCAGAACTTGTCATTTGTTCAGCACTCACTACGCCCAATTCTTGAAAGAATTGAACAAGCACTATCAACTTTGCTTCCTGAATCCGATGGATTCATTCGTTTCAACCTCGATGCCCTACTACGCGGCACAACACTTGAACGATATGAGTCCTACACAAAGGGATTGCGTGAAGGATTCCTTTCACTCAATGATGTTCACGCATACGAGGATATGTCACCAATTGAAAATGGTGATCAATACAGAGTTCCGTTGCAAAACATTGATGCCACAGATGCAAAAGATGTTGGCCTGAAGTTACGAGCTGAAATCGCCGCGAGTCTGATTCAAGTCGGCTTTGACCCAGCAGCGGTTACAAAGGCAGTTGGCTTGCCTGACATGAAGCACACTGGATTACCGTCATCTCAGTTGCAACCAGTAGCACAAATTGATCCAGCCGACCCAGCAGCAGTTTATGGAGTCGAGTAATGCCATTTGATGCACCCGAATATATGCAATCAAATGCGGTAAGAGGTCTGCAATATCTTGATGAAGGTTTTGGGGGAGATGGATTAACTGATGGCACAAAGCGTGAAGCACGCGAAATGGCTGCAGGAAATATATCTGACAACAAGGTTCGTAAAATGGCACCGTGGTTTGCTCGTCACAAGGTTGACGGACAAGCCCCAAAAAATAGCAATCCATCAGATGCCCAATATCCAGGTGCAGGTTTAGTTGCCTGGTTGTTATGGGGCGGAGATTCCAACTTCAGCGATAGAGCGCAAAACTGGGCGCAGAGCAAGATTGATGCACTAGATGCTGAAGCCGACTCAAGGAGCAAAGTGAAAAAAATTGAACGCCGTACATTTACGGTACAAGATGTAGAGGCACGACAGTCTGAAGATGGCACAATGCGCTTGCGCGGATACGCTGCAGTCTTTAATGACCCAAGTGTGCCAATGCCATTTACTGAAACAATTGCCCCTGGTGCATTTAGTAAGACGCTAAGTGAGACGCCTGATGTTCGTTTGCTGATCAACCATGAAGGCTTGCCCCTAGCTCGCACAAAGAATGGAACATTGACATTAAGTGAAGATGAGCGCGGCTTATTTATGGATGCAGTCATTGCTGACACAAGTGAAGGCCGCGATTTATACAAGTTGGTAGAACGCGGCGATGTTGATCAAATGAGTTTTGCTTTTCGTGTGATTCGTCAAAAATACAATGATGATCGTTCTGTTCGTACATTGACCGAGGTTAGCCTTGCTGATGGCGATGTATCAGTTGTTACATATCCCGCTTACCAAACAACCTCGGTTGAGGCACGCGAGGCACTACGCAAAGCGATTGATGCAGTTAAAGAAGGCCGTGAAATTACAGGCGAATCTCTAACTGTTCTGCAAACAATTTTTGAAGATTTGAGTGAAGGCCATGATTATATTATGCGTGCCGTTGAAATGATGGCGATGCTTACGGGCGCTGAAGGTGAGATTGAAGAAGAATCCCGCGAAGAAGTAGGCGATTATGTTGAATGGGATTCAAGTGGCGGCACCGCTAAGGGGCGCATTGAACACATTATGAGAGAAGGCGTGCTTGGGATTCCTGGCACAACATTTAGCATTACTGCTGAAGAAGGCGACCCTGCCGTTCTTGTTCGCGTTTATGAGGAATTTCGTGACGGTTACAGACCAACAGAAACTTTGGTTGGTCACAAAATGTCTGAGTTGCGTTACATTGATGCACTACCTGAAGCTACTGAAGAAGATGCAGGCCGTTCTATTTCATTGCGACTAGCAAAGGCAATTGTAAAAAATACAAAATAAGTTTCTGCTGCACAAGTAGCAGATCGAAGTCGGAGCGACCTCACACCCATAAGCGCCGTGAGCAGCAATCGCCACCACCTCACAACACAAATAACTCATAGGAGAAAAATGTCAAAGTCATACCTTGATGTTGCTCTTGAGCGCCGTGATGCTGTTAAGGCTGAAATGGATGCAGTTCTTGAGGCAGTAGCCGCTGAAGAACGCACCGACCTAACAGATGATGAAACAACAAAGGTTGATTCCCTTGTTGAAGAAGCACGCGCACTAGATGCAAAAATCGAAAAGTTCGCAACACAGGCAGCATCAGATGCAAAGGTTGCAGAAATGCGCTCATCTGTTGCAGCAGTAATCACACCAAAAGTAGGCGGTGCAACCGTTACTAAGGAAGCACGCACATACTCTGCTGAAGCTGAAGTTTCATTCGTGAAGGATGCGTACAACGCACAATTCAAAAATGACTTCGCAGCATCAGATCGTCTTGCACGCCACATGCGCGAAGAATCAATCGAGAACCGCGCAGTAGGAACAAGTGCTTTTGAAGGTCTTGTGGTTCCACAATACCTAACTGACCTTGCTGCACCTTATGCACGCGCTGGTCGTCCGTTCCTTGATGCTGCTACAAATGGTCATGCCCTTCCTGCAAATGGAATGACATTGAACATCAGCCGCATGACAACAGGTACATCAACAGCGATTCAGGCAACAGAAAACTCAGCAGTATCTAACACAGATTCTGATGACACTCTATTGACTATCAATGTTCGTACAATTGCAGGTCAGCAAGACCTATCACGCCAGGCAATTGAGCGCGGAACTGGAATTGATACATTCATTCTTCAGGACCTCATTCGTTCATGGCACACAACACTTGATAACCAGTGCCTCAATGGTGCAGGAACATCAGGAACAATTCTAGGACTTGCATCATCAGGTGGAAATGCAATTACTTACACATCAACATCACCAACAGTTGCCCTTCTTTATCCAAAGTTGGCTGACGCAATTCAGCAGGTTCAGACAAACACATTCCAGCAACCAACACACTGGATTATGCACCCACGCCGTCTTGCTTATCTATTGGCTTCAGTTGATGGCTCAAACCGTCCACTCGTTGTGCCAAATGCACAAGGACCAATGAACGCAGTTGCAGCAGGAGCAGGAGCATCCCAATACGGTAACTCAGGTTACTCATTGATGGGTCTGCCAATTGTTACTGATGCAAATGTTGTTACAAATCTTGGAGCAGCAACAAACCAAGATCAGATTTACTGCGTTGCAGCACCTGAAATGCACCTATGGGAGCAGCCAGGCGCACCGTTTGCGTTGAACTTTGACCAAACAACTGCAGGCAGCCTAACAATCAAGGCAGTTGTGTATGGCTATGCAGCCTTCTCAGCAGGCCGTTACCCACTAGCAGCCTCAATTATTTCAGGCACTGGTTTGGTAGCACCAACTTTCTAATCGAAAGTTAACAATTGTGTGGTCGGGTTAGTTCCCCCCGATTAGCCCGACCACACTTCTTAAAATAATCGGGGGATTATGAAAAGCGCACATAAAGTTTCTATTGGCTCATGCGACCCAGGTGATGTCAATGGCAGTTTTGCTTATAGCTTGATACAACTGGTTCAGGCTAGATCATCAAGACTTGGCCCATTCGTTCGCGTCAAAGGTTCAGGGCTTTTATCTAAGCAACGCAATCGAGTTGTCAAACAATTTCTTGAGACGAAATCTGATTGGCTCTTGATGCTAGATTCAGATGAACAATTGCCAGTGCAATCATTTGATAAACTTATTCAATCAGCACATGAGACAGAGCGCCCAATAATTGCTGGACTGTATTTTGCAAGTTTTGAGACAGGTCATCCGTATCCAAAACCTATTCCCACAATTTACCAAGATACGCCTGAAGGCTTTTTACCATTACATAATTACAACAAAGATTCTTTGTTTGAAGTTGATGCTGCTGGTACTGGATGTTTGCTTGTCCATCGCAGCGTCCTTGAAACAATGCAAGATAAATGCGATACAAACCAGGGCAAAAATTGGGCTTGGTTTTGGGATGGTCCAATTGACGGTGAATGGATTGGCGAGGATTTACTTTTCTGCCGCCGCGTTCGCGCACTTGGCTTTCCTATCTATGCGCACACAGGCGCGATATTGCCTCACTATAAGTCTTATTGGCTAGATGATCGGCAGCACGATATATGGAACGCTTAAAAAAGATTTTCAAAAAGAAACCATTAAAGAAGGAAACAGCAACTGCCATTCCACAGCTTGAAAAAGCGATGCTTCCTAAAGTAGAAACGAGAACAAAGCGTGGCGATTACTAACGGTTATTGCACTCTCAATGATGTTAAGTCATCACTTAACCTAGACGATGCAGCAGAGAACTCTGCCATTGAACTTGCTATTGCCACTGCCAGCCGTCAAATTGATGATTATTGTGGCCGTTTCTTTTACTCAGATGGCACCACAATCGCGCCAGCAACTCGTTACTACACACCGACAGACTGGTGGGAATTGCCCGTTGATGACTTCACGGCAATTACAGAAATTGCAACCGATGATCAGTTTAATCAAACTTACACAACGATTTGGGCGACAACAGACAGAGTTTTTGAACCTGTTAACAATCCGTCTCGCGGATGGCCAATGAGCCGTATCGTGGGTGTTGATTCATATTTTTTTCCTCGATTTATACCGCAATCAGTCCGAGTTAAGGGCGTTTTTGGGTGGAGCGCAGTTCCTTACGAAGTAAAGACTGCAGCAAAGATTCAAGCCTCACGCCTATTCCTTCGCAATCAGTCACCTTTTGGCATTGCTGGTTCAACCGACATTGGCACCGTTCGTTTATCTTCAAAATTAGACCCTGATGTTGAGGCGCTATTGCGCCCACTACGCAAGAACAATGGCTTGGCTGTCTGATGCAACCGAGTGCAGTTCGTAATGGTTTAAAAACTAACCTAGAGACAATTCCTGGGCTAAGAGTTTATGAGTTAATTCCATCACCTGCCGTTGCACCTGCCGCAGTAGTTGGTCAACTTGATTTCACATTTGATATTAACAATGCCCGTGGATTAGACCAGGCAAACCTTGATGTTGTAGTTCTTGTTCAGCGCCTAGCACAAAAAAGCGCACAAACTGATCTTGATAAGTACCTACAAGGGTCGGGGGATTACTCAATCAAGGCAGCAATTGAATCTGATTTAACTCTTGACGGTGCTTGCAGCACCTTGCGTGTGACATCTGCCCAGGCTGGTTCATACACATCAGGAGATATTGATTTTCTTTCATACCGCTACAGCCTCACAGTGTGGGGATAGGAGAAAAAATGAGCTACATAGTCACATCGGATGTATTTGTACCAAAAAACAAAGGTGAGTCAATCACCGAAAAAGAATTGCTTGAACTTGGCCTCAACATTGATGCCTTAGTTGCAGGCGAGCATCTAAAAAACACCGCACCAATCAAACCAGTAGAGGAAGTAAAATAATGCCACGCATAGTATTAACGGATGTTTCAGTTACAGTAAATGCTATTGATCTCAGCACCTATTTGACGAGCGTTACACTTTCAACAAGTGTTGATGTCGTTGAAACAACAGGAATGGGAAGCGCGGCAGCAAAAACACGCCTTCCAGGATTAAAAGATAACTCAGTAACTTTAGAGTTTAACCAAGATTTTGCAGCATCAGGTCCTGAAATTACAATCAACGCAATTGGCTCATCACTTGTTGGAACAGTAGTTCCTATTGTAATCAAGCCAACATCAGGTGCAGTCAGTTCAACAAACCCTTCATACACTTTTTCAGCGGTTTGTTCAGAGTGGCAGAATCTTCAAGCTGGCGTGGGCGAGCTATCAACGATTTCTGCGACTTGGCCAATCACGGGCGCAATTACAAAAGCCGCTTCATAAATGCCACGCCTTGTTCTCAATAACGCCTATGTGCTATTTGCAAGCAACGATATTTCGGAGTTTGTAACACAGATAGAATTGAAAACAAGCGTGGATACAATTGACACAACCCAAATTGGCGCACAATCTCGAACACGCCAAGCGGGTGTGTTCGATAACTCTGTCACTTTTCAGTTCAATCAAGATTATGCCAGTGGCGCCCTTGAACAACTCATCAATGGTACTTCGATGGCAAACACAACAGTCGGAACTGCAGTTGCAATGCAGATCAGGCCAGTAAATGCAGCAGTAAGTGCAAGCAATCCAAAATATACATTCAACGCAGTTATCACCGAATGGCAATCCGTATCAGGTGAATTGGGCGGGTTATCCACCGTTCAAGTTTCGTGGCCAATTTCAGGCAACATCACTAAATCAATCACATAAGTAGGGGGAAAAGATGGATGGATTATCAGTAAAGGTTAAAACCACCGATGGTGTTGAGGCTTCTTACAAGTTGACGCCTCGCATCATTGTTGCATTTGAACAAAATTTTGGCGGGGGCATGCCTAAACTTTTGGGAGAAGGACAAAAAGTAGAATTTATCTACTGGCTTGCTTGGAAAGCGCTTCAGACAAATGGCCATGTTGTAAAAGTTTTTGGACCTGAGTTTTTAGATACTCTCGTGAGCGCCGAATTGGATGCTGACGAATCTTTCGAATCCACCGCAACAGCCTAACTTTTATGATTGCAGCCGTTGCGGTTGAAACAGGGATTCCCATTAGTGATTTGCTTGATGCGCCTGAAGGTATCCTTGAAGCAATCACGATTTATATGAAGGAACGAGCTAAAGCCAATGGCGGATGAAGTAATTGTTCTGACTGGAATCAAAGAAACACTTGATGCTCTTGCTGCATTTGACAAAAGCGCAGTAAGAAAATTTAACAAGGTCATCAATGATGAACTATCAGGCGCTCAATTGGATGCACAAAGGTCAGTTGATCTCATAATAAATCCAAGAACAAATACACCTATGAGTGGTTGGCGCAAAACTGACGCCTTTAAACCGACAAAGACCCGTGGTGGTAAAGGTTGGCCTGGTTGGGATAGTTCAGTAGTCAAAGCGGGTATCAAAAAAAGCAAATCGCAGGGGAAACCGCGCAAGTTTCAAGGATACACAACCAGTGCTGGTGCTTTGTTAAATGAATCGGCATCAGGTGCAATTTTTGAAGTTGCAGGAAGAAAGAGTAGCGGAACTGGTACTGGTACCTCATTCATAAACACACTTAATGAGCGTTTTCAAAAAGCCTCTCGAACTATTTGGCGCACTGTTGACAAAGACAGACCACGCATTGAGGCCAATGTAGCAAAAGCATTAGATGAAGCAAAAGCTGAATTAAAAAAACATTTGGAACAGGAGCGTGCGTAAATGGCAGTTGGCGCAATTGTAGCCCGCATCCTCACCCAGTATTCGGACAAAGGTTCGAAGGCTGCTCAAAAGGATATAAAAAAACTTGGCACAAGCATTGACAAGTTTGCTAAGAAATCAGCCAAAGCCTTTGGGGTTGCAGCGTTAGCATCTGCCGCCTTTGCAGCAAAGATTGGCAAGGATGCAGTTCAGGCTGCAATTGAAGATCAAAAGTCTCAATTATTGCTTGCTAACTCTTTGCGCAATACAGTCGGTGCATCAGATGCGCAAATTGCAAGCGTAGAAAAAAACATTACAGCGCTTCAAAAACAATTTTCAGTAGTTGATGATGAGTTAAGACCCGCTTTTGGTCGCTTGACGGCAGCCTTTGGCTCAACTGTTGCAGCACAAGAAGCATTACAAATAGCTTTAGATGTAAGCGCATCAGCAGGTGTTGATCTAGCAACTGCATCAGATGCCATAATTAAAGCAAGTCAAGGTCAATATAAAGCAATCACAAAACTTGTACCTGGTATTGGTGCAGCAACATTGGCTACAAAAGATTTTGGCAAAATTACAGATAAAGTTTCAAAGATTGTTGGCGGTGCTGCTGCTACTCGCGCAGGCACCCTTGAAGGCAAGATGGCTGGTCTTAAAATTGCATTTGGCGAAGTTATGGAAACTTTGGGTTATGCCCTTCTGCCTGTCCTTGAGAAGTTTGCAACCATGCTTACAACACAGATACTGCCAAAGGTTGAAGCATTTGTTGCACTTAACAAAGACAAGTTGGCAGCAGGTTTTGCAGTTGCTGCGGATATGGCCTTCAAGTTAGTTACCGCTGCAGTTGCATTTTCTGACTGGTGCGCAAATAATTTTGGTGTAGTAAAAACTATTGCAGCTCTCATTGCTGGAATGTTTGTTGTGGGTCGTATTGCTGCCTTCATTACTGCAATTGAAGGAATCATCGCAGTAATGACATTGTTGCGCACCACAGCAATCGGCGCTGCTGTTGCCGAGGCATTTGCAACAGGCGGTGTGAGCATTGCTTTAGGAGCCGCCGCACTTGCAACAGTTGGACTTGGTGCTTACACAGTAAGTAAAATGATGAATCCCAAAGCTGCAACTAGCGTAAGCAAGGGAATTAGCCCGCGTGGTAATTCAAACAATCGCGATTTTGTTACTAACCCTTATACACCCGTTACTAATGCTCTTGATAATTTCACAACTGGCCTAGACAAAGCAACTGCAGCAACCAAGAAATCAATGAATGATGAAATCAACGCAGCAGCAGCAAAAAAGAATTTAGAGCGCCAAAAGATGCTTTCAGGTTCCACATCACTTGCAATTGGAGAAGGCAACAAATTGTATGGGGCAAATAGCGGCAGAAATGTTGTTGTCAATGTCGCTGGTTCTGTTTCTACTCAAGATGATCTTATTACTGCAATTGCAAATGGCTTAGAGCGAACAACTCGCCGTAGCTTTGGCAGCGGTGGTGGCAAATTTGGATTGGTTAGTACCTAGTGACAGCATTTGATGGTATTACATCCCCTGCAGTAACAGTGCAATTTTTGATGAGTGGCTCATTTGTCACAGTAGCCACCACCGATGTCATTAGCATAAACATTCGCCGTGGTCGCACTCGCCAAAGTGAGCGTGACCAAAGCGGCACATCTGTCATTGTTCTCAATAACTTCAGCGGTATATATAACCCTGATGCCACCAGCGGTACTTATGTTGTTGGCGGTGTGAGCATCCTTCGTGATGGCTTGCAGATGCGCATTGTGGCCACAATTGGCGGCACTGCGTACAACCTTTATTACGGGTTTTTAGAAACAACACGCGTTGATCAAGGCGTGGCGCCAGCGGTGACAATGACATTTGTTGATGGCATTGCTTATATTGCCGATGCCCAGGCACCAGCATTGGCAGCAGCAGCAAATGCCGAAACTGCAGCCACACGCGTTGGCCGTATGCTCGACATTGCGGGTTGGCCAAGTGGGGCATCACGCTCGCTGACAGGTTCAGTTGGGATGCTGGCCACGGTTCAAAATTCATCTTGTATGGCAATGATTTACCAGGCAGTTGATTCAATCGCTGGTCGTTTCTACATCTCACGCGATAATGTTGCAACCCTTGTGCCTCTTAGCAACAAGTTCTCACGCCCAACTCAATTACTTTTTACTGATACAAGTGCAAGCAACACTGTTGGTTATATGGAATTGTTCACTAACCCAGGCACTTACTATGTTGTCAATCAGGCTATAGTCAATCGAGGCAATGCCAACAAGCAATACACATCAACCTACAACCCAAGTGTAAGTTCTTATGGCATTGCTAAAAAGACTTTTGATGCACCTGTTGCTACAGATTCAAATGCTCAAAATCTAGCTCTTTACGAGTCACGCAAATTGGCTTCACCGCTAACCTATGTTGAGCGCATTGATTTCAATGCTTTGGCACTCGGCGATTATGGTGCTTTGTATCCTGACTTTTTAGCAACTGAACTTGGTGATCAAATAAGTGTTGTCCGCTCAGGAACGCAATACAACTTAGTTGTTGAAGGTATGGCGTTTTCAATTGTGCAGAATAATTGGATGATGTCTTACACCACCAGCGCCATTAACCCTTACAGCATTACGATTTAGGGGGAGCGATGCCACTATGCCCGCAAATCACTAATACGCCAATTACCGTTACATTAACGGCGGATTTTACTGTCACAAATGTCATTCCAGTTCTGCCTGCCAACACAGAGCAACTTGATGGTGTCATCGTCTTAGTTGACGGCAAAACAAAGGCTTATTATCAAACAACTGCGCCAATTACAGGGATGACAGAAGGCGACATTTGGTTTGACACCGATGATGGCTACAAACTTTATTACTACACAGGTTCAGCTTGGACTTCAGTTCAAGATACTTCAATTGCCGCCGCTCAATCCGCCGCAACTGCAGCGCAGACAACAGCAGATGGCAAAAATAAGATTTATCGCCAGGGAACTACACCTACAGGAACATTTGCTGTTGGCGATACTTGGTTCAATACTTCGGCAGATAATGCCATTTCTCGCTGGGATGGTTCTTCTTGGGTCGCAACAACTCTTGGCAATAACGCTCTTGCAAACATCTCCGCAAGCAAGATTACTGCGGGAACAATTGATGCCTCGGTTATTACTGTTTCAAACCTAGACGCTGGCAATATCACTACAGGTTATCTTGGCGCAGCTCGTATTGCCACAGGCTCACTTGATGCTACAAAAATTACTGCTGGAACCATTACAGCGACACAAATTTCATCTTCCTATATTTATGCTGGCACAATTGCTGCTGGAAACATTACTGCTGGAACAGTTACGGCTTCCGTTGCTTTTAATGCTGCTAGTGGAACATTCTCAGGAACGATTACAGCAAGTGCTGGAACTATTGGCGGCTGGTCAATCAATTCAAGCCAAATTTACAATGGTGGTGGGGCATATTTAAACGCCACAAATGGCAATGCTTTATTTGCAGAATTGACTGCAACTGGGTCAATTCTAGCCTATAACGGCATTTCAACTAACTCAGGTGCAGATATTTATTCAGGCGGCAGCATTACTGCTAATTCAAATGTTGTATCAAACGCTTCAGCAACTTTTGGTAATGGTACTTCCAATCCATTCTATTATCTCTCATCATCAGGAACTTTAAGATCACTTTATACTTATGGAAAAGCCGTTACAGGTCGAGCCATGCAAATTAACAGTTCAGGTGACTTTGGAACAACCGCTTCAACACTGCGTAAAAAACACGATGTAATGCCATATTCAATGGATACCTCAAAATTGCTACAACTGAAGCCAAAGACATTCAAGTATTTGCCTGAAATTGATGAAAAGCAAGAACAACAATATGGATTTATTGCAGAAGAAGCTGAAGCGTTGGGATTAGAACCTTTGGTTCTCTATAACGAAGAAGGGCAAGTTGACTATTTTGCTTACGAGAAGTTGCCAATCTTTCTATTGCAATTAGCTCAGGAACAAGACGCACGAATTAAAGCACTTGAGGGGGCGTAAATGGAACAAGAAGTTGACATTCAAGAAGTTTTAAAGAATATGCGTGAAACCATCGGCGTACTTGCCCAGGAAAACGCAGTCTTAAAAGCACAAATCACATCATCTAACTAGAACGGGAAACCGCGCAAATGACACCCTTAAATTGGGCAGGCTTTATCGCATCCATTATTGCAATCATCGCAGGATTTGCAGGGGGAGTGCGTTGGCTTGTGAAGCATTACCTAAATGAACTCAAGCCCAATGGCGGCAGTTCAATGCGTGACGAAATTACAAGATTATCTGCGCAAATGGAAATTGTCCTTGAACTACTGGCAAACAAATAGGGAGTCACAATGAAAGAATCTAAGAAACTACTCATCCGTCTAGCAGCAGTTTTCTATGTTTCAGCACTTGCAACAATTGGTGCTGGTTCACTCTTTGGCGTGCCTGCGGCAACGGCTGCAGGTATTGCTGGCCTTTTGGCAGTTGCTAAAGTCGGCGAATCTCTTGCAAAGGCTTATATTGCAGATGGCAAGTTAAGCAAGGATGAAATCGAAGGCGCTTTCAACGAGCCAAAGAAGAAGTAAATGGGTCAGCGCAATCAGTTTGTGATGACTGCCCGTGATGAAATTGGGGTAGTTGAAGGACCTAAAGAGAACGAAACCAAATATGGCAAGTTTATGAACGCCAATTATCTAGCTTGGTGCGGTTCATTTGTTGGTTGGTGTGCATCCACAGTTAATCTCAAGATTCCTAACTGCGTGTCAACTCTAAAAGGTGCGCAAGCATTTAAGAAGCAAGGCAGATTTCAAGAGGCAGAGTTAGCAGTTCCTGAAGTTGGCGATTTAGCCTTCTTTGATTTTCCAAACGATAACTTAGACAGAATTTCACACATCGGCATAGTTTGCCGCGTTGATTACAATAAAGGCATTGTGTGGACAATCGAAGGAAATACAAGCCCTGACAAAAAAGGTGATCAACGCAATGGTGGTCAAGTTTGTCAAAAGAAGCGTGCTTACAAGAAAAAGAACAATGGAAACCTCAAGGTATCAATGCCTGTTTTCATAGTCGGATTCGGCAAGCCAAAGTTCAAAGATTAAATCCACCCTTAATTTTGGAGTAAATAAATGGCAGCAGGTACTTTAGATTTCACGATTGAACAAGGTGCAACTTTCAATCTTCTTTTAACTTGGAAGATAAACACAGTTCTAGTAAATCTGACTGGATATACTGCACGCTTAGCGGCTCGCGTTGATGTTGAAGATACTGAAGTTATCCTTTCGCTTACAACAAGCAATGGTGGAATCACTCTTGGCGGTGCCGCTGGAACCATCAGCCTAGATCAGACTGCAACACAGACAACGGCATTAGTTGCTGGTACCTATGTCTATGACCTTGAATTGGTATCAGGGGCAGGAATTGTCACTCGTTTAGTGCAGGGTGAACTCAACATCTCTGCCGAGGTGACTCGCTAATGTCATCAATTGTTTATGTTAGCTCAAGTACGACTTCTATCATTTCTGAAATTGCTTCAACATCTGAAGTCACTATTTCAAACCTTCAAGGTCCACAAGGCGCCCCTGGCGCTCAAGGAACTACTGGCGCACAAGGTGTGCAGGGAACAACTGGAACTCAAGGAACTCAAGGGTTGCAAGGTCGTCAAGGAACGACTGGCGCTCAAGGAACGACTGGCGCTCAAGGTATAACTGGTATTCAAGGTTCTACTGGTACACAGGGTCTAACTGGTGCGCAAGGTATTCAAGGAACTACTGGTATTCAAGGAACTCTAGGTTCACAAGGAACAACTGGTACTACTGGAAATACTGGTTCCCAGGGAACAACAGGTACTCAGGGAACAACAGGTAGTCAAGGTATTCAAGGTCGCCAGGGAACTACTGGTACTCAAGGAACTACAGGTACCCAGGGAACAACGGGAACAACTGGTACACAGGGTTTAACTGGTACACAGGGTTTAACTGGTACACAGGGAACGCTAGGTAATCAAGGCACAACAGGTTCTACTGGTTTGCAGGGAACCACTGGCACACAAGGCGTTACTGGTATTCAAGGAACTCTTGGAACACAAGGATTAACTGGTACTGGCGCACAAGGTGTGCAGGGTATTCAAGGCTTACAAGGTCTTGGTGATCGCTACCAAACAACATCGGCTACATCCCTCACACTGCCTGCTGTTGGCTCAATTTCATTAACTGTCGGAGCTAACCTTTCTTATTCTGTTGGTCAGACTGTAATTATTGCAAACACGGTTTCAAATTACATTATTGCCGATGTTGCTACTTACACTATTGGCACTGGCGCAATGACTGCGACTGTTACTCGATCTAACGGTGTTGGAACATTTACTTCATGGTCAGTTAACTTAGATGGTGCCGTTGGTATTCAAGGCGTGCAAGGAACGCTAGGAAATACTGGCGCACAAGGAACTGTCGGCGCACAAGGAACAAGTGGTACTCAAGGGGTTACGGGTACTCAAGGATTGACTGGTACTCAGGGATTACTTGGCAACCAGGGAACAACTGGCGCTCAAGGCACTAATGGCCTCAATGGTTCACAGGGTCTGACTGGTACTCAAGGTCTAAGTGGCACTAACGGTTCACAGGGAACTACAGGAACTACTGGTTCTCAAGGTACAACTGGAAACACTGGTTCTCAAGGATTGACTGGTACTCAGGGAACAGTTGGTTCTCAAGGTACAGATGGAACACAAGGCACAACAGGGCTTCAGGGAATAACAGGTTCTCAAGGAATTATTGGTTCAACTGGTATCCAGGGAGCAATTGGCACACAAGGAACTACAGGTTCTCAAGGTACGACAGGTTCTCAAGGTTTAACGGGAACTGGTATTCAAGGCACAACAGGCTTGCAAGGTGTTCAGGGAATTTTAGGAACTGGCGTGCAAGGTACTGCTGGAGCAAATGGAAATGCTTACATTGTTGATTATTTAGATGGCGGTGCCTCGTCAGTCACGCCTGACATTATTTACGATGCAGGAGATTCAACAACTAGCAGTTGGACTTACACAATTGACGCTAACGGCGCAACAGTTTCATTCTAACTAGGACAAAGGAAAACAAATGACATCACGCTTACAGAACCGCCGCGATACCGCCGCCAATTGGACTGCAAATAATCCGACCCTTGCCGCTGGTGAGATTGGATTAGAAACTGACACCTTAAAATACAAGATTGGTACGGGTTCAGCTTCGTGGACTGCACTTGCCTATGCTTACACAGCAGGTGCGCAAGGAACTACTGGTTTGCAAGGTACAACGGGTGCGCAAGGAACAACTGGTACAACGGGTATTCAGGGTACAACTGGTATTCAAGGTACTACAGGTACTCAAGGAATTACGGGCGCACAAGGTATAACTGGAACGCAAGGAATTACTGGAACCCAGGGAACCACAGGTGCAGTCGGCGCAGGTGGTGTCGAAAATGTCAACGCACAAACTGGAACCACATATACTTTTGTTTTAAGTGACAAAGATGATCTAGTAACCGCATCAAATGCTTCAGCGCAAACTTACACAATCCCGCTCAACTCATCAGTCGCTTTTGTAACAGGCAGCCTTATCAACCTTATTCAAATTGGCGCAGGTCAAGTAACTGTTGTTGGCGCCAGCGGTGTCACAGTCGCTTCGACTGGAGCTACATCAACAACGCCTAAGACAAGAGCGCAGTATTCAGTCATTACTCTCATCAAGGCTGGAACTGACTCATGGTATGCGACAGGTGACATTGCCTAATGCCAATTCTAGGTGTGATTGCCTCACAAATCTCAGGCCATCTCTTTGCACCTAGCGGTGCTTGGGACTCTATTGCTACGGCAAACGGTACTGGTTCTAGCGGTGTTATTACTTTTAGTTCTATCCCAAGTACCTACACTCATTTGCAAATTAGAAATATCGGGCGCGGAACAGGTGCAGGCACTACTATTAAAATAACTGCCAATAGTGATACTGCCGCTAACTATGCTAGACATTATATGTATGGTGATGGTGCAACTGCTGGAGCAGGAAACAGCACTAGTCAAACAGGAGCAGATATTGCCTATACAAGTTTAAGTACTGATCTATCAAATACTTATGCCGTTAACATTATAGACATTTTAGACTATGCAAATACTTCCAAGTATAAAACTTTTAGAGTTTTAACTGGCTTAGATGTAAATGGTTCAGGTGGTTATGCTCAGTTAACATCGGGCTTATGGCAATCCACAAGTGCTATTACAACTCTGACTTTAACTCTTAATGCTGGTAGTTATACAACGGCATCTCAATTTGCCCTATACGGAATCCGAGGTAACTAACAAATGGCCGCAGGAAATACATATGTACCAATTGCAACAAATACATTATCTTCAGCAGCCTTAACGGTTACTTTTTCATCTATACCTAGTACCTACACCGATTTAATAATAGTAATTAATGGGCGTTCTACTTATGCTGGTACATACATAAATAATTATTTACAATTTAATGGCGATGGTTCATCCAATTATTCAGATACAACTCTTTATGGCAATGGTTCATCTGTTACATCATCCAGACATTCTTCTGTTTCAAATCCTCAATGTGGAGTGATTCCTGCAGCAAATATTACAAGTGGAATTTTTGGTGTTGTAACGCATCATATTATGAATTATGCCAATACATCTACATATAAAACATTTCTAAATAGAAGTAGTAATAGTGATTCAGGTGGTGGTTATGCATATGCTAGTGTTGGTCTTTGGCGTAGCACTGCAGCAATTACATCTGTAGTTTTGGCTATTGATAGTGGTTATAACTGGGCATCAGGTTCAACCTTCTCACTATACGGAATTGCAGCAGCGTGATGACTATGACAACAACGCACAAGGCAGGGGAGTAAAATGCCAGCAAATTATGTTTTACTAGAAAAGATCACAGTCGGCGCAGCAGGAGCATCCAGCGTTACATTCTCAGGTATCCCGCAAACTGGATACACTGATTTGGTTGTGAAATGGTCTGCCCGTTCAGATTATGCAGGCGTAGATGCAACTATTTATGTTGCACCAAATAATGCTAGTACAAATTTGTCAAGTCGTTCTTTGCACGCTAATAGCACCACTGCATTAAGTGCAAGTTATAGTGGAATTTATGCAAGAGATACTTCTGCTAATACATCTACATCTAATACTTTTGGTAATGGGGAATTTTATATTCCTAACTATGCTTCTGCTAACTATAAATCTATATCTTTAGATACAGTTGGGGAAAACAACGCCTCAACTGGTTCTATTTTAATGGGAATACAAGCAGGTTTATGGTCTAGTACCTCTGCAATAACTTCTTTAGTATTAACAACTGATGGTAATTTTATGCAGTACTCAACCTTCTACCTATACGGCGTAGCAAAGCTAGGCACTACCCCTGCCATAGTTCCATACGCAACAGGTGGCGATACCATTATGACCGACGGTACTTATTGGTACCACACCTTTATCTCATCAGGAACATTTACTCCTGCTACTGGAAAAACATTGTCTTGTGATTACCTTGTAGTTGCAGGTGGCGGTGGTGGTGGTTCTACTGCTACAGGTAGTTATGCTCACGGTGGCGGTGGCGCTGGTGGTATGCGTTCTACAGTTACTGCTACTGGCGGAGGTGGTTCATTAGAATCAGCATTATCACTAACCGCTCAAGTTTACACCGTTACTATTGGCGCTGGTGGTGCTAAAGGTGTAAGTGGTAACAACTCTGTATTTTCTACTATCACATCAACTGGTGGAGGTAACGGCGGTTGGAATTTAGCCAAAACGGTATCTCAAGGCGGTTCTGGTGGTTCAGGTGGTGGCGCTAACGCTTCTTACAACAGTACACCTGGAGCAGCGGGAACTACAAGTCAAGGTTATGCAGGTGGCGGTGCTGATGATGCTGGCGTAACTGGCGGCGGTGGTGGCGGTGGTGCTAGTGCAGTAGGCAGTCGTGGCGGAAGCGCTGGTGCTGGAACTGGTAGAGGCGGTAATGGTGGCGCTGGCGTTGCAACATCTATTTCAGGTTCATCTGTTACTTATGCAGGTGGCGGTGGTGGTGGTGGTGGTTATGAAAATAATAATGGTGTTGGTGCTGGTACTGGTGGTTCTGGTGGTGGAGGAAATGGCAGTTCTGCTTTTCCTTCAACTGCTTCAAATGGAACTGCAAATACTGGTGGTGGTGGTGGTGGTGCTAATGGTGCGCCTACAAGTTCATCAGGTTCAGGCGGTTCTGGTATTGTGATTGTGAGGTATTTAGTATGAGTCATTGGGCAGAAATAGATAACAACAACATTGTCCTACGCGTTCTAGTAGGACCTAACTACGGAGACGAAGGCGAAGCCTTTTTCAACGCACTTGGCGGTACTTGGGTCAAGACAAGTTACAACGGCAATATCCGTAAGAACTATGCAGGTATTGGTTATTCATACTGGCCTGACTTGGATGCTTTTGTAGCACCAAAATGCCACGATGAAGCAGTACTAGACGAAACAACTGCGCAATGGACTTGCACAAACTCTGATCACGAACTAGCAAAGGAAATGAACTAATGTCAGAAATACTTACAAAGATTGTTGTTGATTGCTCAACTGGAGTTGTTGCAGAGATTCCTTTGACTGGCGAAGAAATCGCACAACGCGAGGCAGATGCTGCTCAAGCTGAATCTGACCGTGTTGCGGCAGAGGCAGAGGCTATCGCAAAGGCAACACAAAAAGCTGAACTTCTTGCCAAATTAGGCATTACAGAGGATGAAGCCAAACTACTTCTTGGCTAACGCACCCACAACATTCCTACATCTGCCGTTGGGCGAAGGTTAAATTCTTTCCAGCCTTGCCTGACCCAATAGACAGATTGTTGATCTATCCAGGTACTTAGTTCAAAACCATTTATTTTGTAAAAAGTGTCAGGTTCTTGACAATGATGCTCAATAAATTGCGGGGCAATCTCGGTGTAGCCGAGATTTGCTAAGTATTTTAATTGCTTTTGATGCTCACCAACGGTGGCATCTGTCCATTCAAAGGCAATCGTTCCTATCTTGGATGTCAAACCCTTAAACACAGACCATTCGGCGCCTTCCACATCTATCTTGATTAGGTCAGGTTGGCCGTATTTGAGTGCAAGTGTGTCGAGGGTAATTGTTGTGGCTTTGCCAGTTCGATAGGGCTTGCCTGCATAGGGCATTGTTGGAGCAGTCAACCAATCAAGATTGATGGTTGACAGGCCATCTTCATCAGCTTCATAAAGGTCAATGAACTTGTAATCCTTATCGCTGACCGCGTACCTCAATGGCGTTACATTTGGATTGTAAATAAAGTTGGCGACCAATGCGCTAAATACACGGGGCGCAGGTTCCAATGACACCAGGCGATAACCTTTGGCAAGTGCGGCCATACTGAAGTCGCCCCTGTTGGCGCCTACATCAAAGCAAAGCATCAAGTTTGTCCAAGTTATCTTTGACGGCTTTCTTATACATTGGGTGCATCTTTTGCTTCTTTAACTTGCGCAAGCCTTCAATGGATTCATTCTTGCGACCAATCCACCAGGCAGCCACAAACTGTTGAAAAGCCAAACAATAGGCGCCGTAGTAGCCAACATCGCACGGCAACGCTTCTTCAATCTCTGCCCAACCCAATCCAAGCACTGCAAATGTGTATGCCTCTTGCCAACTACCAGTTCTTTCGTAGTATTGAGAGAGTTTGAAATAGGCTTCAGGGCGGGAGTCATCGTAGGCAAGTGCCTGCAACAGACAATTGCTCACCGAATACTCACGGCCAGTCTGATCTTCAAAGCATTGCGCCATACGAATCAAAGAGGCATAAGCCTTTGCATTTGTCTTGTCGCTATATTCAACGCAGCGTAAATAGAATGAGACGGCGCTGGCGCTTTGATTAAGTGATAGGTACTTTTCAGCCAAATCAAAGTTCAGGTCAGGGTCAAAAGGGTTTTTAGATAGGTCAACAACTAAACTCTCAATGCTCATAATGCAAAGCCTCTGTTATCAAATCTTCAACAACTAACTTTGGAACACGCAAGACAAAGGCAGCGTTATCTTGGAAGCCAAAGCTGATGAGCAAATCATCACCCAACTTGGCAGCGCCTACGGCAAATTCAACGCGGGCATCTAAGAAGGTGAATGTTTTAGACATTCCTGCAAAGTTAAATTCCTCATCCCACATTACTAAACGGTGGCGATAGATGGCATCTTTTTGATCTAAATAGTTCTTGAACAAGTCCACCTCATGCGTGATGCAGATATACATATTGCCCCAACGGATAACTTGAGAGCCACCACGCTGGTCGGCAGGGGGAGTAATTGAGTGGCGCACAAACTTTTGCTGCGTCTCAGAATCTAATGGGCTGGCATAAACAACTTCAGTTGGAATCGTCCATTTAACAAATGTGTATGGCTTATCGGCAACTGGCATCCAGTTCTTTTCACAATATGAATCATCAGGTGCGGGGGCTGCAATACGCTTGCGGGCAATCTCGCGCACACTCCATTTGTCTTTATCTAACTCAATCTGTGTGTATTCCATTCGGCCAACGCCATTGGTAGTTGTATCTCGGCGCACGCCAATTAGGAAGTAGTCACCGTTCCATTGGACTACACGGGCATCTTCAAGGCCAACAAAATCCCATATCGGCTCATGCAAAGATTGCATCTCAACCCTGGCGAACTCGGTCATTTCTAAATCTTGATTCAAACGACACAAATAGTTCTCTGTTACTAGCCGTTGGTCTTTCTCAGGGTGCAAGTAGCTCAATGGACCAAAGCGACTTGAAAAGCGTTGTTTGTTCTCTGCGTGATAAAGCGTGTAGTTCACATGACGCAGATTGACCAAAATATCGCCATCATTGTCAATAAAGACAGATGGATTCATCAAACCAGTACCTGATGTCAGCCCATTAGGGATGACAATGGGAGCCAACTTGCCCCCGTAATTTACAGCCTTTTCAACCAAGTTCACAGGTGCAAGCGTAGGCAAGAAAGCCAACTCTGATGGAGTTGGAAATTTCCGCAACAATCTCTTGATAAACAAGGGGGAGCAGATGGAACGCGGCGAGATACTAGATGAAGCAAAACGATTAACTCACGGTGATCGAAATAAGAATTATGGCTCACCGCTAACTAACCACACACGGATTGCAGCTTTATGGTCAGTGTGGCTAGAGCATGAGGTAACACCTGCCCAAGCGGCTATGTGCCTTGCTTTAGTAAAGGTCGCCAGGTTGATTGAGACGCCTGAACATGAAGATTCACCCATTGATTTGGCTGCATACGCTGCTATTTACGGCGAAATCATAGAATAGAAAACCCACCCAACAACCTTCGTTGGGTGGGTTATTTACTATTTAACCTACCTTGCTCCAATCAATGTCGGCAAGCAACCCGCCAACAACTCGTGCTTCTTCACCATTAACAATCTCTGCATAACGCATTGTTACATTGACGCTTTGATGGCGGAGAACGCGTGAAGTAAGAACTAGCGAATTGCCTGATGCTGCTAGAACTGCAGTCGCAAAGAAGTGTCTGCAACTATGAAAACTGATTCTACTTGGATTTTCAGCAGTCACAGAGCGTAGCTTTGTAATGATTCCAAGCCTTCTCATTTCGGCGCAAGCAAGCCGTGATAGATAATGAGGCTTGACTGTGTAAAGACGGCCAAGAACATTGTGCTTGCGGATAATCTCCACAATGCGGGGATGAGCAGGAATCAACTTTTCAGTCTTACCTTTGCCGTGAACTCGTAGCATCATCCCTTCAGGATGTTCCTCAAGCCAATCACCACGAACTGTGGCAACTTCCATTGCCCTAAGTCCTGCCAAACAAGCAAATGTGAACCACTCTCGATATGGCTCATCTGCCGTAGTCATCAACATTATTGCTTGGTCTTTAGATATTGGCCGAGGTGTTGCTCGTGAGACTTTTACCTTTGGCAAGCCATCATCGGGGCGGTGCAGGACATCAATGACGCCCAGCATCCGCATTGAATTAAAGATTGATCTCATTCGGGCGACATAGGTTTCACGGGTGCCTTGCGTGTGACCCTTCAAAACTTTTTCTTCCAAATCAGGCAAAAAGACCTGACTTGGATGTTTAGGACCACATACTTCGCGCAGCAATGACCAATCGTTGATGAATATAGAACGCGACCAGCCTGCTATCTCATAGCGTCTTGCTAGTAAATTGCCAACTTCCTCGTGCCAGGGTTCCACTGGACCCTTTGCGCCTTCAATGAAAATCTCTCCCATTTTCATGCCTTCTTTGATTAACGGTTCCCGAAGCAACCGATATGCCGTGGGAGATTTTCCACCTCGGATATTAGGTTTGTCTAGGGGTGATGGGATGATTTTTTTGAGCGTGGGTTTGATTAAGCCTTCCGCGTGTCGCTTTGCAGAAATGGGCATTTCATTTATCCTTTATTCATCGGCAGTTGAAGGTAACTACCCTCGATGAGCTAAAGAATTTCATAGGCATAAAGTCAGTGCGTAGCACTAACAATAGTGACCATTTGTGTCCGAATGGTCACTTTCAGCCTAAGACGGTTCGTTAGTTCATCAAGTTACCTCCACTGTAGACCTACAGAGAGGAAATAAATGATGCGACACGGAGTGCCAGCACTCACAGCCATATTTCTTTTAGTTCTTGGAAATAGGCATTTCGGCTGGATTCACAGGTTTCAAGAATGGCGCTATGGGCGCAAAGTAGACGAGACGCTCGACTGGGCAGCCTTCAATAAAGCATTTGAGGCAGACAAATGACCGAGCCAATCTTCCAGGTCACAAGTGATCTTGCAGGCGGAATCGTCATCAGCACCAATGACAAGTGGTTGGTTGAAGATGCGTGTGAGTCTGTGGCATCGGCCGCGTCACCAAAAACCCTAGTTGACCTCGCCGTTGCCATTGACGGATTTGACCAAAAAAACGGCGATTCAGTCGTCCGTCTCTACCAGGCAAGAGATGCCATATCTGTAGAGGTCGCTGGCAAGTCAATCGTCTTGGCGCGGATGCTGCCATTTGAGATTGTTGGGTTGATTAAAGCCTTGACCGATGCACTGGAAAAGAGTGCTTAAATGTTGAACTTTTACGCAATTGCCATCGCTGCCTTGAGCGCGGGAACTGTTGCATACCTATGGGGTGCATCCCTTGAGTGGGAACGCCATCGCAAAACAATCAGGGAGTACAACGAATTGGCTCACTATGCCAATGCAGTGACTATCGAAGTATCAGGTTTGAGGGCGGCGAGCAAAGCTGAAAACGCCGTGGGGTCAAGGCATCCGTCACTTGCTCGCCGTCCTCATCTTTTATTGGTCAAATAATTGGCCAATCCAAACGGGCGCAAGGGCGCTGCATTTGAGACTGCCGTTATGAAATGGCTACGCAGTGTCGGTGTCCTTGCGGAGCGTTTGACAAAGACTGGCGCCAAAGATGAAGGCGATTTAGTCGTCATCATCGCTGGTCAAACTTACATTTTAGAACTTAAAAACCGTTCAACCCTTGCATTGCCTGAATTTTGGCGTGAGGCCGTAGTTGAGGCCGAGAACTATGCAAAGGCTCGTGGATTAAAAGAGGTGCCACCTGCCTATGTCATCGTCAAACGGCGTAATGCGGGGATAGAGAAATCCTGGGTTATTCAGGATTTAGAGCAGTGGGTATCAACTAACGAATGAACTCATTTGCCATGTTGCCATTACTGCCCAAGTTATCCGAGGCAGCGTGTAAGGAATATGCGTTTCCAAACCTTTTCTTTCCTGATGGCAAGAAACAAGAGGCAGATTGCCTTCCCTTCGCCCAAGCGATTTGTGGCGGATGTATAGAACGAGAGGAGTGCTTGGAATTTGCTCTTGAGCAGCAAATACCTCACGGAATTTGGGCAGGCACGACACCTGAAATGCGTAAAGGCATGAAGGCACGCCCAAGAGGTCGAGCAATGGAAATAACCATTGCAGATCGAATCCGCGAGCTATTTAACAAGGGGAAATCACCTCAACAAATTGCGCGTTTGTTAGGCGTTGAAACTTCTTATGTGAAGTTGGCGCTGACACGGACGACAAGAAATAAGGGAGAAATCCAATCACAAACTACAACAAGAAACTTATTAGACGAACAATCTTCATCATCGGAGTCAGCGTGATTACCTCAACAGTAATGAGCGTTGTGTTTGCTCCAACACCAGCAGTTCCAGCGGCTAATCGCACAATGCTTCTAGCCCAAGTTGACGGAAAAGAGTTAGCACGAGAACTGCTAACAACCAAGAACTACAAGTGTTTTTCAAGCCTCATGGGCAAGGAAAGTGCTTGGCGTAACGCCCAAAACCCAAACAGTTCTGCGCAAGGTATAGGGCAACTACTAGATAGCACCTATCGCAATCTAGGTATGAAGCACTCGCAAGTAGAGGCTGCACAAGTTGTTGCTGCTCTTGCATACATAGGCCGTAAATACGGCAGTTCAGGTCCATGCGGTGCCTGGAAACACTGGCAAACAAAGAAATGGTACTAGGGGGAAAAGTGAGCGTTCAAATTACTAACGAGGTCATTGACTTCGATCAAGAGACTGCCGATTGGGTACAGCGATACCGCGAAACAATGGCAGAAATCAAAGCATTACAAGAGCAGGCAGACATTGCTCGCACTCGTATTGAATCGGCAATGGGGGATTGTCAGATTGGTTTCTATCACAACCGACCTTTGGTGCGATGGACAACCGTGACAACAACGCGTCTTGATACAACAAAGGTAAAAGCTGCACTCTCTGCTGAACTCATTGAACAGTTCAGCAACACATCAGTTTCACGCAGGTTCACATTGCTTGATGAAGATAATCAATGACGACAAGCCCATTTGGTCTGCCGTTAATTGTGGATTCACCCAATGTTGACCCTGACATTTGGGAAGATGATGAAGAAGGTGACGACTAAGTGTTTGTCTCACCCGTAAGCCCAACTCAATCATTGGCCAATACTCTTGAAAAGATTATTGCCGATGCTGGCAGTTTCGCACCCCGCTCTCAACAGATTGCAATTGGTCCGTCAGAGGCAGGGCAAGAATGTACCCGCCGTCTTGCCTACAAGTTATTGGATTGGGATGTAAGCAATCCTGGTTCATCTTCTTCATGGGCATCACAGGTTGGCACTGCCATTCATGCTTACTTAGCCGAAATCTTTGGCAAGTTAGATGAGTATGAGGTTGAGCAACGGGTAAAGATTACAGGCAATTTGGGCGGCACCGTTGATCTCTACCACATTCCATCAGGCACCGTCCTTGATTGGAAAACAACAGGCAATGTTGACTCAAAGCGCAAGTCACCATCAAAACAAAATCTCGTCCAAGTAAATCTTTACGCACTTGGCAAGAAGCGTGCAGGTGCCGATGTGAAGCAAGTGGCACTTGTCTATCTGCCCGTCAAGGGTGACTTGTCAGAGATGCACATTGAGCTACATCCATTCGATGAGCAAATGGCACTTGATGCGCTAGAGCGCATTAACAACATTTACTCATTACTTGCAACTATTGATGTGGAAAGCAATCCGAATATGTGGCAACACATACCAGCGGTGGCATCGCGCCTTTGCAACTACTGCCCATATTTCAAGCCCTATTCATCTGACTTAGCCGTTGGATGCAATGGAGAGACAGAGGCCCGCAATGTGTCTTAGAGATGGCTGCGCCTGTGAAATGACTATCAGCGACATCAACAAAAACTGGATTGAGTCCAATCCACCAACAGAGTTAGAAAACAACCAAACAAACAAGGGGGAATGAAATGGCATTTGTGCCACCAAGTAGCAATAACACCGATTCAGTCAAGGTTGCTGACCTTAACGGCCACCTGCTGATTGTCGAACCAATCGAATACAAAACAGGCATCCAAACTGTCCACGGTGAGACAGATGCAATTGAAGTGCGCATCAATGATCTTGACACAGGATTTACACATGAGTCAGTCCTGTTCTTCAATGTCGCACTCAAGAACGCATTGAAGGCAAAGGTCGGGCAGAAAGTTTTAGCTCGCATTGGACAGGGAACTGCAAAGCCTGGCAAGTCAGCGCCGTGGATTCTGCTCGATGCAACAGGTGATGCAGAGGCAGTGGCAAAGGCAAATGCCTTTATTGGTAATGCAGGTGCGCCAACGCCTGCTGCCCCTGCTGCCGCCAACATCAATGACCCAGCGGTGCAGGCGTTACTTGCACAACTGGGAGCAAAAGCAATCTAAGCAATACATCTTCCCTGCTGAATTAAGTCCTTTCGCAGCGGGGGGAAGCGGCGTTGTGATGGTCACTGTGAATGAGGGAACGCATCGGGGGATGCGACCAACGGGTTCGATTCCCGTAACGCCACGCAAGACATTTACGAATGGGGGAGCGATGAGTCCGATTTACCAGTACAAGTGCAACGGATGCGGCTGGACTATTGATGTCAACAAATCAATAGCAGAGCGCAATGAAGGTCCAATGTGCGGTGATTGTTTGGTTCAAATGGTTCGCAGCATCTCCCAGGTAAGTGCCATCTTCAAGGGAACTGGTTGGGGGAAAGATTAAGTGGAAAAGACATTAGCAATGGAATTAGCCGACAATCACAAGTTGTTGAGTCACTTTGTTTATAGTGCAATTTATAGAGGTGAGTTAAGTAATTGGCACACTGAAGGATGCGCGTTCAGGGATTCCGTTGAAAACAGATGCGACTGCGTTCTTATTGATTTTTACCGACTGGTTAAGAATTGGAAACGCCCATGAGAACAGGCGTGTCACTATTTGCAGGTGTCGGTGGATTTGACCTGGCATTAGAACGAGCTGGTGTAAAAGTAGTCGCATCAGTTGAAATTGATAAAAAAGCACAAGAAGTATTAAAGAAGCATTTTCCTAATTCAACTATTTTCGGAGACATTACGGGGGTAACAGGTGAGCAATTACGAGCAGCAGGATTTATTGCCAAAGGTGGAATCATTACTGGTGGCTTCCCTTGTCAAGACTTATCAGTGGCTGGAAAGCGAGCAGGATTGGGTGGTTCTCGATCAGGATTATTTTGGGAAATCTGCCGATTGCTTGACGAAACAGGAACGGAAAATTTTATCCTCGAAAATGTCCCTGGTTTGCTTTCCAGTAATCAAGGGGCAGACATGGCCGTTGTTCTTGAAGCGTTGGTCGAGCGCGGGTATCGCATCGCCTACAGGGTGCTTGATGCTCAACACTTCGGAGTTCCCCAAAGACGGCGCAGAGTGTTCATTGTCGGATGTCTTGGAGACACAGGGAAATCACCTGAAGAAATACTCGCTATCGCCGAAGGCCGCGCTGGGTATCTTGAGAAGGGCAAATCGAAGGGAAAAGACATTGCCACCGCAACTGGAACAAGCGTTGCGCGTATGCGCGGATTCGGTGACTACATAGAAGATTCAGTCACATCAACAATTTTGGCAAGAGCATACAAAGATGCTGCCGACCTTGTGGTTTAGCAAAGCTAAACGCGCACAATCAAATACAGATTTCGAAACATGGATTTCGGGGGGGGTAGTGCCAACATTGAACGCGATGGACAACAACGGAGAAGCATTTGCAACAGTTCTAATTTTGATGGAACAAGGGGAACCAGTAATTATGAGAAATCGTGAGGGGTGCGCAGGGGGGGGCAAGGGGCCGATGTATAGCGATAAAAGTTTTACATTGGCAACTTCTAATGATCAGATTCTAATTTTGGCAGTTGATGGATTCAATCAAACAGTCTCCCATGTTAATCAAACTTTACGAGTGGGATCGGATTTGGACAAAATGGGGATGGTTTTAATCATTGATGGTACCCGTGTTGATGATGTGCGGGTGTATGAAGATGGCATTGTGCCAACAGTAATTTCACGCTATGGAACAGGGGGTGGGAATGTGCCTATGGTTTTCCCAATAGATGACGCAAGAGAGTTAGAAAAGCATCAAAACGGAACTGGTATCGGCGATGAAGGCGCTCCTGCGTACACATTGGACAGGCAACAAGCTCCAGGGGTTGTGGCCGTTGATTTCTATAACGCTTCAATAGGTGACACTTCGCAAACAATCCGAGCGCATACCGCCACTGCAGTCAACATTGGCGGTGTAATTGAGCGTCAAGTAGTACGCCGATTGACGCCGATGGAGTGCGAGAGATTGCAGGGTTTTCCTGACGGATGGACTGATGGGCAAGCGGATTCAAACCGCTATAAGCAAATGGGCAACGCGGTAGCGGTGCCAGTAGTTCAATGGATAGTCAACCGCATGGTTGCAGAATGAGCCAACTTTTACTTTCTGAGCAAGAAATCCTGCAACGCCTCGATGACGACTTCGCTGACAGTAATCTTCTCTTTAATGGCTTTCTTCTTGACTGCGTTCCACAGTTTGTCATTGACGCGGATAGCGCGAAGTGGTGTGGGTGCCATTTAGAGTTCAATCCTTTCAAATTCGTCACTATCTTTTTCGGTTTCTTTAGTGATAAAGGCGGAACCATCAATAAGAGTCCACTTGCGATTGCGTGTGTCACAATCAATGCAAAGCATGTCCAAGTCATTCAAAGTCTCCATTATGGAGACATCGTTAGTTTTTGTGCCACAAGTCATGCACTCAACTTGAGTAATTCCATGATAAGTCGCTTTAGTAGTCATTTATCGCACATCCAATTCATTATTCCAACATGGATTGCAAATTTCATTGTAAAAATCAATGCCAGCATAATCGCTTCTGTAACTGTCTTTTTCTTTGGCAGAAAGAATTTGGTCATCCTCACCACAAATGTCGCACTTTGCAATTCCGTTACTTTGAATCCTGTTTGGAAGCAATCTATTCAACCGACCCCAAACAATTATTGTGTTTTCATCCTTTTGAAGTTTGCCATCTGCAATTGCCTTATCAATAACATCCTCGACAGTTGCAAGTTTGGGATACATATTTCTCAATTCACTTGCCTTCGCAATTGCTTGATCTTTGGTCATCAGTTCTATTTTTTTAGTCATAATCTTTACCCCTCTGTGACTCAATCTGAGTCTGTATATACATGGTACACCTCTGTATATACAGGAGCAAGTCTAGTTGGGGGTGTGTCAAATGGATAGTCTTTTGCCTGTAGCTTTGCGATTCCTACGCGCTGGTATCAGCGTGGTACCAGTGGCATCGGACGGCACTAAGCGCCCTGCCTTCGCATGGCAGCGGTTCCAGTCCGAATTGCCTACGGCAGATGAACTGCTCATGTGGTTCAAGCCTGAAGTAGCAGGTTTAGGCGTGATCACAGGCGCCGTCAGCGGCAACCTGGAGATGCTCGAACTTGAGGGTCGCGCTGTAGCACAAAAGATGCACCTTGAGATAGCCGAAATAGCCAACAGTTCAGGTTTGGCTGACCTTTGGACACGCCTCAACGCTGGATATGTCGAACTGACCCCATCAGGCGGGCTTCATTGGCTCTATCGGGTGTCAGATGGCACCTTGCCAGGCAACACCAAATTAGCGCGTAAGCCTGGCGAAAATGGTGGTGTGGATGTGTGGGCCGAGACGCGAAGCGAGGGCGGGTTCACAATCACCGCGCCAAGTGGCGGCGCCACGCACCCTTCAGGTGGCAATTGGACCTTGATAGGTGGCTCAATTGAGACGATTCCAATGATCTCAATGGATGAGCGTGCTGCTCTCCACAATATCTTTGCCATGTTTGATGAGATGCCAAAGGCTGAGAACCTTCAACAAGAAGTAGTTGCCAAACATGACAGCGCACTTACACCTGGCGATGATTACGGCAATCAACACACATGGGAAGAACTACTCATCCCTCTTGGCTGGGCCATCGTCTATCGCAAAGGCGAAGCAATTGTTTGGCGCAGACCAGGCAAGGCCGAGGGGATAAGTGCGACAACAAACTTTAACGGCAATGACAAGTTCTATGTCTTTTCCACATCAACCCAGTTTGAAGCTGAAAACTCATATTCAAAGTTTGCCTTCTTTGCCACAGTCAAGCACAACGGCGATTACAAGGCAGCAGCATCTGATCTTCGCAATCAGGGCTACGGCCCGCAACCGCTTAATTCTTTTGATTCAAACAATTCCCTGATGCCGACAAACACATTGCAACCACCAATGGCATCAGATGAAGAAGAATCCAGTTGGAAACCAGTACCGCTCAAAGATTACTTCGATGGACTATTCCAAGCACCAACTGCAACCATCCTCAAGCGCACCGATGGTCACGGACTTATCTATACAGGCCGTGTCCATTCAATTTATGGCGAATCCGAATCAGGTAAGTCATGGGTAGCACAAATTGCAACCGCTGAGATGCTCAAGGACGATAAAAAGGTCATTTACATAGATTTTGAATCTGACGCTGTAGATATTGTCAATCGTCTGAAGTCTCTCGGCGTATCACGGGCAAATCTTCTTCAATACTTCTCATACATCCGTCCTGACGGTCCACGCGATGCTGATGACCCTTATTGGCAGGCAATACTAGAGCCACAATCGGCTGAACTCATCATCATTGACGGCGTAACAGAGTCATTGACGATGTGGGGCGGAGAGACAAAGGACAACGATGCCATAACAAGATGGATGCGCATATTCCCAAGAACAGTTGCCACCGCCAGTGGCGCTGCCGTTGTGCTTATTGATCACATCACCAAAAATGCCGAAACACGGGGGCGGTTTGCCATTGGCGGGCAGGCAAAGATGGCAACGATTGACGGTGCTGCCTACCTTGTCGAGCCGTTAGAGGCGTTAGCACCAGGGCGTACAGGAACGCTGACAATGCGAGTGACAAAAGACCGACCTGGTTTCATCCGCAAGATTGCAGGAATGTGGCGCAAGTCAGATAGAACCCAAGAGGCTGCAGTGTTCACCATTGATTCGACAAAGGCACTCATGCAATATGTCATTGGCGTTCCATTACTTGAGGACGAGCTAGAGGCAAGTAAAGAGTTTAAGAAGGCAAAAGAGATTGCTGAGTTTGTCCACAACCATCCTGGTTGCACCCGCCGATTGATTCAAGAAGGTGTCCACGGGTCAAAAGAGGTCATCGGAGATCACTTAAACGACCTCTTGGCAGGTGGCTGGGTAGAGAACAAAGGCAATGACCGTTCATTTATTCTTTACATTTCTGACACTGGAAAGAGCCATTTCAACCTTTTGGATGCCGAAATTACACATTTGGTGGTGGGTTGAGGTGTTCCGTTCTGTTCCTTTTGTGTTCCTTTTTAAAAAGGGAACACAGGCAGAAATGAGCGTGAGCGGTGTTCGTTCCGTTCCGCATATGTATATATGCGGAAAAAGGAACACCCTCATCTCGGTACAGGAACGCCTACGATGAGTGATTTCGACTTCAAAGCAATTAACTGTCGTCACTGTGGTCATTTGGTATGGGATGGATTATCGGCTTCAGGCTTTCCTACCAAACTTGATACGGCTCGACTCAACATTGTCGAAGAACTTATTAAGTTATCCACAAACACTAGAACCTATCAAATCCATCGAACCTCGACCTCATTTGAGGCAACGCGAAGGACGGCGATACGAATGGGAGCAGTTGACCCAGTAGTGCTGGGTGAACATACCTGCACCTCATCAGGATTCACCTTTGGCCAAGAAGCACCCGAATACTTCAAGCGTCCACAATCACCAGCAATGAGCGAGGGAGTTCCATTTTGAACTGCGCCACCTGCAACCGCCCAGTTGAGACATCAAGCATCTGTCGCATCTGCCATTACCATTTACGAGGATGGCTACAACAAATCCCTGCATTGCAACGCGAGGCATCTGATTACATCCAACCAGGCAGGTCAGGGGCAGGCACTGCGACAGTGGAGCGAAGCATCGGTGTCAATGTGAACGCCCTTGACTACGCAATGGCCAAAGAGCTACTTGGCATCCTTCATTCATGGGAAGCCGAGATTAGATCAGCAAGACACCTGACACCGCCAGCATTACTCAAGGCAGAGGCAACGACAGAGTTAGAGGTTGAGGTTGCTTGTAAGTTTCAACTGACTCACCTTGAGTGGAGTATTACCCAGGAATGGATTGGCGATTTCCACAATGAGGTCAAGGAACTACATGCAAGGGGAATGGCAGCAGCCAAACGCTTTGTAGAGCAACCTCGCCGTATTCCTTGCCCAACAGATGATTGCAGGAAGTTCGTGGTCATTGATGTTGAATTTCTCATGGGCGATGTTAAGTGCTTTGGATGCAAGAATGAATGGAGCCTTCTTCGACTGATTGCTTTGGCCATGACGAATAAGAGCAAGAAGTTTTATCTTGATGTTGAAGCCATTGCACTATGGCTTGGGGTATCAGAGCGACAAGTGTGGAAGATTATTAAAGCCAATGAAGTAAGTCGTAAGGGTCAGCTTTATGACATCAGTGAGATTGTGGCATTGAGAAGTGCTTGAGAGTTTGCAAAAACGATTTGCGAGTTTGCACACATCGCATGATAGCCTAGCCCTAGCAGTTGTTGTTGTATCAACTCAAAGCCTGGCCACATCGGTCAGGCTTTTCTCATTGGCTAAGAATATGGATGTCAGCACTGAAACAATCAGCGAGATAGATGAAGCGTTAAAGCACGCAATCCTTACTCGCAAAGCATCAATAGATTCTAAGAAGCACATAGTTGATAAATTTATAGACGAACTATTAGATGCCAGGATTGAGGTTGCTAATGCTTGATTTACGAATCAATATCGGTGATGTCTCAACTGAGTTAAAAACAGACACAACACTTACCTTTGATGACATTGAAACATTATTGTCACGAGCAGTTAAATCAACCTTAGATGCTTATTTGTCATTGCCTATGCAAGATCGTTTAGCATCTCTTGGTTTAGAAACCGATGACGAATTTGAGGATGACGACTAACACACAGGTCTGTCGCAAGTGTTTGATAGAGAAGCCGCTTGAGGCTTTTCACGGGGATAGAAGAACAGCCAACCGCAAAAGAACTACCTGCATTGATTGCAGACAAAATCAAAGAGCGATAACAAATATCTCTCGCACTGAATACGCATTGCTTCTTGTAGCACAAGGTTACAAATGTGCTATCTGTGGAGTTGATGCCAGCGAACTATCACGCGAGCTAAGTGTTGACCATAGCCACGAGACTGATGAAGTCAGAGGGTTGTTGTGTAGCCATTGCAACATTGGCTTAGGTAACTTCAGAGATGATGCTGAGTTGATGAGTAAGGCAATTGAATACTTAGGCAGATATGGTGTTGCCTAGACCTTGTGCTGGATGTGGTCGCATTGTTCGTGCTTCTCGTTGTGTTGAGTGTCAACGCATCAAGGATAGGGCTAGACCCCTGCGTGCTGACCGTGGCTACGATTACCAATGGAACAAATTAAGTAAGCACCTAAGAGAACTGCAACCATTCTGTTCTATTCCAGGATGCAAGAGTCAAGACTTAACTGTTGATCACATCATTCCTTTAAGCGATGCCCCACATTTACGGCTAGAAATCAGCAACCTTAAAGTTCTCTGCCGCTCACACAATTCACGCAAAGGCAACGGATAGCCCCCCGTGGCACACCTGGGTACACCCTAAAAGTTGCTCGCCCGCGCTTACTGACAAC
>Ga0209088_10000290_pt1 | contig 36642 bp, 57 predicted proteins | sample S_140625_EF_Meta_FD_187324 | JGI IMG/M metagenome (GOLD analysis project Ga0209088, IMG submission 187324) | Freshwater microbial communities from Lake Simoncouche, Canada to study carbon cycling - S_140625_EF_MetaG (SPAdes) (version 2) | ecosystem: Environmental > Aquatic > Freshwater > Lake ... | reverse complement strand
TCAGGTTGATGTGAACGCAAATGTAGTTATCGATAATATTAGCTTTGAATAATGTATTAATATATATATATAAATACATACCCCTACCCTTATAAGGAAATCAAATATAATATTTTAAACTACCTTAAACATAGTGATGGCATAGGTCGATAGGGTAGGGGAGTGGTTGTACTATCTTGAATGATAGTAATACTATCACGATAAAACGCATAGGCTGAAATGCTACTTAACATAATGTATGTTATGGGACTCTATTGTTAATAATTAGTTAATGAAAGTTCAACGTAAAAAGAAAAAGAGGGTGGGGGTATCCCCCTATCCTACTTTTTGTGCTAAATTTTGAACATATATAAAAAAACGTAATATGTTTACAACACTCATACATAACATAACATAACGTAACGTACCTTGTAACATAACGAGTCTTATAAGATAACCACATACATAACATTCTAATATAACAACATAACTACATAATATAGTATATTTGCATTATGGACGTAATAGTTAAAAGAACTCCCAAGTTTGCACCTTTGTATGAGTTAGCTGAAGATACTGAGATAGTAGTTTGTATCGGTGGTCGTGGTGGCGGTAAGACTTATGAAGTGTCGAAGTTTATAGCCTATTCCGCAGCCATCAAGGGTAAGCGTTGTCAAGTGTTGCGTGATGAGAAGGAAGGCATTAAGGAGAGTATCTTGAACGAGGTACTACTTAGATGGGATACGGCTAACAAGCAATCCGTGTTGGATAAGCAGTTCTCAAGGTTGGAGAATGGTATCAAGAACAACAAGACTGGCGAGATGGCGGTGTTCACTAAGGGGTTTAGGGCGAGTACGTTAGATAAGAAGGCGAATATGAAGTCGGTGTCGAACGTAGACATAGCGTGTATAGAGGAGGGTGAAGATATAAGGGATGAAGATAAGTTCAACACGTTTAGTGATAGTATCAGGAAGCGTGGGTCGTACATCATCTTTATTATGAACACACCTGACATCTACCATTGGATCGTGCGTAGGTACTTCAACGCTATACCGATTACCGAAGAGGATGAACCTCAGTTGACAGATACGGAAAGGAGTGGGTACTTCAAGCTCGTGCCGAAGGATGTACACGGATTGGTAACGATACAATGTAACTACAAGGATAATACGTTCCTGCCTGATAAGACCGTTAGGCAGTATGAAGCGTATGGAGACTCTGAGTCGCACTTGTATAACCTACATCACTACTTGACAAGTATCAAGGGTTACTCTACGACAGGCTTGAAGGGTCAGATATTCAAGAACTATGACATAATCACACCTGAAGAGTTTGCGGAGTTGGACTATGCCGAGTGCTATGGTTTGGACTTCGGTACGGCATCACCTGCTGGTATCGTATGGATGAAGGTTAAAGGAGACCACGTTTACGTTAAGGAGTTGAACTATGAGCCACTTGCGTTGGTAGAGTTGGGTAAGAAGCTATCGGACTTGGGTATGTTGGAAGATACACTCATTGTAGCTGACTGTGCCGAGCCTGATACCATCCGTGAGTTGCGGTTCGGTATAGCCAAGTACTTGAGTGAGGAAGATAGGGAGAGGTATGAGAACGCATCGCTTGGGTTTAGGAATATGAGACCATCTCCTGATAAGAGTATCAAGGCAGGTATAGATAAGCTATTAAGTATGAAGATTCACGTTACGAATGACTCACCGAACTTGATTGCTGAGTTGTCGCAGTATGTATGGGCGGTGGACAAGGATGGTAAGCCAAGTGGTAAGCCGATTGATGCTCATAACCATCTAATCGATCCGATGAGATATTGCATCAAGGTACACGGATATTGGTTCTAATGGAAGTTTGATGTATCTTTGGCGGATGTATACAATAGAAGAAGCACCCAATGGTGAGATGAAGTGTTACTACGTCAGTAGTGAAGGTAATCGTGAAGTGAAGGAGTTTGAGTATAATGAGTTAACTAATGAGTTAACTATTGGTGGTAAATACGAGAAAGATGATATATAACTTAGATGAACCAAAGGTGGATTTGATGGTAATTATTACTATAATTATGATAATTTTAACTATATTTTGGTGTATTATGTCAATAGTATAAAAAAAAAGATTTGTTAATGTAAATATTTATTATATTTGCAAGGAAATGAGACTAACTCATAGAAATTAACCTCAAACCAAAAGGTTGGCTAAGTCAAGTTTGTTAACAAAGATTAGGAGTATAGCACCTTCATTATTTGGAGGTGATTCTTCATTAAAGACAGTTACAGGGTTATCTCCGTTCTACGGAAGATTAGATGAAGGTACAAGACCAGGCGAATTTAGTTTCCCTGACTATATGAACCTTACGGATAACATCTTCAACGTATCATCAGACCAAGAAATTATTAAAGCCGTTACGGATTGTCCTCAAATCGGAGCAATCTTACATAGCAAGTCTAACGCATATGTTAATGGTATCGTAGAAGTGTTATCTAAGTCAACACGCAACAAGGTTAAAGGTCAAGATAAGCGTTGGCAAACCTTGATGGAACATCCTAATGTATTGCAGAACGGAGAAGCGTTTAGGGCGCAGTTGAAGTTCTACATAATGGCATTTGGTTATTGTCCTGTCTTGCGTATCATACCTGAAGGATATGAGTTTGGTACTGAGATAAGCGCACTATGGGTACTTCCTCCACATTCAACGGAGATTAAGTTCAAGAAGGGTAATATGATGTACACGGATAACATCAGCAACCTCATTGAATCGGTTACCTTGCGTAGAGATAACGTAAAGTATACCATCAAGAAGGAGGATGTATATATCTTCACGGACACAACACCTCTAAGAGATAATAGTTACCTACCTTGCTCAAGGGTATCATCGTTGCAGTTCCCTATTAACAACATTATCAAGTCATACAAGACGGAAGGTCGTATCATCTCTAAACCATTGGGTATCTTAGCGAATCAAGCAAGAGATACCATCAGTACGTTACCGATTGGCAGCAAGGAACGTAGAGAGTTACATCGTGCGTTCAAGTCTTATGGTACAAGTGATGGGCAAGAAGATACTATCATCACGGATGCCACGTTGAAGTGGGAACATATGATGTATCCAGTTAGTGAGTTGCAGATGGTTGAGTTACGAACCGCTAACGCTGCCATCCTATGCGATGGTATGGGTTATCCGTTTGACTTGTTTGGTAAGGATAAGGGTACTACGTTCACTAATGGTGCAAGTGCAGGTAAGACGTTGTATCAGAACTTCATCATCCCTGAGAGTAAGAATATGGATACTCAGTTTAACGAGTGTTTGTATGGTGATATCAATGGTGTTGAGTATGTGACTTGTTTCGACCACGTTGCAGCGTTACAAGATGACATCAAGGCAAGAGCAGAGGTAAGGAAGATAAACATCGAAGCAGCAACATTGGAGTTCAACAACAATGGTACAACGTATAATCAATTCTTAGTAAGTATAGGGTATCACGAAGTAGCAGAGCCGTTTAGCGATATGTATGCTTGGCAGATACGACAAGAATACCCTGAGTTCTTTAATAATACAAGCAATGGAACAAGCAACACAACAACAACAGCGCAAGGTAGCGGAACAACCACTAACGAAGCAGCAGTTACAGGAAATCAAACGTCTAACGGAACTCAAACTCAAAGCACTCAAGGAGCATAAAACGATATTAAAATGATTAAGTCACACTATTTCCCAACACGCACGTTCACTTCTAAAGAGGAGTTGTTTAAGGCATTAAAGGATTCCGAGATGGACATCATTGAGTTTAAGACGGCTAACGTATACAAGGGTTGTGATAAGTCTACTACGATTGGTAAGTCTCACAACACTAACGAAGCTACTAAGGGCATAGGATTTGCTACTAAGGAGAACTATATCTATCCTATCATCAGTACTACAAGGTATATGGATAGCCACGATGACGTTCACTTTGATGGTTGTTTCACTAAGACGGTTAAGGAACAACAAGGCAAGGTTTACTATTGTGCCGACCATAACCTATCACTATCAGGCATCATTGCATCGAAGAAGAACGTAGAGATGATGGTTGAACCTGTTGATTGGTCTATTGTAGGTAAAGACTATCAAGGCAAGACTGAAGCATTGGTGTTTGCGATAGACAAGGCAACGATTACGAATAAGACCGCATTGGATATGATTGAATCCGATCCTGAGTTAGAGAATAGTATCCGTATGCAGTACGTTAAGGTGCAGATGGGTATAGATTCAACGGATAAGATGTATTCAGAGAACAAGAAGTACTACGATAGTCGTATAGGCGAGATAGCCAATGCCGATGTAGTTAAAGAACAAGGATACTTCTTTGGTGTAGAAGAGTTGAAGATACACAAGGAAGGAAGTATGGTTATTGCAGGAGGCAGTAACGATGCAACACGAATATATACTGAGCCGACTAAAGTCACTCAGACTATTATAGAGCCGACTACGGTCACTCAAACGGAACGAAACAAAGATTATTCAAAAATTAAATTCATTTAAAATGACAAAAGTAGAAAAGGCAGCACAAGACGCTGCTATACTAGCCCAGTTTGAAGAAAGCATTAAAGATTTGCCTGAAACTGAAAAGACCCTGATGAGAACAGTAAAGTCTCAAATTGATTCAGCATTAGCTAAACAAACTTCGGAGAACGAAGAAGCTACCGCTAAAGCCTTAGAAGATGCCCTTGCACAACTTAAAGAGCAAGAGACTATCAAAGCTATGGCTAAGACATTACAAGCGCAAGGATTGGCTATTAGCCGTATCGAAGCAAGTAAGTTAGTACCTAACGCAGAACCTGCTACCTTTGCAGAATCTTTGAAACAAGCATTGGAAGCACAAGCATCTACACTTGAAGAAGTACGTTCTCAAGGCGGTCTTCGTAAAGGTCAAGACTTGGAGTTTGAAGTTAAAGGTGCTGTTTCTACAACTAACATCACGGAAGCTACTACTATCTTATCAACAGGTACTTATGGTAGCTTGATGCAAAATACTGGTATTGTTAGTCCTATTAGACGCAGACCAGAGCAGTATTTACAATCTGTTACAACAGGCACAATCAATACACGTTATGCAATGTGGATTGAAGAAACTACTGAAGATGGTGTTCCTGTAATGATTGCTGAAGCGTCAACAAAAACTATGATTTCTGTTCTCTATTTGGAGAAAACTCAGAAGGTAGAAAAAATTGCCGTTTATTCTAAAGTTTCTACGGAAATGTTGGCTGACTTGCCTCAATTGACAAGTTTTATCCAAAACTCTATGTTGAAGCGTGTTAGTGTTGTTATTGAGAATCAATTATTCTCAGGTACAGGTTCAACTCCACAAATAAAAGGTGCTACACAATGGGCAAGTTCATTTGCAGCAGGTGGTTTAGCTAATAGCATTCCTTACGCTAACGAAATTGATGTTATCAATGCAGTAGCAAATCAAACAGGTCTTGCTTTCGGTACACCTAACGCAATCTTTGTTCACCCTGATACATTGAACAAAATCTTCGGATTGAAATCAACAACAGGCGAACCATTGTACAAAGATTATATGGATTGGTCTATTGGCGGTATGAACCGTACGTTGAACATTGCAGGTATGAATGTATATGCTACTCCTGCCATTACAACAGGTTATTACTTAGGTGGTGATATGACAACATTGAACGTATTGTTCAGAGAAAACTTAAATATCCGTTTAACTCCATCAGGTGATGATCCAATCAATAACTTGATGACACTTATCGTTGAGGCACGTCTTGTTCAGTTTGCATCTGCTAACGATATAGGTACAATCGTATATGGTGATTTCGCAACAGCTATCGCAGCTTTATCTTCAATCTCATTAGCATAAATTAAATAACAATGGCAAAATCTAAAGTAAATAAAGTAATAGAAGAATTGGATGTATTAGATACTCCTATCGTTGAAGAACAACCAGTCGTTGAAGAACAACAACCAATCGCAGAACTTCCTATTTTAAAAGGAGACCAAACAATCATCGGATTAGGTTTAGGTGGACTTGTAAAGGATAAGGAGTACAAGGTTTCATTCGACATAGCTACTATTTTAATTACTAAAGGTTTTGCCTCTTTAAAAAACAAATAAATGAAAAAATTAGGAATCATATTACTGATGGCTGCGCTCTTCAGTTGCAACAACACACAAGCGCAAATGACAATGACGGCATCTACTGCATCATTAGATAGTATTTTGAATGCAGGAACTGCTTGTTCATTTAAAACTGCTTCTTTAAATGGTTTGGTATCAGGTAATTATAGAGTTGTATTTACTGCTGCTAATGTATCAGGTACATCAACTTTTAAAGCAGTTCTTGAAGGTTCTATGGATGGTACAACTTGGTTTAAGTTGGTAGGTAATTCAGGTACTGATGGTCGAAATACTGACACACTTCAATGTACAAGTGTTACAACTGCCGCTCAATTTACAATGACAAGCATACCAGGCGGTGGTAAATATGTATACTCTACTCAATTCTATAATGATGGAGGTCGTGTATTATATGTTAGAGTTCGATTTATAGGAACAGGAACACAAGTAACTCGTATTTCATCTGTAAAGCTATATTCGTTTAACTAATGAGCCAAATAACTCAATTAAATTATTTTGCAGGTAATATTTATTTGCCTAATGTAAGTTCACAAGCTACCATAGAAGGTGCGAAAGCTACTGCGTTCATTATTAAATATGAACCTGAGTATTTGCAATATATTCTTGGTTATGAACTATATGATTTATTTGAGAATGGTTTATTACTTAATACGACTATTTACAAGAATATCAGAGATGGTGCTACCTATACTGATGTTTGGACTGGTCGTACAGAGAAATGGTATGGGTTTACATCGGTTGGTACAAATCCAATAGCGAATTATATTTATTATCAGTTGTTAAAAAACAACGCACAACAAACAACAGGAATTGGTCAGGTGAACACGGTAGCGGAAAACGCTACTCGTGTCTCTCCTGAGATTCCAATGTGTAGTGCTTGGAATGAGATGGTTGATTTTAATATCAAGCTATACGGATTCTTATACGCTAATCAAGACATATATCCATCTTGGATAGGAAATGATTATTACGCAAGGTCAGAAGAGTTTGTTAACTTATTCAGAAAGATTAATACATTCGGAATCTAATGGGAGCAACCTATACTTCACTTCCTATATCTATACCTTCAATTATGAAGGAAATTGTTAGTGAAGTAGCATATAACTTAACGCACGAACCTACGCTTGAAATTCCGAGAGTATCATTTAAATGTGAAACTTGGATTAAGCTAATGGAACGGTTAACTAAGGAATCTCAAGTTAGTTCATTTAGCCACGAAAAGTATCCTCTTGTTGCATTATTACGCAACTTTGATGAGAAATATAAAGCTAACACCGATCTTGTTGAAGTATCATTGACATTGGTGATTGTAACTCCATCTACACCCACAAAAGAGAGTGAGGACAGAGAAGTAGATAATTACACACCAATACTATATCCTATATATGCTGAGTTGATGTCGGTAATTGCTGAATCACCTTACTTCTTAGGTTATGGCATATCCATTGAGCATACCAAGACTGATAATATGCACTTAGGAGTTGATGGAACGCAAGGTAATACTAAGTATTTACTTCCTGATTGCGTTGATGGAATTATTATAAGCGGATTGAAGTTAGGTATCATACCATCACGTTGTGTTGGGTTTAACTATGGCCCTTCAGTTCAGTTAGCTTACTTAAATAATATCAGCGAAATAACATTAACGGCAGGGGATAATTATGTTGGAGTGCGTCTTAATAATGTGCAATACATTAATACTGGACTTTATCCAACTCCAACTTATTGGATAAATGTTCCAACAGGGTTGGGTACATCTACTGATTACGAAATATTTGTTGAAGATGAAGCATTTAATATAGGGATAGAAGGTTTTGATGATGGTAATTATCAAGGATATATATATTGTGACGATGGATTAACAACAAGTACTTTATACTTTACTTTCTACGTTAAGAATAATCAAGCTGTTAAGTATACAAGGCACGTTAAGTATAGACTGACAAACTTTATAGTTTCAGGAGAAGAGTATACGGATTATCCATTTGATGTAGTACATAACTTTGCCTATTCAAGTCCTGATATTCAAGAGATAATATTATTAAGCGAAGGAGGTAATGTACAATACGATAATCTTTATGTACCATTTGTGCAAGATACAACAACAATAACAACAACACTTTTATTAGAAAAACCAAACAACCCTGCTCAAGTAATATACTCAGTTACGGTTGACGGACAATATTTTGAATCACAATCATATTATAAAACAACAAATTAAAAATTATGGCAACATACACAAACATAATCGCTTGTAATACTGCGAATAGTAATACAGGGATTCCTCAATGTTCCTTCGACTTTGGAACTATTGAAAAATTTATGCTTATCCCAAAAGGGACTAAGTTCACACAAACGCACGTTCAGACTTTATTCTCAGTCTTGAATGGTTCATCAGTAGCAGGTTCAGCGCAATATAGTCCTGAATCAGGAAGAGGTTACCCAATCGGTAAGTTCATAAACATTGAAGATAAGAGTACGGAAACGACTACTACTTCAACAGGATATGGCTCAATGATTCTTGGTAAGAAAGGTAAGTTTCACTTTGAGTGGGAGTATAAGAATGGTGGTATGAACTACGATATTATGCTTACTACTTTTGAAGGCGCACAAGATAGCTATGATGTATTGTTATTCGATAAGACTGCAAATGCGGTAATCGGAACTACACCTGATGCTAATGCTCTTGGCAATGTCCTTCAAGGTCTTAGCCTTGACTTGATTATCTGCCCATTACCTAAGTTATCTGCCGATGGTGTTACAACACACAAGATTGGATTGATATTTTCTGATGCTAACGAGTTGATGCAATCAATGGCTTACTATGTATTACCTACTTCACAAAAGGTTAATAACATCGTAGGGTTGCGTAACTTGGAGTTAAATATCCATACATCATTTACAGGTACAACAGGTAAGATTAGAATTACTACCGATGGTGGTGCAGTAGATTTGTATGACACTTATGGTGCTACATTAGCAGGTCTTAATGCTAACTGGGCAGTAGTTAATAATAATAGTGGTGCAACATTGACTATTACTTCAATAACTGCAACGGCTGCTACAAAAACATTAAATTTTGTAATGTCAGCAGCAATTACCGCAGGTCAGGAGATTACTATAACTACTCCTACGGCAGCTCAATTAAGCGCAGGTTCTATGCCAGGATTCGGTAACGGTCAAGTAATAACAACAGTAGTTTAATATGGATAATATAACAATAACAATAGATAATACCACTTGGAATACTGATGTAGTCAAGTCGTACACATCGGTATCTGAGTTTGTTGTAACACACGCTACATACGATTGGTTCACCGAAGAATATCTTAACAATGTATATTTTCTTGTAACTTCAACTGAGGACAAGCCTAAAGGTAAAAACAAATAACAAATAGGGAGGGTGCGGTAATTCGTACCCTCCATTACCTTATGACAATTCAAGAGAAATACCAACGATTTAAAGGGTTGCAAAAAGACCTTGATATATGTGGTATGGATTCTATGAGAGATACTCAAAAAGAGTTCTTGGATTACAATAAGGAGCAGATGTTAAGTGGTGAAGGCAATGATGGACAAGCAATGGGTGAATACGCATTACCTTGGTATGCAGATATGAAGTTTAAGATGAATCCACGAGCAGATGGTAATGTTGACTTGTACCTAACTGGTTCTTTTCAAGCAGGAATGTTTATGGATATAACGGCTAAGAACTACGTCATCAAGAGTACGGATGGCAAGACGGCAAAGTTACTTGGTTGGTATCCTAACGCATTCGGATTGAACAAGGATAACTTGGATGAGTATAGAAATAGTGCATTCTTTAATGCCTTTATGAAAAGAATAAGACGGCAACTAAATGGCTAAAGTTAAGATATGTTTGCCGTGTGAAAGAGAGAAAGCAAAGTTACCAACGTATGGTATTCTTGCCAAACAACGAGCAAGAAATGAAAACAAAACAATAGTAGTATATTTCGATGAGGAAGATAAAAAGTATTATACAACGGATTTGGAAACAGCGCAAAAGCGAGGTTATAAAGCCGTTGAATATTACACGCCTCTATAACTCTATTGATATGCCACTACGAGTATTCATTGATGCAATCGTAGATGGTAAGACCGAAGATATTGATAACTTTGAAGATATTTACATTGAGTTTTGCGAATCTATTGGTGGTAGGCAGTTAGAACAATCAATGGATCAGAACAAGGAGATAGTAACTCTACGTTCAAGGGTTATCGTTACCGCTAAGACTATTGAGATGTTACTAATGACAAGGAGCAAAGATATGTTTGACTTGCTTATGTCATTTGAGTATCCTACACAAGCATTGGAGTTTTCTGATGAGAACATAGAGAAGTTGATAATGCAGATTGAACCACATTTGAAGTTAGAATCGGTGGACTTACAAGTTTTGCAAAACGCATTACCAAAGACTAAAGGAAGTTACACAAGAGATTACTTTTACTCAATGTTGGTTGAGATTTCAACGGCATTCAAGATGTCCGTAACGGATGATATATCTTTACGGATGTATTGTGCTTATGTAGTCAAATACAAGCAATACGCAGAACAATTAAATAAGCAAAATATATGATGTACGCAGTTTGTTTTATAGGTGGTATTATTTGCACATTTGCAACCTCTTGGTTGTATAATAAGATGCTTGACATATATTTGCAAAGGAAGGAAGATGAAGACTTTTTAACGGACTATTTTAACCAATTAGAAGAAGATGGCAAACGCTAACGGCAGTATAGATGAAATAATTGGGCAGGAAGCGATTAAGCAGATTGATGATGCTACCGCTAAGATGGGTACGTTATTAACTACCTTCAAGGAATCAGTTACTGCGGTTAACTTAATGAATGATGCTTTGAATAAAGCAGGTAGTGGTGGTAGTGGTGGACTCAAGAGTAATACAACCGCTATTAATGAGCAAGAGAAGGCACTTAAAGCTTTGATTAAGGCTAATGAAGATGCAGGTAAGGAGTACATACAACTCCAACAACTAACTAAGCAACAAACGGCTGCTAATAGGTTAGATGCACAATCAGCGAATGCCTCCAAAGGTAGTTACAATGAACTACAAGCAAATATGTCATTGCTTATTGCAAAGTACAAGTCATTGAGTGCTGAGATGCGTAGTGGTGCAATTGGTAAGGGGTTACAAGCCGATATTGCAATGGCAAATAAGTCATTGAAAGATTTAGATGCAGGACTTGGTAATATGCAACGTAACGTAGGTAACTATGGTTCAGCGTTATCTAAGGTATGGGGTGGTATTAGACAAATAGCGTACATCTTGCCTGGTCTTGGTATTGCAGGTATATTTAATTTGGCAGGTGAGGCTATAATGTTTGTTGCTGAAAAATTAGATATATTTAATAGTAAAATATCAAAATCGCAAGAAATATTTAAAGAAGCATTTAGTGGTTCAGGATATAAATCAGCTATTGAAAATGTTTATACTTTAAAAGAAAATATAGACCTTGCAAATAAAGGTTTGATTAGTAAAGATTCAGTTTTAAAAGAATATAATGAAACATTAGGTAAAACTACTGGTCATTTAAGCACTTGGAATCAATTAGAAGATTTATCAATTAATGGATTGCCAAATTATATAAAAATGGTATCCTTAAAAGAAGAAGCACAAGCAGCCCTTAATAAAGCTATACAAAAAACTTCTGAGTTAAATCAAGTTGGGAATGAAGTTAGTTTTATTGATAAAATGACATCTCGCATTGAAGGATATATGCGTGATTTCAATAAAATGAGTGGATTTGGAAAAACGGCTCAACAAATTTCTTTAGTTCCTTTAGTTCAAAGACTATTTGGTAGTGAAGCCGAAAAAGATTTAACAGAATATTTAGATAGATTAAAAATTAAAACTGGAGTTAGTATTGATGAATTTACACTTTTATTTAGAAAAAAACAAGAAGAAGCGGCGGCATTAGCAAATAAAAATAAATTTAATTTTACTCCTATTAAAGACTCTACGGGAACAACCGCTCCTAAACAAGTTAATCGTATTGATGAACTTAAAAAGCAAATGGATGATGAAATAGCCGTTGCAAAAGTTGTGGCAAGTGAAAAATACAAAACTGAAAATGAATTAAGGCAAGACATCTTAGAAATTTATAAAAAATACGCTACTGAAAAATTGGTAGCAGTTAAAAATTTAAATAAAGATGAAGAACACTCAAGCAAACAATTAGGAGAACAATTAGTTAAAGATACTCAGTCAATAGTTGAAAAACAAACTGCTGAAATAAATAAGCAGATTAAAAATGATATTGACCAACATAATAAAGCATTAAAACTTAAGATTAAAAATAATGATGAGAGAGTAAAAGATGAACAAAAAGCCTGTGACGATATAGATAAAGCAGGTGAAGATGCTTGGAAAAAACAGCAAGATAGACAAGAAAAATCTAAGAAAAAAAGAGAAGACGATTTAAAATCTCTTATGGATTCTCTTCAGTCAATGCAAAATTCAACATTTGATATTGCAAATACAATATCAGATGCAATTAATGAAAAAGAAATGCAAAGGCTTGATGCAAAAGATAAAGCATTAGCTGAATCATATAAAAATGAACTTAGGTTTATTGAGCAATCAGGAATGTCAGAAGCAAATAAAGCAAAAGCAATTGCTAAATTAGATGCTCAAAATGAAGCTCAAAAAAAGCAAAATGATAGAGATAGAATAACTGCATTAAGAAAACAAGCAAAATTACAAAAAGCAATTGATATAAACCAAGCAATAGCTAATACGGCATTAGCTGTTGTTGGGGCATTGACAAGAGTTAAACAAGAAGGGTGGGTAGCATATGTAGAAGCCATTGCAGTAGGAATAGCAGGTGCAGCACAAATAGCAAGAATAGCAGCAACACCACTTCCGCAATACGCTAAAGGTCGTAAAGGCGGTAAGGCAGAACACGCTATCGTGGGCGAGATAGGACAAGAGGCAATCGTAACTACTGATGGCAAGGTAACACTTACACCATCAACACCAAGTATTGCATACATCCCACAAGGTGCAGACGTTATACCTCACAATGAATTGATAAAGAACTCAGCATATGTAGCACTTGCAAGACAAGGAGTAGTTACTACTGATAAATTACAAATGGCATTGATAGATGAATTTGAACGCAATACTAATGAGATTAAAGAACTCAAAGAGATAATGAAGTCTAAGAACCTAACTGCAACATATAACGGATTGGGTGCATTTGAATCATATAAACAAGCAAACATAAGATAATGGCTCAACCTAAACCATATAGACATTATCTAAGGTACTATGATATATCTACATCAACATACCAATATTACTATGTAACAGGGAATACAGTAGATACCACAAGTGGTAAAACTGAACTTGCTCGTGCGCCTGAAGGATGGCAAGAATATGAAGTTGGTTGGGAACGTGGTTTTACTTATTACGGAATGTTTACATCATACGCAACACCTTTAAAGTTTCATAAGGATGGCGCATTAATACTTCGTTACTTACAATATACTTATGGCATCGAAGCTAAATGCGAATTGCTTGTAGAAAAATTTAATAGTGATACTGCGGTATTCGATTACGAAACATTCTTTATTGGAGATTTGGATTTGTCTAAAGCTACTGATGAGTTTGATTACGTTGTTGTACCAATAATGGAAAGTGGTTTCCCTGCAAAATTAAAAGCAAGAGAAGATACACCTTATGAGTTTGGAATAGATGGTAATCCTGATGTAAAGTATGTTTATAATGATGGATTAAATCTTGAATCTAAATTAATTTGGTTAGGTTTGGTTTTAGATTGTATTCCTGCTGGTTATAGAAATTATCCACAATTAAAATATATGGATACTGAAGGAACAAATCTTTCTTTTCATACTTTTGATGTAGATAATTCATCAACCTATGTTGAATTTATTCAAAATACTTCTGGTTCATCACAAGATATAGTTTTAAATATTGATTTTACTATTTATTCAGTTGTTAGTTTAAGCGCACTTACAAGTAGTTATTTTAGAGTAAATTATGAAGAAGTAAATTTATCTACACATACTTTTACTGGTGTAAAATATCAAGTTTATTATTCTCCAAATCCACAATCACAAGGAAGTTCTTTTACTTATAATTCATCAAATTCACAAACAATTACATTAAATAATGGGTATGGTCTTGTATTATCAATTGCTATGTGGGTAAACCCTACTGCGTATGTTAGTGTTAGTGCATATCAAGCATCAGTATTATCGTTAAATTTGACTGGTTATTTTAAAAATAGATATGATCCATCTTATATACCAACTTTAAAAGCAGTTGATGTAATGCGATACCTTATTGATGAAATAGGAAAAAATAATTTAGGACAACCTGACCAAACTCCTACTTTTCAAGACCACACTATTGAATCTCAATTCCCAAATCAAATTGTAATTACATCAGGTGATGGGTTAAGAAATTTAGGTGGTAGCAAGTTAAAAATATCTTTTTCTGATTTATTCAAATTTCTAAACACAAAGTTTGGAGTAGCATTTTATTACGATAAAACTACAAATACTTGTCATTTACAAGAAAAATCAAATGTGTTTATAAATTCACAAGGTACAGGATATGGGAATGTTGGGATTGTAAATAATCTAAAAATAACTCCATTTACATCTGAGGCATTTGTAAACTTAAAGATTGGTAATCAAAAACAATCTTATGATAAAAAAACAAATAGCGATACTGAAATAACAAATGGAAAAGATGAGTTTAATACTGAAACTGTACGACTTAGTCCATTAGTAAGAATAAATAAAACATCAGATTATATTAGCCCTATTCGTTGTGATATGTATGGTATTGAGTTTGCTCGTATTAATTATACAAACAAAACAATAGCTGATTCTTCGACAGACAATGATATATTTGCCATTCATAAAAATGAAGATAGTAGCGGTAACTTTGGTTTAGTAAACCAATCAACAGGAGCAATAGTTTCAACACCTTATTACCTTTTATACCGAACACCGATAGTTGCAGGTACTTGGGAGATACAAAATATCTTCTCACCTGAAACGGCATACAACATACTTTTTTCCCCATTACGTTCATTGTATCGTAATGGTGCTTACTTCCGTTCATTGTTGAAACTAAACGATGCCGACTCTCTTAATTTCCAATTAAGTGGGATGAATAATGTTGGTAACTTGAAGATGATTACCTATACAAATGGAGCATTAGACTTCAATGAAGGCGGTGCAGTTCAGATTAGTGACTTATGCGCTGATGAGGATTTGTTATTCAAGCCTATAATCTTTGAATTTGAAACAAAGGAAGTCATAAATTTGTACAATTTAATTGAAGATAATCCTTATAGTTATGTTACCTTTACATACTTGGATAATCAATATGCAGGGTTCATAATATCAGCGAAAAGTAAACCAGTAATAAGAGGTACAACACAGTTCAAATTGTTAGCAGCACCAAACACAAATTTAACGAACTTAATACGATAGATGGCAAACATATTTGAAATACCTTTACTCAATCCACTTAGGGCAATATGGCAAAGTGATAAACTGAACTCAGACGCAGGAACTATACTATATCAAGCCTTCAATCCTTCTTATAACTATCGTAACATAGATTCAGATTGGTATTATCGAACTTTAAAGGAATATGAGCAAAAACAACCTTACGTTCAACCATTTCAGCAATCAGATACAATCAGAGTTCAATGGATAGGTAGCGATAATACATCAGGCTTTTATGACCATATTAAGTTGCTTGATAGCAATGGATCGGATACAGGTGTTTCAATTTCAGTAGGTTCTATGGTAGTCGGTAGTAACACCTTGTACACCATTACACTTCCATTGTGGAATATCAACGAAGGTAAGTACTTCTTATCGGTGTATCATCTTCCTGCATCCAACGATAGGACTTATATTATCTTTGAGCCATTCTACGTTAAGCAAGTTCACATTAAGACGGTTAGAATAGATTACTACAACTCATTCAATGACCAATCGGTTATATACCCTACTTCCGCTTACATACCACAAATACGAGTTCACGGATGTATTACTGATGTAACTAACGAAAGTAAGTTCAATGTATACGAAGACCAACCTATGAATGTAGAGATGGTATCAGGGATTCCGTATCGCACGTTTGAGTTAACACTTGGTGGTAGTAAAGGTATTCCACAATGGTACGCAGACATCATAGAACGTGCCTTGTTGACCGATACTCTTATGATTGATGGTATTGCTTACACAAGAGCAGAAGGTGCTAAATTAGAATCTAAGAAAGAAGCAGGTAAGCCTTTGAATATGTATACTATCAAGTTGCGAGAAAGATATAATACGGCAACATTAGATATAGTTCAAAAGAAATCGTATGTAGTCGGTGCTATGCCTCAGACGAATTATTTTTGGATTGAGACTATGACAATTAATAACGCATCAGTTAACGTAAGACGTATGTTCAAAGGTAAGCGTAATTTCTTAGACTACTTGAACGCAACGTACTTGCTTACTTATGGTTATTGGGCAGAAGATTACAACAATAAACTTGTGTTTGTACTTAACTCTATAACTACAAGCATAGGTACAACAACGCTTACAACAGCTAATACGTTAGCTTACGGAATAAGATTTAGATGCGTTGGAACTGGAGATTTTGAGTTTGATGTTTCAGCACCTGCAAGTAGCAACTTTTATGCAGTTGCGTATTCAGATGGTACGGCATCAGTTAACAAAACTGCATTGGCAACAACACCAAGTACTACACCAATAGCCACTTCGTTTGCAATAAACAAAACAAGGGATATGTTTATATTTACAAGTAACGCAAAGACTTATGAGGACCTTACAACAAATGTAACAATAAGCGAAATTGATGGTGATTTACCTATTGGATGTACAAATTTTAAGTTACCAAATTCATTAGGTATTAATACTATTGGAAGTATGTTTAAGTATATGACAGGTCTTAGAGAATTTGATTTACGATATCAGAAGTTATCTTCATCTATGATAGATAGTATCATAATGAACCTATACGATGCAAGGACAAGGCTTCATTCCTCTTGTACAATACTTTTGAATGGTCAAACACCATCTGCACCTCCAAGTAATACACAGGGCATTAACTTGTTTAAGTCTACCATTAAATCACTTATAACAACTTTAACTACCGACTAATGGCACTACTACCAATAGGAAATAGAAAGCGTTATAGCAATAGGTTACAAGTAACAACCGTTGAAGATGAGTATAACATACTTATGAAAGCTAATAACGGAGATGATATAAGTATAAGCAAAGAAGATTTTATGACCTATGTAAGTAATAACGATATTGATGGAGGCGATGCGAATAGCAGATATTTAATAACACAAAAAGTAGATGGAGGTAACGCATAATGGCTAACATAATACAAATACGAAGAGACTTAGGTGCTAATTGGACTTCTGCTAATCCAACACTTGCCGATGGCGAGTTGGGTATAGAAACGGATGCCTCACCTGCTGCCAAGATGAAGATTGGTAACGCAACTGATGATTGGACTACGTTACAATATCTTGCCATTGATGGATCGAGAATATACAATGGTTCTGCTGCACCAACAACATTATACAATAACCACGATTACTATATCCGTACAACAAACGGATATGTGTACGAACAACAATCAGGGGCTTGGGTATATTTATTTACAATGTCAGGAGGTAGTGGTGGTTCAACTTGGACTGATGTAACTATAACTGATGCTAATTTTACGGCAGTTAACGATAGAAGGTATTACTTACCTGCTCACACATTATCTGCCAATAGATTGGTTAACATAGGTAGCATAACAACGCAAGTAATGTTCATCATTGAGGAGAATTACGATGATTGGCATCTATCGTTTACAGGAGGTACTGTATATGATTCAGGTGGTTCAAACGTAATAACTGAAATACTTGGTCAATGGACAACTGTATATACTAAAATAGGAAGTAAATTAATAAGAACACAATAATATGAGGAGAATCATTACGGCACTATTAGTGCTACTAACAACAAGTGCAATAGCACAAAATGGAGGTCAGATAACTGGCAAGAAGAATAACGGACTTACAGGAACTGTGATGGTAGATTCCGTTGCATTGAAAGTATCAGATAGTGCATCTCGTGTTTACCTATCAGCTATGAAATTAAAGTCAGATAGCATCTACAGACGTATGTACCAAGATTCGGTTAACCTTGCCAAATTAGGTACAGGTGTTACTACAACATTGGATAGTACAACGCAACGTAGTACAATAAAGATTAATAACTTTCCTGTTACACAAGCAGTAAGCGGTACATTTTGGCAAACAACACAACCTATAAGTGGAACTATAACTACAACACCTCCATCTAATGCAAGTAGTAATATATCTCAGATAAATGGTATAACTCCATTAATGGGCAATGGGGTAACAGGTACAGGTTCACAACGAGTAACAATAGCATCAGATAATACTGCTTTTAGTGTAAATACTATAGCATCGGCTACTGATTCAATTAAATATAGAGGTACAATTCAAGTTAGCAACTTCCCTGCTACACAACCTGTATCATTATCAGGTAATGTTAACACAACCATATCAGGTGTGGCTAAGAAAACATTAGGCACACAAGTAGTATCGGCAGATACAGGATTAGTTGTGAATGCGGTTATGCACGGCTTGACAACAGGAGGTGGTGGTGGATATGTTGACGTTAAAGTTAACCCATCAGGCGCATTAACGGTTGAGGCTACATTGGATAGTGCTACACAAAGAAGTACAATAAAAGTAATCGGACACGATAGTACTACGGATAGTAGACTTGGTGTTAAGTTATTAGTCAATCCAACCATCACCAACGATAGTGCATCGTTAAGCAGAACAACTATTAAAGTGAGCAATTTTCCAACTACTCAAGCAGTAAGTGGTAGTGTTACTACAACATTAGATAGTACAACACAAAGAGGTACTATAAAGATTAGCAACTTCCCTGCTACACAAGCGGTAAGTGGAACATTTTATCAGGCAACACAACCAGTATCAATAGCTACAATGCCATCTACACCAGTTACAGGTACATTTTGGCAAACTACACAACCAGTATCATTTACTCGTTTAAAATCATCAACGGATACACTTATTGCAAATCTTGATGCAACTGATAGTACTAACATAGCAGGTATCAATAGTAAGTTAGGAGGCACTCTTACAGTTGGTAGTCACGCAGTAACTAATGCAGGTACTTTTGCAGTTCAGGTAGATAGTGCTACACAGCGAGGCACATTTAAGGTAAGTAACTTTCCAACCACACAAGCGGTGTCATTCACAAGACTTAAATCTACAACGGATACGGTGGCAATATCAGGTAGTATAACCGCTACCGCAGGTGCAACTGCTATTTTTGATTCAACGTGGTCATCAACAAGTATGACAGTTACGAGTTTGAATAGTCTTGCTTCAAGTGCAACGGTTGGATGGCAATCAGATTCGGTTCGTAACAATGTTCGTAAAGCGGTAGATTACAAGATTAATGTTAAACTAACAATGGCTAATACAGCACCTGCAAATGACAAAGCGGTGTATGTATATATATGTCCATTTTATTTTGATGGAACGAACTGGTATGCAGCATCACAAGGTACAACAACATTACCAACAGGCGCACAAGGGGCAAGTACAATTGCATCACCTAATAACTTACGATTGCTTGGTGTGTTGAGTTATACTACTCAGAATCAAGTTTGTCAAGATAACTTTTTACTAAGTAATGCTTTTGGTAATGTGATGCCTGATGGGTTTAGTATCATAATAGTAAATTTTTCTGGTGCAGCCGTATCTGCAAGTGGTAACGTAGTCAATTATTCACCTATAAACAAAGTACAACGATAATGAAAAAACTATTATTCATAGCCTTGATGTTGGCTTCATTTACATCATTCGGACAAGTTGAGACAATTAGAGTATTGTCTATTGATAGATACCAATCTCAAGGGTATTGTGTTATAAGAGCAGGTTATCGCATAGCCATCCCAAATCCACTTGGGAGTTCTGCTCAATGTAATCGTATTATAATGTCATACGCTAACAAGTATAACATAACAAGAGTTGATTCGATTGCAGGAAGTAAATATGCGTACATTGTACAAGAAGAATCGATTGCGCCTACAACTACTAAGACTCAAATTAGAACTGCGTTGGTAAATAGATTCAATGATTTAACATCAAAGATGGCAACATTCGTAGCTAATTTAGAAGTTTATGATTCTACTATTGGAGAATCTTACATCAATAATACTTGGCAACTTTCACCTAAAATAGATTCGTTATGATAAGAGGATTTGCGGTAGTATTGATGGTATTGGTATTGAGTTCGTTTGGTGTATCTATGCTAAATCGTTCTTCGCTTGTAGCTTATTATCCTATGACACAGCAAACAGGTAATGTATTACTTGATATGAAAGGAGGTGATAAGTTGGTAGGTCAAGGAAATCCATATATTGTCAACGCTTCGGCATATTGTAATAATTTAAATACATTTTATGAATCTACAAATCAATTATCTTTTAAAAATTTAACAAATAAATTTACAATATCATTTTGGGCAAAAAGAAATACAATTACTTCAGCAGCTTTAATAGCTGCTTTAGATATTTCAGCATCATTAGGTGTTTGGAATATTCAAAATACATCTGGTGGTAATTTTCAAATGGCAATAATTACAGGTGTCACAACAACATCTATGGTAACTACTGGATTTTCAAGTGCATCAATTTGGAGACATTTTGTAGGAGTATATGATGGCACACAAGCAACTGCGTCAGATAGAATTAAGTTGTATGTCAATGCAATTAATATAAATGGCTCAATGACAGGAACTATACCTATATCATTACAAAATCCTGCTAATACTACTCTTAGAATAGGAAAGGGTATAGCAACAGTATCAAATGATAGTTACATTAAATTTGTTGAACTTTACAATAGACCTTTGACACCGACTGAAGTTAAAAACATATATGTTGAGGAGTATAACAAAATTCAACAAAGCGCACGATAACCGATGAACCTAATCACCATCACTTGGACTGGCACTTACGAAGATTTGAAGCAGTTGTACATTGCTCATATCGAAGCCGATGCCATACTTGGAGATGATGTGGAAAGTAAAGCGGAGATGGTCTTTGGATTGATTCAACACCTAACCTTGAATAATAAAATAAAAGCAAAAGTTGATATAAAGCAATGGAAACTAAACTGATAGAAGAGATGTTAAAACAAAGCACACTTGTAGGTGTGTTGGCATTTTGTGGTTACATACTATGGAAGAGATACGATAAGTTTACCGAACGTACAATGAATGAACTCGATGTACTTCGTGCTGAAGTGAAGCGTATTATGGAAGAAGATAGAGTGAAGATGTATGGCATCATTGAAACCAATACTCGTAGCATTGATAGACAATCTTTGATGATGGATAGGTCAGCTAAAGTGATGGAGTGTATCATTGAGCAAATCAAAGACTTTAAGGAAGGTGATTTGTATCAAGAACATTTAGGTAGAAGAGTTAAATCAATCCGTAAGTAATGAAAGTATCACAAGTCGGAATCAAACTAATCCAAACCTTTGAATCTTGCCGTCTACAAGCGTATCAAGATAGTAAGGCTATTTGGACAATCGGTTGGGGTAATACGCAATACGAGAACGGCATCCGAGTTAAGAAGGGTGATGTACTTACTCAGCAACGTGCTGATGAGTTATTTGATACGATATTAATTAGCTTTGAGTATGGAGTGAACAAGCGAGTTGGCGCATCGGTGACGCAAGGTATGTTTGATGCGTTGGTATCGTTCAGTTATAATCTTGGGTTAGGTAATCTTGACAAGTCAACGCTACTCAAGAAAGTAAACGCTAATCCATCAGATGCAACGATCCGTACGGAGTTTATGAAGTGGGTAAATAAGGGTAGTTCATTTGAAAAAGGCTTAACACGAAGGCGCAAGGCAGAAGCAGATATGTATTTTTCATAGTCATCAACAACATAACGATATGTCAGACATTAAAGTAAACATTACGCAAGAAGGGAAAGACATTATAGTCAATGAGGCTTCGATAGTCGCTAATCAACTTGCATCAACACCATCAAGAACCTTCGGAGGTAAACTTTGGAGAGGACTTGTGAAAGGACTTTTGGTAATATTGCCATTTATTAAAATAACAAAAAAATGAAAAAAGCATTAACAACTCCGTTTGGAACATTCGTAAAAGGATTCGCAACAATCATCCTATCTTTGTGGCTTGTTGAGTTATCCAATGGTCACGATTTATTCAGTTTTGATATGGTTATGGTTAAGAAATTATTGACAGCAGGAATAGTGGCAAACTTACCTGTGTTGATTAATTGGATAAACCCAGCATACAAGGCTTACGGAAACAAGTAGTAATGACTTATAAGGGTGGCGTATATACGTCACCCTTTTCACTTTAAAATACACAAATGACAAAAGCAAACATTGCAAGGAAGTTCCGAGACGAATACGGAATGGAGATGCCAACCACCAAACTTGCTCGTATTATGTACAATGCCAACAATCTAACCTTTAGAGATGTTGAAGATGCAAGAAGTGTACTTCGTGCAATTGAAGGTAAGAATAGTACCAATATTAAAGTTACTCATAAAGTAGAAGGCGCAAGACCAATGAATCCATATAAGTTACCTGCATCTGATGAGGAATCGTTTGAGGTGTATCACTTAACAGGACATAAGAAAGGATTAATTATTAATGATGTGCATCTTCCCTATCAGAACAATGAAGCCATTACCGCTTGTTTTGATTATGCCGTAAAAGAGAAACCTGACTTTGTTTTCATCAATGGTGATTTGCTTGATTTTCATCAGTTAAGCTACTTTATGAAAGACCCTCGCAAGAAAAGATTTAGCGAGGAATTGGAGATGTTGAATGAGTTTATTGAAGTTATCCGTCAGACGTTTAAGTGCAAGATATACTTCAAGTTTGGCAACCACGAGGAAAGATACGATTCATTCTTGTATCAAAAAGCGCACGAGTTAGTAGGAGTTGAAGAGTTCAGTCTTGAGGCAATTATTAAGCGAAGGATTCCTGATGTAGAGATTATTCGTGATAAGAGATTGGTAGTTATGAATGGATTGCCTTTCATTCACGGACACGAATTTGGAAGGGGTGTATTCAATCCTGTGAACGCTGCGAGAGGATTGTTTTTACAAGCTAAACATTCGTGCGTTAAAGGTGATTGCCACACAACAAGCGAACATACTGAGCCTGATATCTTCCGTAAGATTATTACAACTTGGTCAATTGGATGTTTATGCGGATTAACTCCGAAATGGTTGCCCATCAACAAATGGAATCACGGATTTGCAATCATTGATTTGCACGATGAAAAGGAATATACATTGCGTAACTTTAGAATCTATAACGGCAAAGTATTGTAATATGGCAAAAGAAGAAATAGAAAAAGAAGAAGAATTATTTGCTGATGGTATCGTGGAGTTCACTACGAATAGTGAATACATTACCAATAGTTACTGGGCAATATCGGCAGTACAAGAACTTGACCCAATGACGGCAGATGGTAGAGCAATGAAGAACCGCATCTTAACTCGTTGTTTTAAGATTATTGATATGTGTGTAGATGAGATGTATAGTGAACTATTTGACCCAAGTGCCGATGACTAACGAAGAGAAAAGAGCAAAGGTGATGAAGAAGTTATTATTGATAGAAGCCGAAGCCGAACGATTACGCAAGTTGATGCGTGAGTTGATAAGTAGGTAAAAGATTGTTTTCATATGTGTATTTTTAAGAGCCACCTCGTTTCTACGGGGTGACTTGCTTTTGGGGTGTATCTTTACTTGAATAGTAGTGATATTTGCGACTGATAATCCAATAATTTCAGATTATTTATACATTCTTAAAAAATTTCTTCCGTTGGTATCATTGAGTTTCATCGAAATTTGAAAAAAAGATTAGGTATTATAGAGAATATAATATTATATTTGCTTTCTAAACTACTACACAATGAATACAAATTACAAATTAAGAGAAGAGTGGAGAGCTTTAAATTTAAAAATTACACAAATTGATAAAGTAATAAAAATGAATAATATTACTGATGCTGATTATTTAATTTGGGTAAATGAATTAAAAAAAAGAAGAGATTTTTTAACTAAATTAATATAAATAACATCTCAAAAGGGGACGCATCTTACACGCACAACATACAATGGCAAAAAAGACAGGCGCAAAGCCGAAGTACAAGACACCACTTATGGGCGTATTCGTCCGAGTGGCAAACGAAAAGGATAAGAAAGTTATCCGAAAGACCGAAAAAGAATTATTAACTAAACATTTAATCAAAAATGACTAAAGTAACTATCATCGGAGATGAAACACCGATACAAAAAAAGAAGCCTATTCAGTTTGCAAAATCAATAGGCACAACCTCTAATCATCCTGCACGTTTAACTTCTATTGGGTGGGATAATGTTGAACTAATATGCAAAGATTATGGAGATGGATATGACCTTATGTTTGCTTACAACAAGATGAGATCAGATGGTATTGCCTATCTCGGTTACTTTAATGACGGCATAGTTGAAGAGGAGGTATGCAATGACTAATCTACACATCAACCATCCGCTTGTCATTGATATGGCTAAGAACAAAGACATATCACGAATCGAAGCTATTGCTGAACTAACCGCAGAAGATAACGGAGTACAACATCACGAGATGCAGATGTACTTGGAGGAGTTCCACAAGAATATGGCAGATAGTATGACCTATACCGATAGCATTCAACGAGCCTTAGTTTACACCTTTAAACCACTAAACAAATGATACCATCAACACATTACAACATCGTATCTGCGTGGATAGATTCCTGCATCACAACCGAGCAAATGGATTCCGTTATTGACTTCATCATCAACCGCCTCATTACCGATGAGAAGACACACGATGACTTGGTAGCTTATTGGAAGTTGAAGAACGGACATCGCCAATGGACGGCATCTAAGGTGGCACTATCTCAAGACTGGGTGCGATTGGATCACGAGCAAGGCATTAAGGGTGACCTTGAATATCACGAATCGCAACCGACTGATGTTTGCTAATATTTAGTTAACGATGATTTCGTATTAAAAAATTAATTACTTTTACAAAAATTATATACACAATGAAACTAACAAAAACTATCAAAATTGACACCGCAGAAAATCCGCAATTCTTAACAATCAGCGTTGATTACGACAAGAACGGAGATGTTGAATTATTATCTGCCGAACTTCAGCAAACAGGAACAATGCTTAATATTACTGTTGTATTAGACATCACGCATCTTATCGAACAATTTAGACTTGAGGATATGATATTCCGTGACATTATTTGGAGTGAAATCTATGCCGACACATTAGCAGAAGGAGGTAACAATGAGTAATAATACCAACTTAGTCAAGGCTACAAAGCCGACTATCACTTCGCTATTCAAACAACTTGACGTAGCAATACCACTTGAGCAACTCAACGTGGTATTAGCTACACCGCCACCGAGTGCTTGGGTTAAACAACATCCATTCATCAAAGGGTATAATTACCTGCCGATTGATAAGGTTGAATACTTACTCCGAAGATGCTTTAAAAAGTATTCCATTGAAGTCTTGAAGACTGGGATGCTGATGAATGCGGTTGAGGTAACAGTTAGGGTACACTACTTGAATCCTGCTACTAACACAATGGAATTTCACGATGGTGTAGGGGCGCAGGAGTTACAAACAAAAGCAGGTAGCGGTTCACTTCAAATGGATATGTCAAACGTAGGTAAAGGTGCGGTAATGATGGCACTACCAATCGCTAAGACCATCGCTATCAAGGATGCGTGTGACCACTTCGGAGACTTGTTTGGTGCGAACCTTAACCGAAAAGATGTCATAGCTTTCACAGGCGATACGGAGTTGTTATCTTACGATAAGATTAACGATGCCAAAGAGAAAGAAAGGGTATCCAAATTTATTGAACAATGCTTGAATCTTAGCGACTTGGCATCAGTTAAGGATGTGGCGCAAACACTTGGATTAACATCACAATATTACACGAAGGAGGCGTTACTCAATGGATAAGCAAATACTTTTCAGATGTAGTGGTGCAGGTGCATTACTAACTGAACCTAAATTAAAAGCGGATAAAGACGCAGGAAACTTGTCGGCAACCGCTAAGACATTGGTCGAATCAATGTGGTTACAAGGTGAATACGGATATCGTGAGTTTGTCAACAACGAATATATGGACAAAGGTCTTGCGATGGAACAAGATTCGATGCAGTTAGTTCAAGATGTGCTTGGCGGTGCGTTTAGAACCAAGAATCGTGAGAAGTTACAAGATGAGTTCATCATTGGTACACCTGATATTATCTTAACAGATGCGGTAGAAGACATCAAAACTTCTTGGTCACTACGCACGTTTTTTGAAGCCGAACCTACTACAATGTATGAAGTTCAAGCGCAATGTTATATGAAGCTAACAGGAGTTCATAAATATCGGTTGATTTATGCTCTTGTGCCTAACACGAAGGAGATGATAATAGCCGAGTGTGAACGTCTTGCGTGGAAGTTTGGACGCAACTATGAGAACGAAGATTACATCGCACAATGTCAGCAAATCCAACGTAACAATGACATCATACTTGAACTACCTATTGAGAAGCGTATCAAGGTATTTAACTTTGACTATGATGCTATCTTGATGGAGAAGTTACAAGGCAAGATTATCAAGGCAAGAGAATACTATAATACGTTATCGCTATGACACCTCCTAACTGCATCAAGATAGTGTATAGCACTAATCAACATAGCTATCGTGTAGCATCTCAACATCCGTTCTTTTTGCATACTACTGAAGTGATTACATCGTATCGTGGTGGTGTGCTGACCATCACAAGACCAACGATTGATTATCAAGGGAAGACATATAGAGTATGCGTTCCAAAGTCATCTCGTGACCATCGGTTGTTTCATATTGCTATATCGCAGAATATACCATTGGGAGTCTTTGAAATTGATGAGGAAGAAAGCAATGAAGATAAGTTGGTGATATATTTGGATTAATAATAATCATAAAACAAAACACAATGGACATAGAAATAGTAAAACAAATCAAAGCAACACCAAACAAGTACACCTACAAAGAGTGGGCGAAACTTGCGAATGTAACCTATCGAACAATGCACCAGTTCTTTTACCGCAATGGATTAAAAGGTAAGGATTCGGGTTATCGAAAAACACCAATAGTTTTTGAATATATAATGGAACACGCAATGGAGAAAACCGCACTTGAATGGGCAGATTATTACAAGATAACCGAACATCAAATAAGGCATTACATACAATATCGTGGTATCAAAGTAAAGTCAGGATTTGGTGCAAAAATTAAAGCAAAGAAGGATAAAGCATTGTTGATTGATAACACACCACTTGCACCTAATATGATAGACTTCCAATGGGCGCATCCAACTTTAGCCGATTACGGATTAGGTTTAAAAAATACGCAAAATGGATAGAATACTAATAGACATCGCAACAGGATTAAACATCCCCATCAAGAAAATTCAAGATAGTGGTCGTGGAACTTTGGACATCGCAACGGCAAGACATTTGTTTTGTTTCATCGCCTACGAGAATGGTTACAACCTTTCCGAGATAGGCAGATTCCTTTCGTATCGTGACCATACAACTATCATCAATTCGATTAAAGTTGTGAATAATATGAAAGACACACAAGATGCTCTTTACGAGAGATTTGTTACCTTGCTAAGACATAATGCACCTAACTTGAAAACATCGTTGTATGAGCCTCGTAGGAGGTATAGTGGCGATGCGTGTATTATAAGTAGGTTTGAGGTGGTGAAGTGCGGATAACTCATCGCTACACGCTACGTTATAGCGCATAGCATAACATAATATATAAACAAGCTGTGATTCAGCACTAAAAATAAAATGAAAAAATACAAATTGCACTACGCTTCATTAAGCGATGATTACACAAAAGAGGACATTCCAACTTACAAATTTGCATCCGTAATGGATATGTGTAATTGGCTAATGGATTTAGCCGTAACAAATGAATCTACTCCAAGAGTTTATTTAATGTCTTTTTATGACATTGTAAACAAGAAAGATTTAATATTTGTAACTGAATATTATGACACCATTATAGACATTATTAAAAACACCCATTTTTCTTTCGATGTAGCCTTTTCGGATGAGATATATATTCAAGAATACGAATCTTATGAAGCTGCTTATGAAGTGGCATTAAGTATGAAAGAAAGTGTTACGGATTTATGTTATAACAAAGATTAAACAAGCTGTGATTCAGCAACACATACACAATGAGTACAGAAAAGTACACAGCAGATGGCAGACTGCTTATCAAACGAGATGCCGTACAAGTATCGGACAAGTTCACAAAGCGTGAGTTCATCCTGCAAACGGATGGTGAGTATCCGCAGTATCTTCAATTCCAATTGACGCAAGACAAATGTCCTTTGTTGGACAAGTTCCAAACTGGGCAACAGGTTATCATCCACTTCAATATTCGTGGTAAGGAATGGACTAAGGATGGTAAGACATCGTATTTCAATTCGCTTGAGGCTTGGAGGATTGAGGCGAAAGGTAGTGGTCAACACATTGAGACAGTTCAAGCGGAAGTGGTGCATCCGAGTGATCCATTAGGAGATTCTCTTCCTTTCTAATATTAATCTCTTACATTTGCACAATCAGGTTGGACGGCAAATCCGTAAAAGTTATACGTTACTTCCCTGATTTTTTTCACTAACGTATATAAAAAACGTACACAATATGATTACATTAGATAGATGTTACCGATTACTTGACACAGGGTTTAGCCTTATAACTGCATCTGCGAATAAGAAACCTAATATGCACACTTGGAAGGAGTATCAAACAACTCCTATCACGAAACCTGAGATGGCTAAAGCATATAATGGCGAAACAACATCAGCGAAGACCGAGATAATAGGCATCCTTACAGGATACAACAACCTTGAAGTTATAGATGTTGACTTAAAAGTATTCCCAACATTACCTGAGCAAGAGGAATTTTGGCACGAACTACATTCCTACCTTAAAGATAACATTGATGACTTTCATCGCAAGTTTGTCATCTACAAGACTAAGAATCAAGGATACCACATTCTTTACAAGTGCGATACTATTCAAGGTAACTCTAAGATAGCCAAACTCAAAGGACATAAAGAGTGCATCATCGAATCTCGTGGTATTGGTGGCTATGTAGTTGTTTATGACAATCAAATCTCTAAGTTAGACTATCTATCAATCCAAACTATTAGCGAGAGAGATAGACGCATATTATGGTCAATCTGCCGTACTTACAACTACGTTGACCAATCCGAACAACTACAACCTGATAAGAAGGTAGCTAAGGAGTACGATGCAAGTAACATTACTCCGTGGCAAGACTATAACGAGAAGACTTCTATCTATGATATCATTGGTGAGGACTTCAAGATAGTGCGTAAGTTATCTAAGCACGATATTATACTTAGACACGGAGCAGAATCTTCGCAATCAGGATATGTGTACAAGGATAGTGGTTGTATGTTCCTATTTTCAACTGGGACTATCTATCCGAATGAGAAACTAATTACTCCGTTTATTGCATACGCATACAAGTATTACAATGGTAATATGAGTGTTGCAGGTAAGGAGTTATACTCTAAGGGATTTGGTTCTCGGATTGTGAAACCATTACCTGAGAATCGCATTAAGACAAGTATCAATACTGATGACTTAAAGTTCCCTATTGACATCTTCCCTGCACCTATTCAGAACTATATGATTGAGTGCAACAACACCCTTGATAGTAGCATTGATTATATGGGTTGTTCTATGTTATGGGTGACATCTATTGTAGTTGGTAACTCTATACACATCGAAGTTAAACGTGGATGGGTTGAGACTGCCAACGTATGGATAGCGGTGGTAGGTAAGGCAGGACTTGGTAAGACACCGAGTATTAAAAACATCATCCATCCATTGATGAAGATTAACTCAAAGGAGATTAAATCTTATCTCAAACACGCTGAGAAGTATGCCGTATACTCTAAGTCAAGTGAAGCAGAGAAGAAGCAAGTAGAGGATGTTCCCAAGCCAGTTAAGACGCAGTTCATAGCTAATGACATCACTCTTGAGGCACTTGTTGACTTACACGAGCAATCGAAGAATGCAGTCGGTGTGTTCAAGGATGAGTTAAATGGGTGGTTTAAGGATATGAATAAGTATCGTGAGGGTTCTGATTTGGAGTTTTGGTTGAGTACTTGGTCAGGTTCGCCTGTATCGTTTAATCGTATGTCAAGGGTTGGTTCATTCGTTGAACGACCATTGATTCCTGTACTTGGTGGTATACAACCTTCGATACTTAATACCTTCTATACCGATGAGAACAAGGATAATGGATTCGTTGATAGGATGCTACTTACCTTCCCTGAGTTAGAAGTAGAACACTATAACGATAACGAGATGCCGTATGATGCGGTGGAGTGGTATACGAATGCAATACAAGCGTTTTATGACCATTATAAGCGTAGGGTGGTAAACTATAACCTTGATATGGAAATAGACCCTTATATCGCACGTTTATCAAATGATGCTCGTATCGAATGGAAGCGTATCTTCAATGAGATTACATCCGTTCAGAACTCTGATGAGGAGAACGAATATATGAAGTCAATGTTGCCGAAGCAGAAGTCTTACATACCACGTTTCGCATTGTTAATCCATTGTCTTGATTGTTATATGACCGAGAAGCCAACTGAGGCATCCTTGCTTATATCTAAGGAATCTATGTTAAAGGCTGAACGGTTATCAAAGTACTTTGTAGCAATGGCTAAAAAGATTAAGGTAAACACGATGGAAGTGAAGGAAATGAAGACGTCTATGATAGCTAATAAAAGTATGAATACAAAGGATAAATTCAAAGAGTTATACACACTTAACCCTGAGTTGAATAGAAGTGAAGTTGCCGAGTTGTTGAATGTATCAAGGAAGCAAATTCAGAGATATATTGCTGAATTGAGCAAATAATGTCGCACCAATGTCGCAGTATGTCGCACCTAATATTCCTTGCAAACTCAATGATATCAACGATTTAACACCAACTGCGACATTTTGAATGTCGCACCTACTAAAAAGATTATGAAAATGAAATTTCTAAAAAAATATTTTGAAAACGCAAAGTGCGACATATGTCGCAGTAAGGCTCTGAAACCATTGGTATCATTGAAAAACTACTGCGACATTTACTGCGACATTGGTCTAAAAAATGTCGCACCTATGTCGCAGTTGATAACTTTATAAACTTATCCACAAATGAACTCAAACATCCTTAAACTATGTCAACAAGCAAACCGATTATCCTTACAAGTACGAGAACATTTGACCTCATCACAACGCAAGGATTTAATCTTACTCAAGACCGACAAGATGAACCGCCTCGAAGGGGAACAGGTGAGTATACGATACCAACAATACTTAACGCAATGTCGCAACGAAACGAAAACATTATAAAACTAATAGTCCAGTTAGGACTAACACTTGAACACCAATGACAAGACAAGAAAAACAACGCATCATCCAAGCCAAGCAACGATACTCACGAGCCAAGTATCCAAGCATCACACCTCAACAAGATAGTTTTGACCATTACGGCAGAACTGACACAACAGCTAACGGACTAACCGCTTGTGTATGCGATTACCTCAAGTACGAAGGACATCAAGCCGAGAGGGTAAGCAATCAAGGTCAAGCAAGGGTTAACAAGGTCATAGATGGCTTAACAGGTCAACAAATAGGCAATCGTACACAAGGTGTTACCTTTACACCAAGTCAAGGAACACGAGGCACGGCTGATATCCATTCAACCATCGGAGTGGTGATTGGTGGGCATAAGGTTGGTATATCGGTTAAGATTGAGATTAAGATGAAAGACAAGCAATCAGAAGCGCAGAAGAAGTATCAAGAAAGTATCACCGCATCAGGTGGTGTGTATGTAATTGTTCATTCGATGGAAGAGTTTTTTAAGTTCTATGATAACCTATTAAATAAGTATCAATAATTAATTAAGTTGCATATATTTGCACATAAGAACATACATACTATGAGTAAACCAATACACAACGAACGTAACGCAGGTCGAAAGCCAATGTATAACGAGCCATCAACTAAGAGCAAGAGTTATACGATACCAGCAAGTAAGATGCAAGATTTTGATGAATATGCAAAGCGTAAGATTAAGGAGTATATGAGTAGCAAAGGACACAACGTAAACGTAAACAAGTAAAATATATAACACATTATGAGTAACGATGAAGCTAAACAAAGAGCTAAAAACTATATGAGTTTGAAGGGTGCGTTAGATCCTAATCAAACAACAGTCGAACATTTAGTAAAATTTAATCAGATTCTTGGTAAATTGGAAACTACAAGTTCACAAGATGTACTAATAAATTCAAATACTCAAGCTAAAGAAAAGCAAACGGCGAAATATATAGTACCAAATATTACATTATATATTGATGGTAGATTGTATAATCATAATACAAATAAATTTAAAAAATGGACAAAAGACAATAATGGTTATATGAAAACACAAATTTGGGTTGCTGGAAAACCAAAAAACGTGCTTCAACATAGATTACTTGCTCAAGAATTTATTGATAATCCAAAAAATAAAAAACAAGTAAATCATAAAAATGGAGTAAAGCACGATAATAGAATAGAAAATCTTGAATGGGTTACTCAATCTGAAAATGGATTGCATTCATTTGCAAACGGATTACAAAAGGTTACAAGACCTTGTAAAAAAGTAATTGATATCAATAGTAATAAAATTTATGAAAGTGTAACAGAAGCAGCTAAAGATAATATGGTATCAAGAAGTCATTTGTCTAATATGCTTACAGGTAGGTTTAATAATAAAACAACGCTTAAATTCTTATTTATACGAAAAACAAAATTATGACAGCAGTAGAATGGTTAACAGAAAAATTAAGAATTGAATTTGGATTTGCATTTTCAAACAATATTTTAGAACAAGCTAAACAAATGGAGAAGAATCAGATAATGAACTCTTGGGCATCAGGTGTTACAAGTGATGGTAATATGACGGCAGAACAATACTACAACAAAACATACGGATAATGGATAAGACACTATGCAAGGGCAATAACTGCCCAATAAAGGAACAATGTAAGAGGTACACATATAAACCTGACTTCCCAATGTATCAATATTACTTCACCGAATCGCCAATTAAGGATGGTAAATGTGAAATGTTTTGGGGAGATAAAGCTGATGAGATAATGGAACAGTTAAAGTCAATAGTACAAGTGAAGTAGAAATAGTGAATCCTATATCTAAACATAGAAATAGTAGAAAAAGTAGAAAAAGTAGAAAAAGTGAAAATCTACAGAAATAATATTCTATACCAAAAAAGTAAAAAAAGTGAAAATTCTCAAAATCTATAATCTTCAGTTCTACACAAAGTTAAAATAGTCAAATAAGCAGTTCGATGATATATACAAGAATGCCCCAATAATAGTTGGGGCATTTCTCATTCTAAACACTAACTAACCACTAAAAAAGAAAGACTTGAGATGTAATATCAGATAGCAACTCTAAATAGCATCGTAAAGAGCATTTAAAGGCGATTTAAGACAACTTCTACCAAAGAGCAATAGATAACCTTAGAAAGATATTTAGAGCCTTAAAAGAGCATTTCACAAAGAGCAATTTTTCAGAAAGAGCAATTAGGTAGCAGAATATGTGATTTTGAGCAACTATCGTTAACATTACGTTAACCATTCATTAACGAGTCATTAACGAGTCATTAACATTAACAATTCATTAACAAAAGTCATAATTCGATCTCATTCTCACAATGAGGGCAAAGTAAAATTGATCCATTACTCAGGTAACAGTTAACACGCTTAATATGTCTATGGCGTGACGGCTTAACTGCTAAACCTTGCATACTTAAATAATCGTGAACTACTTTTTTCACCTGTTCAATGTGTGAAATCGGGATTTCCATATTTACACGTTTGCTCTCTGTTTTATATTTCGCCATAACTGAATACAAATGTACATAGCTACATAGTACTATATATATATGTTGGTATTGTTTGACTAAATGTTAAATATATCACTTTGTTATTGTGATGTTAATGATATACGAATAGTGTACATTGTATTACATCTGTATGTATCATTGCACTATCAAAGCAATTCCGCAGCGATAAAAAACTAATATAATGAAAAATAAAAAAATAACAATCGACTTAGTTAACTATTTAGGACACAGTTCTGAAAGAAATTTTAACGCTAAAGTGCTATACAGAAAAACAGGCAAACTCTATTTAGCTCACGTTGATATTGACTTTTTTAACGAAATAGTTTACATACCTAAACAAGCAAAAGAGTGCAAGGTATTAAAAGGATTTAAACAAGCAATAAACGAAAACCAAGGATTTAAAAACTAAAATAAACACAATGACAAACAAGATGCTACAAATTACATTAAAAACGAAATCAGTATACGGTAACGATCTTATGTACCCTGTGTGCGAAACGTCTCAGAAATTCGCTAACTTATTAAATAAAAAAACTTTCAGCCATACCGATATAAACATCATCAAATCATTAGGCTATCAAATCACAATTCTTTAAACAAATAAAATATACACAAATGAAACAAACCACAAAACTACTAAGCAAAGGCAACACTAACCCTAAGACTATTAAGAACAATATAGAGACGTATATATTGTACTTAGCCCCATCAACTCAACTCGAAGGTTTCAACCTTTGTCCTTTCGCCTCTGAGGGCTGTAAACGTTCCTGCTTATATACTGCAGGACGTGGAGCATTCTCAAACGTACAAAATGCGAGATTAAACAAGACTAAACTATGGGCTTACGAGCGTTCTAATTTCTACATTCGCCTAGTGGACGAAATACTTCATATATCTTCAATCGCTGTAAAACAAGATAGAACTATAGCAATACGTTTGAACGGAACTTCCGACATTGATCATATAGAACTATCTAAAAAGTATACAGGTATTGAACTACTACAGTTACCGAATGTTATTTTTTATGATTATACAAAAAATCCAAATCATATCAAAAAGTACTTAAACACGTCTTATAAGTTAACTTTCAGTCGCTCAGAAATCAATGAAACGAAAGCGATTGACGTGTTACATATGGGCGGAAATATTGCCGTAGTATTTAGTGATACTTTGCCTATCGAATGGAATGGGTACAAAGTTATAAACGGTGATGAAACCGATCTAAGATACTTCGATCGTGTGAATGTTGTTATAGGCTTGAAGGCTAAGGGACAGGCTAAGAAAGATGTAAGCGGCTTCGTTGTTAACTCTAAATCTATATAATATGAAACGATTGAAACTATTCGGAAGTTATCACGTCACGATTTCACCAATTAAACACACACAGGACGGCTTCATTCAAATGGCTAAAGTTTACGAAGGTCGTGTATGCTTAGATCATCATATTTTTACCGCTCCTGTTACCAATCTAGAAGTGAGGGAACATTTTTTAAATTTATTAATCACAAACAAAAACAAACATACCAATGCGTAAAGTACTTATATTTGGCATTATAGCCGTTCAAGTTCTAATGTATGCCTTTATCCTTTATTGTGGGGCTTATCTGATAGCTCTCGTAGGTTAACCGATACATATACCTTCAAACTACTTAAGACTCTTTAATAGAGTCTTTTTTTATGCCTGTATGTGATTACCTTTGCGTAATATCAAATATGACAAAAAATGGCAGAGACTAAAGTAAGAAAGCGAGAGCCTGTATCAACGTCCTTTAAAGCAGGTCACAAAGGACTAAAGGTAAAGGGAACTAAGCACCACAAGACTAAGGTACTTGAAAAGGTAGGTATATCTAAGTGGGAGGAATTTGGGCAGTGGTTAACGACGAAGGGAGTTGATGACTATAGAGAAGCTATGCAGGAACTTAGCCCACGTGATAAAATAGTAGCTTTCAATGCGATTATAGAATACTATAAACCTAAGTTGACACGATCTCAGGTAGATGTGAATGCTAACGTAGTGATAGATAATATTAGCTTTGAATAATGTATTAATATATATATATAAATACATACCCCTACCCTTATAAGGAAATCAAATATAATATTTTAAACTACCTTAAACATACTGATATCATACGTTTGGGGTAGGGTGGGGGACTTTCTAAACAGGACGTTAAACGATTCTACTTAACATAATGTATGTTATGGGACTCTATTGTTAATAATTAGTTAATGAAAGTTCAACGTAAAAAGAAAAAGAGGGTGGGGGTATCCCCCTATCC
>Ga0209088_10000287_pt1 | contig 36711 bp, 59 predicted proteins | sample S_140625_EF_Meta_FD_187324 | JGI IMG/M metagenome (GOLD analysis project Ga0209088, IMG submission 187324) | Freshwater microbial communities from Lake Simoncouche, Canada to study carbon cycling - S_140625_EF_MetaG (SPAdes) (version 2) | ecosystem: Environmental > Aquatic > Freshwater > Lake ... | reverse complement strand
GTTGTTGCTGAGCCCTGCCGCCTGGCCCTTGGCTGCAGCGGTGGCCTTGGATGCCGTGCCCATGAAGTCTTTGATGTCGTTCGCAGCGGGCCCCACCCCCTTGCCCAGAGCCTGTCCGATCTCGTAGTAGCCCTTGCCGGTATCACGCACCCGGAGGCCCACATCCTTAGCCAACTGGGCAAAGGCTCCCTGCTGGGCAAGGGGCACCTTTAGGCTGGCCCCCACGCTCTTGAACTGGTCGGCGGTGCCTTTGGCAGCCTTGAAGGTGCCGTCAGCGGCGAGAGTCAGGCCCTTAGAAGCAGCCTCAGCAATGATGGCGTTGCGGGCCGTTTCGCTATTGGCGTTGGCAATCCGCTCCTCAATCGGCTGGGTCTTGGCCAGGATCTGCAGCTTGGAATCAGCAGCAGTCAAACCAAGCTGAGCAATCTGCAGCGCTATCTCCGCCTCCTGTCTGGCCTGTGCGTTACCCGTAAGGGAGGCTGCTTCTAGCTTCAGCTCTGCTTTCTTAACCTCTAGCCTTGCCGTATTGGATGCCAGGTTGGCCTCTAGTGTGGCCTGTTGTTGCTGTAAGGATACTAAATCCCTCTGTAGGGTCTGCTGTTGTGTTAGTGCCGTAAACTTAAAGTTCAGCGCCGCTTGCTCGATTGCTTCACCCTTGCGCTTGATTGCATCTAGCTCCGCTTCGCTTGCCTGCCGGTCTTGGGCATCCTTCAGCTCAAAACTGTTGCGGTTGCGGATGATATTGAAACGCGAATCTTCCAGATTGATCAGCGCTTGGCCAAGGTTCACGCTGGCCTGTTGCACCGAAACACGGCCTTCACTCTCAGCCTTCAGGGTTTTTTGTACCGCCTCAGATAGTTGCCCTTGAGTTATCAGCTCCTTAGCCTTCTCTTCGCCTTGCTTTTTTACCGTTGCCAATCGCTGGGCATCGGCAGCGCTGATAGCATTGGTTTCAGTAAGGATGTCGCGCTGCTTTGCTGCGAAGTCCTTGGCCAAAGTGCCGATCTCAAGCTGAATTTGGGCAAACCGTTCTCCCCCTAGGTTTAATTCGCCAAACCAGTCACGACTAGCGCCTGTGTTGGCAATGGCGTCGCTTAGTAGATTCTTGGACTGTTGAGAGCTTAATCCATACTGTTTTGTGATGTTCTGCAGGATGCCGACAAGCTGTGTTGCCTCGTCAGCTGTTACACCAAACGACTGGCGAAGATCCCTTGCCGATGTATCAACTTTCAGTCCTTCTAGTGCCCCGGCTAGGTCTGCCACCTGCTTGGTGATTGTTGGCAGCAGGCTGGTGCCAAAGCTGGTCTGTAGGTCGTCAAAGGCGTTCTGTAGCTTGGCGAAGTTCTGCGCTGCGGTAGGAATCCCCCCAGCGCCTGCTGTTAGGTCGTTTAGGCCCTTGGTGATGGCCGGGAAGAACTCAGACGAGGTGAGCCGCCCAGACTCCACTAGCTTGATCAGCTCCTGCTGGCTCACCCCGAGGCCCTTGGCGGTAGCAGCCAGGGCGATCGGCAGCCGCTCCCCAAGCTGCCCACGCAGCTCCTCCATCGACACGGTGCCCTTGGATGCCACCTGCTGCAGGGCCAACAGGCTGCCGCTGATCTCGTCGTTCGACAGGCCCAGCGCCTGGCCAGACTTGGCCACCGCCGCGAATAGATCTTTCTGCTGCTTCAGGGGCACACCGGCCGCCGTTGCTGCTGCGGTGAAGCTGCCGAAGTTGTTGGCTAGATCCTTGAACGACAGGCCCAGTGTGTCGGCAGTCTCGCGGGCAAAGCCGAGCGCACCGGCTGCACCCTGCGGGCCGAGCGTGTTACTGAGTTTGCGGCTGATCGTCTCCAGCTCCACAGCCTTATCGACCGAACCCTTCAGGAACCCGGCAACCGCCGCGCCAGCCCCCAGGGCTCCGAGGCCCGCGAAGACACCGCTCAGCCCTTTGGCGGCGTTGGCGGTCTGGCTCAGCGCCTTGTCCACCTCTCGTTGTGCAACAGCCAGCTCGCGCTGTGCCTGCTTGAACTCACGCGAACCGATCGCCGTTTTCTCCAGCGTCTGATTCAGCTCTGACAGGCGACCACGTAGTCCGTTGATCGTCTGCTCGTTGCCGCTGAAACCCTGCTTGAACTCCTGCCCCGCCTGCTTGCCCGCCTGGCCGATCTGCCGCGAGGCATCGAGCACGCCCTTCACATCGGCGGTGACCTTAACGACCCATTCATTCCCTGCCATCTCAGCTCTCCGGTGTCACGACGTACTGGGTCGGGTTGGTCCAGCTGATGGCGTACTGATCCAGCACCCCGAGCCCCTGTCCGGGCGCATCCCCGCCGATCGGCACCGCACGGCAGCCGGGCAGGAGGCTGATGATCCGCTGGGTCAACGCCTGCAGGGCCGATAGGTCGGTTGAGGGTGACCACTCGCTCACGTACAGCCGGAACTGGGGGTTCAGCCCCGTCTCCCCGGTGAGCATCGGTTCGGGGCTGTAGTCGGGGTTATTGAAAATCACCACCTCCAGGCCAGCCACGGCCACCCCCTCGGGTAGCTGCTCATTGCGGCGCACCACGGCGATAGCAGGGACAGGGCTCTGGCCGCGAGGTGTGTACGTGCCCAACGCAGGGGCCGCCACCGCATCGCCCGCCAGCAGGTCGTAGATGCCTTGGGCGGTCGTGGGCAGGCTCATGCCTCAGCTTTCCCGGCGGGCGGGCCGACCTGGGAACCGGGTGGCGTTGCCCTTTCCAAACGGCTTACGATCGTTTAGGATCCGATCATGCGGGACAAGCGGGGTTGCACCCCCGCCCGCCGCTGGTCCACGACTGCACCCTCTCGCACAGCCGCATTGGCTGAATTTAGCACCATGGAATCAAAAACAGTTCTGATCACACCAGAGATCGCAGAAGATTTATTGACTCGCAATCAAATTAACAGGCCATGGTGTAAAAGCAACTTAAATTATTTAAAAGAAGAGTTAAGGTCGGGAAGGTGGCAGCTAACCCACCAAGGTATTGCCATCTCCGCCTGCCATCTCATACTAGACGGTCAGCACAGGCTGAGAGCTATTAAGGAAACTGGCATTTCCGCCGAACTGCTTGTGACGAATGACGTAGATAAAGATGTTTTTAAAGTGCTTGACACGGGCAAAAGACGTAATGGAGCCGATATTTTGTCTATCAATGGAGGGCAGCATACGACAACCCTTGCCGCCGGAATAAGAAGCTATCTAGCCTACAAGTTGCTTCCTTCGTTAAAATGGACTGGCGTCACCGTCGCCAAGATCGCAAATGCACTTATACTTGATGAATACCAAAACACCCCCTCGCATTGGAACAGCGCGGGCTTCATAGCCAACAAGTACAAGACTCCTGGCCTTGTTATGCCAGGTTCTTTCTGTTGCTTTTATTACATGGCCTTTGAATTGGGTTACGACAGTGAATTTTTAGAAAAATTTGCTGAAAACATCAAGGAAGGCGTTGCTTTAGAAAAAAACAACCCCATACTAGCCTTTAGAAATAAATGCTTCTTGTATCCTGGCAAAGGAGATGGATCTCAACAGTGGTTAGCTAACTACATTAAGCTATTTAACTACGTTTGTGAAAAAAAGAGCTTAAAATATTTAGACCGCAAGAAATTGTGCCAATGCCATCCATGATTGAGCCTTAAGAATAATGTCAATCCGCAAAGACGGCCGCTGCATGATTCAGCTCACAATGGCGCCTGACCTGTACGAAGCCGTGCGCGACCACTGCAAACGCCAGGACACGCCAGTAACCGTATGGGCGCGGGAGCTGATCCGCCAGGCCCTTTCCACTGATTCACCACCACCCCCGAACACACCATGAGCGAAGACAGCGAGCACAGCTATGGCTTAAAATTAACCGATCACGGCTTGAAACGTCTTCGGCGAGTAGAGGCATTGCTTGAATTGGAAGAAATTGATGTTTTCCGCCTCGCGTTTGTTCTTGTCCTTGATCATGCAGAGGCTTACATTGAGGGGAAGACGGAGGTACTATATTGCTCGCCCAGCACAGCAGCAATAGTGGAAAACAACCCAAAGTTCTTCGAAGCCCTTTGCGAAGAAGGCGTTGTCGAATGGCTGACGCCTTTTGTTCTTACCAAATCCAAGCAAGGCGGCTGACACCCCGGAAACCTGCCGCAACACTGCCCGCCCGCCATGGAAGCCCCAGTCATAGAAGCCCGCTCCTGCCCACGCTGCGGCGCCCGATGACTAGGCGAGCAGCTGTACTGGGCCACCGGTAAGAAGGCCTCAGAGCTTGATCTGGCGGGCCTTGTCTGCAACATGGTCAACGACCCCGCCTGCATCAACCCGTGCAAGGGCCGTGAGGGTGGCGATACCTGGGCCAAGCGCATGGAAAGGGTCAGCCAGCCGTTTAGTGCTGAGGCGTAAAGGGCAATAAAAAGCCCCGGCAGTACCGGGGCAGCGTCAATCCAACTATCCGGGATTTCCAGATAGTTGCCGATCAGAGCAGATCGAGGCCGACCTTGCCGTAACCGGCCAGGCCCACCTTGAACTTGATCACGCCACCGGCCGGTTGGTCCGGCTGGTAGTTCTCAAAGAACCCGAAGCCGTACTCAACCTGCTTGCCGTTGTTGGGGCCAATGACCGCATACTTGCACATCAGCTTCTCGGTCACGTTGAACTCCTCGGAGAACCGCATGGCACGCCAGGCGGTATCGCTGTAGTTCATCGCACCTTCCAGGCTCCAGCTCTTTTCACGCCGGGTTGCAATCGGGGTGTCGTAGCTGCCAGCCTCGTCGTCGTAGATGATGACCGATTCCTTGCTGGTGCTGTTGCCGGGCTGAATGTTGCTCAGCCCCAGGAGGCGGAACGGAGCATCGGTGCCATCGAGCAGCAGGGCGGGGGCCACCACACCAGCTGAGACGGCGGCAGAGGTGACGTTGGTGCCGGTGAGGGCATAGGTCAGGGTAAACGGGCTGGAAGTGGTCACCGAGGCCACCACGAACGAGCCGTTCAAGCTGGTGAAGGGAGCGGGGAGATCCTTCACAGCAATGCGCTTGCCCACCGTGATGCCATGGGCAGCGGCAAAGGTAAGGGTGACCACGTTGGAGGCCAGGGCGGCATTGGTGATCGCCTTGGTGCCGACGCCCAGCGCGAAAGTGTCACCGGTCCCGGCAGTGATCACCGTAGCGGTGGAGCTTTGCAGCGTGGAGGGGTCAATGAACTTGCCGGTGCCGAGGCCACCCAGCGCCACCTGGGTCAGGTCCACCGAAGCCGACTTCATCGGGGTGAAATAGAATCGGAAGCCGTAAGCCTGTTCCCACGTTTGGGGCATGATCGTTCCGGCACTGCCGGTGCGTTACCTCGCAGGTTTCCCCACGGCTTAAGCCCTGCCAGCGGCTTAGCCGGGAAAGCTCTGGTATGGCTTCCTACCCTCGCGGCGTTTCCCACTGCCCCCATAACGCACGGCGCCCGTATCAGGCCCGCGTGTGGTGGTCAGGTCGGCGGTGGAGCCTGGGCTACTTCACGACGATTCAGGCAGCAGCGCAGGCGGTGGAGGATTGCTATCGCCAGATCGAACGATGGGCAGCCATGAATCTGCCGCCGCCCATGCTGGCGCTGCAGCATCGGGAGCGGGTGGCACCTGCAGGGTCACCGCCCGCTGCGGATCATCCGCCAGCCTGAAGGTGCGCTCTTTCCCCGCTGCGGTGTCTTCCGCCAGCAGCAGCCCCCGCCAGCCGTCGTGATGCTCCACCGGGGCGAGTAGCAGGGCATCGTCTGCCAGCAGGGCCAGCAGTGACGGCGGTGGCGTCCCCTCCCCGGCGGTGGCCAATACGTCGTAGAAGGCCATGGCGAACCCCGGCACCTGCCTTGCCTCGCATAGGGCCAGCATTGCCGCACCGGCTGCAGCTGGGGGCCCCTCGGCAGCGTCCTGATTTTTCGGCGGCAGGAACCAGCAGAACTCCTCCATCGTGAACGGCTCGCGGCGCTTCTCGGTGTCCCGTTGAGCGCTGGCGTACCAGGCGTGAAAGTTGGCGATCGGCCGCTCTGCCGCGTGCAGCCTCTCCCTTAGCAGGCGGGTTCCTTGGTCGAGCGCTTCCCGGATGGTGACTTCCGGGCACCAGGCGAAGTGCTCGCTGGTGAACGCGTGGTGACGGGGCCAGAGGTCGCACAGCTGCCAGAAGATGGCTCCCCAGTCGGTGGGAGGTTGGGCTTTCCCAGGCTTGCGGCCATCAGCTGCAGCGTTGCCGCAGGATCAGCCGGTGCTGCACCGCCACGCTGCTCCCGCAACATGAAGGCATAGATGGCATTGCGGAGCCCCTCGGTCAGGTTGCGGGTGTCGTCGTCCGACCACTTGGCGCAGTCGGGATCCACCTTGCCCAGCCGGTAGACGATCGCAGCGGTGACCAGCCGGGTGACCTGGGCCTCGTTCTGAGCTGACAGGCGGTTGTCAATCTCGCGGATTAGCCGGTGCTCACGCTGGCGGATGAAGGCTTCCTTGGGCTCCAGCACTACCGGAATCCCGATGTGCATGGCCATCAGGCGAGAGGCCACCAACTTGGCGTCTTCCTCTGATAGCTCGTCCATCTCTTGGATGATGTGGGCAAGCCGGTGGGTCTGCTCGTTCACCGTGCTCTGGTAGTCGATCTCGTCGAGCATCATCCGCTCCCCAACCAGCAGGCTGTTGAAGACGGGGAGCTCCAGGATGCCGGTGGTCTCGTCCCCCACCTGCTCGACCCGGATCTCTGGGGCGGTGACAAAGGGAAGCGGCACGGTGCTGCGGTTGTGTTTTCTCAGCTTGCCGTTGTGGCTTAGGGAAGCGCAATGGCTTATGATGTGGGGGCCGGGTGGCCCTTGCGGCTTGCACTACAGGGGGCGTCCCACCCGGCACCCATTCACCACCACCGACCGACTGATGAGCAAGCGTAACGACGAAACCGGCACTGGCTTGATTCTCAATATAGGATCTATAGGATCTGGCCCTTCAAGAGTATTGCTTGTTTCAATGGCATTATGGAAACCCGGAGGAGGTGGAGAGCTTCTTCAACTTGAAACATTCTTAACGCAAGAAGATTTTAAAGAAGTGCGTAGCAATGATTTTTTAGACGTGACATTCAACGCAATTCGTGCTTTCGTAAAAGCTTCTGATTACGTGCTGTGTCCATTTTTTCGAGAAATGTTAACACGGGAAGTAGTTGCGACAAGCAGTGTAACGTTACCGCTTTTAGGACTGCGTTGGTACGATCCCGCGAAATGGTCTGAAGGGTTGTACGAATCCGACCCTGGGGCAAGAAGTATTTACTCAGCTCTTTTTGATACTGAAACTAGAAACCCTGACTTTGCCTTTAAGGCAATGGATGCCGAAGATATTGATTATCAACAAGGGGAGTCATGTTTGTATGCTGCAAAAATTCCATACATGCAAAAAGATATTGCCAAGCAATGCGGCTTTACCTGGGATCCAAATAGAAAATCTTGGGTGCGCTGTTTAGTGGCGGACGAAACGCACCTATTCCCGTTTAAATGTGTTCCTCTTGAGGCTGACGAGGATTACTGAAGTCAAAACCCAGCCACCACCCTCTAACTCACACCACCAACCGACCATGACCGACTTCCGCGCCTTGTGTGCTGAGCTGATAGCGGGCCTTGACGGTGATTGTTGTCCCGAAACTCAGGGAAATTATTACAGCTCTGAAGCAATGAACGCCATCACCCGCGCTCGCGCCGCCCTGGACGAGCCGGAGGGGGAGGGGCCGAGTGATCAGGAACTCGCGAGCTTCCTGGCCGATCGGCACAGAGCGCGAATGGAGAGTGAATCGGCGTTTGGTTCTCCCGATTTTGATGGAGCCAAGGCCAGGACTGCTCGGATTGCCGATACCCGCGCCGCCCTCGCCCGCTGGGGCCGCCCTGCACCAGCGCCGAAGCCCATCCCGGTGAGCAAGCGGCTGCCGGAGGATGCCGACTGCCTGGTTATCACGGCATACGATGGGACTAGCAGCTTTGATGAACACTACTGCTACCTGGCTAAGGAGTTCAGGCACTGCGGCCGGGTGCTATTGATCTGGGAATTAAAGCCGACATCGGCCTTGAAGCTGGACTTGCCTTTCACGTACTGGCTGCCGGCGTCAACTCAATTCCTGCCAACGGCGGTAAATCCTGCCCAACCGACCTAAGACCCCGCCACCGCCATCTGGATGCGTTGCTGCAGCTTTTTGCCAAGCGGGAACACCGGGATCCCCGATACCTTCACCGTGCCCCTGACCGCATCAGTCCAGGGCCTGGCCGGGAGGATTGTGCCATTGCGCAGGCGGGCGCCTTCATGCACGGCGGTGGCGTAGCTGGCGCTCCAGCGGGCCTCCATCGTGTAGGGATCCGCGAAGGAGTAGGTGCCGCTTTGCCGCAGGGTGCCGATGTCCACAATGTTGCGCGGGCTCCCGACCGTGCCCACGCGGCGCTTCGTCTCCCGTGGCCAGTTCCACGCCGAGGGGTTGAACGATGCTTGATAGCGACCGAACAACTCAACCAGCGTGCTGCGACTGATCTCCTGCAGCATCTGGTTCATCTCCCCAGGGCCGGGGCCGGTGACCGTGGTTTCTACTCGGATGCTCATGGTTCAGATCGCAGTGAACAGGGCGGCCTTGAACTTGTCCCCCAGTGCCTCACGTAGCTCGCTGCCGATCCCGCCGACTCCGAACGGGAACTCCAGGATTCGCAGCTGCCCCTGTTCGGCACCATCGGCCAGTGTGGGCAGCACGGTGAGGTCGGTGAGCACCGCCTGCCCTGTGGCCCCTGGCAGCATCCCAGCGGGCCTGTAGCCCGTCTCATCCCACGCGAGGGAAGTACCGGCCGCCAGCCAGCTTGCGGAGCCCAGCAGCGCCCAGCGGGTGATAAACCCTTCGAGCATCAGCGACCCAGCCTTCACCCCCGGTAGATCCTGCTCGCTCCTGCCCTGGGGCTTGGCGAACGCCTCGACCACCACCGCAGGGCCAGCAGCAGGCACCCCAGCACGGAAGTTCGTGATCGTCCCCGGCGGTGCCCACACCATCCGCAGGTTCGCGTATTCGGCGAAGTCGGTGGCCATCAGCTACGAACCAGCGTTGCCATTCCGCTGCCGCTGCCGCTGACCGGTTGGATCCCCAGCGTCTGGAAGATCCGCCCTTTTAAGTCGGCCATACGTCCGCCGAGCACGGCGCCGGCCGTCCCACCAGCGCCGCCGCTCTCGTACTTCACCCGCAACAGGCTGGTATCCCATTCCAATACGTCGGCCTTCTTCTTCAGGTCGTCGCGGCTCAGGGTCTCTCCAGGGGTTGGGCCTTCGTAGCTCGCCGCATTGCCGAGGTGCGCCGTCCCGATCTCCACCTTCTCCGCGTAGTCCGCTTCCAGGTTCTCGACCTCGTCGATCCATTGTTGCACCTGGGTTACGGCAGCAGTGGAGGTGATCGCCACCCGGTTAAGGATCGTCGTTAGTTCGGTGAGGTTGGTCACCGACAAGGGCCAGCCCGCATAACTCCGAATCAGCTCACGGTCATCCCTTGGGGTGATCCGCCACAGGCTGTTAAGGACGGGGATGGTCATGGCGTCGCACGATCTAGCCCAGGTTTCCAGGAAACCTCAGGCAGTCAGCGGTGACCCCGTGTACAACGACAAAGCAGGCAAGGGCATGGCAGTGGGCAAGGCTGGCAAGGGCAAAAAGCAGGCCATGCCGAAGAAGCCCAAGCCTGCCAAGGGCGGCATGAAGGCGAAGTGATCAATCAGGGGCCAGCCAGCTCCTGATCCGCTCCTCCCTCGCGGCAGTGTGGAACGGCTGCGCGTGATACCAGGCCCACACATCACAGTGGTTTTTGCTGACGTTGCAGCCAGCACATGCCGGCACAAGGTTCGATCGCACCGTCATGCCCCCCTTCACCTTGGGGATCACGTGGTCAAGCGTGATCTTCTCTGGCTCGCACCCGCAGTAGGCGCAGGCACCATCCCATGAATCGATGATCTCCCGTCTGAAGCTGTTTTTTGTGACACGTTTGGAAACAAGCTGAGATCCTTCAATCCGATAGGACACGTGTTACTCGGTGAAGACCGGGAATGAACCAACGAACCCCAAGCGGCTGTGCAGGAACCTCATACCCTGCTGCGGTCGCTCGGGCCTATAGCCCTGGCGGTGGCCATAAGGGGCGCAACCGGGAAGGCTGCCGTTACCGGTGGCCCTGCCGAAGCTCAACGTATGAAAATGGCCGTGGAATGTGTTATCAGCTGGAATGCTCTGATCCAGGTTCTTTACGTGCTTGTCCACGTTCCACAGCGGACCAGCAGCACCTCCGTTGTACCTCACCGAATCGCCATGGAAGAACCTGATCCGCTTGCCGTAAACATCTAGGTAAAGGCAGTCGGCATCAGCGATCTGCCACACCAGGCGCGGCTGCTCCCTGTAGTGCCTCCTGAGGTTGTGATACATCAAATGAGCAAAGCTGTTCTCAGTGGCGTTGCTCTGCTGCTTCTTGGTGGTCCGGTCATGGTTGCCCACGTTGCAGGGCACCATGATCCGCTCCAGATCGGAATGGGCGAGCAGGTAGTCAAAGCCCCGCACCAGGGCCAACTGGCACCGCACGATCTGCTGAGTAGTGGTCAGGGTTTGGTTCTGCACTGCGTCGTTGTGCAGCTCCCCTTCAATCATGTCCCCACCCAGCCAGACCACACCCTCGCGGATGGTCATGGTGTTGCGCTGGCCGTCGATGATCTTGAGGGCATTGCGGAACACCGCATCTAGCCGGTCGTCAAAGATGTCCGGGTTGAACTCGTTAAGATCGTTCACCGCTGATGGCTTGACCACCATCCCGCAGTGAATATCACTGATCATCAGGATCGGTGCCGCCTCCTCCCTCTCGGGATCCGCCGGTAGCTCGATGGTCCCCTGATCGAAAATGTCCCTGATCTCCAGGGCCGTGGTCAGGGCATCCTGCACCGTCTCCAGTTTAGCCAAGGCCCGCTCTGCCGATGCTTTGGCGTCCCTCACCTCTGCCCTGAGCCTGCGAGCATCAAGCTGGAGGGCTAGCAGCTCTTCAGAGGTGTCCGATCGCTTGCCGTTCGGGCACATGCCCGGCTTGCAAAAGGGGCGGCGGGTTCCGGCCTCGTCGTGCCATTCGATGGCGCTCTCTTCAATCCATTCCCGGCAGGAGCCGTTGCGGCGGCATTGGAATGTGCGCTCAGCCATGGTTCAGGCCAGCCTCTGCAGCCAGACCCGCGCACCCACGCCAATGGACCGCTCTAGCATCGAGACCACCTTGTGGGCGGTGCGTTGTGGCAGGCTCAGGGCCACATCACGCAGTACCTGGCGGGTGGCCTCTTCATCCCTGGCGCCAACGGTGGCGTGGAGGGTCAGGAACGCACGTAGATCAGGAGGCATGGGGCCGTTGCGTTTCCTTAGCTTGCCGTAATGGCTTAGGAAACCGCAATGGCTTATGATGGGCGGGCCGGAGGGTTTCCTGTTCTGCGCAGGGACCGTTGTACCTCCGGCACCCTCTTCACCACCACCGACCGACCATGCCTGAACCCGACTTTCGCGCCGCCCTGCAGCGGCTAGCCGATGCTGTTGACGGGTGGGAGATAGAGCCAGCAGCGGATGACCCGCTGGCCATGGCCATGGATCACGCCCGTAAGCTACTGAAGACCGCCGACGAGGGCGAGAGGTTGTCATCTGGGAAGTTGGTCAGCGAGCGGCTTGACAAGCTTCTCGCCGAGGTTCAGCAAAGAGATCTTGAGCCTGTTGAGATCATCCTAGGAAGCCGTGCGTTTCAGCTTTATTGCAAAGAGAGGCACATATACACCCCAGGTGGAAGATTACACAGTGGTCTTCATGGCCTTCCGGTAACCAAAAGCGACTCCGAAGCCGCTGAGTATGTTGCTATTGAATACCAGCAGTGACACCACGTAACCAACCCACTTGCCACCACCAACAATGAACGACATTAAAGTTACGATCCGACGCTCAATGCCCGGCGATTATTCTGTAGACGTTACAGATGGTGAAAAATTGCTAACGGCAAATTCACTTTTCCTTAAACCGGGTGAAACCTACACGCTTAGTTTTCGGTCAGACGCGCGCGACGCAGACCAAGTGGAAGGGCCAAGCCTCGCCGATGTTGTTGAGTTGTGCGAAGAGTTTGGGTTTGTACCGGGCAGCAATGGCGCATTGCTTTGGGGTGACACCTTCCGTGAGCCACCTCAAGATCCTCTCCCAGTACTGCAAGAGATGGTCGCCGCCGCCATCACCCGCTGGCGTGCCCCGGCTGCTCAGCCCGCCGCTCAGCCGGTGGACGTGGCCAACCTGAAGCGCTTGCCCGAGGGGGTGGACCCCTTTGCGCCTGGGGATCCCGACGCAGACAACATCCAGCGGTTGGCCCAGATCCTCGTAGAAGTGGATGGCAGGTACGACACCTATCTAGAAGACGCTCAAGCGATCCTGGCGCATCCTGGGTTCAGCGGCTGCCACGATGGCCCCGTGGCCTCGCCGGCACAGGGGGTGCTAGATGACCGTTATGAGTTTTCGGTCATCGATAGCGAAGACTGCGAGCAGGCTGGAGGCAGTGCGCTAACACTGAATGATGCAATCCGAGAGGGCCGTAACTACCTTCGACAGTGCAACCAGGATGGCCCGCATAGGCTGGAATTGCGCCGCGTTCTAGTGTTGGATTGCTCGGAGCCCGCCAATGCCTGACACCACCCCCAACCTCCCGCCCTGCCCGTTCTGCGGGAGCACCAGAGTCAGCATTGACGACTCGGTAGGAGGGGTTTTTGTATCTTGTGATTTATGTGAAGCACAAGGGCCGTTTGTTGAGTATCAGCAGGTGAACTATCCCGCAAGCATGCTTAGGTCAATTTCTGTTGCCCCTAATGGCGACGCTATAAATCCGCCGGTTACTGTTGTCGGTCAGAGTAACGAGGAGTACAAGGAATTACGAGAAAAAGCCACACGGGAAGCCCAAGCCGCCGCTATCGCTGCCTGGAACCAGCGCAGCGCCTGGCAGCCGATTGAAACGGCGCCGAGGGATGGGCGCAAAGTTCTTGCCTGGGATGGGAATAATATAGAGATCGCCTGGATGCGATCTATTCGCTATGAGCCAAGTACTTTTAAGCCAGGCGTACCAAATCCACATAAGTTTTGGGTTTATACAGATGAGGAATTAACTTACTACGAATTTCTGCCCATCCTCTGGCAACCCCTCCCCAGCCCACCCATCACCCCCAACCCCCATGCTTGACGCCAACACCCCCGCCTTCCGCCAGCAGTACCCCAACGGCGCCACCGTCTACGACCGCACCGGGCGTATGACACCTCAGGCCTGACACAGGCACTGCTCCGGCTTGTGCAACTGAACTCACCAAAGGCCTGGAGACTGCGGCTGCAGGGCGCCAAGGTTTCATGGCAAGAGGGCTCCTACGGAGTGTTTAACAAGTCGGACTGCCAACTCCTCCGCCGCCACGGCTTCTGGCCCGCTCCGCTGACGATCAAGCCCCGGCAGTGGCTCCACATCGGGTTTGACAACCACTGAGCCCCGCTTTGTCAACCACATTGTCAACCATCACCCCCTAGCCGCCGCCCTCCTAGCCGCCAGCTCCCCTATCGCCTCGCTGAACGTCCGCCCATCCTGCGGGGCATCTAACGGCGCCGAGGGCGGAATGCTGCGCCTGCGATCGGGGAACAGATACCGCTCGCTGGCCGTTGGTGTCGTCAGAGCCCGCTGTAGCAGCCCCCGCGCCTTCTCCTCACTGATCCCCTCGGCCTTGGCCAGTGCCCGCACGCCTGCCGCCTGCTCCTCCCGCCAGAACTCACCATCGAGCAGGGTGTCACGAATCACCGCATCCTCTTCCAGCACCTCATTAGCAGGCACCGGAACCGGTGTGCAGCGGCATTGCGGGTGGGCAGGGATCACCACCTGATCTGCCGGGAAGATCTGCCCATGGCGACTGAGACACCACCTGCAGGCCCGCTCATCGGTCGCTGCTACCCACCGGATGAAGGCGAAGCCCTCCTTGAGGTTGTGGTCAATGGCCCCCTTCACATAGGCATTAGCCAGCTCGCTGCGAGCGATCACCTCAGCACGCTGCCTGAGCCCCATGCGGGCCGTCTTGCCCGTGGGGTCGGTTGTGCCCTCCAGCGCCCCGAGGATCTGCCGTTCCAGCCGCCTGGAGCCCCAGCCGCGAGCTACCCCCTCGCTGACGATCTGCGCAATCTGATCACGGAACCGGGCCGTTTCGCCCTGCATGAAGGCGGTGGCCGCCTGCGTGGCAGCACGGACCGCCAGCGGGTTGGCACCGGCATAGGTAGCGGTGGCACCGGTTACGATGGTCTGCAGTGCTGCAGCCGCCTCACCACCAACGGATAGGGCCTCGACTAGATCGGTGGTGAACCGCCGCTGCCAGGCTGCGATCTCCTCAGGCGGCAGGAACTGCTGAGCATCCCGCAGGATCGCCTGATACTTGGCGGTGGCCTCGCCAGAGCTGTAGGCACCGGGGGCCCTGATCGGGTTCCCCTCGGGGTCTAGTGCCTCGGGGCCCACGGCGTTCAGGTAGGCGTTGTAGTGCCGCTTCAGGTCGCCTAGGACGCGATCCAGGGCGGTGCGGAGCATGGCAGCGGTGTTCTCCACCATCCGCCCTTCCAGCTCATCGAGGATGGCGGCGTAGCTGTCTACGCTGCTGATGATGCGGTCGCCCTGGGCCATTGGTTACGGCCGTGGGAAGTACAGCAAAAGAGCGATACCGGCCACAATCATTCCACCCGATAAGGCAAAATCAAATCGGGTTCCGTTAGCAAGGAACAATCCCCAGCAGCCGCCAACGACAAGGCTGATAAATGAGTATTTCACTCGCCCACCACCCAGTCGCCTTCCTCCTCATCGTCAGAATCGTCATCAAAGCTGGCGAGCACCAGTTCCTGCTTGGCCAGTTCCAGCACACCGACCACCTCAAACAAGCTGCACAGGGATTCGGAGATGGCTGCGCTGATCGCCTCGTAAAGCTGTTCCGCTGAAGTCATGATGACTCTGTGGTTACGGCTTAGCTTTCCGCTCAGGCTGCCGCCGGCTGCGACTCATCCAGCGGTGTGCTCATATCCAGCGGCGTGGTCGTGTCGTTCCGCCCTGGTGTTGGCGCCCCCAGCGTCGGCCGCTCCCTGCGGATCCGCTTCATCTCATCTTCCACACTGCTCGTTGCCCGGTTGAACCCACCGCGCTGCAGCTCCTCCACGGCGCTCTCCTGGCTGATCAGCGGCTCGCCACCGGTTAGGTCCATCAGCGCCTTGGCACCCTGCGCATCAAGCGGCGGGACAAAGGCGTTCTCGTCCATCGTGAGGCCAGCCCCGACAGGTAGCTCCTCCCCGGTATAGAGGCACCAGATCGCCAGGATGGACTGCATCACGGACTTCTTACGCTCGCCCATCGCTTTGATGCTCACCTGCGTCCTGCCGCCCTCAAGCTGCGCCTGGGTGGCCGTCTTGGTGATCTTGCTATCACCGCTGAGGAAGCCCAGCAGCTGCTGATTGATCAGCTCAACCACTTCCTTGATCTGTTCCCGTTGTTCGGCTAGAGATGTGGCTTCGGGTTCTGACCAATAGAACTTCCCACCTTTTTCTAGCCGGATGACGCTGTTGGGACCGATAACCAATGGCCTTTCCGGTTGGCCTGGCCCAACTGGGATGCCACCCTCCTCAACCGGCACCGGCATGGCGCACTTATGAGTCTTCTCTTCCAGATCGCTGGACTTCCGAAAATGCTGGAAGCAGTGCTCCACCACCTGCCGCAATGGCTGCCCACCTTTGCCGAACCCGGCCTTCTCGGCTGGATACCAAACTACCGGGCAGATCGGCAGCGGTTTCTGTTTGGCGTCCAGGTATTGGCCATTGCTCACCTCGTCAATAGTTAGCCTGCCGTCTGCCTGCTTGGTCAGCTTGTACAGCGTCCACTTCCCCGCCTCGATCACCCGGTAGCGCTCCTCATAGATCACCCCAAAGTCGCCGTCGGGGGAATCAACCTCAGCCCATTCCAGGAACGTGCAGCGGGTCACCACCTCCACCGAATTGACGATGGCCGTCCGCCAGTTCAGGCACGTTGAACGGGTGCGGCTGACTAGATATGGGCGCCGCTTCAGTGCAGCCTCGCTGGCCCCATCGGTGGGTTGACCATCGGGCATCTCCACCAGGACCGGCACCCCACCATCTCGAAGGCATAGGGCATCCACGGTGAGCCACCACGCCTTAAGGCTATTGCCCTCTAGGTCAATGTTGTCCATCGCCTTCTCAAAGGTCGGCGGTGCGTTCACTAGGTCGCTGCGCGATAGCACCCCTGCGAAGGCTTCGATACCAGCCCGGAAGAAGTCGGCGAACACCGCACGACCCAGCCTGCCCTCATAGGCATTAGGCGGTTCCGCTGGTTCGGCCGGCAGATACTTTCGCTTGGTCGCCTCACCCTTCAGGCAATACCAGGCGTCGTAGGCTCGCTCCAGATCCTCGGCGTACTCCCGCAAGATCGGGTGCCGGAACGATGGCAGCTTCGGGTCGGTTCCAGGATGTTCAGAATGCACCGCCGCCCGTACTCTTTGCCTGCTAGTGGAGCTTTCCGCCCTACAGCTTCACCGCCTTGGGATGGGGCTTGCGGCGTTGGAACAGGGACGGCTGCACCACCTCGACCGGTGCGGGCCTGGGCTGGCGGGGGCGCCGCTCACGGGGTGCGGGGGCAATGGTGGCAACGTTGAGACCTAGGAGCCCCTGGCGGAACTGCTCCAGCGTGCGTCCACGCAGCTGCGCCTTCAGGCGGTTGTGGAACTGAATCATCGGCCCGGAAGGGTAGGCCCGCTTGAATGGATCAGTAGCCCAGCGCTCTAGGAGGCCACGATCAGCGGGGCGCAGGTTGGCAAAGGCTGCATCGGTGAGGGCATAGAGCGCGGGGACAAGGGCTGCCTCGGTGGCCTGTGGCTGGTGCTGGCTAAAGAGGGTCAGCTCCTCCTCCAGCTCCACCGTGCCGACCATGCCGCCAAGCATCTCGGTGATCTCTTCCTCGGTAAAACAGGGCAGGGCCTCGACAACCTGGGCGAGCGTCTGCCCCTCGGCCAGCATCCGGCGAACACGGGGGTAGTGCTCACGCCACTTTGATGGCATCTTCACGTCGTAGCCATGGTCACGGATGTGGTGTTTGATGGCCCCCTCGATGAACATGCACACGCAGGTTGAGAGCGCATAGGGGCGATCTGTGGCGGGGTTGATCCTGTGCGGGTCATAGCGGCGGCACCCGTTGATCAGCCCCTCCAGGGCGGGGCCGATGAAGTCTTCAAAGGGGCGGGAGCAGCGGCGGGACCACTTAGCAGCAGCTGCCTCGGCTAGCCCCTGGTTCTCAACAATCAGCCGCTCGGATAGTTCAGTGCGCGGTGGCGCTCCAGCCTTAGCCGGTTGCTCCAGCGGCGCACCCTTGCGCTCCCGTCGCTTGCGCTTGGGGAGCTCCGGGAGGGTATCGGTGGGTTGTGGCGGGGAGATGGTGGTCATAACCGGGCAGCCTTTCTGCTGGCATGGTCTTCGCGGAGAACGTCCAGCACCTCGATAGGAAGCAAGATGCGGCCACCTTCATCCGCGCCCCTTCCAGTGTGAGCCTGCTGGTATTCGTACAACTTGCTTTTGGTTATTCCGTGAGGGCTGGATCCTTGGTATTGAATGCAGGTTATCGGGATCATCTCTGACCAGTCCTGCTCCAGCAGCCAATCGACAACTTCAGGCGGCGGTAGGTGCGGGTCGCGGGGTGTGGTGCTCATTGGCTGGGTGGGTTGGTGGGTGTTCATCGGAAGCCGGGGATAGCGGATCGCCGCCGGGTGGGGGCTTCCGGTTGCTGCTGCGGTAGGCCATGGCCGTAGTGAGCAGTGGTCACCCGCATGGGGCCCGTGCCTGCCACGTGATTGATCGCCTGAGTCACCGAATCCGCTAGGTCATCGTGCCCATCTTCTCGCACCCCCAGCGATAGCAACTGCTCCTCTAGGACACGCAGCCATGGTGCGCTGTGCGTCTCCCTCGGGTGAAGGATCAGGCCTTGCTCATAGCTTGGCGCTGCTGCATTGCCACGGGCCGTCTTGCCGCCGATGGGGTTGCACTCCCGGATGATGAACCCGGCTGCTTCGCGTTTGAGCTTGTCGATGATGGCGCTGCCGTTGGCGCGGTCCTCGACCAGCAGCTCACCGAACTGCCACCGATCCCAGAGGCTTTGGATCAGGGCGAGGGTATCCACGAAGCCGATCTTTTGATTGGCGGCCCCTAGCAGGTACATCCTGCCGCTGTGGTAGCCCCAAACGGTGATGCCCACGTAGTCGTTCTTTTTGCCTTCTTTGAAGTTGGCATCGACGCTGGCCAGGATCCGCTGAAAGCCTCGGGTTGGCAGATCCTCGGGCCCGTAGTAGCTGAACCACTCGCGGCGGAAAATGGCGCGACCCTTGAGGTCGATGATCTCGGCCCCGTACTCCTGCGCGAACAAGTCAGGGCCCAGGGTGCGGCGGGCTGCCTCGATCTCCGATTCAGCAACCCGGCCGCCATCGGCGGTGGTGAAGCGGAACCCGCTGCCCTCAGGATCCTCGCCGCTTTCGGCTGCCTTGAGGGCATCGGTGAACCAGTTCTCACCGGCTGGGGTGGTTATGAACCAGGCCGGTCCCCGTTGATCGGATAGGGCAGGGCGCAGCACCATCGTCCAGGCGTCCTGGCGCACGTAGGCGGCTTCGTCTACCACGCAGCCGGAGAGGCTGACACCACGCAGGCGGTCAGGGTCTTCTGCACCCTTGAGGAAGATCCTGGCGCCATTGATCAGCTCGATGGATAGCTCCCCCTCGTTCTTGGCTGCGAGCGCGTTGGGCGGCGTCATCCGCTTCAGGTCTACCCAGGCGATCTGCTTCGCCATGCGGTAGGTGGCAGTCACGTAGTAGAACAACCCGCCTGGCGTGGCCATCGCCCAGGTGAGCAGGCGGGTGATGCTCAGGTAGGTCTTCCCAAAGCGACGACCGGCCATCAGGTACTTGAACCGGGCCGGGTCGTCGTAGACGCTGCGCTGGGGATCGCTGAGGGTGTCGTAAAGGCTGGCGCCAATCAGGCTGAGGTCTGTGGTGCAGGGGAGGGCAGCATCACGCTCCAGCTCCAGCATGGCAAGGCGCGAGGAGGCGTCAGGGGCGCGGATGGGGGTCATGCGGCCTTCTCCGGTAAGTCCTTCAGGGCAGACGTAATAGCCCATTCAATGGAGGAAATTTTAGTTTCAGGACCCTTACCGCTTTGCGAAAAATGAATTGCCGTCTTTCTTAGTTGCTCTCTCATCTGACGAGCTATTGCATCATGATCAACACTAGACACATTTTTGCCCTGAAGTGCATCCGTAATTGATTGCATAAGAGGCCAATAGCGGCCCAGCCCCAAGCCGGACATAGGATTTTGCTGCTTACTAATCCAGCTCCAGAAGAACTCTGGATCTGGTGTGTCTGGCATCAAATCGTGGCAGTAGCGACACAAAGGGACAATGTTTGAGGGATCGGGCTCTCCCCCTATTGACTTTGCGACTATATGGCAGCGTTGCAATCTCTTGCCTACGTCATGTCCGCAGCACCAGCACCTTTCCCACTCCTCCATTGAATCAGTCCATTCAATGGCGAGGCAGTCGTCAAGGATTCTTTCTTTATGCGCCTTCCAACAAGCAGCGATCCATGAGGGTGCTTTTGTGCTGGCTTCCTGCACTACTTTGGTTTGCAGGTAATCGCTGAGGCAGAGCTGCGTGCTTGTCATCCCACCGGCCCCACGCGATACACCGCCCAATAGGCGCCGGGTCCTGGGTGGTCCGTAACCTCAATCAACTGATGCTCACGCAATGCCGCAATCCGCCTGCCTACGGTGGACTGCGAACACTGCCACCGGCTCATCATCTCAGCGGTAGTAATCTCCGGGACAATGCCTGCCCGGATGCGCATATCCAGCCATTCGGCAAGCTCCAGGCAATCAAGCAGGGTGCCTTCACTCACATAGGGCCGTCGTGCCAGCAGGGTGCGGACGAGATCGTTCATCCTTCCCCCTCATCAGTAGGAGGCGTCCCGAGGCCACGGGCCTGGATCTGCAGCAGCACCCGCCGTTCATCGTCTGGGGTGAGCCCAGCAGAGGCAAGGGCATCCATCACGGTGGCGATGGTCTTGCGCTCTACGCGGCGATCGGCGGCAGCATCCGAGAAGTGATCACGCAGTCTGGGATGATGCGTCAGCAGCCAGGTTGCAGCCCAAGGGTTGCCTCCATCAGCCTGCTTCTTTATCCCAGTCAGCAAGTTGCGGCAATATTCCGCGTCAGCAAAAAAGATAGCTTCGCGAAATTGGTGATGAAGGCTGCCTTCCTCCTCTTCGTCTGCTTTCTTGATCCAGGTGCTGCAGGTGGCTCGATGAACCCCGAGAAGACTGGCGATCATTCCAACGGGCAAGCCATCCGCTGCGTGCTGCTTGGCTGCTTCCACCAGTTCAGGTGTGAGCTTGCTTGGGCGGCCAGCAGGCACGGGTAGCGCGGCGTTGCGGTCGCCCATAGTCTAAGCCATAATTGCCGTTTGGGAACGGCAACGGCTACCCACGCAAGCGCTAGACCTTGGCGAGAGTGACACCAGCCGCTTGCCCCTGGTATTTGCCATCACCGTAGGGGTTATTGCAGGGCACCCCTTCGTAGAAGAGTGCCTGGCAGATCCCTTCATTAGCGTAGATGCGGCAGTCGGAGCCGCTGCTGTTGCTGATCTCCAGGGTCAGGTGGCCCTCCCAGCCGGCTTCGCCTGGGGTGAGGTTGACGATGATGCCGCAGCGGGCGTAGGTGCTCTTGCCGATGAACTGGGCGGTGACATTGGATGGGAGCTTGAGGTAGGGGATTACTGCCCCAAGTCCGTAGGTGTGGCCGGGGAGGATGAAGTAGTCGCCATCCCGCTCATCGTGTTGCAGCCCTGCGTGAGCCAGGCAGCGGTCATCAAAGTTCTTGGGGTCAACGATCAGGCCGGGGACGTGCCGGAAGATGCGGAACTCCTTAGGCGAGAGCGTGAGATCGTAGCCGTAGGAGCTGGTGCCGTAGCTGATGACCGGTCGCTTTGGCGGCCAATCAAGGTCCAGTAGCGAAGCGCGTTCGCTTTGAAAGCACGCGGCCGCCTCCACCTCCCGGATCTTCCCAGCCTCAAACGGGCTGATCATGCCCTGCTCTGCAAGCTGGCGGATGCGCCAATCAGGGATCGGGCCGGCTGGGTGGGGATTACGGATTGTGCCGATGCCGGGAAAGAAGGCATCTTGCCGCTCGGGTGTGGTGGTCATTTGGTGATGGGTTCGTAGATGGTGCGGGCTTGGTGCTGGAATGGCGCTGGCGGGGAGCCAGTGAGAGTGGTAAGGCTGCAGGTGGCCCCTCCAGCCCAAAGTCCAATTCGGCCATGGTGTGGCCGACCGTGGCATGAGGACCCAACACCTCCCCTCGGCATCGCAATCCCCTCCCTCTGACTCGGGGCGCGAGTCCGGCAGTCGCTCAGCCACCGGCACCGGGGCGGGCGCGGCCTGCTGCTGGAGCAGGGTGGCGGCGCGGGTGAATTGCTCCGCCGTCGTATTGCTCACGTCCTAAAACTCATCCCCACGATCCGCATCCTGTTCCAATGCAGACACCACCTCCGCCACCTCCGGGGCTGGTGGGGCGGTGGGGGCAACACAGGAACAAGCACCTGGCAACGGGCAACCTCGTGGCTCAATCGCAACTGGCTGACCTGGTGGGTTCTCGCGCAGCCATGCTGCGGCGCGGTCGCTGATCGTCGTGATTCCGGCTACGGTGTGAGCGCCGATGCAGTCAGCCATTGCAGCCACCTGCTCCAGTAGGGGGCGAGCCGCAAGGGACTCGGCGGGTGAGTAGGGCGCTGGCGGGGCGGTGGGGCGGCCCCAGCGGGCGATGGAGGCGCCGATCATCTCCTGGAGGATTTCTAGGCCTTCCCCCCGATCGTCGTTAAGGTGAAACCCGAACTCGGCACAAAGCTCGTCAACTTCGGCAAAGCTCGGCCCCTCCCCCTCCGGCTGGGCCGCCAGGGCGGCGCGGGCGCGGGTAATCAAGGCGCGGTGTTTGTGGTAAGGATTGGCGTCGTCGTATTCAGCCAATGGCTCCAGCAGCTCAGCACACAGGGCGCGGGTAATCAAGGCGCGGTGTTCGTGGTAAGGATTGGCGTCGTCGTATTCAGCCAATGGCTGCAGCAGCTCAGCACACAGGGCGCGGAAGTCGGTGTTCATGGTGTTTCCGTGGTGGTGGTTAAATCTGCCTCCTCACGCAGCATCAACGAGCTGGTAGGCCGGCCCTGCTGATCAAGCCACGCCGCCACCTCGCGGATTGCGGCGCGGGCCTGAGCGTCCCAGGTCCCTTCGATGTCAGCTATGACGTAATCGCGCTCCATGGCTCCACCCACCCGCTCCACCAATCCCCCGGCAGTCGCGGCCGGCGGGGCGGGTTGGAGATCTGAAGATTCCTGCCTCCACCGATTGATTTCGGCCCACTCTTGGTCGGTGAATTCACTGTCTTCGTGATTGGGATGGGCGGCCACCGGGGCAGCCTCGGGGGTGGGCTCGTCGTCGCCTCGATCCAGCACAATTAGCCGGTAAAGCCTGGCCTTATGCGGCTGCTGCTGCGCAGCCTCCAGCGCTGCCACTCGCTCCAGAAGGTGCAGCAGCGCCTGAGACGTGACGAGGCCAACGGCGGCGGATTGACGTACCCAGGCCAAGGCCTGGGGGGATAGCGGTTCGATCACGACTTCGCCTCAGGCTGCGCCAGCACCGAACGCAGCCACTCGGCAGCAGCTTCGTTGCTGTCGTAAAAATGGCTGTGGGCATCAACGCCGCCGAGCATTAGGCCGGCGACGCCCGAGCCGACTGCCACCTCAAGCAACCTGCCAACCTCCCCGGCTTGGTGGATCAGCCAGCCACCTAGGCAGTGTGTGGTGTCGCAGCTGTGCCAAGCGCCCATCTCCAGCGCGCCGTCCTGAAGCGCGGCAGCCGCGGCGGCCTTGATGCGTTGAGGAGCATCGGCTGCGATTGCGATACCAGTACACCCGACCAGATTGGCGCCGCGCAGATCGGCGCGTTGGACGCTGGGGTCGCCGGCCAACCAGCGAGCGTGGCTAGCCAGGATTTCGGGCAGGTTGAGGGGTGGTGATTTAGACATGGGATTTTGAGCGGTGGGGTCATCACAAAAAATTGTTGTTATTCATTCAGCGAATACACAGCAGCGCACTGGCGCAGCCAGGCGAGGTCTTCAGGCGACAGTAAGTTGCTCATCCTTTTACCTCCAAGGGCAGGATTCGCACTTCCATTCCCTCGGCCAACAGCGCTTCGGTGCGCGTTGACGCTTCGGTGAACAGTTCAAAGCGCTCTGTGCCGACGAGTGCGCGGCGGCCGGAGCCAGGCGTGCGTTTGATGTACCAGCTGATCTGGAAGGTCATCGAAGGGGATCCTCGAAGGGGGTGTCGTAGGTGATCACTGAAGGGTCGGCAGGTTTGGTCGAAAGGTCGTCGGTGGGCAGCACCGGGATCCCGGCAGGCAGGGGCATTGCGATTGCGCCTGCATTGCGTGCCAGGAAGTCGGCAAACAGCTCGTCATCGCTGAGAGGCTGAGCCCATTCGCCGCACCAGTTACGAGGCAACACCCACGGCCACTCAGCCCAGTCTTCGCTTTGCGCTGGCCTAGGGGCGTAACGATTGCAGGTGCCCTGTCCATCGTCTTGCTCGACGTGGAACCGGCAGTTAGCGCAACAGGGCGTTAGGTCATTCGTCTCGCTCATCGGGCCCTCGGTGCTACGTGGCGTTCGTGCAGCAGTTGCTGATGTGCGTCCCGCAGGGCTAGAGCCTGACCAAGGATGACGGCCCCCAATAACAGAAAGATGACCAGGATGGCTGGCCCTACTCGGCGATCGGAGGCTTCACTGTGGCGGCGGCGCTCGGTCTGGAGCACCTCCTCTGCGCGATCAGCAGCACTAGCAGTGCGGCGATTAGAAACCGTGGGAAGGGACGGCTCAAACGCGCACCTCGCAGGGGATGGCGTCACAACGAAGGACAACGGCGCCGGGGTGCTGGGCCTCAAAGGCTTGTTTGGCGTCGCGGGCGTTCCAGCCGTCAGGCGTGACCCATTCGGTGTGCTGGGTCTTGCTGTTCTGGAAGATGCTGGGGAGGATGGTATTTGCACGGTTCGAGCGGTGGTAGGTGATCGAGAAGGTCATGGGGTGGTGGTGAAAGGGTTCGGGGTCTAACAGGCGCTGCGCTTGCTGCCGTTCTCTTGGGGCATGAAGACCCTGGAATCAACGGCAGACCTCGACGGGTCCCGATGCAGGTGAGAGGCCATGTGTTCCACCGCCTAACCCGAGCAGTGGATGGCATCACCAGGGAGCGCAGGTAGTCCGGCAACTCACCGGGCCATGCCCCGAGGGTCAGAGCAGTTCCTTGCCGGTGAAGGAGGGGAAGGCTGGCAGGAATGGCGCGGGGGTGGGGATGGATGCGTTGGTGAGGGCGGAGGTGATGCGATAGATGCGGCTCCTCCAGTTGCTGAGGGCCAAGGCATCTACGGGGATGCCGTCTTCGCGGGAGTTGTCTTCGATGGCGCGGGCGGTGGCCTCGGCATCGGCCAGCAGTTGATCTAGGGCGGTGGCTACAGGCTGCTGGCGGGGGGTGTGGGTAATCGTGGGCATTGGTGGTGGGGCGGTTTGGCTTGGAATGTTCTGAGCCGTTAGTTCCTAGACGGTAAAAGTAATCTTTCTTGTATATCAAGCGCGACCTTCTTTACAATGTTTGGATCAAATACTTCTCTTATTGGAAAGGATTTAATTGTGCCGTTCCAGCCGACAATGGCATTGCCATTTTCGTATCGAAAAAACTCGTACGTGTTTTCATCGCTGGCGTGCGCTGCTGTGTCGCCTGGAGACAGAAGACGCATTTCGGCAAGCACGATCTCAATAGCTGAATCAATAATCTGATTGTTGTTCATGTTCGTATCAAAGCGGTGTGGTTTGGAAAGCGCAGCAGCTAGGCGTACGCGAAAGCCTCTTCCTCAACCGGTAGGAGCACGGTGAGGGAGTAAGGGGCCTGCGTCTCGTCGTAGCTGGCTAAGGTGGCTGGCAGGGTGTCTACATCGCAGTAGTCGTCGTTGTCGTCGTTCTCGACGTAGAACCAGGGGGCCAGATCATCACCCTGCCGCTCACTGGCGATGGAGCAGAGGGGGTGCTCTTCGATGGTGAGCAGAGCGTCGGCGAGGGGGGTTGACATGGGCGGTCGGGATGGTGGTGTGGGGCAGGACTGGGAAGCTATTTAGGCAGGCCCAGTCTTTCCTGAAGCTTTTGTACGGCAAAGGCCAAGGCCTGAGCTTTAAAAGTGTCATCTATCTGCGCCGTAAATTCCTTTTTAAACGCGTTCAGCTGCTCAGCCACGACACCTTTTACCGCTGTCGTAAAAGCGTTTTGCTCACTTTGGTAAGTCTTGGGGGCGTACTTAAGCTCTGAGCTGATTTCCTTGATAATTGCTCTCTTGAAGTTTGTCGGAGCCATAGAGCGCCCGTAGCTGTCAACGGGGGTGTACTCGGCGTTCATGATGTCGTCTACCAATGACGGCATATGCGACTGCAGAGCTTCCTTAATTTGAGCTTGTATGATAGCTGCAAGCTTCTCGTCAAACCGGTTAAAAAGCCGTTTCCGGTAGTCGTCCGTTAAGCGAGCAACAACTTGCCGTCTAATCGATTCATCTATTGACTCTTCAGGGTTTCCGTTTTCGTCGCAAAAAATGTTTTCTAGGTCAATTTGAATTTTCATTGGGAGGGTGCAAAAAGCGAGGTACAGGTCGGGTGGTGGTGGTGATGCAGAATAGGCCTCGACGGGGCCGTGGGCTAGGGCATGGCTGGTAGCCGGTCGGTTGTGGTGCCGGGCCTTTGCCCCGGTCCTCAAATCATAAGCCGTAAAGCCCGCTTTCGCAAAGCCCTGCCGTCGTTGCGTTTCAGAAACCGTAACAACTGCGCCAAAAGGAAAGCCCCGGCGGTTGCCAGGGCCAGAGATCAGGGCAAGCTGCAGCTAAACCGGCGAAACGGTGAAGTCCCACGATGCTTTGTCGTCTGTGCAGCAGCGGAAGCCCTGGTCAAGCATGGGGGCCACTCGACTGCGCAGATACTCGGCGGTTTGCACGGCAACGTCGTCTGTGCATAAAGCCTGATCCCCCTCAAGGAAGATGGTGAGCCTGATCTCGAAGCGTTTGGGTTGGGCCATGAATGGTGAGGAGCGTGGTTTGATGCGGAAGTGCCGGGATAGGCTCCCGGCGGGCCAGGGATCAGGCGGAGAGAGCCACCTCATAACGGGGGCTAGCCCCAAGCCTGAGGGTGCGCGAGCGGTGGCGCGTCAGACCAGCCATCAGGGTGGCGGCTACAGCCTGCTCCCAGCACGCAAGGGCTTCCTCGTCCGATGCAGCGTGGATCACGATGCGGGGGGAGTTGCCGAGGATTCCTCGGTAGCTCGTGACGGGCTGGCGGTGGTTGGTGGTGAGCGGTGAGGCGGGTGGAGCGGGCTGGAACTGCTGCTCCAGGAACCAGCCATCCATCCAAACGGCAAAGGAGGGTGAGATCCAGCGGGCAAGGTCCACCGCCAGGCGGGGATGAATCCAGGTGCCCCGCAGGTGGTTGGGGCCGGTGCCGATGGAGGTCACCAACAGGTCGGCCGGAATTCCGGCAGACCCCGAAAGGGACTGCAGGTACTCGGTTGTGCGGTCGTTGGTGACGTAGTGGTTCCAGCGGCGACCACCGGCTTTACACATGGCCGTGGCGTTCACGTAGCCATCCATCTGGCGGCGTTGGATCGGGTGGCCGTTCCACTCGCGGGCCTCGATCTGGGTCGGTGCCGGTTGCGCGGGCAGGAGGGCGAGAGGCTCGCCGCAGCATTCGCAGGTTGTGCGCATGGCTCAGGCCTCCACAAAGTTGAAGGTGAGGGCAGCAAACTCGGGAGAGGTGCTGCGCAGCTCTGCGACGGCGGCGCGGGCCTCGGCCTCCGTCTCAAAGTCGTTGGGGTAGCCAAGCTCCCACAACGCACGGTCAACAGCTGACGCGAAAGGTGACCCGCCGGGGAAGGCGGGCATAGCCAGGGTTTTCATGGTGAATACGGACTGTTGTTTGCCCAGCGTCCCCGCCAAGCACCACAACCATAGCGCATGAGAAAGGGCTGGCCTAAGCCAGCCCCCGCCCACCGGGCCGTTGGATCCGGTTTCAGGAAGGCGACAACAGGCACCTTCCACCGGTGTCCGTCCTTACGGATGGGACCGACCCGGCAGCGTCAGGCTACCGGTGCTCGCTCATGCGCTGGCCTCCCGTGGCAGCTCCAACCCCAGCCGCTCCAGGGCCTCCACCACATCAGCCAGCGAGGTCACACCGAACCGCTTGATCCGCAGCAGATCCGCAGGGGTCAGGTTCAGCAGGTGGTCCACCGTGCTCACCCCTGCCCGCTTGAGGGTGTTGTAGGCGCGGACGGTGCGCAGGTCTAGCTGCTCGATCGGCACCGATGCCACGGCCGGCTCCGGGGCTGGCTGGGTGCCTTCCTGCACCTTGGCGGCAATCAATGCCTCCAACCTGGCTTCAATCTGGTCTAGCCGGGCAGCCGTGGTAGGCGGCGCTGGTTCTGCAACCACAATGGATAAGTGTTCACCTTTCCAGAGTTTTTCCTGCGTGTTGAATTTGAAACCGCAGGCTTTGCACTCGCAGCGGCGTCGTTTGGCTTGCTGCTTGGGCTGGTAACGGGATTCAATGACTCGGTGGCCAGTGGCCTTGCACTCGGGACAGGGGATCATGCCGCTACCCCCGCCGGTTCACGCCTGGGCTTGCGGGCAGCCTTGCGTCTGGAGGCTTCCGGCAGCACCTGCCCCTTGATCCGTGCATAGCGGGCATTCACGGCAGCCCACACCTCCTCATCCAGGAACTCGAAATGCACCGTGCCCTTTTTGTAGGCGCGGAAACGGAAGAAGCCCCACGTGTACCACTCGCCGGGGCAGTAGCGGCCACCTTCAAAGCCTGGGTTACGGGGCTCGCCCACCTCCTCAAACGACCGGCCGGTGAGGAAGCACAGCGCCTTGATTAGGTCGCGGATCTCATCGCTCTGGCTGCCGTAGGTTCTGACGGTGACAAAACCGCCGCTCCAGCTTGGTTCAGCCATGTAGCTGCGGATGAAGCGGCGGTTCAGCATGTAGCCGCTGTTCGTGACCCAGCCCTCCACGCCCCAGCGGTTCTCCTTCGTGTGCTTGGTGAGGCTGTCGATGGCCTCCTCCACAGCACGATCTACCCGCTGCTCCTGTGTGCCGGCCACGATCTGGAGCATCCGGTAGATGTTCCGCTCGGTGAACGGGATCTTGGATTGCTCCTCCACAAAGGCGTTGATGTCCCGCTGCAGGTTGCTGGTAGCCATCTGCGCGGGCAGGAACTCGGCAAACACATGCTTCCAGGCTGCCTTCTGAAGGTCCTTGCGGAACCTGTTGCGGGTGACCGGGGCCCCCTCAACCGTGACTTGCAGGCCCAGCTCCCCGCCAAAGAACCCGTCGAGAACGCTGCGCAGGCGCACCCCGGCTTCCACCTGCTCGTCGTAGATGCGGCAGGCCTCCACGTAGCGGTTCACGATGTCGCGGCTGCGGCGGTAGGGGATCAGCCCCTCGCCCTGAGCCTCGATGTCGTCAGGCCCGAGAAAGAACCCATTGAACTCATCAGCGGTGCTTACACGTTGCCCCGGCTTGCGGAGGCGCACCAGGCCAACACTCACCCGCGTGGGGCGCTCGGCGGTAGTGAAGCATTCGCCTAGGGATTCGCTGCTGCCGTAGGCGTTGATCAGGTGGGCTAGCTGTTTCTGCAGACCTTTGGGGCCGCGTTGAGTGAGGCGATGCACGTACTCATCGCAGATCGTGTTCCAGTTGCACAGTGCCACGATCTCGCAGCCGGGCGGGGCGATCTCCCATGCGTGAAGAATGTGTGCCTCGTCCGCCGAGAAGGGCGGGTTCATTACGATCATGTCGATGTGCGACACGTCGGCCGGATGCACCTGCAGGAAGTCGGCGTAGCTGTGGGCTGGCGTGGCGTTGCGGATGCTGGTCAGGATGCCGTGCAGCTTGGGCTCCACTTCGCACCAAATCACCTCAGCGGCGCCACGGTTCAGGCACTCGCGGATCAGGTTGCCGCTACCGGCGCTGGGCTCTGAGATCGTCTTGCCCCGTAGGTCGAGGCAATCGAGCATGGTGACCGCTACTTCGGGCGGAGTGGGGTAAAAATCAGGGTTAAACATCTGCCTGCTCCTCAACCCAGCCGCCAGGAGCGGTACTCCAGCAGGGTTGCCCCCTGCACAACGGTTCCAGCCTTGAGGGCAGTCTTCAGGGCTGTTTTGTCCACCGAGATGGTGGTTTTGCTGCTCTGGTACGCCTCGGGCAGGTCTTCAGGCTCTACGTCCTCGTCAACTTCAACCTTGCTGACCTTGGTGCTTTTGATCTGATGGCTGGGCAGATCGAATTTGGTGGCAGCAGGGTAAAGGAACAGCAGCCGATCGGTGAGCTTGTCCAGCATCGTGTCGGCCTTGCGCTCATCGGCCTGGGCCAGTGCGGTCAGGCGGGCGGCGTGGGCCTTACGGGAGGCGGCCTGATCCCGTAGTCGGTCAATCACCCAGCACCAGGAATCGGCTTTGGCCAGCAGGGCATCCTTGGCGCCTTCGCCAGCAGCCAGCAGAGCTTCCAGCTCAGCAGTAGCAGCACTGGCCACCTCGGGATCATCGCTGACCAACCCTTCGGCGGCTTCGGTGATGGCGACTTCCATGTGGTACGCCTCGCAGGTCAAGGCGTACAGGTTGGTGGGCTGCGCGGTGGCAGCTGGTCGGGTAGTGATGGCGGTCATGTGGTGGTGATCGTTTCGGAACGACCTAGGTACGATACCATTTTGAAACCGCAACGGCTTAGGCCAGCGGCAATTCATCACGAAACACCACCATGGCAACCGCCACCAAGACCAAAACCCAGGCCTCCGAGGAGGCCATCAGCATCAAGGCGCCGGATTTCTCGTTCCTGGAGATCAACATCAAGGGCACTTCGCCTTTGGTGGTCAACCGGTTCAGCGCCAAGGCCATCGAGATGATACGGGCCACACAGGAGGCAGGTTCCGCCGCCAAGAGCAAAAAGACGCGGGAGCCGAAAGATTTCGATGCCCTGTTTGAGAACGCCAAGCATGTTTCAAACGAGGGCTGGGAAGGGATCCACGCTGCCGCTTTCCGCAATGGCGCCATCTCTGCTTGCCGGGCCATTGGTTACAAAATGACCCACGCCAAGCTCGCCTTTATGGTGGTGGCTGACGGCTTTGATCGGGTAGACGGCGCCCCGCTGGTGCGCCTTTCCGAGGGAGAGGCTGAGCAGTGGGTAGCCCCAACAAGGAACGCTACGGGCAGGATTGATCTGCGCTGCCGCCCGATGTACCGGGAATGGGCTGCTGTATTGACGATCAAGTATGACGCGGGGATGCTCAGTTCCAACGATATGGTGAACCTGATCAGCCGGGTAGGTCTTCAGGTAGGCATCGGCGAAGGGCGCCCCGATAGCAAAGCCAGTGCGGGACTCGGCTTCGGTTTGTTTGAGATCGTCTGATAGATGACCCCACCGCCAACCGTGCCGCCATGGCCCTGCTGCTGCTTGTGGCAGCGTGGGCCGTGTGTTTCCTGTGGTTCTTCCCTACCGGGTGGTTCTGCGCAGCGGTGCTGCTGGCGGTGGCTGTACTGGTGGCCCCTGGGCTGCCATGAATTGGCGCGGCTGGCTAGGCAACGTGCGCAGTGGCAAGGGTTCGCAGGCATGGTGCGGAAGGCGTGTCCGGGGCTCGCAAGGGTTGACGCGGCAGGCATGGCCCGGTCAGGTCGGAACGGCCAAGCCGGGAGGGCGTGGCAGGCATGGCAGGCAAGGTGTGGCGAGATCTGGACTGGACGGGCATGGCAGGCATGGCTTCGTAGGCACGGCCTGGCCAGGCCAGTTCTGGCAGGCAAGGCGTGGTCAAGCGTGGAAGGCAAGGCACGGCTGGCTAGGTGTGGTCGGGCTAGTGCAAGGCACGGCGGGCAAGGCCTCGTGGGCACCTCTGGCGGGGCATGGCAGGCGAGGTAACAAGGGCATGGCTGGGTCTGGTGTGGCAGGGTGCTGCAGGCATCGCTAGGTGCTGAAGGACAGGCTCGGATTGGCAGGCGTGGTACGGCGTGGCGTTGAACGGCGCGGTTGGCAGGCACGGAGTGGCGAGGTCAGGAGCGATCGAGGCACGGCATCGGACGGCAGGCATGGCCAGGAAGGAGGGCTCAGCAGAGAACGGAATGGCAGGCAAGGAAAGGCGTGGCCTGGACAGGCGTGGCTGGCAAGGCGAGATCTGGCGCGGAACGTCTGGCGCGGAACGGCAGGACTGGCTAGGAAGGCCTGGCGATGTACGTCGTCGCAGGCTCGGCGCGGCTCGGCAAAGCGCGACATGCAAGGGCATGGCAGGCAAGGCAAGGAACGATCGAGGATCGACCGGGCGTGGCACTGCTGGCCTCGCTTGTTGGCGCAAGGCACCGCACGTTGCCGATCGGCTGGCGTGTTGCGATTGCCAAATGGCAGCAGAATGGGGGTCCGAATGGGCCCCCTCATTCCTATCCCCTGAACACATGGATTTCATCAAGGCTGAACCTGAGTACGTCTTCCGCATTGAGGATGGCGAGGAAGCAATGGGCGTCGATGCCCAGACCGCTGGCAGCGAGCTAGACCGCATCCGGCGGCGTGATGGCACGATCCGCCCTGCTGCGGTGGTCGACGAGGCCAGACCGGAGGAGGCCCCGCTACATCCGGCGTTTGAGTGGCGCGATCCGGTGGCGGCTGAGCAATGGCGCGAGCATCAGGCCAGCACGCTGATTAAGGTGGTGCGGGTGGTGCCTGCTGCTCCGCAAGAGCCTCGCGTGGCATCGGTGCGGCCTGTCACCCAGGCGGCTGCTCCGGTGGTCGAGCGCTACGACCCGATGGCCAAGGAGGTGATGGAAGCCTTGGGCCAGGTGGTGGAAGCTCGCCGCAAGGTTGAGGAGCTGAAACTCCGCACCCAGCGGATGGGAGATCGAAGATCTATGGCCATTCTGGGAGTCGCTTTCGGGTTTCTGGAAGATGCCCACGAAGCATTGACGAACTGTCAGCTTAGCAGCACATCGGAGCGTGAACTACAGGCCTGTCGCTCGCGGTAGCGGCGGCTGCGGGCGGCGGCGGTGGGGTCAGTGGGCATGGACACCCTCCTCCGGCAGAAGCGGCACCATGGCCCACAAGAGACGGGAGGACTGAGCCTCCCAGCACTGTTGACAGAGGGTGCCGGTGGTGAAGGCGGGCCAGCGCTCTGCGGGGTCAGGGATCGGTTCGGAGCAGACTGCGCACAGTTCAGCGCAGGCGGCCAGTGCTGCGGCCTGCGATGGCCAGCGGTTCTCGTCCTGGCTGGCACCGAATCCCAGCAGGCTGGGGTCGTCGCTCCAGCCGTCGGCGGTAAGTGCTTCGATCTTGAAGGCGATCATGACTGTCGATGCAGTGGGATGGGTTGCCGGATAGGCTCCGGCGGGCCGTGGGGGGTCAATCAACGATTAGGGCCCATTCGTCAGCATCGATGCCGGGATGGACGTGTGCCTCGTAAAGGCGAGTGCCATCAGTGAGCTGGGCAACACAGGGGTAGTGGTCTGTTTGGGCCATGCAACCAGCAATATGGAGAACCGCGCCGGTTGCGGCGTGGCGAACGGCGTGGCGAAAATCGGCTAAGTCGCTGATGTAGGTGGCGCCAATAACGGCAGCTTGCTTACGCATGTATTCGGTGCTGGCTTGATCGGCTTTCTGCTCGGCAATGGTCAGGACCTCTTCAGCGGTCAGGAGAGTGGTCATGGCTGGTGGTGAGTGGTGGCGGGATCTCTCCCCCCGATGAACATACTGTAACCCATGCGTGACGGCAGGGGACAGTGCTGGCCGGTTCACGAATTGTCATCAGCCAGCCGCCGCCGTGCCCTGCTCTGCCGCACCCGTTCGGCATTGGCAGCTCTGCCCTCTGGGGTGAGCCTGAGCCAGCAGCGCTGGCACCAAGGGTCGTACTTGCCGGTGTGGCGGGTGCCGCAAGCTTGGCAGGGGATGCGCACCACCGGGGGCAGCCGCTCGGCTTGACGCTCGCGGTAGCGGCGGCTGCGGGCGGCGCCGGTGGGGTCAGTGGGCATGGACACCCTCCTCCGGCAGAAGCCGCACCATGGCCCACCAGAGACGGGAGGACTGAGCCTCCCAGCACTGTTGACAGAGGGTGCCGGTGGTGAAGGCGGGCCAGCGCTCTGCGGGGTCAGGGACCCGTTCGGAGCAGGCGGAACAGGAGGGGATGGCGGTGGGGTCGTTAGGCATAAGAAAAATCAACGGTTTCCACTGCTCGGTAGCCGTCTTTGACGGTTCCGGCGGGCAGAGCGAAGCGAACACCCCAAAAGCCATAATTATACCGCGACTTGGTTACCACAAATACTTCGATTTCTTCATCTTTGAGAGTCGGAAAATCGCGTTTAGCTTCTGCTGCCAGTTGATCTATAAAAGTGATGTCATGGCGGTAGTGGTTGGCGGCCATGACGATGCCGTTGGAGTTGGTGTATTCGTCATGGGTTGGGTTGTTGCCCCATTGATGAGTGACAATTCGCTTGTCGTAGGCCATGGTTTTGGATGCGATGGGATGAGTTGCCGGATGGGCTCCGGCGGGCCGCGGGGGTCAGGCGGTTTTGATGTGGAAGCCCCGAGCGATCTCTTTAAGTTCGGCTTCAGTGCGGAAAATCAGCATGAGCCAAAAATCTCCGGTGACTTCTAAATTGTTGGCCTTGATGGCGTTCATGATGTTGTGGCGGAGGGCTTGCTTGCGCTGGGTTGCGGTCATGGCTGGTGGTGGATGGTGGAAGCTCTTGCTCCCGATGCACATACTGTAACCCATGCGTGACGGCCTGCCCTGCCCATCGGTGGCCAGTTCACAAATCGTCGCAATCAGGCCAGCAGCTTGACCACCCGATAGCGGTTGCAATTCAGCCGGCGGGCGATTTCCCTCTGACTGACCCCAGAGCGGTGCCACCGGCGGGCCCGGTCGCGTTTGGTTTCAAGTGCCCAGGCGATAGCAACCAGGACGATCAGCAGAGGCGTAAGCACCCACAGCAGGGCGCAGGAAATGGTGGTCATCGGTTCGGTGGTGGTAGAACCAACCGGGGCACTCAGGCCTCACCGGTCAGTTGGAAATGGTGTGCCGGATCTCTCCGACCTGCACATTATAGCCCTGTGGCAGCGATCAGGGCTGGTATGATGCAGAGGCAGCGGGGTGGTTCCTGCTGTTCAGGCCGGTCGGCCTGGTGGTGAGCGAACCCCTTGGCGTGATCGTCAAGGGGTTTGCTTTTGGAGCGGGATCAGGGTGATCAATGCGCCCGGCTTCTCATGCCCCACGCAATACCGCTTCTGCCAGGTGCAGCTCACGATGCGAGCGTCATCCTCCAGCAGGGAACCCGTGAGGCCGTCTTCGGTGCTTCTGAGCAACTTGGACCCGTCAGGCTTGACAGCGTGATGCTCGGGGGCTGAGGCCCTCAGGGCACCCTTAGGCGTGTAGTGGCCCTTGGGCCTCAGGAACAGGAACACCACAGACATAGAAACGGGCCCCCGGATGATCGGGAGCCCGGTAGCAATGGCGGCGCTGGTGACTAGAGCCCGCCAGGGTTTGACGTTGCGGCAGGATTCAATCATCACCCCCTTGCCAAGGTGACGCTTGCTGCCTTGCGGTGCCGGCGCCATACCCTCGACTCGGAAGGTGTAGGCCATCAGAAGGGCACCTCCTCCTCCGATGGGGGGCCGCCCCAGCCACCGCCTGCTTCGGCATCCCGCTTGCTGCCCAGCAGATCAAGGCGATCCACGCGAATCACAGGCTTGGAGCGCTCCTCCCCGGTGCTGCGATCGTTCCAGAATTCCAGCTTGAATGATCCGGTGATGCCCAGCAGGGAGCCCTTCCGCACGTAGTCGGCAGCGACCTGGGCTTGCTTGCCCCAGACCTCTAGGTTGAACCAGTCGGCTTCATCGCGGCTCATGCGATTGACGGCCAGGGAGAGATTGGCCACCATGCTGCCGGATTCAAAGTAGCGGACTTCGGGATCACGACCGGCACGACCCACAAGGCTCACGATGTTGATGCCTGGCGCGCTTAGCGGGGTGACCGCATGGAATGAACTAATCTGCAGCTCTGGGGGTCGGTTCTTCTCGATGCGAAGGCGTCCGGTCAGCACGTAATGCTTGCCTAGCTTGATGCCTGCTCCAGCTTCTTCGGCGAGGTTTCCCCATGCCGTGACTTGCAAGGCCATGGGGGGATCGTTGTCGCGATATGCAGCGACTTCTACAGGAAAAGCGGCAATCTGCTTATCGCCAACTGCTTTGGCGTGGGGGACTGCCTTGACAAGAGCCAGCAGGGTAAGGCTGTTCATGGGATGTGGGGTTAGTGGAGGTTGCCGGGTTGGCCCCGGCGGGCCATTGATCAAGCGGCAGCCGGAGCATCCCAGGTGCGCGGCAGATCGGGGTCGTCGTCGGTCAGCGCAGCACCGGCAGCGTTGTACGTCTGGACCCATTCCTCGGGAACACCTGTGGTTGCCAGCTTGTGCTGAGTCGCCTCGGAAAGGCCAGCAACGGCGGCCGTGGCCCCCTTGCTGATCTCAGTGGCCATGGCACGCATACCGGCTATGGTTAGCCCCGCCTGCTGGCAGCGCAGGTAGGCTATGGCGGCTGTGGTGGCCTGAGTACCGCTAGCGGCCTGCTGCTGCGGCTGGGCAGCCTGTTGCGGCTTGGCGGGTGCCTGGCTAGCTGCAGCTGCTTGGCCGGCAGGAGGGCCACGCCGAACAGGAGGGGCTGCTGCTGATGGGCGGGAAGCTGGTGAACCTGCTGCCGCCTGTTGCGATGCTGGCCTTTCGGAGCTTCGCGCAGATGCAGAAGCTCCTTCCACTTCCCGCTGCTGCTTGTCGTATAGAGCAAGGCCGAACGGGTTTCCAAAGGTCATCAGCGCCCGCTTCATGGCATCGGTTTCGGCCTCCTTAAGGGCGGATTCATGGGCCTGCCCTAGGTCAACATCGATGCCGTGGCCAGCGCCGCTTCCCTCTCGGATCAAAGGAGGCCGATCACCTGCTGTGACGGTGATACGAACGCGAGCCACATAGGTGACTCCCCATCCTGGCTTTTTATCTTTTCCAATTAGACGCTCTGACTCGTTGGCACAATTAAGCAGGATGGTTTCACGTTGCCAGCAATCAAAACCAAAGATGCGATTAGCTTCGGCAATCGCTACCCAACCTTCAATGTAGCTAACGCTACTGCCGCCTTGATTGCGCTGCTTGACGTTGGCACGGGCTAGGGGGCCGGAAAGGGCTGTGATCTGTTCTGGTGAAAACCCGTTTCGTGGGATGGGCGGTGCGTGCCCCGAGGCTTCGGTCATGGGGAGGTCGGTGGTGGTGTTGCCAGAGCCTGGCCGTGGGGGCTGTCCCCTGGCTTTGCAATTCTACCCCATGCCTAAGCCGTTTGGGAACCGCAACGGCTATGCTGCCCACGTCAGCCGCTTCGCCTACCCCTATCGAGTTATGCCTTCTGCATATTCGTTAGGCTTTCGCAACATACTTGCGAGAGCAAAGGACCAGTTCTGCATCAACGCTGCACTTAAGCAGCAGGATGATGCAAGTGCTTGCGGGGGGG
>Ga0209088_10000286_pt1 | contig 36734 bp, 35 predicted proteins | sample S_140625_EF_Meta_FD_187324 | JGI IMG/M metagenome (GOLD analysis project Ga0209088, IMG submission 187324) | Freshwater microbial communities from Lake Simoncouche, Canada to study carbon cycling - S_140625_EF_MetaG (SPAdes) (version 2) | ecosystem: Environmental > Aquatic > Freshwater > Lake ... | reverse complement strand
ACGCCAAGCGCTTTCAATGATCGCCGGAACAAGTGCTGGACTGGTTTTGCCGCAATCATTTGCGCAGTCTGGGAAATGGCCCAACAAGCCTATTCGGATCGTCGTGGCCTTTCCGCCAGGCGGACTGACAGACGCCTACGCCCGCATGTATGCGGAACAACTCACGGCAAAGTTGGGCGTGCCTGCGGTTGTCGACAACAAACCCGGAGCTGGTGCCATTATTGGCATTGATACCGTTGCCAAATCGGCTCCAGATGGATACACCTTGTTGATGACCACTTCAGGCACTGTATGGCAAAACCGTGTTTTGTACACCAAATTACCCTACAACCTGGACAAAGACCTCACCCCTGTGGCCAATTTTCCATCGGGACCTTTGGTCGTCGGTATTTCGGAAAAAGTACCTGCCAAGACCATTAAAGAGTTCATCGAGTTTGCTAAAACCAACCAAACCTCGATGGGCACTTATGCCCCTGGGTCTTATCCCCACATGGTGGCAGATCAGATCAACCGCAACTATGGCGGCAAAATACTTTCGATTCATTACAAAGGTGAAGCCGCCATGTGGATTGATGTGGCCTCCAGTCAACTGCAAATAGCCGTTGGCAGTTACCAAGCCTTCAACACCGTTGCAGGCCGAGGTGTTCGCGCTATTGGCGTGACCGGCTCTTATCGTTCACCCAAATTGCCAGATGTGCCAACCTTGGTTGAGCAAGGCATGACGGATCCTTTGGTGGCACTGGAGGGTGGGCTTCCACTGATGGCCCCCGCTGGCACACCAGAAGCCGTTTTAAAAATACTTTCAAGTGTGGTTGTTGAAGGGGCTAACACCGAACGCGCTGCCAAATTGCGTGAGTCATTTTCAATTCCTAACAAACCCAAAAATTTAGTCGACACCCGTCGTGATTGGGAGCGTGACGTACCTGTCTGGATCAAATTAGCAGTCGATTTGGGCATCAAGCTGGACTGATGCAGATACTCGCTTTGATCAACACAAAGCGGCCATCGAGCCCTGAACGTATATCCGAACTTTTGCCCCAACTGGTTCAACAACCAGACTCCGAACCAATACGTAGCGAGGGCTTCTGGCACTGAAGCGCTCAGCCTTTTTTCACGGCTTGATGTAGGCGAAGTTCTCGCGGCTCTGCAGCCGCCCGATACGCACTACCCCCGACGGGGTGAATGTCGCGTCCATATTAAACTGACTTTTTTTAAGGTTGCGGTTTAGCAGCGTGATTTCGCAGATCTCAAACGTAACCCCTCTTGCCTTGAGCGAACTCACCAGCGAACCATAGTCGATATTCGGGTCCTTGATGTCTTTGGCGCCATCCATCAAAAAATCCACTCCGTTGGCATGAGTTACAACCGTAATCTTGGTGTCGGGGGCCACATCCAAATGATTACGTATATTACGCAGACCCTTGGTTGCCTGAGAGGCCGCATCGTCGATATGGTAGAGAACCCGGTCCTGGGCGACGGCGAAGCTACAAAACAGAACAGAGGTTGCAAGAACAAGTAGCAATTGAAAAAACCGGTGCATTTTTATTTCCTTCAGTTAGTAGGATGGAATTTAAGCACAAGCACAGATTTTGCGGAAGCGTCATTCGCACCCTACACATTTCTTTTTAGCGATCGACACGCCAAAGCCTTTTTTATTTCTGAATCAATCACCCCATCACGTATCAAAGTGCAAGATGTACTTGACCTTCCACCAGATTCGGTAGGGTTTGGCATTGATTGGGATTGGTCTATGGTTAAAAGCGAGCAATTGTGATACTTCAAATTACCGCGTGATGGAGAAAAGCACGCGTTATTTGAAACGCATAACCTTTTATTTATCTAACAGTTTTCCAGTCTCACTGATATAACCTTTGGCAACGAGTTCTGCTTGTGCTTCAGGAGAGAACTCTGCCTGCGGTGCGTTACCCGCAATCACAAACATTAACCGATGGGTGCGATTCGGCTCGTTGTGGGTGACATTTTCAAAACGTCTTTGCACACCAGGTGGAAAGGAAATGACTTCACAGGGGTCTAGTTCAAAAAACTCAATATTCCCGTCTAACTCCCAAGAACAGCGCCACCGACCAGAAATCGGCATGAAGGTCTCATTGGTGTCGTGGTTATGCATCATGGGACCATGGCCAGGAAGCGCGTCACAAAAACCTAAGTTGAAACCTTCGTTGATTTTGATGGCTGCATTTTCGGCCGCCTGTGCCCCGACAGGCGAGACCAGAGTCGGATCTCCTTCGGGTGGTTGAAAGCCAATAATATTGATGAGCGTGCGGGTTGCACTTGGGTAACGGCTGTCGGGCAGTCCGCCGTCAAACCCATTTTGATCAGATTTAAGCGCAACGCGTTGGCGCATTTCCTCGACCGTAACGCGGTGGGTAGGAATTTTGTTCATGTTTTTTCTCCAATTTATTTTTAGAAAATTTAATCGCCAATCTCAACTAACACTTTTTTTAGAATCTCTGAAAGGATACATGTTTATTTACGAAACAAACAATTTGCAGGAGGTGTAATCTAAAAGGTTAAGTCTCTTATTTGAACCTTATTGCTTCCATTTAACTTTGAGATATTCATTACCCGTAAATAATAATCAATATTACCCCTAAGTGCCGCCATTGGTAAATCACCAAGGGGATAAAGTCTTTGTTGCGTAATGCATACTTGCAACTGAAGTAATTGCGTGTGTTTTGTGTTTTAAGTAAGGTTTTTTGATGCGCCTAATATCTAGAAGAAACTTAACCTGGCTGGCCCTATGAGCGCGGTGGGTCGTGGCATTCGGTTTGGGGTGATCGGCATCGATCACCGCCATATCTATGACTTGATCCAAGGCCTGTTGGATGTGGGGGCCACATGTGCCGGCTATGTGGAGCACACCAGCGACCCCAAGGTTTTGGCTGGCTTGCAAGAACGCTTTGCGCAGTTGCCAGCTTTGGCGCGCCCAGAGGTTCTCTTAGAAGACCCGCAAATTGACCTGATCGTTTGCGCCGCCATCCCTGCCCAGCGTGCCGATATCGCTATCGCAGCTATGCGCCATGGCAAAGATGTGCTGGTGGACAAACCCGGCGTGACCACAGCGGAGCAATTGCTGCGGGTGCAAGAAGTGGCGGCCCAAACAGGTCGAATGTTCTCGATTTGCTTTTCGGAGCGGCACATCGTGCCAGCCGTGCAAGAAGCTTTGAAAATGGTGCGCGCCGGTGCCATTGGCACACCCATCCAAACCCTGGGCATGGGACCGCACCGATTGAATGCCGCCATTCGACCCGATTGGTTTTTCGAGGCATCCCAATTTGGTGGCATCTTGGTTGACATTGCCTCCCACCAAATCGATCAATTTTTGGCCTTCACCGATAGCACCGATGCCCAAGTGGTGCACAGCCATGTGGGGCATTACGGCAATCAACTGCCCAACCCAGAGTTTGAAAATTTTGGCGAAATCATTTTGCAAACGCCAGCCCACCGGGGTTATGTGCGGGTCGATTGGTTCACCCCCGATGGCATGCCAACATGGGGGGACGGCCGCTTGTTTGTGCTGGGCACCAGCGGCAGCATAGAAATCCGCAAGTACATCGACATCGAAGGACGGACTGGTACCAACCACCTGTTTTTGGCCGATGGACAAGGCACACGACACATCGATTGCAGCGCCCAGCCTTTGGACTTTTTTCAACAATTCGCGGCCGATGTCGCAGAGCGCAGCGAAACCTGCATGACCCAAGCCCATGTTTTCAAGGTGTGTGAATTGGCCTTGCAGGCACAGTCGTTGGCGATGAAACGAAAGGCGCTGTCATGAAACCCATGGGCATGGCGTTGGTGGGTATTGGCCCGGGTGCGGTGCCGCACCTGCTGAGCTTGAACGATTTGCGCGCCGAGGTTGATTTGCGCTGGGCCATCACCCGCCGACCCGAAGCCGCCCAGATGGGACCGTTTCAAGGTCACCTGCAACCCAGCAGCGATTTTCAAGCCATGCTGGGCGACCCGGATGTGCAAGCGGTGATCATTGCCACACCGGCCGCCACGCATTTAGAGATGGCCCAAGCCTGTTTGACACATGGCAAACATGTGTTGTTGGAAAAGCCTTTGGATGTATCGCTGGCGCGGGCAAAAACCATTGTCGATCTGGCCCAGCAGCACCAACGCCAACTCGGTGTGGTGCTGCAACACCGATTTCGCCCTGGGGTGGAGCGCTTGCAAACGCTGCTCGACCAACACGGCTTGGGCACTGTGCAAGCGGCATCGGTCAGCATCCCCTGGTGGCGGCCGCAAAGTTATTACGACCAAGCTGGTCGCGGCACCCTGGCACGCGATGGTGGCGGGGTGCTCATCACCCAAGCCATCCACAGCCTGGATGTGTTTCGCGCCTTGGTGGGCGTGCGCCGCGTGGTGGCGGCGCAGGCCAGCCGCACCCGCGTGCACCGCATGGAAACCGAAGACCATGTTCAAGCCCTGTTGGAATTGGGCCAGGGCGCACCGGGCCGCTTGATGGCCACCACCGCGCATTACCCCGGCGGCACCGAATGCATCGAGGTGATCGGCACCCTGGGCACTGCGGTGCTGAGCGGCGGCGATTTGCGGGTGAACTTCATCAACGGGGATACCTCCATTGAGATCAAAGCCGAGGGCGGCACCGGTGGCGGGGCCAACATCATGGACTTTCCGCACGATTGGCACCGCGACTTGATCAGCGACTTTGTGGCGTCCATCCAGCAGCAGCGACCCTCACGCACGCATGGCGGTGAGGCCTTGCAAACCCATCAACTGATCGATGATTTGTTGGCCGCTGCGGGGTCCGTGATCGATCTTTAAACCCGTAAGGATGCAAGATCATTGCGCCAAAAATCCGCCATCAACTGCCAAGGTATGACCCGTGACCATGCTGGAGCAAGGTGCGCATAAAAAAACAAAAGCACCCACCATATCTTCGGGTTTGGCAAGGCGCCCCAAGGGTGTTAGCCCTTTTATTTTCTCAATCAAATCGGGCTGTGCCAGCAGTGGTTTGATGAAATCAGTTTCCACCCATGTAGGAGCGATTGCATTGACACGTATTTGATGAGGGGCCCACTCCACCGCCAATGCGCGAGTTAAATTAATGATCGCACCCTTGGTCGATTGATAAGAAATATTGGGGTACAAACCACCGCCTGAAAGCCCCATTATTGAGGCAGTGTTGACAATAGCGCCACTGCCTTGCGTAATCATGAAGCGCGCTGCACTTCGCGCACATAAAAATACACCTGTGAGGTTAACTTCCAATACACGGTTCCAATCTGCTAGGTCCAATTCAATTGTTGGCTTCCTGATCGCGATTCCAGCGTTATTGATCAGAATATCTAGCCGTTGATGAAGCTCATACGCTTGCTTCATAGCTTGATCGACTTGGACTTCATCTTTAACATCTACACAGATTGCTTTTGCAGACAGCCCTTCTTTCATAATTTCACTGACTGCAAACTGCGCTGCTGAAAAATCAAGATCCATAACGACCACATGCGCTCCCGAGCGAGCCAAGCCTGTTGCTACAGCTCTACCAATACCATTTCCGCCACCTGTCACAACGGCTGTTTGGCCTTGTAAGCTAAAGGCATCGAGCGGGTTAAAGCCTAAGGTCATGGTTTATCCTTTTGTAAATGAGACAACATTCATAAAGTACTCATCTTGGAACTTTCTCAAGGCTTCAAGTCAAACAAGAAAACAGAGGTTTTGAAGAGTACGTTTGTATTATCTAACTGCTTTCCTCAGTAACTGGTTCGAGCCCCGCGTCTCGCTTCGAATTTTCTTGTCAATATGACAGCTTGGATCTTTTCCTATACTCGAGTAATGATCCAAGGCCTAGTTCAAATCTTCATATTCCAAGCACTAGGCGAGCTACTTTCTAAATTCGCATTGCCTTTCATTCCTGGCCCGGTAATTGGGTTGGTTTTACTGCTAGTTTTTTTGAGCTTACGCGGGCACGTGCCAGCATCAATTGATTTGGTGGGTAGTAGCGTATTACAGCACTTAGGCTTGCTATTTATTCCGGCTTCAGTAGGTGTGGTGCTCTACTTGCCTATTTTGAAAGCCAACGCATGGGCCATTGCAACAGCATTAGTTGTCAGCGTCTTAGCTACCATTGCAGTAACCGCTAGCCTACTCAAAGCATTTGGTAAAAGTGACTCAGATGCACACTGATCTACCGCCAATCTCTGAGATTTGGGTTTACCTATCAGGCAGCCCGTTACTTGCTTTAGTTTTAACTCTTAGCGCGTATTTATTAGGCCTCACGCTATACGAGCGTAGTGAACGCAATCCTTTAGCCAACCCCGTCTTGATTGCTGTGATTTTGGTGACATTGAGCATCAATATGCTTGATATGCCCTACGTCAAATATTTTGAAGGTGCACAGTTTGTGCACTTTTTACTTGGTACCGCTACGGTGTCCTTGGCTATCCCCATTTACAAAGGATTTGCATCGCTTAAAGGACGAATGGGCATTTTGATGCTCTCACTGTTAGCAGGTGGGTTTACGTCTGTTTTAACAGCAATTGGCATGGCTCGGTGGTTAGGGGTAGATGAAGCACTGGTGCGTGGTTTAGTTGCGAAGTCTGTCACGGCCCCCATCGCGATGGGAATTGCTGAACGCGTACAAGCATCACCCACTTTGACGGCTATTTTTGCAGTCAGTACCGGAATATTGGGTGCTGTACTGGGACGCTATGTTTTAGACGTTTTACGAATTACCGCTTGGTGGCAACGAGGTTTCGCGTTGGGTATAGCCGCACATGGCATTGGTACTTCAAGAGCTTTTAGCGTTCACCCAGAGGCTGGTGCATATGCAAGTCTTGGCATGGGTCTTCACGGCATTTTGGGTGCAGTATTGATACCGTATGCAGTAGCTTGGTGGTTCTAGACTTTGACTTGAACTTGGTACAAAAAGATCTTTGACGAGCCTATGAAGTACAAACCCATTTCACGAAATTAAGGTCCGAGTTTTTTATGCACTTTAAATCCAGAAGGAATTTGATCCAATCAGGCGCATTGATTGCCTGCTTACCCTCTTTGGCTTTTTCCCAACCCAATAGCCCAGAAGTTGGCTCCCCCATCCCATGGTCGCAGGTCAAACTGCTCAATGATGAGGTTTTAAAGTCGTCTCAACTCAAAGGTCAAGTTCTTGTAACTTACTTTTGGGCAAGTTGGTGTCCGTTTTGCGCCCAACAATCACCTGAGATTGAAAAGCTGTTTGTGAAGTACCAGAGCAAGGGGCTTTATGTGCTGGGTGTATCTGTTGACAAAGATGTAACTGCTGCAAAGATACATATGCAAAAAAATCGATATACCTTCCCTTCAGCATGGCTAGACCCGCAGTTGCAATCAGAACTCAAAAAACCAAAAGGTATTCCTGTAGTCATGGTGTATGACAAATCAGGCCTATTGGTTCAATACGAAAAGGGACAGATGTTTGCTGAAGATGTCCAAGCCTTGTCGCGCTGGATTTGAAAACCTCGCCAATAAAACTTGCTGACGTCGGACAAATTAAAGAAGATTCAAAGCGGATTACATAAGCCTCGTGCCTTGGGCACTTTTAAGCCTGAAAGTGACTTCGGACAGTGTTTTCCTCAAGGGTATGCTTGTTGCATTGAATTAGAAAATAACAATTTATAACTTATCCTTTTGTTGAAACTGGCGATTTTGCTCGGGCTTTTTAGTAACTTCGATACAAACACCCTTTGCATCAGGAGTTCCTCCTCCTAAGCACCTTCCATCAGCTATACATAAAGCTTCTCCTGCCACATTTCTTTTTTCCATTCTTGAAGGCGCAGGGCACTTACCCTCATTAGGTAACATTTTTCTAGCACAGTAGCCTGAAAAATACCAAGTTAAGGAGGCAGGGCAACTAACCTTTTCTGAAAATACAGAAAATGGATAAGCAACAACTAATAATGGCAAGAAAGCTCGTCTAATAAAGCGCTCGAAAGAATAATTCATATAACTTATTGCTGTTAAATGTTTCAAGAATCGATGAATAGTGACACATGACTCATCACTTAGTTATAGGGAAAACACTTGCGAATAAACTGCGCCTGTTCCTTAATTCCTTAAAACTTAGTCAACTTAGATGTATGCCTTAAATATAAAGAAATTAAACCAATTACTGTCAATGCTGCAATAACCTTGATAACGATAAGAATTGGGAAGTCAATAAAAATTACCGATTTATTTAAGCGTATTGGTATTCCACAACTCAGTAAAAAGATAACGGCACTTACCGGTAATTGCAGCTGTCGCTACAAACAAAAAGTTGCTGGTTTAGAAGCTAAGCGGCCCAAATGGACTAATTTTTCGACGATCCAAGCAAATGCTGCAACATATTAGACAAAGCTTTTCTATGCTTTGGATCCGATGCCCCATGCATGGCATCCTCCAAAACATCGCTGATATCTTCGGCCGCCACCAACTCCATGTCCCAATTTGGAAATAGCCTTTCACGGAACTCATCTTCCTTAGTAAGAAGCACAACATTAGAGTGACGAGGATCTTTAGAAATAATCTCAAACAAACTGGTCACATTGTCTTTGGGACCTTCCAACCATTGGAAAAAAATACCACTACCAAAGACCAATAGCCCAGTGATGCCAAATATGGGGTTATGGTGTCTAGCGGTGGCAATTATTTTCTCGAGCGCCTGTTTATCCATGTGCTGAGCTGCTTGGCTGCAGTACACAATATTATGGATAGACTGACCAGATTGACCTTCATCGTTTTGCATGTGGTGAGTATGCCGTATAGAAACTGATACGCTATGCCAGATCGACAAGTATTGTTTTATAAATTTCTAAAAAGGAGCCAACCATGCTCGTACGCCTTTTGTATGTCAGCCAGCCGGTAGGTCCAGTGACTACTACTGTTACAACCCAAATTTTAGAAAAATCCAATATCTACAACAAGAGAGAAAATATTACTGGTGTTTTATGTCAAGGGTCAGGCTTGTACATGCAAGCATTGGAAGGTGAAAGACATCAGGTAAATATTCTTTACTCGCGAATCATGGCCAGTCGTCATCACAATAATATTGAATTGCTGTCGATGGAGGAAATTACTCACAGACAATTTGGCCAATGGTCTATGGCGCTTGTTCAATTGTCTAAAGATGATCCCATGGTTCAGATGGCTCATCCTGAATTTGATCCCTACTCCGCTTCATCTAAGGATGCAATTTCACTCTTAGATGAACTGATCAAAACAAGTAAGCCAATCGTCAACATGGAATCATAATTTTCGTTGGGCAAGAGTTGATGCAATCACTTGAATATGAGAATCAAGCTTACGATTTAAAGGCATCACATAATTAGTTTGGGAGGCCTTAATATGGGCATCACTTCTTCAAAAGCATATGCCGCTTGCAAAACTAAGTCGTCAGCAAACATAGGGCCAACTAATTGAAAAGCAACAGGTAATCCCGAGTTAGTGTTGCCACACGGCATGCTACAAGCAGGTTGTTGTGTCAAATTAAATGGATAACTAAATGGAGTCCAACCCAACATAGTATTTGCATCCATTTTTCGATGTCCTGATGGCAAAGCATCGAATGCAGGTATTGAGACTGCTGGGGTAAGCAATAAGTCATAACGACTCATGAATTGCCGCATATGAGAACCCAGCATGCCTCGGCGGAGATTAATTTTTTGGATATCTAAAGCTGATAGATATTTACCTAACTCAGCCTGTGCAACAAAGTCCTGGTCGCACTTGGATTGTTGGTCTTTTGTAAGTCCGCTCCAAATAGAAAAAGAACCCAAAAACCACAGGCTAGTAGTTATATCTATAGGGTCTTCAAATCCAGGATCTACAAGTTCTACATGAGCACCTAAAGATTCAAATATTTTTGCGGCTTGTGCAACTTTAAGTGCCACTTCAGGATCCACATTTTTCACATAGCCAAGATTAGGCGAGAAAGCTATCTTGAGTCCGTGCACACCTTCTTTTAAAGTTCTCAAGTAGTTTTTATCATCATAGGGAAGTGATGCCCAATCTCGAGCATCTGGTTTTTTTATGATGTTCATGGTGGTTGCAGCATCTTCAACGCTCATGGTGTGTGGCCCTAGATGAGCAACAGTTCCAAATGGAGAAAGCGGGTAAGCAGGCACACGACCAAAGCTAGGTTTAAATCCAAAATTGCCACAAAATGCAGCTGGAATACGAATAGAACCTGCTCCATCTGTGCCGATTCCAATGGGTCCTAAATTTGCAGAAACTGCAGCTGAAGCGCCTCCGGAGGAACCTCCTGGTGTTTTAGTGAGATTCCAAGGGTTACGAGTGATGCCTGTTAAGGGCGAATTGGTTTCAGCTTTACAACCGAATTCAGGCGTTGAAGTTTTACCCAATACAACAGCCCCTGCCTCTTTAAGTCTTGCAGCAATAGGCGCGTCCACATTCCAAGTTTGGTTTACATCTACAGTGAAGCTACCGCGCAACGTTGGCATGCCCTCTGTCAATATCAAATCTTTAATCGAAATTGGGACTCCATCTAAATCACTGAATGGGGTAGCTTTAAGCCATCGATATTCACTGAGTTTTGCTTGCTGCAGGGCAATCTCACTTGCCCGAAAACAAAACGCATTCAAATGCGGATTAAGTAAATCAATGCGTTTTTCAACCGCTTGAAGCGCTTCAACAGGAGATGCTTTAAGGGTACGAAAAAGAGTAGCTAACTCATTTGCATTACATAAGGCTAAATCGGTATTGGTAGATTGCATATTTGAGCCTAATCATCAAAACCTAAGCTACTTCAATCGCTGAAGGCCGACGAAGGTGCCAGTCGTTGGAGTTTTGATAGGCCCAACCGATACGAAGTGCCATTGATTCGTCGTTGGCACGGCAGACAATCTGCAGCGAGGTCGGTAATCCGTCTGGCGCGATGCCGTTGGGTAAAGCAAGCGCGCAAAGGTTTAAGTAGTTGGCAAATCGTGTGTAGTGCGCTGGCGCTTTTGACTGGTCGACGTCTTCAAGCGGCAAGGCCGTTGTCATGGTGGTCGGCGTCAGCAGTGCGTCGATGCCTTCAAGCGCAACAGAAAATTGCGCCTTCATCACATCGCGCATACGTAACGCCTCAATGTAGGCCTGAGCGGTGACTGTGCGTCCGCTGGCGATACGCGGTCGCACATGCGGATCAAGTGGTGCTTTCTCATCATCGATCAATTTGTGATAGAGCGCATAGCTCTCGGCGGCCATGATGCGCAGATTGAATGCGGCGACATCAGCGAATAAAAATGGCAGCTTAATCTCCACAATCTCGGCCCCCAACATTTCTAACTCAGACAAAGAACGGTCATAGGCTGCAAGTACATCTGCCGAGGCGTATTGCCTTTCTGTTTCCGGCATGCGAGCGATTCGAACGCCGCGCACGCCACGTTGCATGATCGTCATGGGGTCGGTGTAAGGAAGTCCATTGGTAAGCGGGTCTAGCGGATCATTGCCCTGCATGGCTTCGTAGAGTAAGGCTACGTCCTCGACAGATCGAGCCATGGGGCCAGGCGTGTCGAGGCTTGGACTGAGGGGCAATACGCCGTAGGTGCTGATGCGTCCAATGCTCGTCTTCAATCCGGTGATACCGCACCAAGAGGCCGGCAAGCGCACTGAGCCTCCAGTGTCGGTGCCAACCGCCCACGGTACAAGTCCGGCGGCAACCGCCACACCCGAACCACTACTGGATCCACCGGGGGTTCTTGCGCGCTGGAGATCCCAGGGATTCCAAGGCGTACCTCGAAGAGAATTAGTTCCCCAACCACCCATGGCGAATTCCACTGTGTGCGTCTTTCCGAGAACTATCATGCCCTGCGCCATTAGTTTCTTCGCCAACGTCGCAGTGCGCGTCGCACGGTTGGACGTCATGGCCTCGCTGCCGCCAGTAACGATCTTGCCTTCAATTTCGATCAAGTCCTTCAATGCAATTGGCACACCGTGAAGTGGGCCGACACTGTGGCCAGATTGAATAGCCGCCTCAGCACCGCGCGCCGCGAGTCGGGCATCGTCGGCATATACCTCTACGAAGGCGTGCAACTTGGAATCTTGCTGGTCGATCTTTGTTAGGTATGCATCCGTGACTTCGACGGGAGACAGTTTGCGAGATTGCAGTAGCTGGGAAAGTTGGTGCACTGGCACCTGAGTGAGGTCTAGTTGGGACATGATGTCTCTTTGGTTAGTTGCATGGTTGCGGTGCATGACATAGCTGTATGTCCGCAGTGATATTTACTATGAGTGGCCGAGCACAGTGCGCGGTTCGTAGGCTTTTTCTAGCAGCATGGCCTCGCTGGGACTTAGCGTCACATTTATCGCAGCCACTGCATGGTCAACATGGAAATCCTTACTCACACCAGCGATCGGAGCGGTCACTCCCCTGTGCAGCAGCCAAGCATATGCCAATGTCGCCGGCTCAATCTGCTTCTGCCGCGCCATCAAATGGAGCGCTTGGCGCACCTGCAAATCTGCCGCACGGCCGTAGAACTTGCCTTGCGCATCATCGGTTTCGCTACGCGGCGTGGATCGCGCAATCTCACCGGATGGATCACTCACTAGGAAGCCGCGTGCAAGCGGACTCCATGGCAGAAGTGCCACTCCCGCATCTGAGCAAAGCGGGATCATTTCACGCTCTTCCTCACGGTAGACGAGGTTGTAGTGGTTTTGCATGCTTACAAAGCGGCTCCAACCGTTCTGCTGCGCGATCTGTTGCATCTTGGCGAACTGCCATGCCCACATGCTGCTCGCTCCGATATAACGGACCTTGCCCGCCTTGACCACATCATTTAGTGCCTCCATTGTTTCTTCCAGTGGAGTCTCCGGGTCGAAGCGATGGATCTGGTAGAGGTCAATGTAGTCAGTTCCTAGGCGGCTCAGCGATGCGTCGACCGCGTGGAAGATGCGCTTTCGGCTTAAACCATCGAGATTGGGGCGGCGGCGGAAAGATGCTGAATTCAAGCCTTCGAACGCCATATCCACTGGATTGAAAACTTTTGTGGCGATCACTATCTCTTCGCGTCGTGCACCAGGGAACATCTCGGCCAAGCATTGGCCAGTTATTTTCTCGCTTTCGCCACCAGAATAGGTGTCAGCGGTGTCGAAAAAATTAATGCCCTGCTCTACTGCGCGACGAAAAAGGGGGCGCGCTGAGGCCAGATCCAACATCCAAGGACGCCACTCAGGCGAGCCAAAAGTGAGTGTGCCCAAGCAGATGCGAGACACCTTCAGGCCGGTACTGCCAAGACGGACGTATTCCATATGAGGGACTAGGAACGCAGCACGTCCCCAGCCATTTAGCTTATTGCGGCTCGATGCCTGCTTGCTTGATGATCTGACCGTACATCGCGGAGTCGGTTCGGATCACGTCGGTCATAGACTGCGGCGTTCCTCCAATGGGATCCAAGCTAATCTCGGCGAGTTGCTTGCCCATTTCGGCGGCGAGCGCCTTGTTAAGGTCCGCATTTAGACGATCAACAATGGCCTTTGGCGTTCCCGCAGGAGCAACCAATCCGATCCAAGTGACAGACTCGTAGCCTGGCAAACCGGCTTCGGCGACAGTTGGCAAGTTCGGAAGAAGCGGCGAGCGCTTGGTGCTAGTAATTGCGAGACCCCGCAGCTTATTGCCAGTAACGTACTGCAAAGCCGTTGGAGATGTCTCAAACATCGACTGGATCTGACCTCCAAGCAGATCATTCAAGGCTGGGGCCCCGCCTTTGTAAGGGACATGCAATACTTTTACACCAGCCGCCATCTCAAACTGCTTGGCAGCAATGTCCTGCCCAGTTCCGATACCAGCGCTACCCATAGTGACCTTTTCGGGCTGCGCCTTTGCCAGCGCGATCAATTCCTTCACACTGTTCACAGGCACCGAAGGGTGAACCATCAGGATGTTTGGCTGATTGACTAGACGGATGATCGGCGCGAAGTCTTTGAATGGGTCAAAGCCGGTTCTTTTAAACAAGTGGATGTTTGCAGCCAAAACTCCGGAACTTGTGACGAATATCGTGTTGCCATCTGGGTTGGTCTTTGCGACAAATTCTGCGGCAATGTTTCCAGAAGCGCCGGCGCGGTTATCTACAACGAATGGTTGCCCCAATGAGTCAGTAAGCCGCTTAGCGACTAAGCGTGCCACCATGTCAACGCTTCCCCCGGGTGGAAATGGCACAACGACCTTGACCGGCCCGGTAGGCCAAGTTTGAGCTGATGCAACCCCAAAGCCTAGGATCAGGAAAAACAAGACGCTTAGGCGTAAGTATTTGATCATGTGGGAACCCCTTGTTGTTAATGTAAGAAAGGAAGTCGACTTAGATTTTTAAGCCTGTTTTTGCTTTTCGAGCACATTGAGGATAACCTGAGTCGTGCCCATTATGTCTGGGTACTTTTCCCCAGCATCAATACGGGCGAGCGTGCGCTTTTCGTCCTCCATCATCTTTAACGCGCGGCGGACTGAGTATTCGATATCCTCTGGTGGCATGACCAGTATGCCGTTCTCGTCAGCCAAGATAGCGTCTCCTGGATTAACTGCCACACCACCGCAACTGACAGTAACGCCAAATTCACCGCCAAGTCCTAAAGTCTTAACAGTCACAGCTGAAGTCCCACGAGACCATACAGGTACACCATACTGGCGCAATTCACCCAAGTCAGTGACCAGTCCGTCAACGACTATGCCAGCCACCCCAGCAGCCCGAGCTGCGTACGCAACTGCACCGCCAAGCGAGGCAATCGACATGTCACCGCAGCGGTCGATTACGATGAAATCGCCCGGGCGCGCCTGACCAACGGCATAGTGAACCATTGCTCCATCCATGCCGGGAACTCTAATGGTGATGGCGGTGCCTGCAACGCGACGATCCTGAAAAAGTGCACGAATGTCAGGGCACATAAACCCTGTATAGCGAAAGTGTCCTATCACTGCGGGCTCCGCTTGAACTAGAAGTTTCAACAACTGCGGATCGATGGCTGCTGGCAGTGGATTTAATTTGTACATTGAATTATCCTAAAAGTAGTTTCACCAAAATTTAATGAATGATAGTCTGAGCAATGTCACAGCGCATGTCATCAAACTTTCCACGAAGTGGTCGGTGCTCAGCTAGGGGCATTTAAAGGGGTCTGTAATATGTCGCTGAGTAAAACTACAAAAGTGGTTGGTTAGTTACTGGTATAAACGCTATTTAATCCGTTAAAAATATGATGCAGTACAACAAGTTATTGATCACAGTAGCACTACTTTTTGCTATTCAAACAGTAGCGGCTCTTTCTCTAAGCATTCCAAAGTCATTAATAGACTTGGCAGTGGCCAAAAAATTCCCTAAAGAAAAATTAACAATCACCCTAGATCAACCTGTAACCAAATTCAGCAAAGAACGCCAAAAGATTGAATTGTGTGGAACTTGGGCTAGTAAGCTTCCACAGCGGTCGGGCGAATTTTGTGTAGACACGCAGCCAGTTTGGAACAAGGAGAAGGGAGATATTGAAATTTCAAAGGTCAATATTTTGAAGCTTACAACTGCTGATGGCAAAGAGTTGTCAAGCACTATCGCTGGGACTCTAAACAGCACCTTACTCACGCTATTGGATGGAACTTCTGTTTACCACGTGCCCGATATGGTGGGTAAAAAGCTAGACGCGATTGAAGTTCAAGAAAATAGTTTTAAATTGATTTTTTAATTTAATTTAAACCTCAATGCTTGCAACTGGCATTTCCCCAATTCAGTAGACATTTAATAATTTCTAAATTGAATTGGAGTGAAAATCTTGAGCATCACTGCATGACTCAAATGATAAAGACCGTAACCGTGCAACACACTATTCCCCTCTTTCCACTCTCACATGGCCTATTCCCTGATGGGATGCTGCCACTTCAAATTTTTGAAGTGCGCTACCTTGACCTTATCAAAAGGTGCCACCACCAACAACAGCCGTTTGGAGTGGCATGGATTAAAGATGGCAGCGAAGTCCAAGTTCCAGGTCAAGTGCCTTCTATGCATAACTTTGGTTGCATGGCACATATTAGAGAGTTTGATCAAGTCCAACCCACGTTCTTTAGGGTCTTATGCCAGGGGGGTTTGCGCTTTCAATTACACAATGTGCAACCCGGACCATATGGGGTATGGCAAGGAAGCGTGACCTACATAGCGCAAGACCCAGAAGTTGAAGTGCCCGCAGCCTTGCAGACCCACGCTGACAGACTTGGCAAAGTTATCGCGTCTGCACAGCAACAAGGCGTCATCAACAAGCTACCTATCTTTGCGCCTTACCACTTGGATCAATGCGGGTGGCTGGCAAATCGCTACGCGGAAGCCATCTCAATTAGCTCTGAACAAAAACTCCAACTCCTTAGCGAATTAGATCCTTTGAAGAGGTTGGAATCAGTAGCACTCTTGATCCAAGAATCTTGAAAAACCTAACCAAACACAGAGCGCTACGTTCATCTGAAATGAAATTTTCGGAACACTCGATCGCTGACCACTGACACGCTAATTGTTAAATTTACAAATGTCTTAGAAGAGAAATGCGCGCACCAAAATCACTCATTTCTTTCAAAGCTCGAGAAGTCCTATTAAAAAAAAGACCCCAGTAAAAATTATCGAATTAGGCCTGCCGCTCTAGGTAGCACCAAACATATTTCCGGTATACAAATAATCAAACCCAAACCCACAAACAAAGCACCCATGTAAGGTACGTAGGTTCTAAAGTGCTGCCCCACAGACAACCCTGCAAACTTTAATGCCATAAGCAAACCCACACCCATGGGCGGCATAAATAAACCAATACCTACTGCAGCTGTTTGAACAATATTAAAGTGAATAGGGTTGATGCCAATCTGTTCAGCTATTGGAAAAACCACAGGGATCAACACAACTGCCGCAGGCAATCCTTCCAAAATCATTCCAAATAACATGGTTATGAAAGCAGTAGCCACTAGAAAAAGCCAATGATGCGACTCGAGTGGTTTTAAAATCTCAGCCAACATTTGCGGTACACCCGAAACGCCCATAAGGTACTGAAAAATAGAAGCCACAGCCAGTAAAAATACGACTGCGGCAGTCAGTATGGTGCTGTCATAGGCTATGCGCCCCATCTCTTTCCACGAAACATTCCGGTAAACCAATCTGGCTACCAAAATAGCATAACCAGCTACAACGGCACCAGCTTCAGTGGCTGTAATGATTCCCAACACAAAACCACCCAGTATGACCACAGGTACCACCATCGGTACAGCTGCTTTAAGCCCTGCTTGGCCTAAGCGCTTCAAACTAGGTCTTGAATCCACCGGCCAGTCATATTTGCGTGCTCGTAAGTAAACAAGGGCCATTAAACAAAGCATGATGACAGCGGCTGGAACAAATCCAGCGACAAACAAAGTAACAGCCGAGGTATTTGTAACCTGACTGATAACGATCATAAAAATAGCCGGGGGAACAAGCATTCCCATAGCGGTTCCCGCTGCTATCAAGGAAGCAGAATCTTCTTTTTTGTAACCTGCTTTTGTCAGAGGAGGCATTAGGCTAGAACCTAATGCAGATACCTCTGCCATTTTTGATCCGCAAATATCAGAAAAAAAGTAAGCAACAACAATCACCGACATCCCAAGGCCACCCTTAACCCAGCCGACTAGCGCTCTGGCAAATTCAACCAGCGCATGAGACATTCCACAACGCTCCATCAATCCGCCTGCAAAAACAAATGCAGGTATGGCTAGTAAGACCCAGCTTTGAGAACCAGAAACCAAAGCCGATGACAGTTGTTGCATCGGATACCCGCCGTACCAAAGACCAAACATACCGGAGAGTCCAAGAGAAAAAACTATTGGCATGGAGAGCAAAATCAAAACCACAAATACCAGCGTAACTGCGATGAGAACCATTAATGCCCTCCCTCATCAATGACCAGACTGGGTTGAATGATCATAGAAATTGCATATATTGCAAGTAGTACGCCACCAACGACGGATGAAACGTATAACCATCCCATACTAATTCCTAGTCCTGGCGTACTTAAACCCATATTCATCCGGCTCAAGCCAACGCCATACCAAGCTACTGCGATACCAAAAACCGCAATAAGCAGGTGATTGAGAATTTCAACAATTCTTTGATACGAAGCTGGCAATCTATGCACCAAAACATGTAAGGTGAAATGGGACCGTTGCCTCACACCAATAGCAGCACCAATCAGGGTGAGCCAAGCCAAAGCCATCTCACCCACCTCTTCTACCCATACATAAGGAACAGGCTCCACGTCTAGGTAATCTGTAATTGCGCCTACAAAATAACGCAGAAAAACACCTATGAGCAAGTTGGCAATTGCGATGACTATGAGCAGAGTGGCCGCAAATTGCGGAACACGATGAAGGAAGTTAGCCATAACGCTAAGTCTTTAAAGAATTAGCCTTTAAAGTTCTCAATCTCGTCCCACATTGCACCGTATTGCGTTTTATAAGCAGGCCAGATTTTTTGTTTCGCTAGACTTCTGAAGGCCTCAACATTCGTTTCGACCACAGTCATACCACGGGGCTCTAACAACTTTTTAGCAGCAGCAAAATTATCAACAGACTCAGTTGCTTCTCTGATCTTTCCTTGCGCCTCACGACTAATATCCAACATGAGTTTTTGCTGAGCCGGATTTAAAGCATTCCAAGCATCTAAATTCATGACATTTACAGTGGGGCCGTAGTTGTGATATGTCAACGAGCAATATTTGGAAACGTCGTAAATTTTAAGAGCCTCCATATTGACGACTGGCAAATCTCCACCGTCAATCACACCAGACTTGGCAGCAGAAATAACCTCACCCCATGCCATAGGCACTGCATTGCCACCTAGGCCATTGATAGTGTCACCAAAAATTTTGGCCTGTTGAACACGAATTTTTTTACCGCGTAGGTCTTTAGGTTCAATGATCGGCGCTTTAGCTGTCCAGAAATGGCGAAAACCATAATCGAAAAAGCATAGGGCTTTTACCTTGTACTTGTCCTGCCAGATTTTGTCAAAAGAGTCGCCGATTTTTCCATTCAGCATTGCATAAGCCGACTTGTAGTCCTTGACTAAATAAGGAACAAGTAGCGCCCCCATTTCAGGAAAAACAGTAGCAGCAGCACCAGCTGGGTTACCCATCTGAATGTTTCCTGACTTGACCGCATTCATGATCTCTAATTCTTGAGGGATCAACGTTTTCCCAAAAAATTGCATCTCTAATGCACCTTTAGACCGAGAAGTAACCTCTTTGGCCATCCAATCAAACGCCGCAGCTGCGGACTCTGGGACGGCATTGATGTGTGCCATCACCAATTTCTTAGGTGCGGCCTGCGCAAAAACAGGCGCCTGACCAGTAGCAATAATTGCAGCCAGCCCTCCTACACCGCTAAGCACTTGTCGACGTTTTAAAGGCAGTTCGCTGAATGAGTTCTTGATAGATTTCATGGCTGAGTCTCCTAGGTTAGTTATTTATCTACTTCTGCGAAATATAATGAAAATCATAGTAACACAGCAGTTTTACTAGTAGCTAGCATTTTTTTGCGGCATCTGTAAAACCAAAATTTCGGCATAAGAATTTATTGTTGTTATTTCAAAACTCTCGTCTTTGGCTGGAACATAGACGTTTTTATGTACGCCAAGGGTTTGACCATCGGCATCTATAGCGCCATTGATAACAACAAAAAAAACACCGTCTGAATGCTCACCCAAAATATATTGGTACGAAGCTTGCACCGGCATTCTTAACAAGCCAATGCTTAGACCTGTATCAAGCTCTTGAGCATCCCAATTCAATTCTGCGGCACCAAGGTTATTCATAGACTCGGGGCTACTTGGTAAAAATTGCTTAGACGTATAGTGGTGTTTAGGGCCTCGCTTTAAGAGGTCAATTTTTTCTGGCAAAAATTTTGCCCCTGGATCGTGCTGCGCTCTTAAAGTTAGATAGCTCAAGCCTGATGGGCCAGCCAATATAGGTCCATAGCCTGTATATGCCCCCGCATAGTGAACGATATAAGGGTTGATCACATGGGGACCAAATGTGCCGACACCTTCGATAAAAACTTGAAATTGATTTTGAACGTGAAAATGCGTTGGATTCGTAATATTTGGTAATTGCTTAATCAAATAAGACTGGGGTGAATCAACAAATCCCGGTTCGGCTTGAAAATAATCTTGTCGGAAATATTTCAATCCATTGGGCTGTTCATGGAAATTAAGCGACTCTTCTTGGTTAGCAATTTTCACCATTTTTTACTGGTCCAGTGAATTAATTAATCTGCTGTCATATTAGCCAACTTAACAACTTCGCGCCATTTGGCTTGTTCAGCACGTATGAACGCAGCATATTGCTCCGGTGTTCCACCTACTGGCTCACTTGCTTGGGACAGGATACGTTCCTGAATATCTGGCATAGCAACCACTCTAGCAATATCGCTTGATATTTTTTGAATAAGTGCCGGAGATGTCGAAGCAGGAGCCATGAATCCAAACCAAGCTGTGATTTCAAAATTACCAATGCCTGCCTCCAGCATGGTGGGCACTTCGGGTGAAACAGGTGAGCGCTTTCCGCTCGTTATCGCTAAAGCTTTTAAATTACCTGCTTTGATATGCGGCAATACTACTGGCGCGTTATGAAACAAAACTTCGTAATGGCCTCCGATTGCGTCTGTAGTCATTTGCGCACTGGACTTATAAGGAATACCTATGAGTTGAATGCCGGCAACTGTATTGAGTAACTCGCCAGATAGATGCTGCGTGGTTCCAGGTCCAGCAGTGCCATATCGAAATTTGCCAGGATTCTTCTTGGCTACAGCAATCAATTCACTCAACGACTTGATGGGTGAGTTCGGATGAACAGTCAAGATATTTGGCATTTTTGTTACCAAACTGATCGGTGCCAAATCACGCAATGGATCGTAAGGCAGCTTATCTCCATACAAATAGGGGCTGACCGATACCGGCCCCATAGTGTTGTAGAGCAATGTGTACCCATCTCCAGCAGCCTTAGCGACGCGATCTGTACCTATGTTGCCCGAGGCTCCAACAACATTCTCAATAGTGATTGGCTGGCCCCAAATCTCTGAGAGTTTTGGAGTCAAGGCTCTCAACAACCCATCGGGCGCACTACCAGGGGGAGCAGGTACAACTACTTTGATGGGCCTATCCGGCCATGGTTTTATTTGCGCTTGCGCCACAGCTGGAATCGCAAAGGCCATTGCAAGCCAGCTCCATAGTAAAAACCGGCAACACCGTAAACCTCTTAGTTGATTCATACCATCTCCTAATTATTCAGAGTTAAAAACATGGCCTGCGTTAATCCAAGCCTTTTTTACTTGGACCGGCATAGCTAACAAAATGAAAGAGTTGCTTTTTCCATGACCGTCTAAATTCAAACTCCCATTCACACCACCTTCAAGTACGTCGTCAATAACAAAATTAAAAGCTGGAAGTAAAGGTAAATCGTATCTTCGAACCGATGCAGCACCTCGGTGGGAATAGAGAGACAAAACTTTTTCAGGAGTAAGTTGTGTTGCCAAGGCATCAAAAGCAAGCGCGTTATAGGGCACGATACTGACATTTAATCGGTTGCCCTTGTCGCCAGCCCTGCCATGCGCAACGCTATGCAAAGGGACTGTCACCCATTCGTTTGGATTTGTCATGGGTTCAAATCCTTAGCAGTAAAAAGTTGACACCCCGGATCTAGGTCAGTTGGTAGCATTAAGTAGGACTGGGTGCGAATTCGGGGAGTGGTTCGCCATCTCACACCTCCCCCACCTGCAGGCCCACAACAATACATCGCTAGCACTTCTCGAGCCGCTTGATCTGCGTCATCTTGACTTTTAGCGGAAACCGCTAAACGCAAACGCACATCTTGTACATGGGCATCAGCAGCGCGCCACAAAGGCCCAGTATCACCATCGTGAACGCTACTGACACCTATCAAATCAACCCTACTTTCAACTTGCAGTCCACGAATTTTTAAACGCTCTATAACAACTTCAGCGGCCTTACGTGCTCGAGCAACGCAATTAGGTCCAGCGTAAGAGATCTCTCCCTCACCTAACCAGCCTCCATCAAAGCATACGGTTGCTTTAATTTTTTCAGGCGCATGGTTTCCCTTTATTCCAGTCACCTCAATTCGGTCTAAGCCTATTTCATTGACTCTGACCCCAGTGAAATCAAGGGTTACATCAGGTGTAATGTATTTGGAAGGGTCGTGAATTTCATAAAGCAATTGCTCTTTGACGACTTGTGCGTTAACCAACCCGCCAGTTCGAACCGCTTTAGTGATCACCAATCGACCATCTTCATAAACCTCGGCAATTGGAAATCCGATATTGGCAGGATCTGGGATATCTTTAAAACCTGGATCATAAAAATAACCCCCAGTTACCTGTGCCCCGCATTCGAGCAAATGCCCTGCTGTTGCGCCTACTGATAGTTTTGACCAGTCGTTCCAATTCCAACCAAAGTGATGCACCAGTGGCGCAAGCGCAAGAGACGGATCTCCTGTTCGGCCAGTCACTACTACTTGGGCCCCTTGTTGTAAGGCCTGAACAATAGGCTGGGCTGAGAGATAAGCATTAGCAGAAACGACATCGCTGCCTCCCATATCTAGCCCAGTGTCTGCTTCGTAGACTTCATGGTTTTGAAGATCAAGTCTGTCACGAACATCATCTCCGTGCACGACTCCAATTTTTAAATTGGGGAGTCCTAAGCGTTTAGCCAAAGAAGCAATCACTTTTGCAGCACCCATGGGGTTGGCTGCACCAAAGTTACCGATGATGGGTATGGAATGCTGCGCACACTTTAAGAGTATGGGCTCGAGCAACCTCTCCAACATAGGCTCATAGCCTTTTTGCGGATCTCTACGCTTCTCAAGTTGAGCGAGCGCGACGGTTCGCTCACCAAGGGTTTCAAAAAATATAGCGCTCGGACCACCCCATTCAATTAGTGTGTCCACAACTGGAAGGGCTGCGTCTATCCGATCACCAGAAAACCCAGCTCCGTTACCAACTCGAAAACATGCATTCATTAGAAGTCCGTGCTCTAGATCAATTTCAAAACATCTTCATGCTGTATCAACTATTCGACCTTGATACCAGCAAACTTAATCACCTTGGCCCACTTTTCCGTGGCCTCTGTGATGAGGGCCCCAAACTCCGCGGGTGTTCCGCCAAGGACTGTTCCGCCAAGCTCAGTAATTCGGGCTTGAACCTTACTATCGGCAAGTCCCAGGTTAAGTTCTTTGTTCAGCATATTGATAATTTCAACAGGGGTATTTTTTGGAACTCCAATTCCAGCAAAACCACTGGCCTCATAGCCGGGAACAAATTCCCCCACTGTTGGGACATCAGGCAAAACATTCAAACGCGATGCCGTCGTGGCTGCAAGCGCGCGCAGTTTGCCGGCTTTAATTTGTTGAATTGATTCTGAAACGGGCGCAAATACCACCTGCACATGCCCAGCGATAAGATCTGCAATAGCTGGAGCGCCACCTTTATAGGGAACATGGACCAGATTCAGCCCAGTCATCATCTTAAAAAGTTCACACGCAAAATTTTGAGGTGTTCCTTGACCAGCAGACCCATAGTTGATCTTGCCTGGATTGGACTTGGCATATGCGATGAACTCGGGCATTGTCTTGGCCGGTACGGATGGGTGAACAACTACGACGTAGGCCAATCGTGCAGCGCATATGACAGGCGCAATGTCTTTTATAAAGTCGAAGTTCAGATTGGTAAATAGGGCAGCATTTATTGCGTGGGGAGTAACGATTTGAAGGAGCGTATAGCCATCTGGTGGTGCTTTGACGACTGCCTCTGTTGCAATGTTGCCACTTGCGCCAGCACGGTTTTCAACGATGAATTGCTGGCCAAGACGTTCTGAGAGCCATTGACCCATCAAGCGTGCCTGAATGTCGGTGGCGCCTCCAGCAGCAAAGCCAACCAAAATGCGAGCCGGTCGTGAAGGATAGGTTTGCGCCAAGCCAATGCGGCTAACTGCCGACAAAGCTGAGGCTCCCATGGCCATGTGCAGGAATGATCGACGAGGAAATTTCATGGTGACTCCTCTAGGTATGTATTACCTGACATCAATCTTCAATACTATCAATAAATATGCAACACATGATGGCTAAATCTTAGGGGTTTATCAGTCCCCATGCCGGATCGCTAAACGCTAACATGACCGCTATAAAACAGAGGAGAACAACTTGGGAAGTAACTATTTTGTGCGCCAGCTGATCGGCGTGGTACTCGCTTTCACATGCACTGTTTTATCCGCCCAAGAAGCTTGGCCGTCAAAACCGATCAGCTTGATAGTGCCTTTTGCTGCTGGCAGTGGAACAGATTCGGTGGCACGCGTCATCGCACAAAAACTATCCGAACGGCTGAAACAGCAGGTTGTGGTTGACAACAAAGCGGGTGCAAGCGCGCAAATTGGCGCCGAATTCGTCTCTAAGGCAAAAGCCGATGGCTATACCCTTTTGATGACCACCAACACCTCACATTCGGCTAACCCCAGCCTCTTTAAGACACTGCGCTACGACCCAATTAAGGACTTTACGCCTATCGTTCGCACCGGTGACCTGCCCTTCGCACTCGTCGTGAATGCAAGCTCACCGATAAAAACGGTCAAGGATCTGATTGAAAATGCTCGGGCCAATCCGGGTAAATTTTCCTACGCCACACCTAACAGCACCTCCTTGGTATCGTCTGAAACCATTCGCGTCATGGCCAAGATTGACATCCTTGGCATTCCCTATAAATCCAGCCCCCAAGCACTGACGGACCTGATAGGTGGCCAGGTACAAATGTATGTAGTCGACTTCGGCTCTGGCCTGCCCTCCATGAAAGCGGGCAAGGTGCGCGTGCTGGCTTCGATGGCGGCAAAACGCTCGAGTATCCTGCCAGAAGTGCCTCCTATGGCTGATACGCTGCCCGGATTTGATCTGATTTCTTGGAACGGTATATTCGGCCCCGCCGCACTTCCACGTCCCATAGTTGAGCGTCTGGCTAATGAAATCCAAGCCTTGCTTGCCGAAAAAGATGTGCAAGAAAAGCTTGCCAATATCGGGTTTGAAGTTTCACCGTCGAAATCTCCTGAAGAGTTTTCCAAATACGTAAGCGACCAGCTGGCCCTTTGGTCTCGCCTGATCCGTCAGGCCAACATCCAGCCAGAATGATGGTGAAGTTTTGAGTTCCACGCCAGTTGGCCCACTCGAGGGGGTACGAATACTCGACCTGACTTCCGTGCTGATGGGTCCTTATGCAACCCAAATTCTTGCCGACTTGGGTGCCGATGTGATCAAAGTCGAACCCCCCGAGGGCGATATCTTGCGAGACGTCGGCCCGATGCGAAATCCTGGAATGGGTCACATTTATTTACACGTCAATCGCAACAAGCGATCTGTTGTGCTCGACCTGAAACAACCAGCTGGGCGTGATGCTGCCCTTCGACTCGCCGAAAAAAGCGATGTGCTTGTTTTCAATGTCCGACCCAAGGCTATGGCGCGATTGGGCCTTTCCTACGAAGACGTCAAAAAGGTCAATCCCAAAATCATCTACGCCGCGGCGGTTGGCTATGGCGAAGGTGGCCCCTACTCGGGTAAATCAGCCTATGACGATTTGATACAGGGTGCGGCGGCCATCCCCGCTTTAACGCAAATGTCGGGAGCAGACCTGCCACGCTATGCACCAGTGACGCTCGCAGATCGCAGTGTTGGATTGAATGTCGCCATAGCCATCAATGCTGCTCTTTATTACCGCGAAAAAACCGGTCGGGGCCAATCAATTGAGGTCCCGATGTTTGAGTCTTTGGTGCAATTTGTAATGGGAGACCACCTAGGTGGCTTGAGTTTCGACCCCCCCATCGGAGAGGCTGGATATAAACGCCTGATTGCGAAACACCGACGCCCCTACGCTACCAATGACGGCTATGTATGCGTGCTTATTTATAACGACAAGCAATGGCAAAGTTTTTTCGACCTCATCGGAAAGCCTGAGCTTAAAGACGATCCTCGTTTCCGCAACCATACGCAACGGGGGGCAAATATCGCTGAAATTTATGCCTATGTCGCTGACATCATGCAAACACGCAGCACCGCTGATTGGTTGCAGGCGCTCGATGCGGCAGACATACCGGTTATGCCAATGCACACGCCCTCTAGTTTGGTAACTGATCCGCATTTAGAGGCTAGCGGTTTTTTTCAACTCGTCGAACATCCGACCGAGGGCATGTTGCGCATGATGAAGCCGACGCTGTCATGGTCTGAAGGGCCACTAACCATACGTAGCTTGCCACCAAGCCTAGGCCAGCACAGCGCCGAGATCTTGCGAGAAGCCGGTTACAGCGACGAAGACATTACTGAGATGGTGAAAAACCAAGTGACTCGGACATCTGAAAAATGAATTTCGATCTCTCCGGTGAACAGCTCGCCATTGTCGATGAGGTACAAAAGACCTGTAGGGCTTTTGATGAAAACTACTGGCGAAAAAATGATGCTGTGGCCTTGTTCCCACACGGGTTTCATAAGGCTATGGCTGACGCTGGCTGGCTTGGCATCGCGATGCCCGAGGCGCAAGGTGGTGCGGGGCTTGGGATTACCGAGGCCGCATTAATGCTCCAGGCTGTGAGTGCATCTGGGGCGGGATTCTCCGGTGCCTCAGCGATACACATGAACATATTTGGCCTGAATCCAGTCGTAGTTTTTGGTAGCGAGGCACAAAAGCAGCGCATATTGCCGCCCCTCATTGCTGGCCAAGACAAAGCCTGCTTTGCCGTAACCGAGCCCGATGCAGGTCTTGACACCACGCAACTAAAAACCCAGGCAGTTAGAGACGGTGACCACTATGTTCTCAATGGTCGCAAGATTTGGATCTCGACAGCCCAAGTGGCCAATAAGATGCTGATCCTCGCGCGCACCACCCCACTGGACCAAGTCAATAAGGCGACCAACGGCCTATCGCTTTTCTACACCGACCTTGATCGTCAGCACGTGGAAGTGCGCGAAATCGACAAAATGGGCCGCGCCGCTGTTGACTCCAACATGCTTTTCATTGATGAACTCCGCGTCCCGGTATCCCACCTGATCGGTGAAGAGGGCCGTGGCTTTGAATACATCTTGCACGGACTCAATCCAGAGCGCATCCTCATTGCAGCCGAAGCAGTCGGACTTGGACGTGTTGCACTCGAACATGCCACCCGCTATGCCAAGGAGCGCGTTGTCTTTGGCCGACCCATCGGGCAAAACCAAGGTATTCAGCACCCGCTAGCGCAATGCTGGATGCAACTAGAAGCCGCCAATCTAATGGTGATGAAGGCGGCTGCGCTCTACGACACTGGCAAACCTTGCGGCGCAGAAGCCAATGCTGCCAAATTTCTTGCCGCTGAAGCTGCCCACAACGCCTGCCAGACAGCAGTCCTAACGCTGGGGGGGATGGGGTACGCAACCGAGTACAGCGTAGAGCGCTTCTTGCGCGAGTCCTACATCCCGCGCATCGCTCCGGTCAGTCCGCAACTCATACTATGTTTCATTGCTGAAAAAGTGCTGGGCTTGCCTCGTTCCTATTAGTTAAAGCGCTAAATTTAGATACATATCTAGAGAAGGATAGAAATACCATGTCCCATTTGTACGGTCGTCAAGCTTTTGTCGAGCTCCTGATCAGCGAAGGTGTTACCCACCTTTTTGGCAACCCCGGCACAACGGAGCTTCCGATCATGCAAGCTTTGCCTGACTATCCTGGCTTGAAGTTCATTCTGGGTCTTCAAGAATCGGTCGTGATGGGGATGGCAGACGGCTATGCCAGAGCCTCTCGTCAACTGACTGCCGCCAATGTTCATGTTGCACCAGGGCTTGGCAATGCGATGGGCGCTCTCTACAACGCCAAGTTTTCCGGCTCTCCCGTCATTCTTACCGCCGGTCAACAAGAACAAGGACATGGCTTGCTAGAGCCTTTGCTTTACGACGACTTGACCTCCATGGCTGCGCCATTGGTGAAATGGTCGATAGAGGTCACAAGGCTACAAGATCTGCCACGCATCATGCGGCGAGCTGCCAAGATTGCCATGACCCCACCCACGGGCCCAGTGTTTATTAGCCTGCCGGGCGATATTCTGAATGAAATTGCAGAAATTGATATGGGTCAATCAGTTCGAATTGATCACCGAGTTCGCCCATCCGATAAGTCATTAGACGAATTAGCCAATGCATTACTTTCAGCAAAAAATCCTGTGATCATCTCTGGGCAAGAGTTGTCTTCACAACAAGCTTTTGTCGACGCCAGTGCGTTAGCGTCCTTACTAGGTGCTGGCGTGTTTCAAGAGTCCGTTCCCTTCAGTGCCACCTTTCCAACGTCTCATCCGCAATACCTTGGAATGCTCACACGTAGCCAAGAGAACGTGCGTAAAACACTGGATCCCTTTGATTTGGTTTTATGTCTAGGCGCTGACTTGCTACGCATGTCGGTTTACAGCCCCGTCGAACCATTGCCGAATCACTCACGCGTACTCCATTTGAGTGAGCGCAGTTGGGAGCTAGGAAAAAATTACAGAACCGAATTGGCTTTGCAAGCCAACGTGTGTGAAACCTTGAGCGTCTTACTTCCCTTGCTTCGTTCACGCATCGATACAAAGTACAAAGAGCAAGCCCAGATCCGGGCAAAAGCACTTGAACAGCAAAACTGGGCAGTAACTCGAAACAAGTTGACAACCCAAGTTCTGACGCAAAGTTCGATGCGGCCGATGTCAGCATCCACTTTTGTCATGCACATTACCAATCAACTAACTCCCGATGTCATCGTGGTGGAAGAGGCGTTGACGTCGACCCAGTCCTTGCCGCAATATCTGCATCAGCACTACCCCGATAGCTTCTTTGGACTAGCCAGTGGTGGGCTTGGATTTGCTATTCCGGGTGCCGTGGGTGTCAGTATGGCTAAACCAGGCCGGCCTGTTGTGGCCATAGTGGGAGATGGCAGTGCCATGTATGGAATTCAAGGTCTTTGGTCTGCTGCCCACTTCAAGTTACCCATTACTTATGTGATCGCAAATAACAAGGGCTATCGCATTATCAAAGAACGCCTTGTATCCATGCAGGGCTCCGATCGATTCATCGGAATGGACATGAACGATCCCGCCATTAACTATTGTCAATTGGCGCAGTCCATGGGAATGGGTTCCATCAAAGTGTCAGATCCGGCGGATTTAGATGCTGCCCTGAAAGCTGGCATACAAAGTGGTAAGCCTAATCTGATTGAGGTAGTGGTATGCAACGGGTTTGGGAACTGACAAGCACCTAAGATAAACCTCACTATGCGAAGTTTGGATCAATGGCTACTATGAGCCGACTCAAAAATAAAGGAGCTTCATCAATGACATATATCGACCATCGCCAAAAGTGGAAATTATTCTCAACCGTATTGTTGGGACTTCTTATAAATACTTCTGCCATTTCACAGAACTACCCTAGCCGACCTATCACTATCATTGCCCCTTATGCCGCTGGGGGTGACAGCGACTTTTCAGGAAGAAACCTCGCTGCAATAGCCTCGAAATACATGGGCCAACCTATAGTGGTTCAAAACGTAGTCGGCGCTTCAGGCACTATAGGATCCGCAAAAGTTAGGCTCGCACCACCTGATGGTTACACCTTATTGATTCCACGTGGAGGGTCGCATGCGATCACTCCCGCCTTAGACAGTAAGACTCCGTATAAATGGAATGACTTCAGCATGATCACGTTGCTGGATTTAAATCCAGTAGTTTGCGTCGTAAAACCTGACACACCCTATAAAACACTTAAAGATCTTTTAAGTGCTCTTCAATCACAACCAGGCAAATTAAACTATGCCACCGCTGGAACTGCTACTACGCAACACTTGGCCGTCGAGGTGTTGTTACGCGCCGCCAATATTCCTTCTAGCCATGCGGTACAAATTCCCTATAAAGGCGGCGGCGAAGCAACTACCGCTGTTTTGAGTGGTCAAGTGCAATTCCTTTGTAACAATTTACCCACGCTTGTAGGCCAAATCAAAGGTGGCACCTTGCGAGCATTGGTTACATCAACACCAGATCGACTGAAAGATTTCCCAGATGTGCCTACTGCCAGAGAATCAGGTGTAGGCGCGCTTGAGCAAGTTACCGGCTGGAGTGGGCTTTATGGGCCACCTGGTTTACCCTTGGATGTAATCAACAAATGGACTGAAGTGCTCAAAAAAGTTGCGGATGATCCAGACTGGCACAAAGGTAATGCGACTATGGGTGCCATTGCAGCCATTCGGTCACCTTCAGAAACTGAGAAATTTGCCCGTGATCAATTTGAGTTGTATGAAAAAGTAGGTGCCGCGCTTAATTTACGTAAATAACTTTTTATGAGCAACTCGCAAAAATTAACTGAAGTATCTAAAGATTTGCCAGAGTGCGGGCCGCACGATCCGTTACCCAAACGCCCCCGTCTTTTGCCACCAGCGCTAGCTTGTGACGTACATGCCCATGTTTGCGGTCCAAGGCATCTTTTTCCATTAGTGGAAAACCGACTCTACAACCCGCCAGAGGCGTCTGGTGAAGAATATATCGGAATGCTCGACGCACTTGGTTTGACACGTGGTGTGCTAGTACAACCCAGTGTTTACGGTACAGACAACCGTGCCATGCTTGATGTTCTGGCTATCTACCCAGATCGCTTGCGCGGTGTGGCGGTGTTGCCATTTGACGTATCTCTTGAGGAAATTCATCGCTTACATGCATTAGGAGTTCGTGGGGTGCGTTGCAATATAGTGGACTTGCAAACTGGCAAAGGAAAATTGCCAATCGATGATTTAAAGCAACTGGCCAACAAAATAAAAAAGCTTGGCTGGCACATAGAGTTTTTAATGCATGTCAACGAGTTCGCAGATCTTGATCTACAACTACAAACACTAGACATACCCTTGGTGTTCGGGCACCTAGGCTATGTGCCTGCGCAAATAGAACAGACCGAGGGATTTGAAGCCATGATCAGAATGGCCAAGAAGGGGCTAGCATGGATCAAACTTACCGCGCCCTACCGACTGACAACTCAAGCCTACCCTTACCCATCAGTCAATGCTGTAGCACAACGTTTACTGGCCGAAGTGCCGCAATGCCTGATGTGGGGCAGTGATTGGCCGCATGTGTTTATCAAGAGTGCGATGCCCAACGATGGCGACCTCTACAACCTCTTCCTCGACTGGGTGAAAGATGAAGCAGTTCTGCAAACCATCTTGGTTGACAACCCTGCAAGAATTTACGATTTTTAAGCCATGCCCCTCAACCCTCACCAACAAAGACTTCGCGATGGCAAGCATGTAATTGCCGTCAATATAGGTGGACGCAACCCCGATGTCATGCTGGCCTTGGCCAACGCCGGAGCACATGTGGCATTCATCGACTGTGAACGCACAGGAATTGGTTTAGATGTAGCGACAGAACTTATCCGTGCTGCACGCCTTTCAGGACTTGCTGCGATTGTGCGAAGCTGGTCAAAAGATCCAGCGGTGTTGGTGCAATACTTTGATCGGCAAGTGGATGGGGTGGTAGTTCCACACATCAACACAGCACAAGATGCATCCGATGTGGTGGAACTGGTGCGCTACGCCTGTGGAGCCAAAGCGCAGGACAAAACGGTCATCGTGCAAATTGAGACAGTAGAAGCTGTAAAAAATCTCCAATCCATCACCGCAGTACCAGGGGTTGATGCCTACCTGATTGGCCCTAACGACCTGGCATACAGCATGATCGGACAACGTGGAGCCAGAACCCCAGAAGTGCTAGACACTGTAGATCGTCTTTGCGTACAACTGCGTGAAGCAGGCAAACGCTTTGGAATGCCAGCCGACTGGTCACAGTTGCAAGCTTTCAAAAAATCTGGGGCTACGTTTTTATATTTTCCTATTGAATGGCTGCTCACGAAGGCAGTTCAAGATTTGTCTGAAACGCTAGATAGCCCATTGATTGATTAACTACTCAAGGAATACCATGATTCATCTGAACAAGTTCTTTTCCTCAGCTTTCATCACTATTGGCTCTCTAGCTTACGTTGTATCAACACCATCGTATGCGGCCTGGCCATCAGATCAGCCAATTAACATGATTGTTGCTTATGCACCCGGCGGTGGAACAGATATTGTCGCTAGGCAATTGATACCTTATTTAGAAAAGGCTCTAGGCGATGGCGCACGCTTTAACGTAATAAATAAGGCGGGGGCTGGAGGTGAAATTGGTTTTGGAGCCATTGCAGCCGCCACTCCTGATGGATACAACATTGGATTTATCAATACGCCACCCGTTATGACAGTTCCGATTGAACGAAAAACGAATTGGACTATCCATAGTTTTGAATTGTTGGGAAATGTCGTCGACGATCCAGGAACGTTTTGCGTTCATAACGAAAATCCCATCAAAAATCTTAGTGAATTAGCTGCTTTCGCTAAAGCAAATCCTGGCGCTGTATCGGTTGGCAGTACGGGGGTTGGATCAGATGATCACTTAGCGATGATGATGTTTGAAAAAACAGCTGGGGTCAAAATGACCCATGTGCCTTTTAAAGGATCTGGTGAAACACGAACAGCAATTATTGGTAAACATATTACTGTTGCTGCTATCAATGTTGGAGAAGCCTTGCAATATATGAAAGGCGGGTCTCCTATCAGATGCCTAGGCCAAATGACTGCCAACCGTATTTCTATGGCGCCCGATTGGTCAACATTCAGAGAGCAAGGCTATGCATTTGAAATGGCCTCCTTGCGCGGTTTGGTGGCGCCCAAAGGATTGCCTGTACCTATTCGCGAGCGATTAGTGCAAGCATTAGAAAAGGCCATCAAAGACCCTGGTTTTATACAAGCTGCTGAACGCGCTTACGCGCCAGTGCGATTTTTAAATCCTGCTGCATATGACGTCGAATTACGTGCTGGTGATGCATTGTTTCGGCAACTCTGGAAAGAAATGCCTTGGACAGATAAATAACAAAGGTTTTTTATATGCATGATTTAATTATTAAAGGTGGCAACTTAGTAGATGGCACCGGAACCACGCCCCTAACAGCAGATGTAGCGATAAAAGATGGTCGCGTAGTTGAGGTTGGAAAGATTTCAGGAAAAGCCAATAAAACTATTGATGCAGATGGTCTTATGGTGACGCCTGGTTGGGTAGATATCCACACACATTACGACGGACAAGTTAGTTGGGATCCTTTCTTATCCCCTTCTTCATGGCATGGCGTCACCACAGCCGTCATGGGAAATTGCGGAGTCGGATTTGCGCCCGCTCACACCCATCAACGTGAATGGATGATGGAATTAATGGAAGGTGTTGAGGACATTCCAGGGGCCGTTCTTTCGGAAGGCGTCAAGTGGGAATGGGAAACATTTCCTGAATATATGGATGCGGTGGCTCGTATTCCACGCATCATGGATGTAGGCGCACAAATTCCTCACGGGGCTTTGCGTGTCTATGTCATGGGGGAGCGTGGCGCCAATCGCGAAGTTGCAACCATGGATGACATGAAAACAATGGCCGCATTAGCAAAAGAAGCGGTAGAGGCTGGCGCATTGGGCTTCACCTCATCTAGAACAATCGTGCATCGAACTAAACGTGGCGCTTCTGTTCCGTCTATGGGTGTTGATGGGCAAGAACTTATCACTATTGCAAGTGCCATTGGAGAAACTGGAAAAGGTGTCATGCAATTAATCTCAGACTGGGACGACCTAGAGGCCGAATTCAATTTAATACAAAAAGTTACAAAAGCTAGCGGTCGCCCTATGTCTTATACCTTGTTGCAACACGACTTCCTACCTCAGCGTTGGCGTGAATTGTTAAATCGGACCGAATTAGCAAGAAGTGAAGGACTAGATATAAAGGCCCAAGTAGCTTGCCGCGGCATTGGCATGATTCATGGCTTGGAATGTTCTATGCAGCCGTTTTTCTTAACTTCTTCCTATAAAGACATTGAACATTTACCGCTTCAAGAACGCGTCAATCAGTTAAAAAATCCTGAACTACGAAAACGTATTTTGATGGAAGCGGCGCATGCCATAGATAGCAGTAATTCAGAAAATATAACGCAGGCCCGAAGGCTAGAAACCATCACCCAACATTTTCATAAATACTTTCCTATTTATGCCAGTGCGAACTACGAACCAAGTCTTGAGGAGAGTATTGCGGGCATTGCTGCCAGCAAAGGCTTGCCTGCTGCCGAAGTTGCTTACGACATGATGCTCCAAGATGAAGGGCGCCAAAAGTTTTACTTCCCTCTTTATAACTACTCAAACAACAATCTAGATGTTGTACGCGAAATGTTGACACATCCAGCTTCCTTACTAGGCTTGGGCGATGCCGGCGCGCATTGCGGCTACATATGTGATGCCAGTTACCCCACGTACTTGATAAAACACTGGGCTCGAGATAGAACACGTGGCTCAAAATTACCAATTGAATTTTTAGTGCATGCCCAGACCCAACGCAATGCACGTGCTCTCGGCATGTTTGACCGCGGCGCTTTGGTTCCTGGAATGAAAGCGGACATCAACATCATTGATTTCGATAAATTAGATTTATCTGCACCGCAAATAGTCAACGATTTGCCAGCTGGTGGTAGGCGGCTTGTACAAAAAGCAAAAGGGTATGTCTCGACCATAGTAAGCGGTCAGGTCGTTATGGATCAAGGGCAAGCGACTGGCTCACTACCCGGACAATTGGTTCGAAGTTCAAGAAATTAATTGAAAGTACACATGTTTGACTTGATCATTAAAAATGCAAAAGTATTCGACGGGTTAGGTAACCCTCCAATTCAAGCAGATGTTGCAATTTCAGACGGAGTAATTCGCGAAATTGACACCATCAATTCCAAAGCAAATCAAATGGTGGATGCAAAGGGCTTGTCCTTAATGCCCGGAATTGTCGATCTGCACACGCATTTTGATGCGCAGGTTACTTGGGATAAAACACTCTCTCCTTCTCCTGCGCTGGGTGTGACAACTGCTGTAATGGGTAACTGTGGTTTTGGTATTGCACCTTGTCCTGCGCCGTTACGTGAAACCATGCTGAAAAATCTCTCGGTGGTTGAAGGCATGGATTTGAATTCATTGCTCACAGGAGTCAACTGGGAGTTTGAATCCTTTAGCCAATACATGGACCAACTCAGACGCATACGCCCTTACATCAACACCGCTGTATTTGCTGGCCACTCAGTCATCAGAACTGCAGTTATGGGTGAAGATGGCTCACAAAATAGTCAACCTACGTCTAAACAACTCAACACGATGTGCCAGTTGCTGAGAGAAGCCATGCAAGCAGGAGCAATTGGATTTGCTTCCTCTTTCTCTCCTAATCACAGTGGATATGGGGGCGTGCCGATGCCATCGACTATTGCGCTCGAAGAAGAATTACGCGCACTGACTAATGTGCTCGGAGATTTAGAGAAAGGGGTTTTCATGATGGCCACTGGCTCACGAGCTACCCCAGATTTAATGGAATCGATCGCTGCTGACTCGAAGCGTCCTGCCTATATCTCAACAGTTTTGACAATGTTTAATGAGGCTAATCCTTCTTTGGCCAAAACTTATTACGAGCGCGCTAGCCAAGCATTAGCGCGTGGCAATCAACTCTACATTTTGACAACGTGTCAGCCATTATCTTTTGACTTTACATTGCTTGATCCCTACGTGCTACTCAGTCACTCTGCATTTGATGCTGTGAAAGTAGCTCAACCACATCAACTGGCCAATATATATCGTGATCCAGAATTCCGTCGTGTATTCAAAGGCAACTTAGCTAACCCCGCCACAGGCATTTTATTTTTAGGCAACTGGCGACACATTGAGGTGGGGCAAACAACCTTAACTGAACATGCGTCTATTCAAGGCTTGACCATAGAAGACCTAGCAAAAATCAGAGGCCAGGACCCAGTCGATGCATTTTTTGATTTGGCACTTTCAGAAAATCTGCAAACCCACTTTATTGGAAAATTTTTCCAAAACCAAGATGCGGGCGTAGCACCTTTACTAAAACATCCTGCAAGTGTTATTACCTTATCTGATGCTGGAGCGCATTTAGGCTATATGTGTGATGCGGGATTTGGTTTGCACTTTTTAGCCCATTGGGTGCGAGATACGGGTAATTTCAGTTTGAGTGAGGGCATACGTCGATTAACCAGTGAGCCAGCACAAAGATTTAGGATTCCCAAACGCGGTAAGTTGCAAGTTGGCTCCCCTGCTGACTTGCTGTTATTTGACCCTGCGAATGTTGGGATTTCAAAACCTATTCCCCGAAACGATCTTCCAGGCGGAGCAACCCGAATGATCCGTGAGCCCAAGGGTGTCCATGGCGTTTGGGTTAACGGCGTTATGGTTCATGATGGGGCAAATTACCAAACACTTGATCACGGCCCCGGGGTTGTGATTGATTCGTTTGATACTTAAAGGGCTCTGGCGCCCTACATCCAGAGTGGTTTCGGAAGGACACTAAAGAAAATACCGTTTCGTGCCGATCCTCGAGGTATGAAAGCTGAACAATTTATAGAATTTGCTAACGATTTTGCAAAAGCTAGTGCTAAAACATCGAGCGATGAAATTCAGCAAGCCTACGAGGACAACTTAGATTGCCTTGCGCGTCCGGGAGATCAAGTTGTCGTGATCCGAAAACCTTGGCCGATTGGACATTGGGGTAAGGTCATTGCATTTCGCGAATTTAGTCCCTGCTATTTCCGTGTAGAAGTTGAAATAGACGGAAAACACTTGCAAATTCCAG
>Ga0209088_10000285_pt1 | contig 36759 bp, 49 predicted proteins | sample S_140625_EF_Meta_FD_187324 | JGI IMG/M metagenome (GOLD analysis project Ga0209088, IMG submission 187324) | Freshwater microbial communities from Lake Simoncouche, Canada to study carbon cycling - S_140625_EF_MetaG (SPAdes) (version 2) | ecosystem: Environmental > Aquatic > Freshwater > Lake ... | reverse complement strand
TTGCTTGATGCAGCTATCCCAAGCGCAAAAGTTGGTTCAGCTTTTAGCTTGACAATTTGCAACAACAACAACACTGGCGCATCGTCTACCGTTCCTGTCACAACAGGCACTGGTATTACGATCTTTGGCTCAGTCACTGTCCCACGTTTCGGTGCTTACACCTACCGTTTTGTGAAGACTGGCGACGCAGCTTATTCGGCATTTTTGATGTAATTAATAGGGGCTTCGGCCCCTATTTTTAAAGGAAAAAATCATGCCAAATACTCAAGCAGTAGGTGTTGCGTATAGCGACCCCGAATTTACTACCTGCTACGCTAGCCAAGAAATTGGCTACAGCGCAGCAGCCCAAGGCGCGGTAACGCAGTTAACCAGCAAATCCACAGGCGTGACGCTGAATAACAGCGCTGGCCGCATCACAATGAACAACGCGGCATTGGCAGGAGCCACCGCAGTGTCGTTTGTTTTGACCAACAGCACGATCTCCATCAATGACACAATCATTGTGTGCGTTTCCAGTAACACTACTGGCAGCGCGGCTGGGGCTTACACCACATACGTTTCGTATTTGGCTGCGGGTTCTGCTTTGATTACGTTGCGAAATTTGACTGCTGCCACTTCATATTCTGAAGCTGTCATCATCAATTTTTCCATCATTCACGGCGCAAGCTAACCAAACGGGGGCCTAAACAGCCCCCTCTTAAACTATGGCTGTTATTTACATGTCTCATGAAGTTCACGGTGCCAAAGTTGCCACTATGGAGCTTGAAGCCGTAGAAGATGAAAAGAATGGCTGGGTGCGATATACTTTAGACACGCCTGTTGAGGCGGCTCCTGTCGTCAACGAATTGGAAGTCAAACGTCGTCGTACCAGACCAATAGAGGTGGTCGAACAAGGAGCATAAACATGGCCATTTACACGGCAGGTGATCAGATAAACCGTGCATTACGATTGCTTGGTGTGTTGGCTGAAGGTGAGACACCTTCTGCGTCTGTGTCGCAAGATGCGCTGATGGCGCTCAACCAGATGATTGACTCATGGAATACTGAGCGTCTATCTGTCTTTAGCACTCAAGACCAGGTGTTTACTTGGCCTGCGGGGTTTATTAACCGCACTCTTGGCCCAACAGGTGACTTTGTAGGCAACCGGCCCATTCTGCTGGACGACGCTACCTACTACCGCGACGCAAGCACCAATGTCAGCTTTGGCATAAAAATGATTAACCAACAGCAGTACGATGGTATTGCTGTTAAGACGGTGACATCTACATACCCGCAAGTGCTGTTTATCAACATGACCTACCCTGATGTTGATATGTACATCTACCCCAAGCCCACACGGGACTTGGAATGGCACTTTATTTCGGTGGAAGAACTGACTCAGCCTGCTAACTTGGCGACTGACATCCTGTTCCCACCAGGCTATTTGCGAGCGTTTGTCTACAACTTGGCAATGGAATTTGCCCCCGAGTTTGGCGTTGAGCCAAGCCCCCAAGTGCAGCGCATCGCCATGACCAGCAAGCGCAACTTGAAGCGCATCAACAACCCAGATGACGTAATGTCTATGCCTTACGCCATTGTCGCCACTCGTCAACGCTTTAACATTTACGCAGGAAACTACTAACATGGCCACCATCGCAATCACAGCTCTTCCCGTTGCAACTGCTGCCGCCGTTGCGGATGTCTTGCCAATTGTGCAATCGGGCACAACTAAACAAGTCACCAATGCTTTGCTGTTTACCAATTCAACATTGGTTGCACCCGCGTTGGGCACAGTTGCCAGCGGCAATATCAGCGCTTGCACTAGTACCAGTATGACAATGGTAACGCCTATACTTGGGACACCTACAAGCGGCACGTTGACCAACTGCACAGGCTTACCTGTTGCAACTGGCGTAAGTGGCTTGGGTACAGGTGTAGCCACATTCTTGGCAACACCAAGCAGTGCCAATTTACGAACTGCTTTGACTGATGAAACCGGCACCGGTTCTGCTGTATTTGCAACAACGCCGACGCTAGTGACGCCGGTCATTGGTGCAGCTACAGGCACAAGCCTTGTATTGAGCAGTTTTAACGCAGTAAGCGCGGCAGCACCAACGGTTGCAAGCGCAACAACAATCGCTCCAACAACGCCGATTGCTTTTGTTTCGGGAACAACAGCTGTTGTGACTATCACGGCACCAAGTCCAATTTCTGCTGGTGGGGGTACGATTACATTGATTCCAACTGGCGTATTTACATGGACAACAGCAGGCAATATTGCTCTGGCTGGTACAGCAGTCGTTAGTAAGGCATTAACAATGACTTACGACGTTACGACAACCAAGTGGTATCCAAGTTATATTGCATGAAAACACCGATTCTTGGTTCAGCGTATGTTGCCCGCAGTATCAACGCTGCGGACAACCGCATGGTCAACTTGTTTCCAGAAGTCATTCCCGAAGGCGGCAAAGAAGCAGGGTTTCTTAACCGTGCCCCAGGGCTTAACTTCCTGCAAACCGTAGGCACTGGCCCAATCCGCGCATTGTGGGCGCATCAAACCAACGGCAGCGATTTCTACGTTGTGTCAGGGTATGAAGTCTACAAATTGACTGGCCTGACGGCCACGCCGCAATTGCTGGGCAACGTGACCGGCACCGGCCCTGTAAGCATTGCTGATAACGGAACGCAAATCTTTTTTGCTTGCAATCCCAACGGCTACATCTACAACGAAACTACAGGTGTTTTTGCTCAGATTAGTGACCCCGACTTTGCCGGTGCGGTGACGGTTGCATACCTTGATGGTTACTTTGTTTTCAACCAGCCCGACAGCCAGATCATCTGGGTGTCGCAGTTGCTGGATGGCACGTCAGTTGACCCATTGGACTTTGCAAGCGCCGAAGGCTCGCCCGATGGCGTGGTTGGTCTGATTTCCGATCACCGCGAGCTGTGGGTGTTTGGCACCGATTCGGTCGAAGTCTGGTATGACTCCGGCGCGACTGATTTCCCCCTGACCCGCATCCAAGGCGCTTTCAACGAGATCGGTTGCGTGTCGGCTGCAACCATTGCCAAGATGGACAACGGTTTGTTCTGGCTGGGCACAGATGCCCGTGGCCAAGGTATTGTTTACAGGGCAAACGGCTATACCGGCGTTCGTATCTCCACTCACGCCATTGAGTACGCCATCGCCCAGTACGGCAACATCTCAGACGCAATTGCTTACACTTACCAGCAAGAAGGCCATGCTTTTTATGTGCTGACGTTTCCAAGCGGCAACGCCACATGGGTGTACGACGTAGCTACCCAAGCCTGGCATGAGCGCGCTGGTTTTGATAACGGCGACTTTATGCGTCACCGCAGCAATTGCCAGTGCAATTTCGGTGGCAACATCATCGTCGGCGACTTTGAAAACGGCAACATCTACACGTTTGACTTGGATGTGTACGCTGACAATGGCGGCGTCCAGAAGTGGCTGCGCTCATGGCGGGCGCTGCCGACAGGCACAAACAACCTCAAGCGCACAGCGCATCACAGCTTGCAATTGGATTGCGAAGCAGGCGTTGGGTTAAGCCTGTATCCTGCGTATGACAGCGAAAACATCGACACTGAATCAGGGTTAGACCTTGTGGCGGAATATGTGCAAACGTATTTGACTACTCAATCAGGCGTCACATTGACCACCGAAGCAGGGGATGGTTTTGAACCGCTTGGGCAATACGAGCTGTCGGATACCGACATCACTGGGTACAACTTGGTCACTACGGCGTACGCTGCCGCGCCAGGTTACGATCCTGCGGTCATGCTGCGCTGGTCAGATGACGGCGGTCACACTTGGTCAAATGAGCATTGGTCACCGCTGGGCAAAATTGGTGTGTATGGCCAACGAACTTTCTGGCGTCGGCTGGGCATGACACTCAAGCTGCGCGACCGTGTGTACGAGCTTTCAGGCACTGACCCCAACAAGATCGCCATCATGGGGGCAGAACTAATCATAAGCCCGACCAATGCCTGACTATGGCAACAAGTCCAAACGCCACCCAGATCACGCCTCCACGGGTGTCGATTATTGACGAGCGCACGGGCGCGGTGTCAAGGGAGTGGTATCGGTGGTTTTACAGCTTGTACAACATTACTGGTGGTGGTCTTGGCGTTATTCCTGTCACCAGTGGCGGCACAGGGTTAGACACCATACCAACTAACGGTCAACTGCTGATTGGTAATGGTACAGGGTACACACTAAACACGTTGGGTTTTGGCGCTGGCATTTCAGTCACCAATGGCTTGGGCACCATCACGCTGGCCAACACTGGTGTGTTGTCGTTCTCAGGCGGCACTACTGGCCTGACGCCAGCAACGGCCACTACAGGCGCTATCACTCTTGCAGGCATCTTGGCTATTGCCAACGGTGGCACAAACGGCTCTGCTACCCCTACAGCCTACGGCGTAGCGTATGGGGATGGGGCAGCGTATGCGTTTACTGCTGCGGGCACTACCGGCCAAGTACTGACGGCTACCACAGGCAGCGCACCGACATGGGCAACGCCAGCAGGTGTGGCCGCACCCGTTACCAAGACCGCTGACTTTACCGTTGCGGACACTGACGTTTGGCTGATCAACAACAAGTCTGGCTCAACCTGTACGGTGACTTTGCCAACAGCTTCAAGTTGGACAGGTCGGGTTTTGAGGTTTCAGAACTATCAAGCGCAGACGGTTGTCTCAGCGACCTCAAACGTGGTGCCTCTGACCGGCGGTGCGGCGGCAACGTCCATCCTGTTGGCCAGCACGGGCGACCAGACGACTTTGGTGTCTAACGGCACGAACTGGCTGGTGACACAATACGTACCTAACAACATTCTTCTTTTGGAATAATTGATGATCCACCACCACTTTAGCTCGGGCATGTACGCCAAAGAAATGCGGATGCCAGCAGACTATTTGCTGTTACATCATAAGCATACATTTTCGCATTTGTCGATTTTGGCCAGTGGATCAATAGAATTGATTGTTGATGGTGAAAAGAAAGTCATTCATGCCCCCGCTTGTTTGACTATTGCCGCAGGTAAGCATCACGGCGTAAAATCGCTCACAGACGTGGTTTGGTATTGCATCCACGCTACTGACTGTACAGACGAAGACAAGATTGATGAAGTCTTGACAGAACCGCACGACATGGCGCAAGTACTGTCAATCGCGCAAGATTTAGTTAAGGAGAATTGATATGTCCGCATGGATGATGCCCGCTGCAATTATTGGCAGCTCACTTTTAGGTGCAAGCGCCGCAAACAGCGCGGCCAACACACAAGCTAACGCGGCAAATCGCTCTGCTGATTTGCAGTATAAACAATACCAAGAAGACGTAACTAGGCAAAAACCGTTCTACGATGTCGGCGTTAACGCGCTACCGGAACTGGTCAAAGCGTCCAAGTACACGCCGTTTGGAATGCAACAATTCCAACAAGACCCAGGGTATGGTTTTCGGTTAAAAGAAGGCCAGCAGGCGCTTGACCGATCTGCTGCCGCCCGTGGTGGTCTGATCTCTGGCGGCGCTTTAAAGGCCGCGCAACGATATGGCCAAGAAATGGGTAGCCAAGAGTACACCAACGCTTTCAACAGGTATCAGGCAGAGCGCCAAGCTCGTCTGGGGCCGTTGCAAGCCATGACAGGTATGGGTCAGACCACAGCGCAACAAATTGGCGCAGCCGGTCAAAACATGGCAGGCAATGTCGGCGAAGCATACCAAGGCGCGGCCAATGCGCGAGCGTCTGGCTACGTCGGCGGCGCAAATGCCATTACCAGCGGCTTAGGCACGTATTTGAATTACACGGGTAATCAAAACATGACAAACGCATTACGTGCTTTGCCATACGGGCCTAATTATGGTCAATACACACCAGGTTCAAACACCTTTGTAGGCCCATTGCCTCAATAATAAGGATTAAATCATGCCTCTTGACACTAGAATTGCGCTTGGCGTTCAGCCACTTCAAGTGCCTGATCCGCTGGCACAGTATGGCCAAGTTCAAAACATCTTGGCCGCGCAAACTCAGCGACAAACTGGTCAACTGCACGCGCAACAGTTGCAATTCCAAATGGATCAGGCTAAGGAAGCGCAAGATGCCATAGGCCAAATTATGGGCGCTGTGCAAAAGCATGGCGGCCCTTCTGATCCTATGGTTGCGGCTATGCAAATGTTGCAACATCGAAATCCTACAGTGCAAGCTACAGGCAGACATTTAATGGATTCTGCTCAAATTCTTAGAGCCTACCAAAGTGATAAAACATTTTCAGAAAGAGGGCAGCAACCATCATCCGCAGCGCCATCAGCTACCGGTCTGCCTGCATACGATAATACAACCCTAAGCGCCGCCGGTGATACTAACGCGCGTCGTCAAGCTGCTTTGGAAGCGCCGGTAACAGCGCAAGCACCTTTAGAAGCAAGAAATCTTCCGGCCAGAGGCGTTGAACTGCCGCCCGCTACGCAGATACCCAATCAATTGGCACTTTCGCCTGCTGCAACCGCTGAGTCGGTCAATAAACTTGCCACACCAATATCTAAAGTTGATCAAATAGATGCTGAAATCGCTGATTTGATGAGTCCAAAATACATGTACAGCCAAAAAGCAAAGGAAAGAATTGAATTCTTGACCAAGCGACGTGATCAATTAAGTAAAGCTCATGTTGTTGGCAGAAATTTAGTGACAGAAGAAGGCAATGTTACTTACACCGCAGCACATGACATTGCGCCAAGTGAAACAGCAAAATTGATTGCTGAACGCAAGGCTTTGTTTGACAAAAATCCCAAAGATCCCAACATTGCTGTTTACGATCAGCAAATTAAAGATATAAGTCTTGCCAGAGACACACTTAACTTTAACAAAGAAGTCCAGCAATGGAAAGTAAACCACCCTGGCTATTCAATTCAACAAGATGAAAACGGGTATCTTGTTGGTGTTAATCCTAATACGCTGCAAGGTACATATGTCACATTTGGGCAACCTTCTGCTGGCGGTGGCGGTAAAGCAGGAAAGCCTAGTGTTTTTCCGGCGGCTAATGTCCAAGGAAAACCTAGTGTTCTTCCGCCAGCAGCTGCCGCCCAAACAGCACCCGGGGTTGCTCCAGCAGTTCCAACAGATGGTATGCCTGTGTCTGATAACAGAATGAAAGGCAAGTCTACTGGTTTGACTGAAGGTCAAAGTAATGCAGCCATGTTTGGCAGTGCTATGGCACAAGCTCAACAAGTGTTTAATCAAGCCGAAAAAGAAGGCACAACAACTGGAGCTGGTACAGTTAATTTGGCTCAAGGAATTGTCAAATATGTGCCTTTGGGCATAGGCGATAAGTTGGTGAATGACATTTATGCGTTAGCGGTAAATGATCCAACTAAACTATTTGGCCCTGATATAAATCAACAAAAAATTGGTCAAGCGCAATTGGCTTTTTCAATTGCTTATTTGCGTAAAACGTCTGGTGCTAATTTTGGACCATCTGAAGTTGCAAATACAATTATGGAATATTTTCCATCTGTTGGCGAAGATAAATCAGTTGTAAAGCAAAAAGCAGAATCAAGAAAAAGAGCAATTGCAGGCATGAAAATAAGTGCTGGAAGTGAAGGTAAGAAATTTATTGAAGGATACGAAGCACCTTCTAGTGGGGCGGCAGGCACTGTTGCATCTGATCCTTTGGGTTTGTTCCCTGCTAAAAAATAGGCGGTTGAAATGGCAACACTTATTGAATTTCGTCAGCAGAATCCTGAGTACAACAATGTGCCAGATGTTGCATTGGCTGATGCATTACATCAAAAATTTTATGCAGACAGAATTTCACGGCCTGATTTCTATAAAAAGTTGGGATTGACCGGTGCCAATATACCTGGTGCAGAAAATGTCACAAGTTTGCCCAAGAAAGAAGTGTCGTTACGCGACCGGATCATGGGTGTTGCCGAGACTCCAGCTCTTATTGCCGGCAATGTCATCAGTGCAGTGGCCGGGCCGGTTGCTGAGTATTTAGGTGAAAATTTTGGCGGCACTCCTACTGAATTTGGAATGTCAGCAGGCAAAGACGTTGGCAAAGCAAGTAGACAAATGATTGGCTTTACGCCTTTAACTGAAACTGGCCCAGAAATAACTGGGGCAATTGGCAAATTTTTGGGTGCAATACCACCTACACCGTTGACCAGTGCAGGAACGTCCTTAAGCACCCTTATGCCTGGTGCAATTAACCAATTAAGCCCTATCCTTAGACAAGCCGTAGCACCTGCCAAGAACGTGTTCGCAAATGCTTTAACCCGTCAGCAGCCAACCATGCAAGGCATGGGAGCTGCTAAGACTGTTGAAGACTTGTTGCGCGAAGAGCGCCTGCAAAGATTGAAGCTGCCTGCTACAGCTGGTGAACGCACCAAGTCTTTGGCCCAGCAACAATTTGAAGCTGACGTTGAGCGTGGCGCTATTTCCGGTGTTAGTGAGGACAAGAAAGCCAAACTTATTAAGCAAATGGGCGCATTTAGAGAAGAACAAAAACAAGCTATTTCTCAAAAATTTCAAAACATGGCTGAAGAAACTGGCGCTAAGGTTGCAGACCCAACCACAATGCGTCAAGTTGGTAAACTTGTTGACAAGGCTTTAGTTAATGCGTATGAACAAAAATTTAATGCTTACAAGCAAGCCTATGCTAAAGCAGACACTGCCGGTGAAACTTTGCAAGAAGTGCCATATCAAAATATTATTGATTTTATAAAGCAAAAAACACCAACAATGAGAAAAACACTTGATCCTATTTTGGATTCTGTGGCTGAATCATTAAAGATGAATGATCCATCTGGTAAGGGCACAATTTCAATTCGTGCTTTGGAAGATGTATATCAACAAGTTGGCAAAATTAAAAATTCACCCAACGCCAAAGAATTGAAGTCATTGATTGACCAAGCTACCGAAGGTGCTGGTGGTGATCTATATCGAGCCGCTAGAACACAGCGCAAAGAACTGGCTAATCAATTTGAGAATGTGTCTAGAGTAGACAAATTGCTTGGCACTAAAGTTGGTTATGCAGACCGAAAAATTGCTTATGAAGACATTTTTAAAAATGTTGTGTTGGATGGCAGCTTGGAAGAAATGCGAACTGTCACCAGTTTGCTAAAAAAAGCTGGCCCCCAAGGCAGGCAGGCATATGCTGAATTGCAAGGACAGACCATTGAACACTTAAAAGATTTGCTCACCAAGGGTGACCAAATGTCGTTTAAAAATTTCAATACTATGGTTAATGAATTGGATTTTGATGACAAATTGGCTTATATGTTTGGCAAACAAGGCCGACAAGAAATAGTTGATTTGAGAGATGCATTAAAAGACATCTTGGTCAAACAGCCTGGTGCCGTCAATTATTCAAATACCGGCGGCACTGTGATGCGAGGACTGGCAGGGCTTGAAGCTATCAAAATGCCACTTGCAAAACAAGCTGCACAATTTGAACGTGGAAGATTGACAACCAAACGCTTAGAAGAAGCACTCAAACAGCCAAACCAATTGGCAGCACCATCTACATCAAAGAATGCACTCAGACCATGAACGAAGAACTTGAAATAAATTTTGCCGTGCATGAGGCTGTTTGCTCTGAACGCTACGCGGCTATTGAGAAGTCATTTGTCGATGGCGACAAGCGCATGACGCGGATTGAATACCTGATCTACGTTGTCATTGCTGCTGTGCTGTTTGGCCCAGGCTTTGCTGGCGATTTGGTTAAACGCATACTGGGGCTGTAAATTGATCCGATCAGTTTGCTCATTGCTGCGAATTCCTGTGTTCAAGGAATTACGAAGCTGTGCGACCTGTACAAGCAGAGCAAGTCTAATTTTCTCAAGATTAAAAACACGGCTACAGAGATTGCGTCTGACGCTCAAGCCGTTAAATCATGGTGGCAGCGGCTATTTGCCACGCCAGCCAGCCCCAAGCCTGTGGCGAAAAAGACGGAAAAATTCGTTGACTACAACGAGTCACAAGCGATGGCAGACATCGTTGCCGAGTTGACAAAATTCTGGACGCTGCAAGACAAGTTGACCGAATATCTGAGGGCAGAGGAAGCAAAGGCAAAAGTCTATGATCCGAACGTCACCAACGCCGAGCAGATGAAGACCGCGATGAACCGGATCATGTGCCAACAAGAGATGGCCAAGCTGGACGTGACGATCCGAGAGATCATGGTGTACCAGACCCCAGGCTTGGCCGACCTGTACACCCAGACGTATGAGATGCGCGGTGTCATCCGAGAGCAACAGGAGAAAGCCAGACTTGCAAACGTTTCTCAGGAAAGGCAATCGCAGTGGCAACAACGACAAGAGGAAAGAAACCTACGACTAAAACTGGCGGCAGTAGTAGTGACTTCTATATTCCTGTTGTACCTGTGGCTGTGGCTCCTCCTCGTCAGTCGCTGGGGGAAGACATGATGGGCTGGGTGGCTGCTGTGGTGCTCGTAGGGCTGTTGCTGCCCTTGCTTGGAATGCTGTACATGGACATTCTGGAAACCAAACACGAAGTCAAAGCGCAAGTCGAAAAGGTCGAAAAGCTCAGACAGAAACTTGAAAAGGAAAAATAATGCTACCTCTAGTCGCATCTTTACTTGGTAGCCTTGCCCAGAATGGGTTGGGGCTGCTTTCCAGCGCCATCCAAGCCAAGGGCAAGGAAGTGGTTGAGAACACGCTCGGTGTGAAGATCCCCGACAACCCCACGCCGGAAGACGTGGCCAAGCTGCGCCAGTTGCAGTTCGACCATGAAGAGCGCCTGCTGGAGTTGGGCATAGAGAAGGCCAAGATGGAATTGGCCGAGCTTGACCTGCTGGCCAAGGCCGCGCAAAACGACGCTGACAACATCACAGACCGCTGGGAAGCGGACATGGCATCTGACTCATGGCTGTCCAAAAATATACGCCCCATGAGCCTCATAGCGATCTTTCTAGGGTTTTTTCTGTTCGCCATGATGTCAGCCTTTGGATACAACGCAAATGAGTCCTACGTCACTTTGCTGGGGAATTGGGGTCAGCTGATTATGGGGGCTTATTTTGCTGGCCGAACCATCGAGAAGCTAGCAGAAATGAGGAAAAAATGAGTTTAAACACCGAACAAGCCGCGTTCCTACTGGACGCTTGCAAACTGATCCAGTACGCCACTGAGCAAGGTTTTGTCGTGACCGGCGGTGAGCTGTCCAGAACGCCAGAGCAGCAAGCCATCTACTTTAAAACCGGCAGATCCAAGACCATGAACAGCATCCACCTCAAACGTTGCGCCATTGATCTGAACTTCTTCAAAGACGGCAAGATCATCTGGAGCAAGGCAATCATTGAGCCGATTGGGCTGTACTGGGAATCGTTGCACCCGAAGAACCGCTGGGGAGGCCACTTCAGTAACCTGGTGGACTGCCCGCACTTCGAGCGCAACGTCTAGTCAGCGAAGAAGTGCAGGAAGGCAACAAGCCCGCCAATGCCAATGGCGGCACCCAGCAGCAGAATGAAGATTGTTTCGATCATTGAGGGTTACCTCCGCAATAAGGGCAAAGCGTTGTGACGCTGATGATCTTGCGCTTGCATCTGACGCAAATATAGGCTTGTCTCATTTCATGACCTCCCTGTATGCCTTGATGGCGTCTTTCACATCGTTTTGCAACTGCTGAATCAGGTCGTGCTGTTCCTGCATTTTTTGATACGCTTCGGCAGCAAACTTGACCAAGTTCTCATGGCTCCATGTTTCAAACGCTGGCATCGCGCTTCTCCTGTAAAAGTTTTCGCAACCACTTGGCGGCTCCAAGTTTTAGCCATTGCTGATATTCAGACTCAGTGAGCCGAATACCAATTGCCCTGCCGGACTTGGTCAATTCACTTTTTGGTCTGGGCATGGGTGCTTCTCCGCTGTAGATTTGGTTATGAAAATATGACTGCAACGTGTGCAACGCCAAACAAACCCTTGTTCGACAATTGTTCGGCCTTGACCGCGCAACTTACCCCAAAATGTTCTGATTGCTTCAATCATGTTTGTCTCTCCCTCATCATGGCTTTCGCCTGTTTGTATGCTGACTTTGCAATGTCGTCATAGTCAAGCTCAAAATCTTCTGGCGCAGTGTCTACCAAGGCTTGCATAGCTTTTGCGGCAAAGTAGTCGAGCGTTGTTATGCCCGCCCTACCCGAGTCTCTTGGCTCAGGCGTTGGAAACGCTGGGTGATTCTTGAGCTTCATTTATAGACTGCCACCACTTCACCACCAAAGTTTTTTTGAATCTCTCTGGCTGGCTGCTCTGTCCAGAAAAATTTAGGTTCGTGTTTGTCTTTTGTCCAAACGTATCCGTATGGTTTCATGTCTTGTGTTCCTCCCATTTTTTGCATAGTTCTTTGACCTTGATGGTCTTCTTCTTTTTAGCGCAGACTGCGCTCACGGATTTGTACTTGGCCTTGGCTTGCAAAGTCATTGGCACTGGCGGCTCAGGGTTCAGGCCATGCCAGCCAACCGTACCCAGCACGGCACTGAGAATGAGTCGGTCAATCATGCGTAGTCTCCTTCCTCTGTATGCTCCAGCAGCCGTTTCTGCAAACGAGCAATTCGTTTTTCGTTGTACTGGACGATAGACACGGCGTACTCAACCGCAGCCTCTGCTTCCAGTTTCTTTACGTGAGCTTCACGTAACTCTTTGGCAATGATCTCTCTGATCGTTCTGACCCGAGTAATGTCGCGTATGAACTTGCTTGATGCTTCGCGCCAAGTCATGTTGTTTTCCTTAAAAAGGAATATTGTCGAATTCCCAATATTCACAATCAACTGATCCATGCAGCCAATCTTGCGGTGGCTGTGCTTGGTACTGTTTGCATTGTCCTTGGTCATACTCTGTGCAATTGATGCAGTTAACACCAATTGCATTAAGTTCAGCCAGCTGCTTGGATAAGTGCTCCTTGATGGCGTTCAACTCAATCAAATTCATATTCTTTTACCTCGGTGTATTTGCCGTTCTTGCGTGTTGCAATTCGGCGGGGTGTTTGCAAATAGTCTTGTCCTTCATCCATCAAAACTTCAATGGCTTGATCAACTGAATTTGGATAGCTGTCGTCCAAACTGCGCTGCAACCACCAGGCCACCGCCTTTTGGCTAGCGTATCCAATGTGGTCAAAGCAAACCCATTCGCTGGCGCACTGCAATATGCCGCTGTAATAGTCAACCCTCATGGAGTCAGGCTTACCAGGCTTGCGGTGCAGTTTATATTCCACTCTGGTCACGTCATGCCAAACCAGCGTGGTTTCTGCTTGCGCTGACAAGAGCGCGGCTAGGGATACTTTGGCATCCACCGGCTTGACTTCTTCCTCGCGGATCGTTGCACCACAGGACGTGCAAATCAGGGCTTTGGGGGCGTTGCGCTCGCCACACTCAGGACAGATGCTGTACGGTCCTTCGGTGTTGCCACCAATTCGTTTAGCCCGTCCCTTGATAATGTCCACCGGCCCCAAACGCTCAACCGTGTCGGTAAAGTCAAGCACCAAGCAATTCTCTTTATTCGGTGAAATTCGAGTACCTCGGCCCATTCCTTGGACATACAGTACCGGTGACTTAGTAGGACGGCACCAAATAATGCAGTCCACGTCCGGCACGTCAAAACCAACTGATAGCGCCAGCACGGTGACCAAGCAATGAATCTGGCCAGACCGGAAGTCTTGGATTAAGTCTTGGCGCTCCTGCTTAGGTGTCTCACCACACACAACAGCCGCGGTAATGCCAAGGCCATTAAGGTTGTCGGCCAGGCATTCAGCGTTGGCCACACTTGGCGTGAAGGCTATCCACTTGCGGCGCTGTGAGGCCATGTAGACGGCTTCCTTGGCTACTTGCTTAAGGTAACCGGCGACCACCGCGGATAGCTCGCCAACCTTATAGTCACCGTTGGCAATACCGACCTGGCTGGCATCGATGCGGATGGTCATTTTCTCGGTGGGCGGCACCAATGGCGCAATAAACTTTTGCTGCAGCAGCTCGCCCATGGTCACCTTGCTGGCCGTGCCGGTAAACAGCGGATCGTCACCGTCGGTCAGCCAAACCTGGTTACCTCTAAACGGCGTGGCCGTCATGCCGACCGTGCGGAAGTCGCACAGATTACCCAGCTTGGCCAAGAACGTGCGGTACATTCCCTGGGCTTTGGTGTCCACCAAGTGAGCTTCGTCAATAATCACAGCCTTGATGTCACCCAACAAGTGCGCTGACTTGTGAATGCTGCCAATCGTGGCCACAATCACGTCAGCCTGGTGCTGTTTCTTGCCTAAGCTGGCGCTGACAAACCCGACATGGATGTCGTCCGGCAGCAGTGCCTGTAGCTTGGCCGCATTCTGTTCGGCCAGCTCCTTGCTAGGCACCAGGACTACCGTGCGAGGGTGGTAATCCGGCCACTGTGCCCACATTTGTCGCACAATCTCGGCGCAAATCACCGACTTGCCTGCCGCGGTAGGCAACACCAGCAACGGGATGTCGCTAGCATCCTGGTGCTTTGTCCACCAATCAAACAAATCGGTGACCGTGCGCGTCTGGTAGTCGCGCAGGATCATACAATCCTTCCCTCAAACTGGATGCGGATTTTCATCACGTCTTCGTGCACCAAGACTGCCTTGTCTTTGGCTGCATGAATTTCGGCGCTGGCCAAGTGTTTAGGGTTTACCTTGGGGTCTCCGTTGGTGAATTGTTGGCCGTCGGCCATCTGGTACACCACAGCGTCACCGTCCATGTCCATGGGCTTGGCACTCTTGGCCAACAAGATCGGTATGTAGCGGTGATGGCTACAACCGTCGCGCTGCACCTTGTCGGACACCTTTCCAGCATGGACTTCACACAGCCAGTTGCCGTTACCTTCCAACTTAGGCGTGATATGAGCGCATGACCGGCAAGTGGGTGCCGGTACATCGGTGCCATGGCAAATGCTGTGGAAGTCGCAAAACTTACACTCGTACCAGGTCGGATCAGTGCTGATCCCCACCGGTGGCTCAGTGGCGGTAATGATGGCCAGTGCCTTGTCCACAATTGCTTGCGCTGCTTGTGCGTCGTACTCCAAGCGTTCGGTGTAAATGTCGTCGTTGTCTTTATTAACGACAATGTAAATGGCTCGCCTGCAACCGTCTTCGCCAAACTCAGCAATTGACCAGTGCATATATGATTGCATCTGCGCCCAGTGCTCGGGCTTGGCCACCTTCACTCCAGACTTTTGCATTTCCCGAAAATATTTGTCGGATGCTGTTTTTATTTCCAGTATATGCGGGGCTTTAGGTGCTTGGGGTAAGCCAATCACAATGCCGTCGGCATTGCCTCGAAAGTGGTGCCCAGTGCTTGGTTCACTCCAGCCAAATTGTTTGCCGGTGGATGGGTTTACGTCAAAGACCGTGCAGCCAATGGCTCGCAAATCAGCATAAACCCTTGGTTCTTGCAAATGGCCACTGCGAAACACTCGATACAGCCGGCCAGAGAATTCAGCGGGTTTGGACCATCTAAAAGAATACCAATGCTGGCGCAAACAAGGCTTACCAATGGCGCTAGCGCCAAGATAAGGGCGTTGCAACTCGGCGCCATACTTTGCCTTGTAATGGGCAAAGATGGCGTCGGCCACAGGGTCCACGACAGATGCGGGGATTGCGGCCATGGTTTACTTTCTTGCCCAAGCGGGTGCTTTGGACACCGATGCAGCAGCTGGCGGCGCGGATGCGTCGGTTGCCGGTACAAATGCAACGGTTGAACCACCGGCAGACTCATAGCCTTTAACATTGTTGCTGGCCTGGTACTGGCCTTGAGCCTCGCGCACCACTACCTTGACCTTGACGGGCTTAAAGTGCAGGGCTGCGGTGTCTTCCAGCTTGATCACGTTGACGGCGTGGCACAGGGCTGAGAGCTGGCTCTGAGCGATGCGCTGGGTGTCCTCGTTTGTGTGTTGGATGTTGAGGTTCTCCCAAATACGGCGGCCCTTGTACTGGCCATCCAAAACTTCAAAGGTCATTTTCAACCCGGTGCCGTTGCCAGACTTCAGCGGGGCGACATCGGATTCAATGCAATGGGCAAGGTAAGTGCCTGCGGGGATTGGGCCAGTCACGGCCTGGGGTGCTACGGTTGATGCGTCAAAAGAAAAATGTGCCATTTTGTGTTTCCTAGTTAATGGTTGGACTGAAAATCAGGACTGAGCTGCAGTGAGCGCAGCCTGGAATGCCGCCCAGTCAAGCGGCATATTGGTGAGGCCAAAGCGATTACCACCGCAATGAGCTGGATGGGGTTCAACGTGCAAAATGCGCTCGCCGGTAGTGGTGGCTTTGGTTTCTTTCTTGGAAAAGCCTGCGTCGGTCTTGCTGGTAAATATGCGGTAACCGGCATAGCCAATGATGTCGGCCCATTCCTGCACCAAGCCAGCGGCCTTGTCGTGCAACTTTAAAACATGGGAGTCATAGCCCTCGGTCAAGGGATCTTCGATGCGCTTAATCTTGTCGTGAGCAATCAGGATGATGCCCATGCCTTTGGTAGCTCGCAAAACTTCCAAGCCAGACAGCAGGTTGCGCCACTCTTCAGCTGCTGCAACATAACCCTTACCAAAGCCCGGCGCTTCGATGTTCTTCCAGTTGTTTTGCTTGCAGACGTAGTCCTGCAACATGGGTTCAAGCCAATCAAGCGAGTCAATGAACAAGGATTCAAACTTGTGATCCTGACTGATCAGTGTCTCAATGGCTGCGTACACGTCAGCCAGGCTTGCGGCCAACGGAAAAGCGTTAGCGTCTACGGCGTCAGCGCCGTCCTCAGTCAGAATGCCAATGGCGTTAGGTGCCATGGCGGCAAAGGTCGTTTTACCGATCTTGCCTTGGCCAACAATCACAATTTTGGGGGCGCGGACACGGCGGGTCTTAGAGATGGAGTTCAGGTCAAAGCTCATGGTTTGTCTTTCAGGTCAATGGATGGTTTGGCGGGTTTGCTGGTGATGTATTCGGCGGCAGCTGAGTAGGACACGGGGTCTAGCTCGGCCAAAGCTCGCAGGTTCTTTAGTTCGACTTCGGCCTTCCAACGAAAGGCTCGCTGGGCGTTGACCGGCAAAGATTCGTAGCCAGCAGATAACTTCTCAGAATCAACCGTGCGGTTGAGCTTCCAAGTGATGCTGAATTCTTCGTCGTTGTGGGTGCCTTCGCCGGTAGCTGGCTTGGCGTACAGAGCAACTATCTTGCCTTCAATTTCAAGGCGCAAAGCCTTGGCATTGTCTTCGGCTGCCTTGGCGGTTTTCAATGCCGCGGTAAGTTCAGTAATCGTCATTTTGTTCCTCTTCGGTGTATTTAAGGGCGTCGGCTTCAAGTTCATCAACCAAATACTGCAACAGCAAGTGGGCAATGTCTACGTCGCCAACGTAGGCGCTTACAAGGCAGCATTCTGCAATTCGGTCAGGCTCATAGAGCAAGCCCATGGAGTCTTTAGATCCTGACTCGGCAGGGGAGTATTCAAAGTGGCAGACCAAGTCAACCCCTTCGCATTCAATGTTGATTTCCAACAGGCCATCTGGGCAGGGTGGGGCGATGTTCATGGTTGTGTGCTCCAAGCGGCCACCAGTGCGGAGGCGTTGTAAGGGGTTGCGGTTACGGTGGACAAGAAAAGGCCTTTGCGGCGCTGTTTGCGGCCCCAGGCGTCGGTTGCATTAGTGTTAGTCAGTTCGTTGCGTTTGACGGCGTTGTAGACCGTGTGAGCAGCAAAGCCAGCGTCAACCAGTTCTTGCATGGTGCGCGGCTGTTGGCAGAAGTCTTGCAGGTTGGTCATGATGACCACCATGCGACAAGCAATGCGGCCAGGCCAACGCCAATGGCGGTGGCTGCTAAGACATCGAGGATTTTTTCTTTCATAGTGTGCTTTCAAGTTAAGGGGGCCGTGGCCCCGTGGGTTTTAGATGCGTTCAACTGTGCCAACCAAGCTGCCGTCCATGATTTGGAACAAAACAGCTTTGGCGCGGTTAAGAGTTTTGCGGGCACCTTCATTGTTGCCGTGAGCCATTTCTTCTTGAGCGTCTGACATTAAGCCAGCAACTACCATATTGGCACCAGTTAATTTATAAGTGATTGAAGTTTTGATTGACGCAATATATGCGTTGATGTCGTTGACACCGTACATTTGATTTTCTTTGTACTGAGCAAGAGATTGAGCTGATGTTGTCATTTTGTTTCCTTTGTGTTGTTGGCCATTTGGCGCGATGGGCAAGAACCTATTTTCCTGCCCATGACCAGAATTCTAGCAAAAAACTAGATGTTTCTAGCGGTTTGATAGATTATTTTCTAAGTGTTTTCCCTATGCCCCTAGATTTATAGCGATCTGCTAGACTCAGTGCCCTATGAATACTCAAATAACCCCAGATGAGCGCCGACAACTGGCAGAAAAAGTTGGCATGAACGAGCAATATTTGTATCAATGCCTGACCGGCAGGCGTGAGATGAGTGCTTGGGAGGCGGTTCGGATAGAGCAGGAAACTGAGGGAAGAGTTAACCGGAAGATGGTGTGCCAAGGCAGCTGGAAGGCTATATGGCCAGAGCTGGTGTGGGTGCAGGCATGAGCAGTTTATCGAGCATATTCCCCAACGGTTTTGCAGTGGCCACAGCATCGACTGACCTGGTTGATCCGGTTGCCAGTTTTAGAAAGCACTGTGAGGCCAGTGGGTTGACCATCAAGGAGCTGATACCTGATGGCGAGATTCACAGGGTGCCTCACGTGTCGAGCAAGAAGGGGGCACTAGACGGTTGGTACATCTTGCACACTACAGGCAAGATCCCTGTGGGGGTTTGTGGCTGCTGGAAGGAGCCAACATTTGAGGCCAAGTGGGTGGCAGATACTGGCAGGTCGATGACTTTTACTGAGCGCCTAGAGCATGACAAGTGGGTGGCTGAGTTCAAGGCCAAGCGAGAGGCTGAGAGGTTGGCATCCCAAGCGCAGGCGGCAGATCGGGCAGAGGAAGAGGTGTCGACCTATACGGACGCCAGCGCAGACCATCCTTACCTTGTGCGTAAACGTATTGAGCCACACGGGATCAAGATTGACCGTGCTGGCAGGTTGGTGGTGCCGGTGATTGACCAGGCGGGGGAGATACTGAGCTACCAGACCATTGATGCTGATGGCAATAAACGGTTTCTTAAAGGTGGCAAGATCGAGGGTGGCTTTTATGAGTTACGGGGTAACAGGAAGGTGATCTTTATTGGCGAGGGGTTTGCCACTTGCGCCAGTATTTATGAAGCGACTGGGTATACCACGTTGGTGGCGTTTGACTGTGGCAACTTGGCCAAGGTAGCCAAGGCTGCCAAGGAGATGTTCCCAGGTAGTCGGATTGTGATTGGTGCAGACAATGACCAGTTCACGGAGGGCAACCCAGGTATCACTAAAGGGAAAGCTGCTGCCTCCCTTGTTTTTGGTGAGATCGTTTACCCCAACTTTGCGGAGTCTGACTTGTCCAATAAACCAACAGACTTCAATGATTTGCACGTGCTACAGGGTTTGGATGCGGTAAAAGAGCAAATTGAGCGAGTGGCAGGGCCGGTTAAGGACAAGCTGGCATTTGAGTTCACCAGGGCAGACAACCTACAGCTTACCCAGATCCATTGGGTGGTGGATGATTACATTGAGAGCGATTCACTGGCTCAGGTGTTTGGCGACCCAGGCGGTGGCAAGAGCTTTGTGTCCATCGACATAGCTTGCTGCATAGCTACCGGCAAACCATGGCACGGGCACCAAGTACAGCAAGGTGCCGTGTTCTACATTGCCGGTGAAGGGCATAACGGCTTGGCCAGGCGGTTCAAAGCGTGGGAGCTGGGTAACGGCACTAGCCTGCAAGGTGCACCGCTATACAAAAGCCACAGGGCTGCACAGCTGTACGACAGCACCGAGGCGGCCATCGTGGCTGAGTCAGTCAAGCAGCTGTCAACTGAGGCAGGCTGCATACCCAGCATGATCATCATCGATACAGTGGCCAGAAACATGGGCGGGGATGAGAACAGCACCCAAGACATGAATGCCTTTATCCAGCACCTAGACACCTACTTGCGCCAACCATGGAAGTGCTGCGTCTTAGTAGTCCACCACTCAGGAGCCATGGACAAGGAGCGCAGCAGGGGGTCTACAGCTCTCAGAGGCGCACTGGATGCAGAGTACAAAGTGGCGCTGGACTCAGGCACCAAAACCATTCAGTTTGAGTCCAGAAAGATGAAAGATGCCGAAATGCCAGCGGCCAAGAACTTTCAGATCACCCAGGTCGATCTGCCAATCCTAGACAAACACAATCTGCCAGTCAAAGGCGCATACCTTATCAGCGTAGACATCAGCGGTCTGGTCAGCCAAGTCCAAAAGAAAACCTACCTCTCACCAAACCAAAAACTGGTCATGGAATGCCTAGTACTGATCGAAGTTAAGCGCGAACAGGACAACCTCGCCAACTATCCAGTGCAGTACGACGAGTGGCGAGAGAGCGCCAAAGAGCATGGCGTGAAGAACAATAGATTTTGGGAAGTAGTGAAAAGTATGATAGCCAAGGGTATGGTGGTGGAGGTGGAAGGTGGGTATCAGAGTCATCCAGACCATCCGAAACCATCCGAAGTCATCCGAATCGGATGAACAAGGATGCATCCGAATTATCATCCGAATCATCCGAAACCATCCGAAGTCATCCGGATTCCCACCCCGCCAATCATCCGAATCCTTCCTCCTGTGTCTATAGACACAGGAAGGATCGGATGGCGGATGGGCCGGATAGGATCGGAAGGATCGGGAAATGGGAAAGACGGGAAAGGGAACAGGAAATGATCGAAATTAGGATGCCAGTGAAGATTGTGTCGGTTGCAAACTTAAGGTTGCATTGGGCTGTAAAAGCAAAATTGGCCAAAAGTCACCGGTCAAAAGCATTCAGCGCCCTGGCGTCTGTTGCCGCACCACCAGCTCCACCTTGCACACTGGTGTTGACCAGAGTTGCACCGCGAGCATTAGACGGTGACAACCTACAGTCAGCCTTCAAATCAGTGCGCGATGGGGTGGCTGATTGGCTTGGCGTCGATGATGGCCATCAACAGCTCGACTGGCAGTACAAGCAGCGCAAAGATGGCCCCAAAGTCTACGCGGTCGAAATCGAGGTGATAGCATGATGGGGCTGACTTTAGTTGCCGTCAGCTTTTGGGGGAAAGTTGATTCTGTGTGCCAACATACCGAGGCTGTTGGTAATGAGGAGCTGTGGGACAGCACGCGAAAGCGGAAAAGAGGAACTAACAGCACAGATTCAGCGAGTACCCCGCTTTTTTGGCATAACAAACAATTCAATTGTCGCTGTGGGCGATTTTCGAAGACAATTTTCCCAATTACGCGCACGCGCACGGGGCAAGCATGAAAACTTTGGCAGAAAAAACAACTAAAAGCGGCGCGATTATGGGCAGACCGGTGGAATTTCCAATTGAAAACCCAGTCTGGCAGCAGATCATTGATGAGATTGCTGGCGGCAAAAGCCTGTCTGGCGCTTTGCGTTTGGAGGGAATGCCAAGCTATGGTTTGGCCAAGCTGATGATCCGAACCAACCCAGAGTACAAGGAAGCCTACGAAAAGGCCGTAGAAGACCGCGCAGACCGTTTGGCGGAGGAGATTGTTGAGTTGGCTGATATGGTGCCTCCAGACGGCTTAGAAGGCACTGCAATGAGCGCCTGGGTGAATCAGAAACGGTTGCAGGTCGATGCACGCAAATGGGTGGCCAGCAAGCTTAAGCCGCGGACGTATGGCGACCGGCTTGATGTCAGCGTCAGCGACAACCGGATCAGCGTTATTCAGGCGCTGGAGCAGGCGCAAGCTCGAGTGCAGATCGGCATGGCCAAGTCGGACGACATCACTGACATAGAGCCAAAGTAGCATGTGCATATCTTTTAACGCTAAGTCATTGATCTATATGCTTTCTTACGGATTGCTTACAGAATCCATTTTACACGATGTCCATTATGTTAAGTCAATTGTGGATAACTCATGCGTTCCTGCCTACTAATTGTGCAGAATGTAGTTGTCCACAGGGCAATGTGTCTAACCTTGGCCTAATCATGCGCTCAGCCTGTGGATAACTTTTCAATTGGGCTTGGTCGTGGCCGGATGTCGTGTGGCCAGCGCCCATGGCCTGCCCACCGGCTGGCCGGGCGGGGGGGTAGGGCCAGCGCAAAGGCCGCGCCGGAACGGGTGCCCCCACGCACAATTTTTTATTTTTTTAAGGTATATTAAGCCGATCAAAACAGGGGTTTATTTATGGCCACAAATAACTTGGCACCCGGCGGCAGAAATGTATTGAGTTCTATGCTGGGTTGGATGCAAGATCCAAACCGGACGCAGCAAATGCAAGGTATTGGCCAAGCGCTTAGTGGTAAAAATTTGCAGGAATCTCAACAACGCTGGCGTGATTTGCAGGCGAAGGCTTTTGGTGACAAGAGAAATCCGCTGAAGGTAACTGACCAGGCTGCGTTTGAGGAATTGTCGAATATGACGATGGCGGGGCCGATGTCGTTTGCCTCAATGGGCATAACCAAGGGTGTTAAGCCTGCAACTGATTTACAGAAATTGCAGGACATTACCGAGCAATATCAGAAATTAAGCAGCAAGGATCGAGATCTGGCTGATTTAGCTTTTACTGGTGAGGTGACGGGTAGTGCGGTGCCGCGGTCCGAAGTGAAGAAGATACTCAAGGGCAATCCGGACATAGCCAAGTCGATATTGAACAATCCGGCTTTTAAGATTAACGGGTATGTGCCCAAGTCGGTAATTGATGATGCGTTGAGTACGCGCATGAGGATGAAGGGTGAAACACCGACGACGCCAGGGGCGAAGGCGAGCGAAGCTGAGTGGAAGGCTTGGGGTGAGAAGCACGGGGTGAATATGACGGTGACTGAGCCTCAGTCGTTGGGCATTACTGATTTGACCAGCAAGAGGGAGATCAAGATACCTGGTGGTTTGGAGGGTAAGTTTACGGTGCCGGATATGTTTTGGATGAAGGCAAACAACATTGACCCTGGTGCGCTGCCGAAGGATTTGCATGATCAGTTGATGCAGAAATTGATCAGGACGCATGAGGTGGCGAATCCGGATCAAGTGGATATGTTTAACCGGTTGAGCTTTGCTCAGTTGTCGCCTAATGCGCCGTTGACGCCGAATGAATTTTTGGCGCAGCGGTTGCGGTTGACGAATATGGATGAGCTGAAGGCTTTGGCCAGTAGGGTTGGCGAGCCTGGTTTGTCTGTGACGGCGCAAGGGCAGACGGGAGTGCAGGCAGCTGGCCGCGGTGGTATGGGAGTGCTGGGCACGGCTGAGTTGAAGAATCAGGCGATGTTGGCCAAGTTGATTTTGGACAAGCCGGAGATGTTTCAGATTGCACCTGGTGAGACTATGCGCGACGTGACGTTGAGGGTGATGAATCAGGTGCCGGGTTTGGGGCCGAAGACTGCGTCGCTTGGCACGCCTTGGTTGGACTTGAACCGTGCAAACACGTCGGCAGTTGACTTGCACATGATCCGGCACTCGTATGAGAGGATGCTGGACGATCCGATTGTGGGCGAGGCTTTTAGAACGCGCATGGCTGGCAAGTTGGGAGTTGAGCCGACTAAAGAAGCTATTTTGGGAGTGCCGACAAAGAAGGTTGAGAAGGCTGCGATTGACGTGATTGGTGGATCATCATTGTCGAAGATGTACCGCACAAGAACTGGCGAATTGAACGAGATACCTGGTGTGGCCACGCCTGAGAAGTTGGCGTTTGAGCCTAAGCAGCTGCAAGATTTCAACCCGTTTTACAAGAGAGTGGTTGACTACGTTGATGAGTCTAGGGGTGAAAATCCGGCGATTGAGTTGTTTCCCGAGCAGTGGCGCAAGTGGGACGTGTACCGGCAACGGTTAGAGCCGCATGAGTTTGCTCATCCGGACTACAGGTTGTTGCCTAAGCAGTCATGGGAAGAGATGCGAGATGCGCTGACGGCGCACAAGCAAGCAGGGTACACCGGCACTAAGCCGGTGATGAAGGAAGGCGATTGGCGACAGCTGTACTATGGTGCCGCCACTCCAGCAGCCTTAGCTGGCACGGCAGCATTAGCTGGTGGAGCAATGGCTGCAAAAAATATGCTGGCGCCACAACCGGCGCCAGAACAGCCAGCCAACTACATGTTGTCGCCATACTGATGCAAACCACAATTTACAAATCTGAAGAAGAACAAAAGCTGATGGTGGAGTTATGGTCACCGGCCATAGCTGATGATCCGGAGGCTTTTGTGCTTTTTGCATTTCCTTGGGGCCAGAAGAATACTCCGCTGGAGAAGTTTAGTGGCCCACGCAAATGGCAGAGGGAAGTGCTCAGAGACATTACCCAGCACATCAAGAAGCAAAAGGGTTTGATTGACTATGACACCATCCGCATGGCCGTGTCATCCGGTCGAGGCATTGGCAAATCAGCCTTGGTGTCCTGGTTGATTTTGTGGATGCTAACCACCCGCATTGGTGGCTCAGTAGTGGTCAGCGCCAACAGCGAGAACCAGCTGCGCTCAGTTACCTGGGCCGAGCTGACCAAATGGGCTGCAATGCTCATTAACTCGCACTGGTGGGAAATCAGTGCTACCAAACTGGTGCCAGCACAATGGTTGACCGAGCTGGTTGAGCGCGATTTGCGTAAAGGCACCCGTTATTGGGCATGTGAGGGCAAGCTCTGGAGTGCTGAAAACCCCGATTCTTACGCTGGTGTGCACAATCAAGACGGGATGATGCTGATTTTTGACGAATCCAGCGGTATACCTAACCCGATTTGGGAAGTTGGAGCTGGATTCTTTACTGAAAACACGCCGGACAGGTACTGGTTTGCATTTTCCAACCCCCGGCGCAATGAGGGCTACTTTTTTGAGTGTTTTCACGCCAAACGGGACTTTTGGACGTCAAAAATTGTGGATGCTAGGACGGTGGAGGACACCGACAAGTCGATTTATGAGCAGATCATTGCCGAATATGGCGAGGACAGCAGCCAGGCTAAGGTTGAGGTTTATGGCGAGTTCCCTTCAGCTGGTGAGGATCAATTTATCAGCCCGGTGATTGTGGATGATGCTGCCAAGCGCCCGCGTTACAAGGATTTGACGGCACCAATCATCCTTGGAGTTGATCCAGCCAGGGGTGGCGCAGATTCGACGGTGATTGTGGTGAGACAAGGACGGGACATTGTGGCCATAAAGCGGTACAAGGGCGAGGACACGATGGAGATTGTGGGCCGAGTGATTGATGCGATTGAGGAATACAAGCCAACGCTTACCGTCATTGATGAGGGTGGCCTTGGGTATGGGATACTAGACCGGCTGACAGAACAACGCTACAAAGTCAGAGGGGTGAACTTTGGAGGCAAGGCCAAGCACTCGCAGGCATTTGGAAATAAGCGAGCAGAGATGTGGAACGACATGCGTAACTGGCTGAAATCTGCTAGTATCCCCACAGATCGGCAGCTGAAGGCTGATTTCACTGGCCCAACGAAGAAACCAAATTCTTCAGGCACTATATTTTTGGAAGGCAAGAAAGAGATGCGAGCAAGAGGGTTAGCTTCACCGGATGCAGCTGATGCACTTGCTGTTACATTTGCATTTCCTGTAGCGCACAGAGAATACAGGGAGCCTACAATCAGGCAACTTTCTTCTCAAAGCGCAGTTTCAACCGGATGGATGGGAGCGTAGAATGGCAACTAAACCTGGACTTTATGCAAACATTCACGCCAAACAGGCACGTATTGCCGCGGGCAGCAAAGAAAAAATGCGCCCTGTAGGCGCAAAAGGCGCTCCAACAGCCAAAGATTTCAAAGACTCGGCCAAAACTGCAAAGAAGAAATAACATGCCACTCGTTAAATCCAAATCACCCGAAGCCTTCCGCAAGAACATCAAAGCCGAAGTCGCTGCCGGTAAGCCGGTCAAACAGGCCGTGGCAATCGCTTACGCAACCAAGCGTGAAGCAGAAAAGAAGAAAAAATAATGGCAGATTACACAGGCATCGCCGCAGCCGGTGCTGTGGCCAACGGCGGCAAGCAAAAGGACACATCATCCAGTGTCTTGGCGACTGCTCGCGCGCGGTTGGACATGGCTATCGCCGCGCTGTCTGAATCCCGCGAAGATGAGATTGACGACCTGAAGTTCTACGCTGGTTCGCCCGACAACCATTGGCAATGGCCAGCGGACGTACTGGCCACCCGAGGCGCGGTTCAAGGTCAGACCATCAACGCCAGGCCGTGCCTGACAATCAACAAACTGCCCCAGCACGTAAGGCAAGTGACCAATGACCAACGGCAAAACCGCCCAAGTGGCAAAGTTATTCCAGCCGATGACCACGCAGACATTGAAGTTGCAGAAATCTTCAACGGCATGGTCAGACACATCGAGTACATCAGCGACGCCGACGTCGCGTACGATACTGCGTGTGAAAACCAAGTCTCCTACGGCGAAGGCTACATCCGCATCCTGACCGAGTATTGCGACGCAGACACGTTTGACCAAGACATCAAGATTGGCCGTGTTCGTAACTCATTCAGCGTCTACATGGACCCAACCATTCAAGACCCAACCGGCGCAGATCAACAATGGTGCTTTGTCACTGAAGACATCCCCAAAGACGAATACACCCGCAAATACCCTAACTCAGCGCCCATCACCACACTGCAATCGCTGGGTGTGGGCGACCAAAATCTGAGCCAATGGCTCACCGAAGATACTATCCGCGTTGCTGATTACTACTATGTAGATTACGACAAATCAACGCTTAACTTGTACCCAGGGAACGTGACCGCTTTTGAAGGCACCCCAGAGGACAAACAACTGAAAGAAATTTATGGCAAACCTAAAAGATCTCGTGAATCGGATCGTGTCAAGATTAAATACTGCAAGATTAACGGTTATGAAATTCTTGAAGAACGCGATTGGGCGGGGAAATACATCCCCGTAGTCCGCATTGTTGGCAATGAGTTTGAAGTCGATGGCCGCTTGTACGTGTCTGGCCTTGTGCGTAACGCCAAAGATGCCCAGCGCATGTACAACTACTGGGTGAGCCAAGAGGCAGAGATGCTGGCCTTGGCACCCAAGGCACCGTTTATCGGCTACGGTGGCCAGTTTGAAGGCTATGAGAACCAGTGGAAGACTGCAAACACGACCAACTGGCCGTATTTGGAAGTCAATCCAGACGTTACAGACGGCGCAGGCTCAATCCTGCCATTACCCCAGCGGGCACAGCCTCCAATGGCCTCCAGCGGGCTGTTGCAGGCCAAAGCAGGCGCTTCTGAGGACATCAAAGCATCTACTGGCCAATACAACGCGTCTTTAGGTATGTCGTCCAACGAGCGCAGCGGCAAAGCCATTCTGGCCCGCCAGCGCGAGGGTGATGTGGGCACTTACCACTACGGTGACAACTTGGCCCGTGGTGTACGGCACATCGTGCGCCAGTTGGTGGACTTGATCCCCAAGGTATACGACACCCAACGTGTGGCTCGCATCATTGGTGTGGACGGCGAAACCAATATGGTCAAGCTGAACCCTGACCAGCCGGAAGCAGTCCGCAAGATTACCGATCAAAACAACCCTGACATTGTGATTGACAAAATTTACAACCCAAGTGTCGGCAAGTACGACGTGGTGGTTGCTACCGGCCCAGGCTACGCAACCAAGCGCCAAGAAGCCTTGGAAGCAATGGCTCAACTGTTGCAGGGTAATCCGCAACTGTGGTCTGTGGCCGGTGACCTGTTCGTCAAGAACATGGATTGGCCAGGTGCCCAAGAGATGGCCAAACGCTTTGCTAAGACCATTGATCCTAAGCTCATGGAAGACGGCGACAAGTCACCAGAGTTGCAAATGGCCGAGCAGCAAATGCAAGCAATGGGTCAAGAGATGGAGCAGATGCACCAGATGATCACCAATGTTGGCAAATCCATTGAGATGCAAGACATGGAGCGCAAAGACTTTGAAGCTCAGGTAAAACTTTACGAAGCCGAGACCAAACGAATTGCTGCGGTGCAAGCAGGTATGAGCGAGCAACAGATCCAAGATATTGCTATGGGCGTGGTTGCTGCGGCAATGGAATCGCAAAACATGGTCAATGAAATGCCTGGCCGTGAACAGCAACAGGAAATGGAAACTATGCCACCACAAGGAATGCCACAATGATGTACAAGGCCGCTGATTTCGTAGGAATGCTGTTCCTTGCCCGTGATGTGGCGCACAGCGTCCACCTCAACACCCGCAGCTACTCCAAGCACGTCGCGCTCAATATTTTCTATGAACGCATCATTGGTGCTGCGGATGACTTTGCTGAAGCCTACCAAGGCCGTCATGGCCTGATGGGGCCAATCACTTTGCATTCGGCTACCAAGACATCCAACATCATCGACTTTTTGCAAAACCAGTTGGATGAAATTGAAAAGTGCCGTTACGACGTAGTGGACAAAACTGATATGTCGCTACAACAATTGATTGACAATATTATTGAAATTTATTTAAGAACGTTATATAAATTAAGGTTTCTCGCATGACCGTTTCAATTAAACATTCAACCCCCGCAGATGGTTCGTTTAGCGCCACTGGTGCGACAGCTTGGAATGCAGACCATACCTTAACTGGTGTGGGCACAATGGCTGAACAAAATGCCAATAATGTGGCCATTACCGGCGGTTCAATTACTGGAAGTGTTGTTAGCGGCAATATTTCTGGCAACGCCGCTAATGTAACGAGTACTGTGGCTATTGTTAATGGCGGTACAGGGCAAACCACACAAGCGGCGGCGCTAACAGCACTATCGGGGACGCAAACGTCTGGAAAATATTTACGTTCTGACGGAACAAATACGGCGCTTGCTACGATTGTTGCGGCTGATGTACCTACGCTTAATCAAAATACCACTGGCTCTGCTGGTTCTGTAGCCAATGCACTGACGGCAGGAACAAATATTACGTTTAGTTCTGGCACTACTTATGACGGTTCAACGGCGATAACCATTAACGCTACTGGCGGCGGCGGCGGTATGGTTTATCCTGGCTCAGGAATTCCAAACTCTACGGGTTCAGCTTGGGGAACATCGTATTCAACAACAGGTTCTGGCACTGTTGTTGCACTGGCAACATCCCCAACTTTTGTCACGCCAATATTGGGTACTCCCCAGTCAGGTAATTTTTCTACCGGCACTTTTACTTGGCCGACTTTTAATCAAAACACCACTGGCTCTGCTGGTTCAGTAGCTAACGCACTGACGGCAGGAACAGGCGTTACGTTTAGCTCAGGTACAACTTATGATGGGTCTGCGGCGAAAACTATCAATGCTGCGGCAACATTAGCAAAACAAACGGATATTTTTACATCCGGAACATCGGCAACTTATACCGCACCTGCAAATACTCAATGGCTAAAAATTACTGTTGTTGGTAAAGGCGGCAACGGTGGCGGTACTACATCCCAAAGAGGTTCGGGCGGTGGTGCTGGTGGTGTTGCAATTAAATGGCTTGCTATAACTGCTGGACAAACACTTACTTACACTGTTAATGCCGCCTCTTTACCTAATTTTGTAACATCTGGCACTTATACTTTAGCCTCAGATATTACTGGTTCTGGAGGTACTGCTGGCACTTCTGTTGCATACGCAGCGTCTTTTACTGCTGGCGGTCTTGGTGGTGCTGCTACTGGAGGAGATGTAAATATTCGTGGTGGATATGGTGGTAGTGCGTTTGGTACTTCAACAGCAGTTGGAACACAACAATCTGGATTTGGCGGTAGCAATATGTTTGGTGCAGGTGGATATGCTGTTGGTATGGCGATAAACGCAGGAGTTGATGGCCTTGGATATGGAGCCGGTGGCGGTGGAAGTATTGGTAGCACAACAGTTGGTTTAGGCACAAACGGCGTTATTATTTTTGAAGCGTATTGATGAATAATTTTTACAACGGCGCTTTTTTTTCAGGCGGTTTTTTTTCTGTTGGTAATTTTTACAGTGACACTTTCTTTTCAGGCAGTTTCTTTTCTGCTATTATCAACACTATTGAACAAACTTTGGTCAAATTTCGGTCATTCACCGAAAGAAGGAGATTTTGAATGGCAATTAACCTAAAGGCAATTACCTCTGTAATGGGGTATCAACAGATCACAAGTCTTAGTTCGGCAACTAAATTGACAGTGCCGCAAAGAGATTTGAATGGTTTGGTAGGTACCCCTCGTATTGCAATCATTACGCCCGAAACTCAAACAGTTCGTTGGCGTGATGATGGCGTAGCACCTACAGCTTCTGTTGGTATGCCTCTGGCTGCTGGCGTTACGTTGCAATACGACGGCGATCTGTCGCAAATTCAATTTATTGAACAAACTGCTAGCGCAAAATTAAACATTACTTACTATTCATAACGAGGCCAAAATGAACATTTCTAACGATACGCCTGCTTTGAATTACGTTGAATATTTCACCAAACAGTTGCCTGTAGATTTGGCTACTATGGCTGCATTGCGAGATGAATTGGCTATACGCCAAGGCGCGCTATCTGCTGCTCAAGACGCAGTGGCTGATCGAGCCAAAGCTGCCGCAGAATTGGCAACTGCTAAAACTCAAGCCGCAGAAATGGTGGCAGCAGCCAAAGACAAAAACGACAAAGCCAAAGTTAAGACCGACGAACTTGCGGCCCGTGAAACTGAATTGGCTGATCAAGTTAAAGCGTTTGAAACATCTAGCGCCGAGCGCGATACCGCGTTGACCATACGCGAAAATACTTTTAGCACACGTGAACGTCGCCAAAGCGAAAACCAAACCCGTTTGGATGTGTTAGAAGCCAAGCTGGCTGAAGATCAAGCTAGTCTTGACGCCCGCGTTAAAGATTTCCAAGCTAAAGTTGCCGCATTAAAAGCGTAATAAAGGTTAATCATGGCCGTCAATCTTTCCATGCTGGCAGGAGCTGGCGCTCAGTTTTTTGACAACAGCGGCGTTATTCTTTCTGGCGGTCTTATATACACCTACGCCGCAGGAACTACCACCCCTCAAGCTGCGTATACCACTAGCGCGGGTAATGTTGCCCACGCCAACCCTATTGTGTTGAATTCTGCTGGACGAGTAGCGTCAGGCGGTGAAATTTGGTTAACTGATGCTATTGCATATAAATTTGTTTTACAAACGTCGGCAGCGGTCACAATTGCAACTTACGACAACGTAACTGGAAATGCAAGCGGCGTTGCTGCCAATGTTACTGCTGGAATTTATTCTACTTTTGCTGCATCTTCAGGATCATCTCTTGTTGGGTACACACAAGGTAACGCAAGTGCTGTAGCTACTACCGTACAAGCTAAGTTGCGTCAGTATGTAAGTGTATTTGATTTCATGACCGCAGCAGACCAAGTACAAGTTGTTGCGCGAAATCAAACCGCTGGTGCGCCTGACGTAACATATGCGTTACAGAATGCTATTGATGCAACGCCAAAAGGCGGTCAATTACGCATTCCAAACGGACTTTATAGACACACTGGGCTTACTGTAGTCCAAGGTATTGAAATTGTTGGAGATACTCCCCCTGATTTATGGGATAACGACTCTACTATTGTTCTTAACGGAGGAACTGTTCTTTGGAACTCAAATATTGCTGGAAATAACTTAACAGTACAACCACCCAATTTAGGCGACAGACGTTTACGTTTTCACATACAAGATGTTTTATTGCTTGGTGCTTTGTGGACTGGCTCTGCTTTCGTTACAAGCGGGTCTGGATATTCGGGGCATGGACTTTATGTAAACGGCAGGAGTGGTGCAGGAATAGAAACCGCTGTTGAGTTGTCGTGGGAAAGACTTTCTTGCTCATTCAACGCCGATCATGGAATTTTTCTAACTGGTTCAATTTACAACGGCGAATGCGGACACGCATGGCTATACAAAAACGGTAAAAATAATTTCCGTATTGAGGCAACGGGCGAACCTATTGGGGAAATGACTTTTAGGCAGCTTTCTTGTTTTATCGGTGGCTCAAAAACAGGCGCAACTGGATACGACACCGCAAATGTTTATATTGTTAGCGGAGGCTGCATAAACATAGGGTTACTTTCGTCTACCGGTTCTGTTGGCACTCCTGTCGTTTTGGCTGGTGGTCGATATAACATTGGAATTATTTGGTCTGAAGGTGGCGGTGGAACATCAGACGCAAATAGTATTGTTGTTGAATTTGGTAACGGAAGCTCAAACCCATCTGGCGCTGAAATTAGCTTTATTGTGGCAAACCCAGGCGATAATTACCTTGGTAAAATTGTTTTATTCCGCACTTATTCTAAAGGTTGCCATATAGGTCAAGTTTTGGTTGATGCAGCAGGACTTACAAATACATTAGTTGAATTTCAAACCGACGCAGACGGGCATACTGTTAAACGTTTATCAGGTTCTACAACTGGTACAGAAATAGTTGATGCTGGCAATAATAATACATACTCAAATCTTTTTAGCGTTCGATCAGCGTATACCAAAAGAGGTTTGTGGACACCTACAAATCTTGCGGTTGGAAAAGAAAATTCTTCCAATGTAACATCTGGTTCTGTTGGGCATGGATTGTTTTCGGACGGAACAGCTAATCTTTCTGCCAGTAGCAGTGATGCTGGTGGGATTGCATACCTAGCATGTAATAACAATGCAGCAGTTGCAGATGGGTACAAATTTTTTAGTTTTCGCATTGGAACAACTCCATCCGAAATTGGTAAAATTGCAGTGGCTAGTAGCGGCACAGCTATTAATTACGCCACATCGTCTGACTATCGGTTAAAAGAAAATCCTCAACCTATGACAGATGCGTTAGACCGCATTTGCCAATTAAAACCCGTTACGTTTACTTGGAAATCCAAACAAATTTTAGGTGAAGGTTTCCTGGCTCATGAACTTCAACAAGTATTTCCTGCGGCAGTAACAGGGGAAAAAGATCAAGTGGGAATTGATAACGAACCTTTGTACCAAGGCGTTGACGCATCCAAAATTGTGGCGGCTTTGGTATCTGCGGTGCAAGAATTGACTGAGCGTATTAAAGTGCTAGAAGGCAAATAATGTCTAACAGCAAGATTTCCGCGCTAACCTCCGCAGCTACGGTTGTGGGTACGGAAGTTTTGCCAATTGTTCAAAGTAGTGCAACAGTTAAAGTAACAGTTGCCAATTTAACTCCAGGCCTTGGCACTATTACTGCGGCTAAAGGCGGTACAGGTCAAACGTCTTATGCGGTTGGCGATATTATTTATGCTGATACCACTACAACCCTTGCCAAACTTGCTGATGTAGCTACGGGCAATGCGCTTATTTCTGGCGGTGTATCAACTGCCCCAAGCTGGGGAAAGGTTGGTTTAACAACCCATGTAAGCGGCACATTGCCTGTTGCTAATGGCGGTACAAACGCTTCAAGCGCCAGCATTACGGCATTTAACAACATCACAGGTTATTCCGCATCAGGGGCAACAGGCACTACTACCACAAATTTAGTTTTTAGCACTAGCCCAAGTATTACTACGCCAACATTAGTTGGAGATGCAACATTAAGTACAGGCAATCTAGTTATAGGAACATCAGGTAAAGGCATTGATTTTTCAGCCACTTCAGGTTCAGGCACAAGCGAATTGTTTGCTGACTATGAAGAAGGCACTTGGTCGCCTGTTTTACAATCTGAAGGCGGCTCATTTGGTGCAATTACATACAATACGCTTAACGGTGGGCGGTACACAAAAATTGGCAGCGTAGTTCATATTCAATGTTTGCTTTATACAAATTCTGTAACTTTAAGCACAGCAACATTAGAGGTAAGAGTAGGTGGGCTGCCGTTCACCGCCGTAGCAAGTTCGGGAACTACACAAAACGGGTTTTCTAGTGTGGCTGTTAGCCAAACATCTGCGTGGGTTACTAATCAACCAAGTGCAGGGTTGGTTCGTGCTAACTCTACACAAATAGGTCTTTATTACAGGGTAACCGCTAACGGCGCATCAAGTGTTTTAACTGTTAGCGATGTAACCTTAGCATCAACTGGAAACTTATTGCGGTTAACTGGTACATACATTGCAGCATAACTTTAACTAAAAATCCAAATGACAATAGAAAAAATAATATTAGTAGATCAAATTGAAGTGGTTGAAAATGGGTCGGTACAAGTCCGAACCAAAACATCAATCATGGAAGATGGTAAACAGATAAGTGGCACATTTCACCGCCATGTAGTTGCCCCAGGCGACGACTACAGCGCCGAGGATGCCAAGGTTCAAGCCATTTGCGCTACGGTGCATACGGCTGAAGTCATTGCCGCTTACCAAACAGCCCAAATTCAAGCATAATGCTGAAAACCGTACTGGTGCGATCACCAGGGAATCATTGAGATTCAAAAATGACTGAAGAAGTCCAACAACCCTTAGCGGAAGTCGACTCCGCGCCAGCTCCAGAAGTGACGGCCACTCAGGAAGCAATTCAAACGCCGGAAGTCGCTGACGAAGCAAAAGAGCCTTCACGGGTTTTTACCCAAGAAGAACTTGATGCAGCAATCGGCAAAAGGCTTGCAAGAGAGCAACGTAAGTGGGAAAGAGAGCAGACTCAACGTCAGGCGGAAGCCCAGACGCTGAGAGCGCCAGCAAACGTCCCGCCGGTAGATCAGTTTGAAAGCCCTGAAGCCTATGCAGACGCATTGGCATACCAGAAAGCCGAACAACTGTTAGCCCAGCGAGAAGAAGCAAGGCAGCAATCTGCGATTCTTGAGACCTACCACGAAAAGGAAGAGGAAGCTCGGACGAAGTACGACGATTTTGAACAAGTCGCCTACAACCCCAAGTTGCCGATCACCAACGTGATGGCTCAGACGATCCAAGCCTCGGACATTGGCCCTGAAGTAGCTTACTACCTCGGCGCTAACCCCAAGGAAGCAGATCGTATTTCTCGTCTTGCGCCATTCGTGCAGGCCAAGGAAATTGGGAGAATTGAGGCCAAGTTGGCCACCGATCCTCCCGTGAAACGAACCACGTCTGCGCCTGCGCCGATTTCACCTGTTACAGCTCGCTCCACCGGAGGCCCAGCTTATGACACTACGGATCCACGGTCTACCAAGACCATGACCGATTCGCAGTGGATTGAAGCTGAACGAGCAAGACAGATAAAGAAGTTGCAGGCTCAAGCCAACCGCTAAATAATTTTTAAAGGACTTTTTTCATGGCTAATAGTATCTTAACGATTGACATGATCACCCGCAAAGCTCTTGAGATTCTCGAGAACAACCTGGTGCTCACCCGTAACGTGAACCGTCAATACGACGATTCTTTTGCAGTAGAAGGTGCCAAGATTGGCTCCACACTGCGTATCCGCCTGCCTGACCGCGCTCTGGTCACTGACGGTGCCGCCCTGCAAGTTCAGGACGACAACGAACAGTACACCACTCTGTCAGTTGCTTCACAAAAGCACATTGGTGTCAACTTCACATCTGCTGAATTGACCATGCAATTGGACGACTTTGCAGAACGTGTGTTGAAGCCTCGTATCAGCCAGTTGGCGTCCAGCATTGATGCTGACGTTGCCAATGCGTACAAAACCATCGGTAACACCGTTGGCACCCCTGGCACCACTCCAGCTACTTCTTTGGTTTTGTTGCAAGCCCAGCAGAAGCTGAACGAAAACGCTGCTGTGATGTCACCACGTTACGCTACCGTCAACCCTGCCGCTAACGCTGGCTTGGTCGAAGGCATGAAAGGTCTGTTCAATCCTACAGACACCATCAGCAAGCAGTTCAAGAACGGCATGATGGGCACTGGCGTGTTGGGCTTTGATGAGATCAATATGTCTCAGTCAATCAAGCAACACACCACTGGCACTCGTATCGCTACCGGTAACACCACTGGCGCTGCTGTGACAACTGAAGGTTCTTCTACCCTCACGCTGACTGTTGGCTCTGGTGAACTGATTGCTGTTGGTGACGTGTTTACGATTGCTGACTGCTACGCTGTGAACCCACAAACCCGTGAATCCACAGGTTCGTTGTTCCAGTTTGTTGCTTTGGCTTCTTCAACTTCCACCACCACTGCCACCGTGACCGTGGCTCCTATGTACTCAGCAGCTCATGCTCTGGCTACCATGCTGACTTTGCCTGCTACCAGCAAAGCCGTCGTGTTTGTCGGTACAGCCAGCACTCAGTACCCCCAGAACTTGGTTTACCACAAAGATGCGATCACTTTTGCGACCGCCGACTTGTTGCTGCCCCAAGGTGTCGATATGGCTGCTCGCGCAGTACATAACGGTATCAGCTTGCGCGTTGTTCGTCAGTACGACATCAACAACGACCGTATGCCTTGCCGTATCGACGTTCTGTACGGTTACAGCACAATTCGTCCACAGATGGCCTGCCGCATCTGGGGTTAATCAGAAACTTTTTTGAAGGAAAATTATCATGGCATTACCTAATGGCGCAGGCGGTTACCAAGTTGGTGACGGCAACCTGACAGAAGCTCAACTTACCGTACAAACCATCCCTACTACTTTGACCGCAGACACTACTCTGACTGCGGCTGATGTAGCAGTTGGTTTGGTTGTTTGCAAAAAAGCAAGTGACGCTACATTGACCGTGACTCTGCCCACAGCAGCGTTGCTTGATGCAGCTATCCCAAGCGCAAAAGTTGGTTCAGCTTTTAGCTTGACAATTTGCAACAACAACAACACCGGCGCATCGTCTACCGTTCCTGTCACAACAGGCACTGGTATTACGATCTTTGGCTCAGTCACTGTCCCACGTTTCGGTGCTTACACCTACCGTTTTGTGAAGACTGGCGACGCAGCTTATTCGGCAT
>Ga0209088_10000284_pt1 | contig 36806 bp, 56 predicted proteins | sample S_140625_EF_Meta_FD_187324 | JGI IMG/M metagenome (GOLD analysis project Ga0209088, IMG submission 187324) | Freshwater microbial communities from Lake Simoncouche, Canada to study carbon cycling - S_140625_EF_MetaG (SPAdes) (version 2) | ecosystem: Environmental > Aquatic > Freshwater > Lake ... | reverse complement strand
CCCAATAACGCACAAAATGGGTTCCAATAGGGGGTGGCTAAAATGGAAACCCAAAAAAGGACAAAAAATGAACAACCGACTGCCGCCTGAGTTGCATATCGTGCATGGAACCAAGGCCGAACACAAAGCAAAGCCATTGCCCGAAAAAGTACGCCAGCGCGTTCCCAAAGCTGATTGGCTAGACAACCCTGATGCTTGGGACAGGGATGCGTTCGTGCAGGAAACAAGCGATTTTCTGTGGGACACCTACGGCATTGGCTCTAATCAGGATAAGCACATCTTGGCGGCGCTGGCTATGCAGTTGGATATTTACGTCCAATGTTGCAAAGGCGTTAAGGCAGGCGGCATTGTGGTCAAATTTAACGGCGGCGCTAATGTTGGCCCTAACCCCTACCTGACCGCAGGCGATAAAGCCTTGGCTCGTGCAATCATTTTGATGAACGAATTGGGACTTACGCCTCGTGGACGTTTAGCAACAAACAAGGTTGAAGGCGGCAAATACGCTGATCTGTTGGCTGGCCCATGAATTACGAAGATGGGATTTTTTATGCCGTGCAAGTGGTTCGCGGCGAGATTCTAGTTTGCCGAAATGTTCGTCTTGCCTGCCAACGATTTTTAAACCAGCTTGAGGACAAAGCGTGGGCGTATGAATTTCATGCTAAATATGCACAACACGTTTTAAAGTTCATTGGTACGCTAAAGCACACCAAAGGCCCAGACGCTGGCAAACCTTTAGTCCTTGAGCCGTTTCAAATCTTCATCATCTGCGCGGTCTACGGATTCCGCAGCAAGAAAGATTTAAACAAACGCATGGTGACGGATGTAATTATTTACATTCCCCGCAAGGCTGGAAAGTCTACGCTTACCGCGGCAATCGCTTTATATGAACTTGGTTTTGGTGAGGCTGGCGCTGAAGTCTATTCGCTGGCAACCACCCGCGACCAAGCGGGAATCGTGTTTACTGCCGCAACGGGATTCATTGACGCAATGCCGCCTGATATTGCTGCCCTGTACAGCACGGGACGCCATCAAATCATGAAGGCTGGTGACGCTCAATCCATGTTTAAGGCGTTAAGCCGTGATGCCAAAAAGACGGGCGATGGATTAAATCCTTCTTGCGCCATCATTGACGAAGCCGCCCAGATCGTAGACCGAAACTCCATTGAGGTGTTGCATTCGGGCATGGTTGCTCGGCAAAACCCTTTGCGTGTCTACATCACCACCGCCAGCTTTACCAAGGAAACCAAGTTCTACGAAGATATGACGATGCTTCAGACCATGCTGACCGGCGAAGCTACGGATAACCCGCATTGGTTTGGCTTGCTGTACAGCCTAGATCCTGGCGATGATTGGCGCGACCCTGCCACATGGGCAAAAGCAAACCCTATGCACGGCATCAGCGTCTTTGAAGATGCCATTGCCCAACGTGCGGAGGAAGCCAAACACAAGCCTGCGGCATTGAATGAATTCCTTTGTAAGACCTTAAACCTGTATGTCAGCGCAAATTCCGCATGGATTGACCGCGCATATTGGGACGATGACCGTTGCAAATTGGGTGAAAAACGGGAGCCTGAAGCCGTGTTCATGGGTTTTGACTTGGCAGCAACGCGAGATTTAAACGCTGTCTGCACCCTAAAACGCTTTGCGGATGATGATTACGAAGCCGAATTTAAGTTCTTTTTACCGCAGGATGGGTATGATTTAATCCCTAAACATTACGGCGACATCTTTGATGTGGCGCGGCGTTCGGGGATTTTGCAAGTAACCGAAGGCAATGTAATGGATGATCGCGAGATTAGCGACTACATCATCAAGCAAGCCCAAATCTACGACATTAAAGAAATCGGCTTTGATGCCTACAATGCGGCAAGTCTTGTTGCTCGATTAAACGATGCTGGCTTACCTGTCAAAAAGGTTGGGCAAGGTATGGCGGTTTTGAGCAATCCAAGCAAGCACGTTGAAAAGTTACTGTTGAACTACAGTGTTAAACACGATGGCAACCCTTTTGTCGGCTGGCAGCTTGGAAACTGCGAAGTTTATGAAGATGTAAACGGAAACGTAAAGGTTCGTAAGAATGAAGCAGACAAATCGGCAAAGGTTGATGGTATTATCAGTTTAATCATTGCCATGCATTGTTCGCTGGACAATGCTACGATGGGCGGGTTCGGTTTCCGCACTTTCTAAGGAAAATCATGGCTTTATTTGACATTTTCAAACCAAAATCAAGCGAAAACAAAGAAGCGAACGCGCTTTTTGGCCAAACTGCGTTAGGAAATAACATCGTTTATACGGGTTCTAATACCCGTCCAACGGTTAATACGCAGATTCTGTACGTCACCACCGGCACGACAAACAGCGCAGGCCGACCAGTTGATATTAGTCTGTTAAGCCGTAATTCCACAATCATGTCTTGTGTGGCTGTAAAAGCCCGTGCATTAAGCCAATTGCCCATTAGGGTAATGTGCGAAGCTGATGATGGAAGTTTTGTTGATGCCATCAAATCGCCTAATGTTGGCGCAAGGGACAAGGCCAAAGCAAAGCAAGTAATTGCTCTGTTAAACCAGCCTAATAACTTCCAGACCACATACGAATTTTGGTATCAATGGATGATGTGGTACGAACTCAGCGGCGAGGCGTTCACTTTGTGGTGGAGAAAAGACCAAAAATCACCCACGGAAACCCCGCTGGAAATGTATTTGCTGGACAGCACTTTGATTGCCGTCACCATTACGCCCACCCGCTATCCGTCCTATCGTTTGTCTACGCCTTCCTACGGCTTTAATCGTGACGAACCCTTGGCGGCGCATCAGGTCATGCACGTTAAAGAAATGGGATGGCAAGGCTCTGCTGGTTTTAATAAAGGATTGCTGGCGGCTGAACTAGTCAGCCTTGACCAAGACATTGATCTTTACGCCAACTACGTCATGCAGAACGGAGCAAAGCCTTCGGGAATGTTTACAACTGATAACGTGATTCCTGATGGAAAATACAAAGAGATTGCTGCCCGTCTGAAGGAGGCGTGGTCATCGATGGTGGGAAGCCGCCAGTCTGACCCAAGCAAGCCAGGCCAAGGTATGTTGCTAGATCAAGGCATGAAATATGAGCCTTTGAAAATGCTTACCTTGCAAGATACAGATGCTGCGGCGCTTAAAGAACAAACCATGAAGCGCATTTGTACTTTGTTTGGTGTACCGCATCAAATGATTGGCATCGGCGAAGGTAAATTTAACAATACGCAGACATTGTTGGACGAGTTCTACAAATCAACCATGTTCCCAACCTTGGTTAACATTCAGCAAAAACTGAAACAAAATTTGTTCAAGGGATACCCAAATTTGTGCATTGAATTTGACACTTCAGACTTTTTGAAGGGCGCACCTCTTGACCAAATGAACTATGCTGTTGCTGGTGTTGGTGCAGGACTTATGACCGCTAATGAGGGACGCCAGCACCTTGGAATGCCAAATATTGAAGGCGGCGATGAATTGCAAGAGCCTAAATCCGCAAGTACAATTGCAGGGACAAGCCCACAAGACACGGGTGGCGGTGGCGGCAATCAAACCAAAAAAATGAACATTGGTAAATAATGCAAACCGACCATTTTCAAAAAGTGGTACGATTAAGCAATATCACAAAAAAGACGCTTTTCAATAAGCGTAAAATAATATACGATATTGACCGAACACCTACTGAGGTAATCCATGAAAAAGACGTTAACCTTGATTTGCGAAGCCCGTCTGATGACGGAAGCGCAAGGGAAAAGCGGAAAGATTGAAGCCACCATTACTACATGGGGCGCACGGGAAGGCGCTGATGGTCGGCGGTTTAATTACCAGCCAGAAGGCTTTATGGATTGGGCAGAAGCCTTTGCTGCTGACGGCAAGCCCATGCCAATGTTTGTAAACCACAATGCAGATGCTGTGCCTGTTGGACAATGGGATTCCGTTGAATTTACCAAAGAAGGCATGGTTGCTCAAGGGCGCATTTTTACAAATACCACCGCTGGCAAAGACATTTACACCGTAATGCAGGAATCCCCCAATATGTTTGGCGGCGTTTCGGTGGCGGCTTATGCCGATGAATACCAAATGGTCAACGCTGATAACGAACCCGACCAAAGCGAAGAAGCATACTTTCAAATCACAAAAGGCGGCTTGCGTGAAGTCTCCATTGTGATGTACCCCAACAACCCCGAGGCAAACGTCAGCAAGTTGGAATACTTCCGTCCTGACGGTACTGCGGATTTAAAGATTTTGGAACAAGCCCTGCGTGATGTTGGACTTTCCAAGAGTGATGCGGTTGCCGCTGCATCTACTTTCAAAAAGGTATTGGAACAGCGTGATGCCGTTACTTTGCCTGATGAGACTGCACCGATTCAGAGTGATTCTGATGCGGAGGCAACCAACGTGGAAATTCTCGCGGCTCTTGAGCAACGTGAACTTCTTAAAACTCTTGAAAAACGACTGAAAGGTTAATCATGTCCCAAGCTATCATTGAAAAACTGGACGCTATCGAAGCTAAACAAGCCGAAGCTGTCTCCGCTGTAGAAGCAAAAATCCCCGCTGCTGTTGACGCTATCAAAGCCGAAATGCAGGAACAAATCGCTGCCTTGGAAGCTAAAGTTTCCGCTGTGCAGGCTCCCGCCATCATCAAAGTTGCAAAGACCGTTCGCGGCGATGTCAACCGTGCTGTGCGTGAACAACTGTCTACCTACTACAAAGGTCGTCAGGGCGAAAAAGAACTGAAGATGTTTGAAAGCGTTGACCAGTATGACGCATACATGAAAGAAGCTGCTGGCCTGACCGCTGGTGGTGACGGTCAAGGTGGTCGCACTGGCTACGACCCTGTGTTTGCTGCTCTGCGTCTGGCTAACCCCATGCGCGGTCTGTCTCGCACTGTGGCAACCGATGGTTCGTCCTATCAGTTCCGTGTCAAAACCGGTAACGCTGGCGCTCAATGGGGCTACGCTATCCAAAACAACGGTACGCCCACGACTGAGAACACCTCGATCTGGCAATTGGTGCTGAAAGACATTAACGTCCAGTTCCCAATCCGTACTGCGGCTTTGGACGACATTGATGGCTTGGAAGCCAACATCGTTGACGATATGCTGGCTGAGTTTGCTCAAGCTGAAGCCCAATCCATGATTGCCAACAACGACCAATCCGGTACAGGTTCCTCTGTGACCACCGGTGGCGCTGATGGCTTGCGTGGTCTTGACCAATACCCTGGCGCAAACTCGACCTACGCTGGCGGCACGACCTCTACGCCTTCGTTCGGTACTTCCGGTACGGGTTCTACGACTGGTTTGCACAATCTGGCCACCTATGACCAGATCACCACCAACGCTAACACCGTGGGCGCAAACAACATCCAGTACAAGGACGTTATCAACACGATCTACGCCCTGCCGCAACAATACTGGACTCCATCCACCAAGTTCATGGTTTCGCCAATCCTTGCTCAAGCCATCCGCGGTTTGCAAGACACCAACGGTCGCCCGATTTTCAACTCTGTTGAATCTCTGAACCCCGATGGCATTATTGGTCAACTATTGGGCTTTGATGTGGTGATGAACAAGTACCTTGATACTCCTAGCCAATTGGCCACCGCCGCGGCTGGTACTGTATCCAAGTACCCAATGTTCTTCGGTGACTGGTCTCGCGGTCATACCATCATTGATCGTTTGAACATGGTTATGCGCCGCTATGACCAAACCCTGCCAGGCTACATCACCTTCTACGGTGAAAAGCGTCTGGCAACCTCGGTGCGCGACCCCAACGCCTTGGTGCGTTATCGTTCCACCGGTACTGCTGCCGCCTAATAGCGGATTTAATAAGGGGGGCTTCGGCCCCTCTTATTGGATAAATTAACTTGGAAGAAACCATGAAAACTATCACCGAAAAAATCCTTGACGGCATTAAGCAAACTCTGGAAACCGGAGAAAAAGTAAATATTGATTTGCGTGAAGCTGCCTCTTTGGGTGGAAGCGGCGGTGGACAAGGTGGACGCACTTATTTTGATGATGCATTCGCAGCGTTGCGTTATGCAAACCCATTCCGTATGGGCGCACGACAAATCAAGGTTGCTGGCTCCAGCGCCCAATTCGTTGCCAAGACTGGTAATGCGGCTGATCAGACAAACCCTTGGGGCTATACATTTACCCCCAACACCGGAACGCCCGGCACCAACACTTCGATCTGGCAGATTCCAACTCGCGTGATTACGGCCCAATTGCCGATCCGCACGGCTGCTATGTCGGACATCAACTACTTGAACCAAACCATCGTTGAAGACTTGATGCTGGAGTTCTCGGCTATCGAAGCCGCCTCAATGGCCGTCAACAACGACCAGACTGGAACCACCACGACCACTACAGGCGGCACAGACGGCTTGCGCGGTATCTCTAGCTACCCAACAAGCTCCGTGGCCGCTTACGGCTCTTCTGGCGTCGCCATTACCAACGGTTTGCATACGCTTGCAGCAATTAGCGCAAGCTCTACCGTGCCAACGTTTAATTTGGTCGTTAATATGGCCAACGCGTTGCCTTCTCAATATTGGTGCTTGCCTGGAACCGCTTGGCACATTCACCCCAGTTTGATTTTGTCAATTCGCCAACTTAAAAACACTGCGGGCTTGCCATTGTTCCAAGAAACTGGCGGCACAGAAGGCGGGCAATTGGTGTCAATGTTGGGCTTTCCCGTTATTCCTAATCCTTACCTTGATGCTCCAAGCACGGGGTCGCGCTCAATGGTTCTTGCTAATTGGCCGCAATTTTTGACCATTGCTGACGTTGAAGAAATGTCTATTCAAGCAATGGAAGAGACAACACCTGGTTTTATTACGCTGTTTGCGGAAAAGCGCATGGTAAGCACCGTAAGAAACCCATTTGCAGGCGTGGTATTGGTAGGAACCTAAAATGGCCGCGAACTCCATTATTGATGGATTGCCCTTCGGGGCAGTCACGCGCAATCCGTTCAACTATGTAAAAGTTGAGCAGATAAACCGTGACAATGCAACGCCTTGGTTGTCGTTGACCGAAATCACCAATCAATTAAATTTGTTTGGCGATGAAAGCCAAGATGCGTATCTGTCTGGCCTTGAAGTGGCTGTACGGCAAGCGATAGAAGATTACTTGGGGATGTCTATTTTCCCCGTGTCTTATCGCGTCTGGTACGGCATAGAAAGCCTTGCTGCGGCTCCTTTGTCTTTGGACATTCCCGAAGTAAGCCAAAACTACAATTCCTCGCTTGCTGGCGTAAGCATTACTTCGCTGAAATACTGGACAGATGCATTCCCGCCGGTTGCGGTAACAGTTGCTTCTTCGCAGTATTACTACGATGCTTCGGGCAACAAGTTGATTGTGCAGACATTGCCAACCAGCATTAATTCCACAATGACAGCGCCCATTGTGCTTGATTACTCAACAGTAGCGAACCCTTTGTCGGCTTATCCGGTCATTAAACAAGCAGGACTGTTGTTGCTGACTCATTTATATAACAATCGTAGCGACACGACTGATGCCAAGCTAAACAACATCCCATTTGGTGTTGCTACCTTGCTTCGTCCTTACAAGCCTTTGGTGATGTAAATGGCAATCGCACGGTTTGAAAACATCAACGTCAACAACTTGACCTTTGGGCAATCGTCCTTTGGTGAGCAAAGCACGACTCAATCCCTTTGGTTTACTACACGGGCGCGAGTGCATTCGGTTGCTAACCATGTAAAGATTACAGACAAGTATCGGGTTTATTCAGATGTTGTTGAATTTACGCTGAATTACACGCCCAACACCAAAGCAATCATTGATAATCAAAACCTGTATTCGATTACATGGCGCGGTTTTGACTGGCGAGTAGACAATGTGCGCGAAGCCGATGATCGTATGACTGTTAAATTCCTTTGTGTTCGCAATGACCCTGTGGTGGCTGTCTAATGGCAACGCAACAAAATCCGGTTCAATACGGCAAGGCTATTCAGTATCAACTGGCAAGCATTGTTACGCCCGTTCCTGTGTATGCGGCGTTTAACCGTAACTTTGCCACGGAGCCAAAATTCATTACTTGGATGCTTCGCAATGTTCACCAGCCTGTATATACAGGTAGCAACCAAGCAAACAAAGGCATTGATCGTCCGGTATTTCAGATTTCCGTTTTTACCCAATTGGTGGAAGATGGATTTACAATATCTAATCAGATTTTGCAATCGCTCCACGGGTACAGCGGCTTATTTGGCGGCTCTACTAATGGTTTTCAGATTTCAAAAGCTGATGTGCAATGGCTTTACAATTCCTATGACAACGAAAACAAGTTGGCAGAAGTCTTTATGGATTGCACATTGGACATCCCAACATAAAACAATAAACCATATTTTTTTTAAAGGATGAAAAATGGCGCTCCCAAATAAAGTTTTACCTGGCTTCTCTGCATCAATGTATGCACAGCCTTTGACCACCCCAACCCCGTTGACATTGGCTCAACTGTCCACCTTGGCAAACGTGGCAGCTATTGCTGTCTCGGGCAACTTGATGAACATTGAGGCAATCCCTGCCTTCGGTCAGGATGATGCGGTTGCATCGTTCACCGTTGCTGGCTCCCGCCAAAGCGACAAAATTCCTTCGCAGTCTGCACCGACTTCAATGACCATTACCGCGGCTTGGAATCCTTCCGATACCGTCCTGCTGTTGTTGCGTGGTGATGCATATTCGGGTACTGTTGACCGCACCTTTGTGGTTGCTGCTACTGATGGAACAAACATCATTTATTACAGCTTCATTGGTCGTGTCTCGCAATGGCAGATTGATGCACAACCTGGCGCAGAAGCTAAGGCTACCTTTACCGTCCAACCCCGTGGAAATCTCTACGGTTGGGTCAACAACGCTTAATTAGGAGTAAATCATGGCAGCACCAGCAGTCGTTCTACCTGGCTTTAGTGCCTCAATGTGGATGCAAACGGGCGCTACGCCTACGGCATTCAGTACCGCAAACCTTGCAGTTTGGACAGGTCAAGTTGCAACCTTGGTCGGAACCGTGGCAAACGGAACTGGCGCATCAGGAACTGCCTTGAACGTAGAAGCCGTCCCTGCCTTTGGTCAAGACGATGCAGTTGCATCTTTTGCTGTTGCTGGTTCGCGTCAATCGGACAAAATCCCGACTCAAAGCGCACCTACTAGCATGACCATCACGGCAGCTTGGAATCCTTCTGACGCTGGTCTGTTGCTGATTCGTGGCGATGCATACAGCGGCGTGATTGATCGCACGTTTGTTGTTGCTGCCGTTAGCGGTGCAACCACAATTGCTTATGCTTTCAACGGTCGCGTGTCTCAGTTCCAAATTGACGCACAGCCAGGCGCAGAGGCTAAATGCACGTTTACGATTCAACCCCGTGGCAATCAGTACGGTTGGAGCAACACATAATGGAATCCCTTAACCAAGTGGTTGAGGGGTTGGTTTCAGCTAATGGAGACTTAGACTTAATCGCTAGGTTTTCATTGGTTGATGCCAACGAAGTTGCTGCTGCATTGGCTTCTGTAGAAACTGATTCTGCCGAAGGTGTGGCTTTGCGTTTGTTGTCTAAATACAACCCTGTAAATGCCAATAGCCAAGAAGCCTGATGGCTGGTATTGGGGCGGCAAAGGCCCCTTTCCTACCAAAGCCAAAGCGCAAGCTGTAGGTCGTGCGGCTTATGCCAATGGATATTCACAACAAGGCGATACCATGAAATTCAGCGTTGAGCAACAACAAGCCGACCCAGTAATGGAGTTTGTGATGTGCCTGTTGCATAGTGTGACGGGCGCTCACATCCTTCATTTGATAAGCCTTTCCTATTCTCAGCACAAGGCGCTGGAAACTTACTACACGGAAATCGGCGACCATGTAGACGACTTTGTGGAAGCATTCCAAGGTAAATACGGCTTGCTGACAAACTTCACTAGCGGCTTTGAACCACCGACCGATGCAATGGATTACATGATGTATCTGAAGGATGAAGTCTTTGAACTGCGAAACGCTGACGGCTTCCCACAAGATACCGAACTGCAAAACATCACCGATGAAATTGCACAATTGATTGACAGCACAATTTACAAACTACGATTCTTGAAATGACAACACAAAACACATCACAAAACACAATACAAAATACAGGCGATTTGTTGGACTTCCTTGTTAAACAAATGGGCGAACGCAAGGATTGGTTTGGACGTAGCCAGCAAAAGTTAACGGCAGTCAGCCTTGCCCATAAAATAGCCGAGAATCACGCATCACAAATGACCCCTGTGGAAGTGGTCAATTATGTGCAAGCGCTCAATCAGGAAATTTTTGACAAGATAATCAAAGGATAAGACATGACATTTGCAAACAAATTGGGCACAAATTATTCAGATGTCCGAGCCAGCGCACGATTCAAGACAATTACAGTTCAAGCCAATGATGTGGTTTTTGATATTAAGGTTCGCATTCCTGTAAAGCGCGAAATGGATGCATTGGCAAGTTCCATCACCGAACCCGATTCGGCGCGTGTAAATGCTATTTATGAAAGCCTTAGTTCTCCATTGCGTAAAACGCTAGAAGATGCTGAAGAAGGTTTTTTAGATGCTATAAATAAAGATGGCGACAAAATTCTAATTACCAATGATGACGTAATCGTGGACGGCACATCCGTTCGTCAAGTTGCAAAAATGACCGCCATTTGGCAGACTCAAGTGGAAAAGTATTTTTCGCTTTTGCAATCTGCGACTGGAGAACCAATCACGGAAAGCTACGATGAAATTGCGGAAGAATTTCCAGAAGCCGTCATTCGTGAAATTGTTAGCAAGATTGATGAAGCCATCAAGCCAAACTACAAAGAATCAAAAAAAAACTAAGACGTTCAGTTAGCGCCCAAGCACGGGCAGCAATGATTTTTAATGGTCATACGGTAGAAAGCATTGACCAAATAGACGAAGAAACATTCGCAGAAATCTGCGTGATGTGGCATGATGGGATGCTTGGCGGGAAAAATGTCTTTGATGCTTTAGCCCCGCTGACTGCGACTGTTTACAATTACTTTCGGGAAAAGGGCGCAGCGCCTTACAAGACAGATTCTATTTTTCCTTGGATTGCAGAATACGATAAAAACCCCGACCTTGAAGTTCCAGAAACCGAAAAGGTGAGCAACACATTGCTGGCATTTCTTACAAGCGCACCAGGCTTTAACATGGAGAAAATAAATGGCAGTTGAATATAGCGTTGAAGGTTTTTCCGAATTATTTGCCGCAATGGATGCATTGAAAGAAGAAGTTGGCAAAGGTAAAACAGATCGCATTTGGCGTGATGCAATGAAACGTGCGTTTACCCCTGTTCTTAATGCTGCAAAACAAAATGCCCCCAAAGACACGGGTCAGCTTGCAGAACGAATTTATATGAAAGTTCACCGTCCTAATCAGGGCGACAAAGGAAGCAAGTATTACGTTCCAGGCGAAATCTACATGGCGCGGGTGTCTGCTAGTCCATTGCGAAATGAATCAACGCTTCACACCATATTGAATAAACGTGGGAAATTTCAAAACGTATGGCGAGGCAAGCGCCCTGTTGCAATTTCCCAAGAGTTTGGAAATGCTTCAACTCCGCAACATCCTTTTTTGCGCCCTGCTCTTGAAGCCAACACAAAGCTAGTAACAGACATTCTTGCTGATAGCCTAAAAATTGCTATGGATGAAATAGCCCGTAAAATAGCCAAACAGAACGCAAAAGGCACATAGCATGGCACAAATTGGCTCCCTATCGGTAAAACTTGGTCTAGTGACGGTTGATTTTGATAAAGCCACCGCCGCTGCTAAAAAATCTGCCAAAGATTTGCAATCCCAATTTAATGATTTGGGCAATCGAGTTAAAGGGCTTGCCAATGATTTTAAAAATGCTGGCATTGCTTCTCTTACTATTGGCATGGGTGCGCTGTACCATGAAGCTGTTGCATTGTCAGATGAAGTCAGCGATCTTTCTAAAAGTTTTGGTTTAAGCATTCCCGAAGTCTTGGCTTTTCGTGATGCATTGCAATCTAGCGGTGGCAAAGCGGAAAATGCAGATAAAGCTATTAGTACATTGTTTGGCAAACTTGCTGATGCTAGAGATGGAAACGATGCGGCTGTTGCTCAATTTGAAAAACTTGGGATTGCGTTTGGTGATCTTAAAAAATTAAGCCCTTACGAATCAATCATTCGTGTTGCTGATGGATTTAAAAACATTGGCGACCAATTTGAACGAACTAAAGCAATTAAAGAAGTTTTTGGCAAAGCTGGCATTGGTGTCAGCATGGATGACATTTCTGCCGCGCTTTCTAAAGGCACGGGCGAATTTGATAAATATGGAAAATCAATTGAAACTGTTGGACAAGTTGCGGATGCACTTCATACCAACCTTCAAAATCTAACTGTTGCATTTGCTGATCTGATTGCGCCATTTACAAAAACACATATTCTTACAGTACAACAATTTAGCAATGTTTTAAAAGGTGTTGGTTCTGCTGCTGTTGTTTTAGGTATTGCGGCAGTAGCCCGTGAAATATTAAATGTTGCATCTGCAATTCGTATTGCGGCTGCCGCCGGCGCTGTTTTTAATTTAACGGCTGGAGGTGCTACACCAATTGGATTAGTATTAAAAGCCGTCACAGCAATGGCGGCAATTGGCACGTTTATTTATGTGACAAGCGAAGGAAAATCCGCAGAACAAAAACAATCTGACAAACGTGTTTCTGATTACGAAAAAGCGCCTTTGTTACAAGGCAAAGCATTGTTGGATGCAAGAGCCGCAAGAGACAATGCTGGCTACGATTCAAGGTTTAGCCGTGGCACAGGTGACGCTTCAGATGCTAGGCTTTCACGATCTGGATTGTCTCTTGGAGAAGCACCAGCAAAAGCTGCAGACGATACAGCCAAAGCGGTTTCAAAAGAAGCGCAAGCACGACAAATGGCTGTTGCGTTAACTCGCAATTTAATGGCGCTTGATCAAAAACGTGCCGATCTTAGTTTGCAAATGTTGAACAACGACACTTTGGCAAATCGGTTGTCCATGATGGACTTAGACGCAGAACAGCAAATTGCAAGCATTCAAGCAAAAGCGGCACAAGAAAAAGCAACGGCAGACGGAAAAGAATCTGCGGCAATGGCGGCGGCGCGTGATGCTCAAACTGCGGCAGATATTGCACGGGTAAACAAAACACGGGATAACAACAAAGCACTTGAACGCGCAAAAGATCAATTAGCATTTAAAAATCTTGGCGGCAGTACAGCAACTGATATTGCAGAACAACAAGCGCAACTAAATGCAATTGATAACTTGGACAAACAAACCCAAGCGCAAATTGAATTGAACGATGCAACAAATCAACGTCTTGCTTATGAAAATAGTTTGCTTTTAGTAAATTCAGATGACCGCGACATTTTGATGCAAAAATATGATTTGGAAGTAAAAATTGCTGATTACAAAAAGCAAGCGGCGGCGCTTGATAAACCTCAGAACATGATTGATTCTGAAGTTGAAAGACTGCGTAAGACTGGTGAAGCAACAATTGAAATTAACAAACAAAACAAAGACGCACAAAAAACATTTTCTTATGGTTGGAGCAAAGCGTTTCAAGATTACAAAGACAACGCATTTAATGCCGCCAGTCAAGCCGCCCAAACATTCCAAGTTTTCTCTAAAAGCATGGAAGATGCAATTGATAACTTTGTATTTCAAGGCGGCAAATCATTTAAAGATTTTGCTGATAGCGTCATTAAACAATTAATTGCAATTCAACTTAAAAAACAAGCATTGCAGATTTTTGACCAAGGCTCGGCTGCTGCTGGAAACATCATATCGGCAGGCATTAAATTTCTTGGCTTTGCTGATGGTGGAAGCCCACCTGTAAATCAAGCGTCAATGGTTGGCGAACGTGGCCCCGAATTGTTTGTTCCTAAAACAGCGGGAACTATTATTCCAAACAATATGCTTGGCGGCGCATCTAATGCTCCAACAATTAATTACAATGGCCCGTACATTGCGAACATGAGTGCTATTGACACGCAAAGCGGCGCTCAATTTCTGGCCAAAAACAAACAAGCGGTATGGGCAACCTACCAATCTGCAAATCGTAGCATTCCAATGTCGAGGTAATAAATGTCCGTCCCTAATACATTCGCCAGCGCAACTACTTCAATTCCCCTTGCCAACTTAGACGCAAACTTTGCGTATTACGATGCGGCGTACAGCATTGCTGCGGGGATGATGACCGTCAATTACAACTTGGCAACTACAGGAACTGTTAGCGGGGTAGGCTTTAGCAATTATTTGGCAAGCCCACCGGCTATTGGTGGAACGGCGGCAGCGGCGGCAACATTTACAGCGCTTACTGTTAACACATCATGGGTCATTCCTGCACCAGCGCCAGCTTCAATCAGCGCGGCTACAACCTTAACCAACGCCAACATTCAAACGCAGATCATCAATACCACTGGCACAAGCTACACACTCACAATGCCTTTGGGGACTACGCTGGAATCATTGGTCACTTGGCCTGCGGTAAACCTTGCAACTGACTTTTGGATTGTTAACACCGCCAGCGGTACTATCACAATGGCAGCAAACACCGGCGTGACTACGTTGGGCTTGTTGACCATAGCAACCAACACATCAGCGCGTTTCCGCATCCGTAGGACGGCAGCAAACACGTTCATACTTTACAGGCTGTAATATTATGAGCCTCCAGTCTATTCTTTCAGTTGCTGAATCGGTTGGAATTAACGACCACAAATTTGCCGGTCAGATGATGTCCCGCAATATGCGGATTAGTACGTCTGAGATTCTGACAAGCCAACCTTTCATGTTCACCATGAAACCCATGAATTACCTTTTGTACTCGCAGAACAAAGGGGTTTTGTCGGCATTGCGTGTGTCTGACCGAATTACGGAGCAATATCTAAACTTTGGCTCCACCGGATGGGTAAATTACATTTCCTACGGCGGCGACATGACCAGCGCCCAAATCATTGCTTGCCAGGTTCAGACCAGCACCGCAGGCAAGACCATCGTTCTTGGCAACCTTCCGTCTATTTCTTCTTCTGCGTACATTGTCAGGGTCGGCGACTTCATCCAGATTGACCGCTACGCATACATAGCCACAGCAAGCGTTCAGCGGGGCGTTGCTGGCACAGTAAGCATTCCCGTGCATCGTTCTATCCTTACCACCGTATCTTCGCCTGTAGCGCCTGTAATCGGTCAATACGGAACAACTGTGGCTCTTGGCGGCTCAAGTTACACCGGCGTAACCTTTTGCGTGGTTGCTAAGGATTACCCGACATACGACTTAGTACCCATCACCAATGACAGTTTCATTTCTTGGACAGGCGCATTCTCGGCAATGGAGGTGATTTTGTGAACATTATTGGCCCCGTCCAAAATACAAACACCATACGTTATGCCGATTTTTTTCGGCTTGGCATGGCTGACGGGACTTATTATTTTGCGACTACGCCAGCGCCGATTACCGTTCCATCTATTTCAGCCACGCCATTTACTGCATTGGGTCAATTGGTAAGCGTTGGCAGGGTTCAGCGCGACATTAAAAGCACGGCAAACGAAACCACAGTAACCTTGGTCGGTGTTGACACCACAATGTTAGGGCTTGTTCTTAATTCAAAAATTAAAGGTTCGTCCATTGATTTGTGGCATGGATTTTTTGATTCAAATAATCAATTAATTACAGCGGTTCCAGTTGCGTGGACAAATAACGCATCAACTCAAATAGGTTGGACAAATTCATCGTTTGCTTTAGTTAATTGGACAGCAAGTTCAGGGACTGGCGTTTACAAATATTTCAGCGGATACGTCAACTCTTTTTCTATTTCTGAACAATGGATGGAAGAAGCACGGGAATATGTTGGCGTAGTAACAATTAGCGCATCAAGTTTTCAATTGATTCTGCAAAACAGAACGGCAGGACGATATACAAACGATAACTCATGGCAGTCAGTAAACTCAGGCGACACATCCATGAATCGCGTTACTTATATTTCAACCATTAACTATCAGTTCGGTAAAGCCGTATGATTCGCGCAGCTACGCCATTTGATATGCCTGCTTTGGTTGGCTTAATGCGTGGCTATGTGGCAGAAGCGCCAATGGAAGTATTAAAAGATTCCAGCGTTCACAATCAAGCGCACATTGAATCTTTGTTGGCAAGTTTAATGGCTGGTCGTGGGTTTATTTTGATTGACAATGACGGGCGTGGATTTATTGCCGCAATGATTATTCAAAACGTATGGTGTCCGTCTATCCTTGAACTCCATGAATTAGCGTGGTGGGTTAAACCAGAACATCGAGGCGGCACAGTTGGCGGCAGGCTTTGGAAATCATTTGATGTAAAGGCACAAGACTTGTTAGATAATGGGCGGGTTCAGATAATTTGCTCATCCGTCCTTGCAGACTCGCCAAAAATCAACTATGAAAAACGCGGATACCGACTGATGCAAAAAACATATTTCAAGGAACTGTAATGGTCGGAATGATTATGGCTGCGGCCTCATACGGATTGCTGGCTTGGAGTGCAATAGGTGTCGTGGGTCAATTCGCGGTCACACTAATTGCTTCATCCATTATCAGCAAAGCCTTTGCGCCAAACATTGATAACGCATCAAGCGCGGCAAACCCAGGCAATCCACAACAGCAGCCTCCAGCATCAGACAACAAACTTCCAGTAATTTATGGGACAGGTTGGGTTGGAGGCATCGTTACCGATCTAAGCATCACAACAAACAATCAGGTGATGTATTACGTCTTGTCGCTTTCCGAATGCACGGGAACGTCAGATACATTTACCTTTGGTGATGTGTTTTTTGGCGGTAAGAAATGCGTGTTTTACACCGGCTCATCTTTTACCGCATCTTGCTCTGGTACTCTTTTGACCACTCCATTGGGAACAACTGTACTTGTCGGCACAACAGTTTATTCAAGCACCGGCGTAAGCCTTGGACGAGTTACAGCAGACCTTGGGCAACTTTTTAGCGGTGTTCACAATTACGTTGTTTCAATTGGCGGCATTTACGCCAGCCAGACAATGACATCTAGTGACCCGACAAGGGTTTCCGGTTTGCTTGACCAATCAACAGGTTTGACGGATACATCGGTTAGCGGTTACCTCAATGTCTACCTTTACCCAAAAGGCTCCAATTCTGTTGGCAACACCACGACATCTGCCATTTCGGTGATGCAAGATACAAACTTGGTCTACCAATGGGATGCAAACAAATTGATGTCAAATTGCGCGTTTGCAATTATCAAGATTACTTACAACCAAAACGCAGGATTGGTGGGACTTCAGCCGACGAAGTTTCAACTTACAAACAGCCGCACTTCGCCTGGTCAATGTTTCCTTGATTACCTAACCTCCACCACCTACGGAGCCGCAATTCCGTTGGCTGGCATTGATACCGCCTCTTTGACGGCGCTGGATGTGTACTCAAGTCAAACAATGATTTATACGCCATACACGGGCGGTAGCGCGTCTCAAACACGATTCAAGTTTGACGGTGTTTTGGACACCAACCAAACCATTATGAACAACTTGCAGATCATGGCATCATGCTGTGACTGCCTGCTTCGTTATAACGAAATCACGGGATTGTGGGGTGTTATTGTTCAAAGCCCGACCTATACCGTGGCAATGGATTTGACCGATTCCAACATCATTTCATCCATCCAAGTAACTCCCATTGACATTGCCAGCAGCTACAACATTGCAGAGGTAAAGTTTGTTGATGGCACTCAGCAGGATTCCTTTATCACCGCAACCTTTGATTTAGCGGTTATCAATCCGTCTTTGCTCTATCCTAATGAGCCGGTCAACAAGCAAACCATTACGCTGTCCTTGGTCAACAATTCCGTCAGGGCGCAATACCTTGCAAACCGATTCTTAGAAGGTGCGCGGGAAGATTTGCAAATCAAATGCAAAGTCAACTTTGTTGGCCTCCAGCTTGAGGCTGGCGACATCGTTACCTTTACAAACGCCAATTATGGTTGGGCGGCAAAGTTATTTCGAGTTGGTCAGGTCGTGGAAGAATTCAACGATGACGGCTCCATCACCACGGCTTTGTCCTTGATGGAATACAACCCCGCCGTTTACGATGATGTCAACGTAACCCAATTCACGCCAGCACCAAACACCGGCATCGGCAATCCCTTAAACTTTGGAACGCTTACCGCGCCCACCGTATCAAGTTCCTCGCCAAACGCAGCCACGCCCTCATTTAGCCTTGATGTAACGGCATCTAGCGCAGGCATTGTGCAATACGCAGAGGTTTGGTACAGCGCCTTTGCAAATCCAAGTGCAGCGCAACGATTCTTTGCTGGTACGACAGCTATAAATTCTAGCGGCAACCCGTACACGCCAAGCGCCAGCATGGGGTTGGTGACGTTGACCAACATTCCGCAAGGTGATTGGTATTTCTTTGTTCAGATGGTCAATTCCCTTGGGAAAAGTAATTTCTCGGCAGCATCGTCTGTCTTGCAATGGCGACCCACGACCTTCCAGTATGTAAATCGTTATATCAATGTTCGATATGCAAGCGATATTGTTGGAACCGGCTTTAATACAAGCCCCCGCGGGTTGACGTACTACGGCTTGCAAAACACCACCACAACGACAGGAAGCACCAACCCATCTGATTATTCATGGTACTTGGCTTCTACGGCGTTTGGAACAACTGCCCCAGTAAATTACCTTTTGTTTGCAAACCGAAGCAATCGAAAATTTAGTTTTGATGTTGGCACAGCAGCACAAGCAAATTCTACGGCGGCATTTGTTCCGACACTCACATCTGTTTACGATGCAACTGTTTGGTCTGGCCTGCCTGATGGCATCAATTCCATTGACCTAGACGCACGAACTGGTCAACTTACGACCACCGGAACAACGTCAGTAAGTAGCGCCGATGGACTGTTAAATGTGACCAACAACACAAGCGGCAATATGGTTGTTTCGCTTGCTCAATTCTTAAATTTTGGTGCTGGCGTTTATTCCAAGACGGCGGCTGTATCAACTCTGACAATTGACATCTATGGTCGTGTAGTTGGATTTAGCGCACCAGATGCTTTTTACTATACCGAAACAGTATTCACGGCAACGGCATCACAAACCACATTTAGCGTCACCCACATTGTTGGCGACATCTTGGTGTTCAAAAATGGCATTCTGCTTGATTTGACCGAATACACCGAAACCACCACAACTGTGGTCTTGGCGACAGCTTGCGCGGCTGGTGAAATTGTTGTGGTTATCAATGCCCGTGCCGTCAGCACATCCAATTATTACGAAACAAACAATATCACCATTGCATCAAGCACAACCAATTCGGTGACGTACACCAACGCGCCATACCAAGAAATTGTGGCGGGTGATTTGCTGTGCTTTAGCAATACGGGAAGCCCTACAACCTACACAGTCAGCACGATTAACACAACAACCAAGGTAATCACGTTTACGACCACAATATCAGGTGCAACTGCTGGCTTGACTATTTATCGCTATCGTGCGGCGGGTGCAACCTATCGTCCGTGGAGCAGATACACCCAATCCGTGACTTCCGTTTCTTCGTTAACGCCAACCACATGGGCGGTCAATAGCGGATTTGAAGAAATTTTTGTCAATGGTTGCGGATACAACGAAATTGATTACGACATTGTTTCTGGAACACTTACAGGATTTCCAGCAGCTATTACGGGAAACTTTACGCTTATTCAATGGAATCAAAACAACCTTAGCGTTCCTTGTTCCAACATCGTAAACACCATTACTTATTCCGTGGCGGGTTCAACGGCTTATACTTACGCCAGCAACCCATTGGCAATGGAAGTTTATGCAAATGGCGTTTTGCTTGCAAAAGGTTCGGGTTACGATTACACCGCAACGTCAACAAATTGGATTCTTGCTACCGCATTTCCTGACAATACAACCCTTCTTAATCAACAAACCTTTGCCCGTGACGGAGCAGCCTAATGACACAAAGCTACAACCTATCCCAACTTGCCAATAACTTAAATTCGGCGGGGCAACTTGATGCTACCGATGGTTTAGTCGGTGCGGTTCCACCAGCCAATGGCGGCACTGGTCAGTCAACCTACACCATTGGCGACATCATTTACGCAAGCGGTGCAACTGCCCTTGCCAAGTTGCCTGATGTTTCCACCGGCAATGCGCTTATTTCGGGTGGCGTAGGCGCGGCTCCAAGCTACGGCAAGGTCGGCCTGTCTACCCATGTAAGCGGAACTCTGCCCGTGGCAAACGGCGGGACTGGCGCAACAACCTTTGCCTCCAATAACGTCCTGCTTGGAAACGGAACGGGTTCGCCTTTGACTGTAGCGCCTGGCGCATCAGGGCAAGTGCTTACATCTAACGGGACAACGTGGACAAGCGCGGCGCTTGGTGGCATTGGAGTAGGTCAAACATGGACAGACGTTAGAACCTCGCCAGGTCGCGCAAGCGGAACGCCCTATACCAACAGCACGGGAAAACCCATTCAAGTAGCAATTACAACAAATTCATCCTCTAGTCCTTCCACCTTTTTAATAAATGGCTCAATAATTGCAAATTTTGGCGGCGACAACAACAACAACGGAACATTTCAAATTATTGTTCCAGATGGCAACACCTATCAAATGAATTTAGGTTCGTCTGCTGCCCTTAATTACTGGTGGGAACTGCGGTAATACTTAACTTCTAGGATTAATCATGGCAATATTCAACAAAAACAGCTTGGCCCAAGTGTCGGGTTTCAACAACCCAATCCTGTCCGGTGAATTGGTGTGGAATCAAAGCACTTACTGGAACCTGACGTTTCAAAACTCAAGCACCGGCGTTCCCGTCAACCTGACCGGCGCAACCATTTCGGCGCAGATCGTTCGGCGTCAATTGTCAAACATTACCGACACGCGCAACGGCTTGACCTTTGATATTGCCGATTACAACCCAACGCCTTCAGCAATTACTTTGACCGTGACAAATGTTGTTCCTACCTCGGGAACTTGCACTTTGGTAATTGACGCAAGCGCATGGAGCCTGATGGCAACCGACCCTCAACTTGAAATCAACGCGACTGATACTGTTGGCTACTCGGGTAGAATCAAGGTATCGTTTCCAGCGTCAGGAACAACGCCAGCAGACGACTTGGTGATCTTCCTGCTGTTCTTGGTACGCTCTGATGGAGTAATCGTTTTATGAGCAATGTTTCCGTCATTGTTGAGCAGAAGAACGGCATTAATTTTGTTGTTAATGACAGCAACAATATCAACTTAGTCGTTGAAGATGGAAACAATGTAAACCTGATCGTTGACGACACCAACAGCATCGTTGCCATCGTTGACAAAGGCGTTATCGGCCCAGCAGGCCCACAAGGCCCAGCAGGCACAGCGGCGACAGTTGCAGTTGGAAGCACCACTACAGGCGCGGCGGGTACGTCTGCATCCGTTACCAACTCAGGCACATCAAGCGCAGCCGTTCTTGAATTTACGATTCCACAAGGTGCAAAAGGCGATACGGGTGCAACTGGAGCCACAGGCGCTACTGGCGCTACTGGCGCAACGGGCGCAGGCGTAGCAACGGGTGGAACAACAGGTCAGGCGCTGGTTAAATCAAGCAATGCTGACTACGCAACCACATGGCAGACCCTGGCTACCGGCACAGTCACTTCGGTCACAGCCACTTCACCCGTTGTATCTACGGGCGGCGCTACACCACAAATTAGCATTCCTGCGGCAACTAGTCTAGTCAGCGGATACCTAACAAACACGGACTGGACTACTTTTAACAACAAAGGCTCGGGTACTGTTACTAGCGTTACGGGAACGGCTCCTGTCGTTTCTTCTGGCGGTGCCACGCCTGCAATCAGCATGGCGGCGGCGACATCAAGTGTCAGCGGGTACTTAACCTCAACCGATTGGACTACGTTTAACAATAAAGGTTCTGTCAATAGCGTAAGCGGTACAACCGGACGCATTACATCCACAGGTGGAACAACGCCTGTAATTGACCTTGCAAGCGGTGTGGCAACAGCAGGAACTACGGGTTCTGGAACGCAAATTCCCGTTGTAACAATTGACACTTATGGTCGTGTAACTAGCATTTCTACCGCGGCTAATCCACAAGGAACAGTCACTTCGGTCGGCGGCACAGGCACAGTTAACGGCATATCTTTGTCAGGCACAGTCACAAGCACGGGCAACTTGACCTTGGGCGGTACGCTTGACCTGTCCAGCCCACCCGCTATTGGCGGCACAAGCCCTGCGTCTGGTAGCTTCACAACCCTGATTGGCGGTGCTGGTTCTACCAACTACGAACAAATTACGGGAAGTTCTACTGGCAACGCTGTTCAATTCCAAACCCTTGGAACAGACACCAATGTACCTTTGGCAATTCAAACCAAGGGTACTGGAGCAATATCCCTTGCGGCTGGTTCTAGGGGTGTGAATGTTAGCAATGGCGGGACGATCACTGCTGTTACTGGAGTTACGGGTGGTTCGTACACAACAATTCCAACCATTACTATTTCCCCTCCAACTACGGCTGGTGGCGTACAGGCTACTGGTACTGTGGCTATGCTGGCATTGGCAACCACCTTAGTAAGTGGAGGCACCGGATATAATGTAGGCGACACAGTTACTTTGACAGGGGGTACGTTTACGCAAGCAATTACGTTAACTGTAGCCACCCTTTCCGGTTCTGCTATTGCCACGTTTACAGTGACGAACGGCGGTACATATACTGTATTGCCTACAAACCCAATTTCACAAGGCTCTACAAGCGGTGGTGGTTCTGGTGCAACATTTAGCGCCACATGGCAAGTAAGAGGAACGGCTTTCACCATCACCAACGCTGGCTCAGGCTACGTTGAACAACCAACAGTTACATTTTCAAGCGGAAGTGCTACTGCTTATGCTGTTGTAGGAACAACTCCTACAATTAAATTTCTTGCAAACACTGTACTATTTGCTACTTCAATGGGTTCTGCCCTTGATTTAACAAATTACGGCGCAAATCAAACAACAAACAGATACGCTTTGTTTGCGTCAGCTACTGGAAATCCTGCAATTATTGAACCCAGAGGTGATACAAACGTAACTGCTATTTTGAGCAGTAGAGGTTCAAGCCCTGTTCAGTTTTATACAAATGGTTTTTCTGGTGGCGGTACTGGTTTATTGCAACTTAACGTAGCCCACACAGCCTCCGCTGTTAACTATTTACAAGTAACGGGTGGGGCTACAGGAAACGGTCCGGCTATTTCAGTACAAGGTAGTGATGCAAACTCTGAATTAGCACTTCGATCAAAAGGCATATTTAATGTTGTATTAAAAAATGGTGCAGGAAATAATGGCCTAGTTGTTGATATGACTTCTGGAACAACTTTAGCCAATTATGTTTCGATAGCTCCAAAAGTAGCAGGAACGTCTCCTGTTATATCCGCACTAGGAACCGACACCGACATTGACCTAACCCTAACCCCCAAGGGCGCTGGTAATGTAAGATTCGGAACGTACACCGGAACGATTCTCACGCCCACCGGATACATTACCATCAAAGACTCTGGCGGTACAACCCGCCGCTTACTCGTAGGATAAAAAATGGCACTCATCAAATCAATCGACACCGACTACGGCATCCCCGCCAGCTACTGGAACATCGGAGCCGTGCAAGAGGACTTCAAAGGACAAGGCACAGAAGTTACCTTCTACGGATATGCTTCCCAAGCTGCTCGTGAAGAAGGTAAACAACCTCTGAGCGCAGGTAAGGTGCAAATAGCTGGTAACGAATACGTTGCTGGTGCTCCTCGTGCTGTTCTCTATTCAATCATTAAACAACGCCCTGAGTTTGACGGCGCAATGGATGCCTAATCATGGATATGCAAAACCTTGTTAATGCTGGCCTTGGCGTTGTAATGACGGCTTTAGGCTGGTTTGCCCGTGAATTGTGGGCAGCGGTCAAGGAATTGAAATCCGACTTGTCCAAGATGCGCGAGGATTTGCCAAAGTTCTATGTTGCCAAGGATGATTACCGCAACGACATTCGCGAACTCAAAGAAATCATGAACAAGGTTTTTGATCGCCTGGACGGGAAGCAGGACAAATGATTGACCCAATCACGCTAATTGCTACCGCACGGGCTACGATAGCCGGTGTCAAACAAGCGATTGCGTTGGGTAAAGATGCATCTGAACTGTTCCACCAATTCTTTGATGCCAAAGATGCGGTGATGAAAGAGAAGGCCAAACCTTCTAAAAAGTCTTTCCAATCTGTCAATTCTCAAGCCATGCAATTCATTCAACTGGCTGAAGAGATGCAGCAGATAGAAGAAGAAATTAAGTTGTCCTTCATGCGGCGTGGTAAGACAAATCTGTGGATGGACTTTCTACGCGAAAGGAACCGAATAGTGGCTGAAAACAAAGCAGATGAGATTGCGGCAGACAAAGCCAAAGCCAAGCGCAAACAAGAGATTGAAGAAGTTGTAGAGATGGTTTTGTTGGTTGCCTTGATTGCTCTTGTCATTACGCTAGGCGTATGGGGCACGATGGAATACATTGCATTTATGAGGAAATGATATGTTGCTTGATTCAATTCTTGGCATTGGTAACAAACTGATTGACAAACTAATTCCCGACCCAGAAGCAAAAGCCAAAGCGCAACTTGAACTAGCGACCTTGGCTCAAAACGGTGAACTAGCTAAGATGGCTAATGAAACCGACATTTACAAAACAGAACAAAACAATGTTACGGAACGCTGGTCTGCGGATATGGCTGCGGACTCTTGGCTGTCTAAAAATATCCGACCAATGGCTTTGATTGCTATCTTTATAGCTTTTTTCTTGTTTACTGCCATGTCTGCTTTTGGCTACAGAGCGCAAGAATCTTATGTTCAACTTCTTGGTCAATGGGGGCAAATTGTATTTTTGGCTTACTTTGGTGGTCGTACAGTTGAAAAACTGGCAGAAATGAAAATGAAGCGATGAAAACGTGTAGTAGATGCAAGGTTGAAAAACCATTAGATGAATTCAGTCCTGATAAACGCATAAGTTCAGGATTGCAATCTAAATGCAAAAAATGTTTTGCTGAAATTGTCAAAATAAAACGCTTGGAAAATCCAGAGGCACATAGACAAAGTGTAAAACTTAGCACTCAAAAACATTATGCAAAAAAAATTGCTCGAAACAATTCTTACAGAAAAGAACATCCAGAAAAAGTAAGACAATGGAAAAAGAAAGATAGAGAAGAAAACAAAGCTAGAATTCTTTCCGACAATGCTATGCGTAGGTCACTAATAAAAGGTGAAAACACTTCAGAAATTAAGCAGTTATATGCTTTGCGTGATTTTTATAAAGCAATGTCTTTAGGTGATGATTTTCATGTAGATCACATTGTTCCCCTAAGTAAAAATGGACTACACGTTTTTGAAAATTTAAGAGTTATCCCTGCTATTGATAATTTAAGAAAAGGCGCATCTCTTGTATGAAACAAAACTTTGAAACTGCACTAGCCCATATTCTTGAATCAGAAGGTGGTTTTGTTAACCATCCTAAAGACCCGGGCGGCATGACCAACTTGGGTTGCACAAAAAGAGTTTGGGAAGAATTTGTAGGTCATCCCGTGTCAGAAGCAGACATGAAAGCATTGACCCCCAAAGACGTTGCTCCTTTGTACAAGCGCAAGTATTGGGACAAAGTGTCTGGCGACCAACTTCCCTCCGGTCTTGATTACGCTGTCTTTGATGCTGCTATTAATAGTGGGCCAGGTCGCGCTGCAAAATGGCTCCAAGAGGTTGTAGGCGTACAAGCTGATGGTGTTATCGGATACAAAACAATCGTTGCCTTGCAAGAAACACCACTCGCAAGAATCCTTGCCCTGTACAACGACAAGCGGCTCCAGTTCCTAGAAAGCCTTCCTACCTTTGCTACGTTCGGCAAGGGTTGGTCTAATCGTGTTTCTTCCGTACAAACAATATCATCATCAATGTTGACGTAACAGTTTTGTGTTACGTTTGAAAAGTTGCAACTACAAGGTCACATATGCAAGTTTCTGACAATGAGTTTATTGAACTTTGGAAAACGTACAAATCCCCTTCAAAAATTGCAGAAGTTACTGGATTGCAACTTCGTGGCGTATATCGGCGTAGAAACAAACTTGAAGAAAAATTTAACTTAAACCTTGAAAGCCATAAAGAAATAAAAACGTGGGCGCCTCCTGCTCCTAAATCTGAATTAGGAATTGAAAATGGCACAGTTATTGTTTTTTCTGACGCTCATTTCTGGCCTGGGATACGGACTACTGCTTTTCAAGGCTTACTTTGGGCGATTGAAAAACTACAACCAAAGGCAGTTATTTGCAATGGCGATGCTTTTGACGGTGCATCTGTCTCTCGCCATCCACCTTTGGGATGGAGTCGTACACCAAGTTTGATTGAAGAACTCAACACCTGCAAAGAGATGCTGGGGGAGGTGTCCGAGCTTACAAAAAAGGTACGGCACAACGCCAAGTTGACCTACACGATGGGCAACCACGATGCCCGATTCGAGATGCGTCTTGCTGCCAATGCACCGCAGTACGTCAACACCCCTGGCTTCAAGCTGGAAGACCATTTCCCCGATTGGAAGTTTTGTATGTTGACTTGGGTGACGGACGATATTATTGTCAAACACCGTTACAAAGGTGGACTTCATGCCACCCACAACAATACTGTCGGGGCCGGTAAGAGCATCGTAACGGGTCATTTGCACAGTTTAAAGGTCACACCCTACGCAGACTACAACGGCAATCGTTTCGGCGTGGATACAGGCACTTTGGCAGAGCCTTACGGCCCTCAGTTTGAATACGGTGAAGGCAACCCACTAAACCATCGTTCTGGCTTTGCTGTGCTGACAATCAAAGACGGCAAGTTAATTTGGCCAGAAGTTGTCCACAAGTGGGCTGATGGACAGATTGAATTTCGCGGGGAAGTGATTGATGTAAGTGTCCTTTAAGCAACAAAAAAGCCCATCTATTTGTAGCTAAATGGGCTTTTTGTCTCTATAGAAGCAGATTATTCTGCTTTTTCTTCATCCTCTACAAGCAGCCATTCGCCAGACTCTTCGTTCAGCCAGTACCAGGCATCGTACTCTTCATCGTACCAGCAATAGCACTCGGCATCTTCATCGTAAGCGTACTCTTCGTTTTCATCAAACAAATGCTCAAGTTCCTCGGGAACTTCAAGGCATTCGTCATCCTCAAAATCTTCGTCCTCATCCACAACGTCAAGGTTTCCCAACATCTGAGCAATCTCAGCAACATGGAAAATGGATTCGGTGGAGAACTCAAAATAGCCTTTGTCGGCTAGGTCAACAGATACGGTGAACAGCATAAAACCTCCTAAGAATTAGCGCAGCAAACCCGCTGCATAAACATCTTACACCCCTTTTTTGACTGAATTTAAGTGCTTTGTACCGGATTTGTCAGGCCGTGGGCAGTTCTCCGGAACCTCTACTACACACCATACCGCGCTTAGATATTTCTTTTCCCCGCGGGTCTGCCAGCGATCAATGTAGGCGTCAGGCATAGAACGCAACACTGACCTCATGCGTCCATCTGGCGCTTTGATAAGTTCGTGTAATTGTGATGTTGTAAGACCATCTGGGTGCGCTCTTAGTGCTGCGCGTACTTCTTTGTTATAGCTATACATTTTTTACCAAGGTGCGTCTTCATAGTTGTCAGGATTGAACTTAACAGGCGGTGCTTTAGCAGGCACAGGCCGTGGAAATGGTGGGAAAGGCCACATCAGAACCCCCTGCTTTTGATAGACAAGAAGTCGTTAGCACCAGGGCGTACATAGCCTTCCTGCGACTTATAAACGGGACGCTCCCACAGGTTCATTGCTGGTGCTGGTACGGCATCAGGGTCTTTAGGCAACGGCACAAAGCCTGTGCGGTACTTTTTCTGCTCTTTGTCGCCAGTTGAGTTGTTAAACGAACTTAGCGTTGCTTGTTTGTTGACGCGCATTGCTTTGCGCTTCATTGCGTCAGGGTTTCCGGCTTGGAGAATCATTTAATTAATTTATCTATAAAGGTTGATGTACAGGTCTTAGACAATACCACAGGAATGGAGGCGTAAGCGTATCCAAGGGCAAACATTAGGGCGGCAAACATCCCCAATGCTGTTAGACCTCGGATAGCAAGGTCGTAAATGGCTTTCATTCTTTGACGAACACACCATTGGGCAACAGGATGCCCTTGCGGTTCTTGATCTGGTCGTAAGCCACTTCCATGCAAGACACTAGGTTAATGTCACGCAAAGCGCAATAGACCACCAGGCAGACCATCACATCACCCACAGCGTCAATGATCTCGTCTTCGTGATTCTTGATGGTGGCATCTGCCAGTTCACCCATCTCGCTAACGGCCTTGAGTAGCTGAGTTGCTGGAGTACTGTTGGGGATAATCTTACGTTGACTTGCCCAAATAAGTATTCTATTTTCTACATCTGCAAATGACATAACAATTCCTTTTAAATAGTTGAAAATTCATGCAATTTTCTTTTTGCCAAAATATAGGCTTCATGCGCTTCTTCTGCCGTTGAAAAATATCCCAAATGTTTTCCTTTTCCATTTGTAGTTAAAACCGCTCTAAAACGATTTTTTACTTTATAAACACCTTGAATTCCAAGTTTATTATTTGCTCTAGCTTTTCTTTGATTTTGCATATTTTGAGCATCTGTTGCATTTCTTAAATTTTCAATTCGATTGTTTGATGGATTGCCATCAATATGGTCTAAATGATCTTTAGGAAATTCTCCATAATGCCAAAGCCAAATAAGTCGATGTAATTTATACATTCCATAATCAACGCCAGCTAATTGATATCCATTTTTTGTAGGATGTCCTAAAGAAGTTCCAGCTTTCCATCTAGTTCCTTTACTTCCTCTTCCCCTGTTTACTTTTCTAATCAATTGGCCATCTTGATAATCAAACAATTCTTTCAAGCGTTCTTGGGTAATCATGCATCTTCCTTGGTGTTAAATGATAAATCATTATACGCCATTTATGTTTTTGCACAAATCCTATAAAAATAAAGAGGGTGGGAGTACTGTTGATTCACATAAAGCAGTGTTTATGAAACAACCCTTGTGGAATTGAGCGTTTCGGCGCTAACCCGAAATTCAACAGCACCCCCGATAAGGTGGGAAAGCTGCCTCTTATGCTTGCATGGGTGACACAGAGCCTGCAAGTCATGGAATTGTCAGCCTTCCCGAAAATCAAAACGGGATGTCGTCCTCTGCGGGGCGGCGTGACTTGGGCGCATCATCCTCGCGTGGGGCATTCATAAACGCCCAGCCATCCCATCCACCTTCTTTCAAGGGGATAACGTCCAGCTTAAGCATTTCGCCATTTTTAGTAGACAAGACAGAGCCAATACGCTGGTAGCGGTTCTTGGTCTGTCCGTCTTTGTTGGTGTACGTTCCAACAATGCAAGAGATTTCTTTAGTGATAGCCATAATTAGTGTATATGTTGATTTGCAATTTCCCGAACAATTTGCTCATAGTAGAGTCGGGCGGCTTCTACTTTGACCTTGATCTTTTCCTCCAAGACCAAATTTCTTTCATACGGCACTAGCGTAACGCGCAATTCACGGTTGATGTGGTCAACCTGGTGCAGACTTGGCGCTTCCCATCCAATCAGATCGTCAGGCGTTGACACTAGGCAATACGCAATTTCGGCATAGGGCTTGTCCCACAACATCATGTAGGCGCGTAATTGCCATTCATAGCCTTTGTCCTCGCCCTGTTCAGCCAGCACGGGAAAAGTTGCAAGCGACCAACTTGATTTGATGTCAATGATCTTGTGCGTTGCCACAATGTCGGCTTCGCCAGTAATCCATGCGTTTTCACGGCGCTCGGTGTTCTTGGCGTAGCTGGTCAACTTCACGGCGTTGTACAGGTCAATGGACGCATCCTCAACGCGAATGCCTTTGTCCATGTACTTGCTAGTGATGCGTTCGTCATAGCCGTAGACAAATTCTTTTGCCAGTTTGGTGACGTAGGTTTTTGCGCCTACGGACAATTCGTCTTTACCTTTGCCGTCCGTCATAATGGCAGACAAGGCTGATGCTCTGAATAGGATGCTCATAGTGTTGCCTTCTTTGCGTCTTTTGCCGCAATGATGTGATCTTTGGCTTTTTGGTCGCTACCAGCAGATTTAATGGCTTCAAAGTAAGCGTTTTTAAGTTCTGCTTCGGTCTTGCAATCAGCAATGTCTGCTAGGTGCGCTTTCAAAACACTTTCGTCAACTTTATTTGTCCTAATTGCTGCGTTGCCATCATCATCTTCGGGAGCAATGCCACAGGCCGCCATAAGGCTATAACGCCTAGCGTAAGTCAGCGCAGAGCCGTAGCCTTGTGGGTCTTGCTTGGCAGCAGGGACATGGAGTTTCCCGCATTCCAGCATTTCACCAGATTCATGGATAAACACAGTCTCCACAGTCACGCCAGTAGCGTCCTCGCTGGTACGTTGCACAAGGGCAATTCCTGCGCCATTTAAGCCGTCAATCACGGCCTCCACGCAAGCGGACAGGTCGGCATAGCGGGATTTGAAATGCGGGTTTGTAGACGATTTGAGGGCAGGGCCAAAGGCTTTTTGCGCTTTGACAAAGGCGGTGGCAATTTGTTTCATTTGATGATGTTCCATGTTGACTTAATTGATTGGATGATTGTTCGACCTTGGCGGCGGTACATGAGATAGATGCGGATGATGGTCATAGTGCCCACCCGTAGACCAATGCGGCGGCAAGAGACACGCCAATCACAGTAGCCAGAGCCATTTCGGCAAACAGTTGTTTACGCATTTTGCGTTTAGATTTAAAACCAGTCATTCTTTCACCTCAAAAGTTGCTTCTGCTGACAAGAGGATACGATTCAACACGACTTCGCCAAGGATTGCGTCTAGCTTTCGGGCGTATTGGTCGGACGTAAGTTTTACTTCGTTAACAATGCTTTTTAACGAGTGAAGCGCCTGGTAAACCTTTAGAAGGTCATCAAGACGGACGGTAGGGATAGTTTGCATTTTGCTTCCTTAGTAGGGGGCCTAAGCCCCGTTTGATTAAAGGATGCCGTAGACTGGCGTATGTTCTGTAACGTGTGCAACGTTCTGTATAAATTTGGGCAGGCTATCAAAAACTTTTTTAGCATCTACCTCTGTTTTAAACTTCAATTTATCTTTGGAATAGTGCTTTAAGTCAAATTGCAATTGTTTAATTAATTTAAAGTATTCTGGTTTAGGCATTTTTTGCTGTTCCAGCTTATATGAATTGATTTGGATAACCCAGAAAGGTGTTCCTGTTGTCATGATGCTTACTCCTAAAAAGACCCCGAGAAATTCAGGGCATGGGTGTAGTATACACACATTTGTGACTCTTGCAAGCCTTTTTTAAAAAATATTTCTATTGGTTTTGCTTTTGTCATAGGAATTTTTTATGATGAATCATTCACAAACGTGATAAAATGTTTGTATGAATAACTTAGAAATTGCAATCAAAACGTGCGGAGGGGTCACTAAGCTGGCTGAGAAGCTGGACGTAAAGCCTAACCGAATACATAACTGGCGTACCAGGGGCGTTCCTGATGGCTGGCTGTCGCTGATTCGGATAAAGTTCAAGCGTCAGATTGCAGAAGCTAAAAAGTTGATGTAAGATTGAGGCATCCCTTGGCGGGGATTTTTTCAGCAAGACTTAGACGGGACACTGCTGGTGCTGACCAGTCCGCCAACACCGGAAACGGTGAGTGTCTCGCCTAAGTCTTTTTTTTTGGACTTTATGCATTACTACAAACGAAACCTTGGCGACTATGCCAAGAAAGCGGGTAGGCTAACAATGCTTCAGCACGGTGCGTACACGCTTCTTATTGATTCGTGCTATGACCGTGAAGTGTTTCCTACATTGGAGCAAGCCTTGGAATGGACTTGGGCAGCAACAGAAGCCGAAGTTGAAGCCGTCAAATTCATTCTCAATCGGTTCTTTACGTTAGACAAAGATGGCTGCTATGTCCAGCAAAGAATTCTTGAAGAACTGCTTCACTATCACAAAAATGCGGACATCAACAAACGAATCGCAGACGAAAGGGAAGCGAAACGTAAGGAAAAACGCACGAACCGTGAACAAAACGTAGACGAAGCGCCACCTAACCATAAACCACTAACCATTAACCAAGAACCACTAACCAAAGAGAAGGCGCAGGACAAGCCTGCTGACGATTTGTTTGATGCGTTTTGGAAAGCCTATCCCAAAAAGATGGGTAAAGATGTTGCCAAGAAAGCGTTTACCAAACGCAAGGTAGGCAAGCAACTACTGCAAGAAATCTTGGTAAGCCTTGACCAACAAAAAAAGACAGACCAATGGAAAAAGGATGGTGGTCAATTCATACCAGCACCAGCTACTTGGTTGAACCAAGGACGTTGGCAAGACGAAGTTATCCCTGTTCAACAATCTAACTTACCTATCTACTCATGAAACACGAATCAGCATTTCCGGTACAAAGTATTTACATTGAAGATCAAAGCACAAATTCTTACGGCATGACCTTGCGCGATTACTTTGCTTCAAAAATTGTTGTTGCATTTTTAGACAAAAAAATTGGTGAACTTGACAATGACGTTATGCGAACTTATGCAGATGTTGCATACACGATGGCAGACACCATGATGGAGGCACGGAAATGAAAGGTCACGAAGGAATCATCAAGCTACGCCTGGCAGGAAAAGCGCCGGAACTCATCCTGCTGGACGACCTGTCATTTCCAAGCCCATTGACCGATTGGGAAGGCTACGACTCCATGCCGACTGTCTGTGTACACAAAGAGCCAATAGAAGGGCTTGATTTGCGCTTTTTAGTTGGATGCAAGGTCAGCGTCACAAGTCACAACTTAGAACGCGCAAAACGCCTGTTTAACGCCTGCAAAGAGGCAGGGGCAACATGGGTGGCGGCAAGCCATACGGAAATGCACGGGGAGATGGCTAAAACAGGATGGATGGAGTTTTATCATGGCTAACTTCATTGATGACACCATTGACTTTTCGCAATACTTGCGCGAAACTGACAACAAGCAAAAGGTCAGACCCGCAAAGGATTACATTCCCGCAATCAAAGAACGGATGCGAACCGTTGCAACGGAACGCAAACTTTGGATGCCTTGGAGCAAGACCCGTGATTCCTTCTATTTTCGACCAGGCGAGATGACAGTTTGGGCAGGGCAGAACGGACACGGCAAAACCCAAATCACCACCCAAGTGGCAATGCACCTGATGGCGCAGGGCGAAAAAGTTTGTACCGCCTCCTTTGAAATGAAGCCAGTTCAGACCATTCGCCTAATGAGCAGGATGTTTATCGGAACCAATCCATTTACGGCTGAATACCAAAGCAACGAAGGCTTTGAAGTCTTGGACGAAATGTTTGATGGCTTTGGCGCATGGAGTGACAACAAACTGTGGATTTACGACCAAATGGGCGTAACCAGCCCCGAAATCGTAATTGGCTTGACTCGCTACTGCGTGAAGGAATTGGGCATTACGCAGATTTTTATTGACTCGCTGATGAAAGTGGTGGGCGATGAAGATGATATGAACGGGCAAAAGCGGCTGGTGGGCGAGTTATTTGCCATTGCCAAAGACTTGCAGATTCACATCCATTTGATTCACCACCTTAGAAAGCCAGCAAACGAGGCTGAAATACCCGACAAGCACAGCATCAAGGGAAGTGGCTCAATTACCGATCAGGTGGACAATGTGATGCTTGTTTACCGCAATAAGCCCAAAGAAAATGATGCGCGGGAGGCTGGACAGTTCGGCAAGTTGTCAAACGACCCTGATGCGCTTCTTCTATGCAGAAAACAGCGCCATTACGAAGGTTCGTCTGATGGTGAACCGACCATCGGGCTTTGGTTGCATAGAGATTCGGGGCAGTTTGTTGGCAACGCTGGCGATTCACCCATTATTTATGAGTGACCGCGCCCAACTAGAAAAAGCGGAGGCAAGGATGCTTGTGCCGTCCTACTTTGCGACTGTTGCGTTACTGGGTAAGCCAAAAGCAAACGCCTGGCTGACAAAGCAGATTGCAAGGATTGAAAAACACTACGGGTCAGGCTTTGACCACCGATGCCGGTCTTATATGCGGGAAATTGTGGAGACAGAACTATGCGACACGCAGCAAGGGTAGACGCTAACCAAGAACAGATAGTCAGCGCATTAAGGGCTGCTGGCGCTTACGTTTGGATTATTGGCCTTCCAGTCGATCTTTTGGTTGGGTATAAAAACAACACTTTTCTAATGGAAATAAAAGATGGCCCGAAAAAAAAGCTAACCAAGCTGCAAGAGGCTTTTTTCGCAAAATGGACAGGTGGCACGTTATGCCGTGTTGATGGCCCAGAAGCCGCACTAAGAATGATTGGAATGTTAAATGAGCAAAATTGACGCTGCTGTAGACTATTTACGCGACAATTCGGGCAATTACGCAGTTGCTGAAGCGCAATTAGTGTACATGACTGAACTACGAAAGACGGTAAAAGCGCAGCTAATGAAACAGTTTGAGATGCAAGGACACAAAACTACGGCAGCGCAGGAACGGGAGGCTTACGCAGACCCCCAATATGTCCAGCACCTTACCGCATTACAGGCGGCGGTAGAACAAAGAGAAAAGGCGCGGTGGTTAATGATTGCCGCCCAAGCACGGGTAGAAGCTGAAAAGGCTAATTTATACGCCAATGGGCGCACAGATAGGGCAATGCAATGATGTTTCCCAAGACCAAGTATTTGCGGGACAAGAAACGCCTTGAAGCCTGCCGCAACCTACCCTGCCAGCATTGCGGGGCAGAAGATGGAACTGTGGTTGCCGCACATAGCAATGAGGGCATACACGGCAAAGGAAGGGGCATTAAAGCCAGCGATGAGTTTATTGCCGCCTTATGCTTCACCTGTCACGCAAACGTAGATCAAGGCAAAATGAGTAAGCATGATCGTGCTGAAATTTGGCATAATGCTTACGTTAAAACCACAGCAATACTAAACAACATATGCTCAAAATAGAATACAAACCCATTGCAGACCTGATTCCTTACGCACGGAACAGTCGCACTCACTCAGAAGCCCAGGTTGCTCAAATTGCAGCATCCATTCGGGAATTTGGTTGGACTAACCCAATTTTGCTTGACGGTGAAAACGGCATTATTGCTGGTCACGGGCGGGTATTGGCAGCGCAAAAGCTAGGCGAAACGCAAGTGCCTACTATTGAGTTAAGCCACATGGATGACAATCAAAAGCGGGCTTACATCATTGCCGATAACAAACTGGCGCTGAATGCTGGCTGGGATGATGCAATGCTTGCGTTAGAGATAGGTGATCTAAAGGACGCAGGCTTTGACCTTGGTTTGACGGGCTTTAGTCCTAATGAAATTTCAGCATTAAATCCAGAGGTAATAGAAGGATTGACGGATGAGGATGCTGTACCTGATGTTCCTGATAAGCCGATTACCAAGTTGGGGGACATTTATCAATTGGGCAACCACCGATTGATGTGCGGAGACAGTACAAGCATTGATGCCGTTGATAAGTTGATGAACGGACAAAAAGCTGATTTAGTTTTCACAGACCCACCATATGCATTATTTGGAAATTCAACAGGCGTTGCTGGTGTAACTGATGACAATATGGTAAGGTCTTTTTTTAGAGACATTCTTGTTATGTTGAAAGTAAATGCTAAACCTTATGCTCATATTTATGTTTGTTGTGATTGGCATTCAGCTTTTTCCATTGAAGCAGTTGCCAAAAGCATTGAATTAAAAGCCAAAAATTTGTGTATATGGGACAAAGGTGATGGTGGAATTGGAGCAATGTATCAACAATGTTATGAAATGATTTGGTTTTTTGATAATTCACCAACTAGTAAAACAACTACAAATTCCAATAAAGCAGGGGTTAGAACTGTAAATGGCAAACCTAATATTTGGCGAATTAAAAGACATTTAACAGATAGAGTTCATAACGCTCAAAAACCTGTTGACTTAGTCAATATTCCAATGCTCAATGGAAGTGATGGGGGAAATGTTGTTCTTGATTTATTTGGCGGGTCAGGGACAACATTGATATCTGCTGAAATTAATGGAAGAGCCGCACGACTTATGGAATTAGAACCAAAGTATTGCGATGTCATTGTAAAGCGTTGGGAAGAATTCACAGGTAAGAAGGCAACGCTACTCAATGCCGACCTACCCACATAACGCCAAATGCTCAGAGTTAGGATGCCATGAGCCGAGGAGCCGCCTCAATTCTTTCTGCCTAAAACATGGGGGTAAAGATAACCTAGCAATGCGGGAAACAGACAGCATCTACCAAACGCCAGCATGGAGAACAGTCAGGCAACGCCAGTTATCCATCCAACCTCTATGCCAAGCCTGTTTGAGTAGGGGTAAGGTAGAAGTAGCTGCACACGTTGACCATGTATGGGCATGGAAGCACATAGGCAAGCAAGCATTCCTGCGTAACATCTTTCAGTCCCTATGTCATGCTGACCATAGCCACAAGACGGGGTTAGAGAAGCAAGGGCGGTATATCCACTACACAGCGGATGGAGAGAAGGAGTACACCATTAATGACTATGCTTATGTGGTCATGCATGAGGCGCACACAAATGGTGCGTAATGGTAAGCCGCGCACAAATAAATTTGTTAAATTTGTGAAAATCGGTAAAAAATTCGTGAAATTTGTGAAAATCGGTGGAAAAACTTAAAGTTTTAGCATTTGGTAAAAAG
>Ga0209088_10000283_pt1 | contig 36835 bp, 28 predicted proteins | sample S_140625_EF_Meta_FD_187324 | JGI IMG/M metagenome (GOLD analysis project Ga0209088, IMG submission 187324) | Freshwater microbial communities from Lake Simoncouche, Canada to study carbon cycling - S_140625_EF_MetaG (SPAdes) (version 2) | ecosystem: Environmental > Aquatic > Freshwater > Lake ... | reverse complement strand
TCTAACTTATTTTTCGGAGATGACATGGACGCCCTTAGGATTGATGCGTGAAACGTAGGGGGTTGCTTTAATCGGTACCGAAGCAAAAACTTCGGTGACGGCTTTAGCGACTTCTTGGGCAACCTTCTCACCTTCACAGAGTGCAAAAACGCTCGGACCCGCACCAGAGATTGAAAATCCTAATGCACCGGCAGACATCGCTGCGCGTTTTGCTCGATAAAATTCAGGAATGAGACGCTGACGATGAGGTTCAGCAATCGCATCATGCAATGATCGACCGATTAAAGCGTAATCATTTTGGTACAGACCAGAAATCAATCCACCTAAGTTTCCGCTTTGTTGAATGGCAGTTTCTAATTGTACGTGGCGTGGCATGATTTCGCGCGCGACTTTAGTCAGCACCACGATGTCAGGATGCACGACCGCTGCCCAAAGATTATTAGGAATCGGAATATTATGAACATCGAGTTCAGCGTTCGAACGAATTAAAGTGATTCCGCCTAATAGACACGGGCCAACGTTGTCAGCATGCCAGGCACCATCTGCGGCAGCTTCACCAGCAACAACGAAAGGTAAGAGCTGACGACGGGTAAGAGGCTCACCGAGTAAATGATTTACGGCAAAGGCACCGGCGACCGCACTCGCAGCACTGGAACCAAGTCCGCTACCGAAAGGCATCTTCTTGTGAATTTCCATTTCGATTCCGATATCACCCAAACCGAGGTGGCGAAGAAGATCGAGAACAGCGACTCCGGCGGTATTCAATTTGGGCTCTAAAGGCAGTCGGCCGTCATCACCGGTAATCTTAGTGATGCGGAATCCGGGCTTGTCGGATCGACGAACAATAATTTCGTCGCCCGGCTTCTCGATGGCGAAACCAAGCACGTCGAATCCACACGCCACGTTTGCGACCGTGGCGGGGGAGAAAACAGTGACTTCTTTTAGTGACATTTTTGACATATCAGCCCCAAAACGAGGGATGGGTAGACCTTTCGGGTTGCCTCGCCAAGGGTCAACGGTGAACATACTCGTTACCGAGCCAAAAATGGCAAAAAGTACACATCCATTCGGTTTTGTAACCGTTGCAGCCGCCTCCCCAGCCCTGCGACTAGGAGACCCCGCAGCCAATACCCAGCTCATTATCCAAGCGCTCGAGAAGGCTGCCGCCGAAGGATCTGAAATCGTAGTGCTACCCGAACTTTGCCTTACCGGTTACAGCTGCGGTGACTTATTTGGCCAACGTACTCTGCTTAACAGTGCCCTCGTCGGGCTCTCCAAAATCGCCGAAGCGACTGCACGACTCTCCCTCACGGCCCTCGTCGGGTTGCCTCTAGAAATTTCGGGACGTCTCTACAACGTCGGCGTCTTCGTTTCGCACGGAAATATTTTAGGTGTCGTTCCCAAAACTCACTTACCTAACTCGGGAGAATTTTATGAACAACGCTGGTTCGCTTCGAGTCGCGTCGCGCATTTTCAAGAAGTCGAATTATTTGGAAAAAAAGTTCCCTTCGGCATCGATTTACTTTTTCAAGCTAAGGATGTTCCGGATTGCGTCGTTGGAATTGAAATCTGCGAAGACCTCTGGGCGGTCGAACCTCCGAGCGGCGCGCAAGCTTTAGCGGGTGCTACCCTGCTCTGTAATCTTTCGGCGAGTGATGAACTTCTCACTAAAGCGAATTACCGTCGCGATCTCGTACGTTCGCAATCGGCTCGTTGCCTAGCCGCCTACATTTACGCTGCTGCGGGTGCAGGAGAATCGAGCACAGACATCGTTTATAGCGGACACGGTTTAATTGCTGAAAATGGCCTTATTCTGGGTGAATCTGAACGTTTTCGCTTCGAATTATCCCTGTTAGTATCGCAGGTCGATGTCGACAAGCTCCAGGCCGAACGTCGCCGCAATAGCACTTTCTTTGGTCAGATTCCTTCATACCAACCGCGTTTGATTAGTTTCGAAGTTAAACATCCAGCCGGCACTACGCCCAAACTTCGTCGTCGCTTCTCGCAACATCCCTTCGTGCCATCGGATGCTCAACGTCGCGACGAAAACAGTCAGGAAATTTTTGCGATTCAATCGACCGGCTTAGCGCGTCGTCTTCGTCACACCGGAGTTAAGCATGCCGTCATCGGAGTATCGGGCGGACTCGACTCTACCCTCGCTCTCTTGGTCATGCTCGAAGCGTTTGGTCGCTTGGGTTTAGATCGCAAAGGAATTATTGGCATCACTCTACCTGGACCCGGCACCACCGAGCGTACACGCATCAATGCACTTAAATTAATGGATGCGTTGGGCATCACGGCACGTGAGATACCCATTGGTATGGCGGTGGATAATCACCTTAAAGATATCGAACATCCGACAGGGAAATTTGATGTTACTTTTGAAAACGCCCAAGCACGCGAACGCACCCAAGTGCTCATGGATGTTGCTAATCAAACCCAAGGTTTAGTGGTCGGTACGGGTGATCTTTCGGAAGCCGCTTTAGGTTGGTGCACTTTCAACGCGGATCACATGTCGATGTACCACGTAAATATCGGTGTTCCTAAAACTTTAGTGAAACACTTGGTCTCGTGGGCCGCCCACGCTCGTCATGTCGGTAATGAACGTGCGCTGCTTGAAGATATTGTTGCTACACCCGTTAGTCCCGAACTCTTACCGATTGGAGCCAACGGCGAAATGACTCAACAAACCGAACTCTTGGTTGGTCCTTACGAGTTACACGATTTCTTCCTCTTCCACTTCATTCGCAATGGATTCCGTCCAGCCAAAGTTCTTTGGCTCACGGAACATGCCTTCGCCGGTAAGTACGATACCGTAGAAATTAAATATTGGCTAAAAACCTTCCTGACTCGCTTCTTCAGCCAGCAATATAAGCGTTCTTCCATGCCAGACGGGCCTAAAGTTGGCTCGGTGGCCCTTTCCCCGCGTGGCGATTGGCGTATGCCTTCGGATGCGGAAGCCACGGCGTGGCTTGCAGAATTAGGCTAATCGTGCTTGATGGGTGAGCGATGGCTCCTCTTCAAACTCATCCCGCTGCAACGCAAGAGCTCAGCAAACTTCTCGGACCCGAGAGAGTTTTTACTGATGAAGCAACCTGCTTCGCTGCGTCGTTCGATAACATGCGTTTATCGTTCATGCCCGAAGCGGTGATTCGTCCAAAAGTTGAAGAGGATATCGGTACGGTTTTAAAATTAGCCAACCAACATAAAGTTCCGGTCACCGTCCGCGGACGCGGTACCGGCAACACGGGCGGGAGTTCACCGATTAAAGGTGGATGGGTTATTCACTTGGATCACTGGGACAAAATTGAAATCGATCCCATCTCCGCCATGGCGACGGTACAACCAGGAGCCATCACGGCGCACATCAATGATTTAGCCGCACCACACGGATTATTTTTTCCACCCGATCCTTCATCGCTGAAATATTGTAGCATCGGCGGAAACATTGCGACCAATGCGGGTGGACTTCGGGCCGCTAAATACGGGGTTGTACGCGACCACGTCTACGCCCTCGAAGGATTTCTTCCCACGGGCGAAAAAGTAAGATGGGGCGCTCCTTTAAGAAAATTCGTCAGCGGAATTAATTTACGCGACCTCTGGATCGGATCCGAAGGCACCTTAGGAATCATCACCAAAGCGACACTCAAGCTCGTGAATAAGCCTCTAGCTCGTCGCACCTTCTTAGTTGCCTGTCGCACCGACGAAATAGCGCTCGAAGCGGCTGCCGAATTGATGGGTTCAAGAATCAATCCATCGGTCTTTGAATTCTTAGATACACAAACAGTTGAAGCCGCTGAAAAACAACGTGGCAGCCGCGTATTCACCACCGAAGAGCTGGGCGGCATCAAAGAAACGTGTGCGGTTTTATTAGTCGAAATCGACGGACATCCTGCGGCACTCTCTGATGACGCCGTCAAAATTAATCTATGGATTAAGAAATTTGGCGTCGCTTCACGCGAAACGGATAATGAAATCGAAGCGGAAAAGCTTTGGGATATTCGCCGCACTTGTTCGCAGGCCATGTACTCGCTGGGCAATGCGAAGTTAAATGAAGACATCGTGGTACCTTTTAAGAGCTACGTTGCGTTAATTAAATACACTCGAGAAGTCCGCGATAAAATCGGCTTACCTACTCCGACCTTCGGTCACGCTGCCGATGGAAACTTCCACGTGCACATCATGTATAATCGGGATAATCCTGAAGATTGTAAGAAAGCCGAAAAGGCCATCCATGAAGTCATGAAGAAAGTAGTCGAACTCGGTGGAGCCATTACCGGCGAACACGGGATCGGCATCGCCAAGTCTCCTTTCCTGAGTCTGCAACACTCCCCCGCTGAAATTGCAGCTATGATAGCAGTCAAGAAAGCCTTGGATCCTAATAATATTTTAGCACCCGGACAAATTTTTGAGCCACTGAACGTTTGGGATCATCGCCCAGTAAAAGTGACTCTATCCTGGGACAAACATTAAGATGTCATCTACCGTTGCTGTATTTGATTGGGACGGCGTCGTCATCGATTCCTCCATCGCCCACGAACGTGCGTGGCAGAGTTTAGCGAAGGAAGAAAATCTTCCGCTCGTCCCCAATCATTTCAAATTAGGATTCGGAAAGTTAAATGAAGTCATCATTCCCAATATCTTAGGCTGGTCCAAAGACCCCCAAGAAATTCGCCGTCTCTCTGAGAAAAAAGAAGCTCATTACCGTACCATCGCACGGACTGGACATATTCGATTACTCCCCGGGGTCAAAGAACTCACTAATGCCCTGAAATCATTGGGTATTCCCTGTGTGATTGGCACCTCCACCCACAAGGCCAATCTCGCGCTTTCTTTTGAACTCTTTGGCTTGGCTGATCACTTCCAAGGAGCTATTTCAAGCGAAGATGTGACTCAAGGAAAACCGAATCCTGAGGTATTTCTCAAAGCCTGTGCACTCGCGGGCGGTGACCCTAAAAAATCTTTCGTCTTCGAAGATTCCTTCTCGGGAATTCAAGCGGGACTCGCCGGTGGCTTCACCACCATTGCTTTAGCGACCACGCATACCCGGGAAATTTTATTAGCACAGAACGCTCATCATATCATTAATAATTTATCTGAAGTAAATCCAGAGTGGATTATGCAAGGTAAAATTTTCTAAGCCCAAATGGAGTTTCGTTTAAAGTCTAACTATGTCCCCGCCGGCGATCAGCCTGGGGCGATTGCTGCTTTAAATAAATCCATCGAGGCAGGAAATCTCCGCCAAACGCTTCTTGGTGTTACCGGTTCAGGAAAAACATTCACCATGGCGAATATCATCGCCCGCCAACAACGTCCGGCGCTGATTGTTTCACATAATAAAACTCTAGCGGCCCAGCTTTATTCTGAGTTCAAAAATTTCTTCCCGGAAAACGCCGTCGAATACTTCGTTAGTTATTACGATTATTATCAACCCGAAGCCTACGTTCCTTCGACCGATACCTTCATTGAGAAAGACTCAGCTATTAATGAGGATATTGAACGTTTACGTATCAGTGCGAGCAGTGCCCTACTCTCCCGCCGCGATGTCATCGTCATTGCCTCGGTTTCTTGTATCTACGGATTAGGCTCACCTGAAGACTTCCTGGCGTTAATGATTCCTCTGCACAAGGGACTCGTCATTAAACGTGATGATCTACTAACCCGACTCGTTAATAATCAATACTCACGCAATGATGCGATTTTAGAACGTTGTAATTTCCGCGCACGCGGTGAGACCATTGATATCTGGCCGGCATACATGGAGTCAGCTATCCGCTTAGAATTCTGGGGCGATACTTTAGAAAACATACGTGAACTCGACGCCGTCACATTAAAAGCAGGAAAGTCTCTCGATAAATTTGATCTCTATCCAGCGAATCAATACGTTACTTCGGCCGCTCGTGTAAAAACTGCCGCCACTGCTATTCGCACTGAACTCGAAGAGCGGGTCGCTACTTTTGAAAAAGCGAACCGACTCGTGGAAGCGCAACGAATTCGGATGCGGGTGGAACACGACCTAGAGATGCTGCGTGAAACAGGATTCTGTTCAGGCATTGAAAACTACTCGATGCATATGTCGGGACGAAAACCTGGTGAACGTCCGCATTGTTTACTCGATTTCTTTCCTGACGATAAGCTCATATTTATTGATGAAAGCCACGTTTCTGTTTCGCAAATCGGCGGCATGTATCACGGAGATCGTGCACGTAAAGAAAAGCTCGTAGACTTCGGATTCCGTCTGCCCTCGGCGATGGAGAATCGACCACTCCGTCCCGAGGAGTTCGACACTATATCGGGTCAGACCATTTATGTTTCCGCAACTCCTGCGGCTCACGAATATAAAGTTTCGAGCGTCATTGCCGAACAAGTCATCAGACCGACTGGACTACTCGACCCCGTCATGGAAGTCAGACCGATTAAAGGTCAGGTCGAAGATATTATTGGTGAAGCCAAAGCGGTAGCCGCTAAAGGCTATCGTACACTGGTAACCACTTTAACGAAACGCATGTCAGAAGACCTTTCGCAATTCATGCGTGAGAGCGGACTCAAGGTTGAATACCTTCACTCTGATATAGACGCCATTGAGCGCGTGGAAATATTACGTCGACTGCGAGCCGGAAAATTTGACGTACTCGTCGGCGTCAATCTTCTCCGTGAAGGACTCGACCTTCCTGAAGTGGCCCTCGTCGGTATTCTCGATGCGGACAAAGAAGGTTTTTTGCGCAGTGAAACCAGCCTCATTCAAACATCGGGACGCGCGGCACGACATTTAGAAGGTAAAGTCGTATTGTACGCAGACGTCATGACTAAATCGATTACTAAGGCGTTAACCATTTGTGGCGATCGCCGCAAACGTCAGGCGGCCTACAACCTCAAACACGGAATCACTCCAAAGAGTACGGTTCGGGCTATTGAAGAAAGCCTCGTTGATGAAGAAGAGGAAATCTTAGAAGTCACCGAGGGCACGAGTGACCGCGACATTGCCCATGTGTTGGCTGATTTAGAAACTGAAATGTTAGAAGCAGCAGATGAATTACAATTTGAAAAAGCAGCACAGCTGAGAGATCAAATTGAAGCCCTCCGCACGGGCAAACCAGCGGCGGCGAAAAAACGTCCGAAGGGGCGACGCTAATTTTAACTTAGGCGACGGGTAAGATCAGCGTCGGTCCACTCGATATACGTCTTATGTCCACGAGGGTCTACTCCGGGCTGAGATGTTTGGAAAAGTTTGTGCACTAACTGTAAAAGTTCGTGGTCGGATAAGGCATCTCCTTTTTTCCGAGCTTTAATAACTGCCAGGCGAGCTAGGGCATCATAGGCTAAGGCTGGCTTACCAAAATCGCCCTCCCGTCGGGCCATTTCAGCCAATAAATCTCGGATAAATATCAAGGATTCATCAGGATTTAACCAAGTCGGCAGCGCATTAATCCGCCAGAAGTTTCGGCCGTATTCTTCAAAAGAAAATCCGGCGGCCACAAGTAAATCATGCCTCTCTTTTAAGACCGCAGCGGGCAGTGGTTCGAGTTCGAGATTTAAAGGAATGAGCAATGGCTGGCTGAGCGGAGTTTGTTCAGAAAACTGTTTTAAAATGTCTTCATATAAAATTCTTTGGTGAGCGGCACCGATATCTAAAATAGCTAAGCCCATGGGAGTTTCAAAAACCGCACGCTCTTCGCGGAGTCGGGATAAAAACTTCCAACCTAACTTTAGACTCTGAGAATTAGTCGACACTGCAACGGGTGACGGTGCAGAAGAATTTATTGGATTATTAAAGGAGCTATTTACCATAGGCGTAGTGGTAAGTGCGGGAGCCGTGGGTATGATGGTTTCAGCGGGCAAGCCATCGCCACCTTTTGAGCGTAATACCGACAGCAGAGATTGGATAATAAATCCTCGTACACCGGCTTCATCACGAAAACGTACTTCGCGTTTGGCCGGATGCACATTCACATCAACCCAGGCGGGATTAATTTCGAGAAAGATAAACGCTAAGGGATATCGACCCTTAGGAATGAGCGTGTGATAGCTCTCCGTAGTCGCAAAGGCCATGGTGCGACTATCAACAGGACGTCCATTCACTACAGTAACAAGATCTTGGCGGGTGCCGCGACTCACCCCTGGTTTTCCGAGTAAGCCCGTAATACGTATGCCTTTAACTTCAAATAATGGCATCACACTTACTTCCTCGGCCACTTGTTTACCCCAAATCACTCTTACTCTCTCGAGCAATGGGACGTGTCCAGGGGAACGAAAAATTTCACGTCCATCTTCTTTTAATAAAAATCCAACTTCCGGGTGCGCCACAGCGTAGAGACGGACTAAGCGAACAATGTGGGCAGCTTCCGTTTCGTCTGACTTTAAAAATTTCAGTCGCGCCGGAACGGGATGAAATAAATTAGCTACTTCAATGCGCGTGCCGACGGGCATTCCGTGGTCGCGCTGGTGAATGACTTTTCCGCCATTAATATAAATTTCGGTACCCGATGCGGCATCGGTTGAGCGCGTCTGTAATGTAAAGCGCGAGACGCTCGCAATCGAAGGTAAAGCTTCACCACGAAATCCGAAAGTGGCGATGCGATCCAAGTCAGCAGCGAGACGGATTTTGCTGGTGGCGTGACGTTCGAGACTGAGCAACGCATCGGTAGGACTCATCCCCATTCCATCGTCCTCAATAATCACATAAGCTTTACCACCTCTTGAAAAATCGATGATGACTCGTTTCGCTCCCGCATCGAGTGAGTTTTCCAATAATTCCTTCGCCACCGCAGCGGGGCGTTCGACGACTTCGCCGGCCGCGATTTGATTGGCGACCGTTGGGGTTAAAATCTGAATTTTAGACATCGGACAGAATCTCGAAAAACAAAGAATTACGCACAAATTCAGCCGCGGGCAAGTCGAAGCCTGTGCAAGGACAGACTTGCACCTACCGACTCTTTGGCAAGGTTAGAGCCGTGCCTAATCGATTAGACAAAGAGCCTTCGTTATATCTCCGTCAACACGCCGAGAATCCAGTCCACTGGTGGCCTTGGTGTGCCGAAGCTTTTGCGGAAGCGAAGAAACTCAATAAGCCCGTATTAGTATCCGTCGGTTATTCTTCCTGTCACTGGTGTCACGTCATGGCCCGTGAATCCTTCGAACAGGCCTACACCGCAGAATTAATGAACAAGCACTTTGTCTGCATCAAAGTGGATCGCGAAGAAAAACCCGAAGTAGATAAGTTAATGATGGATGCGGTGCAAATGATTCAAGGACAAGGTGGCTGGCCGTTGAATTGTTTCTGTCTACCCGACGGACGACCTTTCTTTGGCGGAACTTATTTTCCGCCTGAGGATCGAGGACAAGGACAAGTACCCTGGCCGCAATTACTCATGCGCGTCGCAGATTTTTATCACAGTAATAAAAATGAATTAGCAGCAAACGCAGATGCTATTGCGAAAAACCTACTTCATTTAACCGTCGCGCCTGATGCCAATGGCCTATCCCCTACTCCCACCGATTTAGTCGAGGCAGCTCAACGGATTTGCGAAAATCACGATGACACTTACGGAGGCTTTAGTGGGGCTCCTAAATTCCCCAACCCGCCAGTTATTGATTTTTTATTAGGCATTCGTGCCACCCAGGCGGCAGATAATGATCGGGCTTTAGCGACCCGACTGGATGCCGTGATTACGGTCACTTTAGGTGCGATGGCACGTGGTGGGCTTTATGATCAAATCGGAGGCGGGTTTCATCGCTACTGCGTGGACCGTGATTGGACGGTGCCGCATTTCGAAAAAATGCTTTATGACAATGCCCAGCTGATTGGGACATACGCTGAAGCATGGTCACGTTATCGCGACCCACTTTACTTGGCGGTCGTTGAAGAAACGATTGAATGGTTAAATCGTGAGATGCTAACGGAGAGTGGACTCTTTGCGACGTCACTCGATGCGGACACCAATCACCACGAAGGGACGACCTATATTTGGAAGCCGATTGAAATTGTCGAAGCACTCGGCGAACAAGCCCGAGAGTTTGCACAGGCCTACGGGATTACGGATCAAGGTAATTTCGAAGGAGCCAATATTCCCAAACTCAGAGGAAATATTAAAGAACGGGAAAAATTTAAGTTAGCCCGACAAAAGTTATTAAAAATTCGCAAGCAAAGACCACAACCACTGCGCGATGACAAAATTCTGCTCGGTTGGAATGCCTTAGTAGTTAAAAACTTGGCTAAGGCAGGTTGGATTTTTGGGCGTAAAGATTGGATAAAACTCGCAGCCAAGGTAGAAAATCTTCTTTGGAAGAACATGGCACAGGAGACCGAGGGCGAAATCAATTTATTTACCACCTGGTATAAAGACAACGCGAGCGGCGAAGGCATCATGATCAACTATGCGAGTTTGGCGGAAGCCGAACTAGCGCTGGGTGCCTATGCGGACTGGGCACTCGGCGCACAGCACACTGACTATCTTGGAAGGGCTAAAAAAATACTAGCGGCGATTGAAATTAAATTCCGTGATTCGCATGCCGTAGGCTACTTCATGGTTTCTGAAAATCGCGAGGATCTTTCGGTGAGACAAAAAGACTGGTTTGATAATGCGGTGCCATCGGGAAATTCCATGCTCCTCCACGCTTATGCGCAATTAGAAGTTTTGTCTGAACAAACCGTCCACTCTATACATTTCTTAGATTTAAGTAAGGCATACGGAGGACTGGTCAAAAATGTACCGCACGGAGTCGCTCATGCGTTGGATGCGTTTACCCGTCAGGCAACCGGCTGGGTGGTCGTTAAATATCAAAGAGCCGATCTACTCGATCAACTCCATGAAAAAATTACGGGGGTGAGTGGTACAAATTCCCCGGCAAAGGCTTATCGACCCCTCATCCTGCGCCGGGACGACTCAGTCGTCGGACTCCAAATTTGCATAGGAAAAAGCTGCCTTAATCCCACCGAATCTGTCGAAATTGCTGCAGATTTCATTTCGTAGACTCCTCTCTTGCCTCATTTCTCAATTGTTTGGTTAATGTGCCGTCCATGAAAAAGAAAGAAGATAAATATACTTACGGCGTCGACCCCAATACGAAGCGCACTCGGGCTATTTTATTCGGTACTGTTTTCGTTGAACAATTCGGATATAGCAAAAAAGTTTATAGTTTAAACGTCCGACGAATCGCGGGCATTCTGCCATTTTTACTTTTTGGCCTCTGGCTGATGGCTTCCGAATTTATGTATTTTCGGGAACGTTACATGTATGGAATTACAACCACCCGTCGGTCTGATATTTATTTGTTTTATTACGACTCAACTATCGACTCGACCGTTAATTTCTTTCTCAAACCCGAGGAGGTTAGCCTGCGGAGTCGTCAAAAAATCATCGATTATAATCCTGAGAAAGATCACGGAAAAGTCGCCCACCTAAATCACAAAGGTGAATATTTTGTCAGTTTAGCGAAGGCCGCGTTGGAACGTGGCGATTTTGCGGAATTTGCGAAATACATTGGAACGGGCGCGAGCCTGACGCCGCGTAATGCGGAAGCACAGAAACTCTGCGCCGACTTATACTTTGCGTTTGGCCGTTCGATTGACGCGTTCCAAATTTTGGAAAATTCCCTCGATTTCGGATTAAATGATCCGGAAATTTTTAGAAACTACCTGACGCGCTGCTTCATGCTCGACCAAGACACCCGAGTGATCAATACCGCTAAAAAATACCTACCCAACAAACAACTCAGCCCCGTCATTCGGGAAGACCTTAAACTCGCCGAGGCTCAGGCCAATTTTTTCCGCGGTAATTACAGTGAAGCCTCCAAGTTAATTCGCGACTACACACTGGAGACTAATCCGGAAGGATTCCTCCTACGCTGTCAGTTAATGTATGAATTGGGCGAAAAACCCGAAGCAATTAAACTGCTGAATACCGCCATCAAAAACTATCCTGGGGTAATGCGACTCCTAGAAATTAAGGCACGCTGGCTTAAAGACATGGGCAGCCTCAAAGAAGCCCGGGATTGCCTAGACTTAATCATTATTAATAATCCGGAAAATTTCAGCCCTTACATCCAATCGCTGCACTTAACTGCGGGTCCAGAAAACCAAGAAAAACGGAATAGCGAAATCGAAAAAATTATTAAAAAATACGGCAAGAGCGAGCAAGCGATGCTCGAGTTAGCGCAGTACGCCAATGATAATTTTAATGCAAAACTCACCGCGCGATTGCTCACCCTCGCCGAGCAAAACCGTTTTCCGAGTCGTACCAAATTCGCCCTCACCCATGCGGAATGTTTGATTAATGCTAATCGACCGCACGAAGCGATTTTGCTCATCGATGAACTCTTGTCCCAAATCGAACGCGAACAATGGTTGGCCGATACCAAAATCGCCCTCGATGCTTTAAAATGCATCGCGTACTTCGCCGATGATCAGCCGGAGATTGGTTTAATTAATTTAACCCGCCTCTTGGAGAATCGCCGCATTCCGCCTCAACTCCTCATCGCCACGGGTAAAAAATTGATTCAAGCCAAACGATTCGTGGAAGCGAATAATATGCTCATTCAAGCTCACTTAATGAATGAGAACAACCAGCCATTATTACTACAGATTGTGAAACTGAAAATTGCGCACCCGGAAATCGCTAATGACGTTGAAGTGTATATCCGTCGACTGATGGATACTCGTCGTCCTCCACGCGATGTTCTCATCTCCGCCCTGAATTGCGTATCTTCTGACACGTACCTCTTCTCCGATAACCGCGAAAAGCTGCAGTTGGATATCGAGAAAATGATTAATCAGTAAGCGCTAGTTTCGACTCGTTAAATCCAGATTCTTAAACATTCCGAGACACTCGCCGCCTGGCAGCCAGAGTCCGCGGGTTGAAACTCGCGTCAGTAAACTTTGGTTTTCGGATTTAGACAACAAGGCCCCCACCGTAGTCAACGCCTCCGCCTCTAAGGCCGTATTCGCCACCGCACGCATGGCTTCACCACTTAAAGGCGCTGACAGACCCGTCAGTGGATTCACCAAACAAGACTTCATGGAGTTATTGGGCTTACTGGCGAGTGCGGTGCGACATAACTTAATCTCCAGGGTGTGACCTAGGCCGACACGCCAACCTCGGGCTTCCCCCGGAGGATCTAACGCTAAAATAACATTACTGCCTGCACCTAAAATCGCCCGGTGAATTCCCCAATTACTTTCTAACATCTCCGCCATACGATCACAGGCATACCCATGAATGATTCCGCTGAAATCGATAATCCTTCCGTTTTCTTGGCGTCTTAGTTCATTTCCCTCCAACTCAAATTTCCCGGTTTTATAATCCTGAAAAGTTTTTTCCCAAACGTCGTCATCAGGATTAAATTCATCCGAACCGCGCTCGGTCCAATAGCGAAAGAGAGTCCCCGCCGATACATCAAAGATCCCTGCGGTTTCTTTTTTAAAGGCTTCGGCGAATTTCCAGAGAGTACAAAAATCTTCACTGACTGAAATCATTTCACATTCAGGCAGTTGATTAATCAGCGAAAGGGTGCCACCAGAACCAACTCCATTTAAATCCGAGTCTAGACGATCGAGGGTAAAGAAGACCGACTCAGCAGCCCGTTCGGCAAAGGCATAATCCTCATCGGCAATCCGAATCCAAAATCGTGTACCCAGTACTTGATGACTAAAATTATGAATCACACCTGAATCACTCATCACACCTGGTTACGCCTTAAAGAAATTTTCAAACGTCGTTTTGGTTTCTAACGGTACGAGTGCCGCAGACATCGGTCCCTGCCCTTCGCGCCAAGCGTAGACCGTCGTTAATGCGCCGTTAGCCACTTCCTTTTCTCCGACCTTCGCCTTAAAATTCCAAATAATTTTTTTATCCCCTAACTCGCGGGGTGATAATTCAATCACCACTAAGTCTTCACGATAAATGGGGGCGAGATAATCGCACTCCACCCGCACTCGAGGAAAACCCATTAGCTTCGTTCCATCGGATTTAAGAAACGATAATTTGAGTTGTCGATACAAGGCCTCTTCGGTGGCTTCGACCCAAAAGAATATCGTCGAGAAGTGGATAATGCCAGCGGCATCGGTATCCGAAAAATTCGCACGGTACTCTGCCTTAAATATTGCCATGACTTTATCCAAACCATCTTAAGCCGGGGTGCAACCGCCAAGCCTAATTGGGCGGGCGACCCGACTTCAGCCAGCCCACCGACAACGAGTCGCCCCCCGAGGCCTCAACGCAGGCCTTCAAGAGCCCTTGTGGCGGCTGTTGCAGGGAGAATAGATACAGTTTAGGTCCGTGACCTGTAGCCCCTTTCGTAAAGGCGTCTATCCACTTACCCTGCCACGGTTTAACGGGCATTACTGTTCCAACCTTGTGATAATTACTATCGGAATAAATCAAGGTAGGGGCCCCTTTATTATTTTCCTCATAAATTCTTATGCCGTCTTGAAAATCAGAAAACACCACGAGCGCATCATAGTCCTCGCCCAGCAGTCGATCAATCCAAGCCCCCAACGAACCTTTTTCGCAAGAAGACCGAATGCGACTCAAGAGCTGGCGCCCATCATCGGTTAATTCCGCATCAATCGTTTGAGTAGGCGCCTCGGTTAAGCGTGGTGCATCGCCATGAAAAGTTTTTCCGAAGACAATATTATTTTCCAAACTCACCACGCGGGCACCATCAAAGCGAAATACGTCGGCGTCGGGATATTCCTTTTTAATTTCGGCGGTTACTTTTTCTAAATAGGGTCGCATCGAACCGGAGCAGTCTAAATAAACAGCGACACGCTGAGCTTTGATTGCGGCGCCCATCACAAATTTTCCGACCAATCTCCGCGAATCGCCCATGCCACTTCCAAAGGATATTCCCCGGCCCTGGCCAAACCCTTCACGCCCCATTCCCCTCTCCATGCTAAAACTAGAACTCATCATCTCAGAAACACCAGTGAGCTCAGGCAAAGCAATCGACGCGTTATTATTATTTACGGAAATACGAGTCGCTCCCTGAATTTTCCTCGGAATATTTTTGATGGTGTAAGCCTGGGTGGCGCTCGCTGGTTTGGATGAACCACTGGCCGTGACAAATAAATCAGGGTCTTGGTGGGGCTTCACGGCGATGGGCGAAGCCAAGACAATCCAACATGCTAAGCCTAATAAAATTCCATGCACGCCCAGTGAGGTCAGAAAGCCTTTCCAATTCTGTGGTGATTTTCGCTGACGAATGGTGGCATGCGACATGCATCACCATTCAACGGCCCACAGCCAACCGACAAGATTAGCGTACTAGGCACATTGACCTAATACCTTCTTACTATCGAGTTGTGCTAGCAGGTGTGCTTACCGAACTCTTTTTAATTTCTGTCGGCTCTTCGTCGGTAACCGCTGGTGGATTTCCTCCCGTTCTTAACCATTCCACCATTTTACTTTGGCCACCCGAAGACTTTACACATTTTTCAAAAATAGCCTGAGGCTCAGTTTCCGTTGAAAATAAATAGAGTCGTGGTCCCTTGCCTGAATTCGCTTCGCCGAATACCTTCAGCCATTCCTTTTCCCATCCCTTCTCTTGTTCCGTACGGTCATCGGTAGGATGCTTAGCTCTAACGCCATCGGCATAAACAGTTTCAAACTTATCGCTGCCATAATAGTATTTCGATCCGCCATTTTTATCCTTTTCGCGATACTGCGTTACCCCGTCTTGGAAGTCTGAGAAAATAATCAAGGCGTCGTATTCTCTCTGATTCTTCATAATATCAACCCACGCGCCCACGCATCCCGTCTGGAAACTCTTATCGTGTTCTCTAAAAATACTTTTACCTTTGGTGGTTAATTTTTCTATGTCGGTATTTTTCGCACCGCCTTTTGTTTTATCGCTATAAGTGCCTTTATATTTACTCCCACCCATAACCACATTACCAATTGTATTAGTCCAAATTCCACTATACATAAAGACATCAGCGTCAGGGAATTGTTTACGAATTTCACTCTCCACTCGGTCTAAATAACGGGCCATAGATTTCGAAGAATCCATAAACACTGCCACTTTGGTGGCTTGGATTTTGGCACCCATCACGGGTTTAAATTTTCCAATCATATTTTTGCCATTACCAACGCCGATACCTTGGCCTGAGCCTATACCACCACCTGAGCCTCCGCCGAATCCCTTAGAAGAACCACCCATGGTTGCGCCGGAAACCATGGACGACGTCGACACATTGGGAATATCAGGTAACGAAATAGAAGCGTTCGGATTTTTAGAAGTGAGGCGTGGTGTGCTCTTCGCCAACGACTTCATATTTTTCTGCTGCAGGCGGTGCTGATAAATTTTTGCGCGATCGCCGTCGTTACCACCACCCGCACCGGTCGCAAATTGGGTCGGCTCGCGCTTCGTGGAATCGGTCCAGGTTGAAACTACCCAGAACACCGCGACGACGATTAAGAAAAAGTGAATCATTAACGAAACCATCAAACCACCACCGCCGAGGCGCGCCCAGAAGCCCTGCTTTTGACGAACAGTCGCTTGCTCGCCTTGTGCATCGATAGCATCATCAACTTCTGACGAGGGAGGATTGGGAGGGGTGTCTGACATAACAGGGAGCAGCTATGAACATCAATTTTCACAACGAAAGTTCCAATCCCAATTAACACCCCAGTTGGGTTGGCACAAATCTGTAACAATCGCCATTTATAGATTGATCAAATTACCTTAAAAGGATCCAAGCAGAAATGGCTTGCGACTAGTCCATTTAGGCTTTCTGTTGCACCTCCCACTTATTGCAGGGTGGAGCAGCCCGGTTAGCTCGTCAGGCTCATAACCTGAAGGTCGTAGGTTCAAATCCTACCCCTGCACCCAATTTTAAAGTCCTATAAATCAATAGGAGGTGGCTGTGAGAATATCTGGAAAATTCTTGCAAAAGCCCATAAATCGCTAAACTCTTAGTTATAAATTTGTCCTACGGGGCAATGGGGTAAGTAAGTTAAAATAGTAATAAAAAGCCGGCATACGTAGGGGTACGTATGCCGGCTCCTTTTTTGGGCAATGAGTTCAGGCCCTAATTTTATCCACCAGTCATCTTCGTGATCAGCGCAATGAGCGGCAGGAACATCGCAAGAACGATGGCACCGACCACCACCGCGAGGAACACGATCAGTACTGGTTCAATAATCGAAGTGAGCGCGGTCACCGCGTTATCCACTTCTTCGTCATAAATATCGGCTACGCGATTTAACATCTCGGGTAGCTGACCCGTTTCTTCGCCGACTTGAATCATCGAAGTAACCATTTGGGGAAACACTCCGGTTTGTTCGAGAGGAATGGAAAGCGGTTCACCATCACGCACGCGATCGTGGACGCGCTCTAACGAATTAGCGATGACGACGTTGTCTAAGGTATCACGTGTAATATTAATGGCTTGGAGAATGGGAACACCTGAAGCCATCAAAGTTCCGAAGGTACGAGCAAAGCGCGAAACGGAAACAATTTGGACGAAGCCACCGATCTTAGGTAACTTGAAAATAATACGATCGAAAAGTTCCTTACCTTTAGTCGACGATAGCCAAAGTTTCATGCCGTAGTAGATACCGAAAATAACGAAGGGCGTTACATACCAGTAATCCGTTAGTGCGGTAGAAATACCGACCACCAACTGGGTTAGAGGGGGTAAAGCCAACTTCTGACTGCTCAAAAGTTTTTGGAACGAGGGAACGACTTTAACCATCAGAATATAAACGATGACGACAGCCACAGAAACCACGACGCCTGGATAAACCATCGCAGATTTAACTTTCTTCTGAATGCGTTGAGCTTTTTCACGGAACTTTGCCAGACGATCTAATACTTTATCAAGCACCCCACCAGCCTCCCCCGCCTTCACCATGTTAATAAAGAGACGATCAAAAACTTTTGGGTGCGCGGCAAGCGCTTCGGATAAATTATTACCTTGGGAAACACTTTCCGCAATCAAACCTAACACCTCTTTGAAGTGAGGATTACGTTCTTGTTTGTGAATGAGTTCAAGTGCACGCAATAAAGGTAAGCCAGCCACGATCAGAGTCGCCAACTGACGGGTCATCGTGGTGACGTCTTCCGCAGAAACTTTTGAGCCAAAACTAAAAGATTTCTTGGCGGGGGCGGCCGCAGTAACGGGTTTGGCAGCACCCGTATCACCCACCAGGGAAGTGACCATGAGGCCACGAGCCATTAATTTCTGACGAGCTTGTTCGTCGTTCGGCGCTTCGATTTTACCGGTGGTTTGCGCACCATTACGATCAATAGCGTTGTACTTATATTCAGGCATGGGAGTGGTTGTGGACAAAGATTAGGTGTATTTCAGAACTTCTTCAATAGTAGTTAAACCATCGAAAATGCAGCGTAAACCGTCATCGCGCAAGGGACGCATACCGACTTCGATGGCCTTTTGCTTCAGTACTAGAGTCGGAGAGCGCTGTGTGATGAGAGTACGAATCGAGTCCGAAATGGTCATTAACTCAAAGAGACCTTGGCGACCTTTATAACCAGAGCGGTTACAATCCGGACAACCTTTACCGAAGTAGAATTTCTTGTTGGCGATTTCGAGAGCGTCGACGTCGAGCATGCTAATGACTTCTTTGTCTGGCTCGTAAGCGGTGCGACAGGTTTTGCAAATGCGGCGCAGTAATCTCTGAGCTAAGATTCCTTCGATGGACGCAGAAATTAAGAATGGCTCGAGGCCCATATCAATGAGTCGAGTCACCGCACCTGGAGCGTCATTGGTGTGGAGTGTAGATAAAACCACGTGACCAGTGAGCGATGCTTGCACGGCAATCTGCGCAGTCTCGATATCGCGAATTTCTCCCACCATGATGGTATCAGGATCTTGACGAAGGAACGAACGAAGCGCGGCGGCGAAAGTTAGGCCGACTTGATGATTAATCGGAACCTGCATGATCCCTTCGACTTCGTATTCGACCGGATCTTCTGCGGTAAGAATTTTTACGTCCTCCGTGTTTACTTCACGTAACGCAGAATAAAGTGTGGTGGTTTTACCCGAACCGGTAGGACCAGTAACAATAAAGATACCATTAGGTTTGTTCACCATCGCGCGAATGCCCTCTTTGATATCTTCCTGCATCGACAGCGCATCGAGGCTCAGATTGACGACCGTCTTATCGAGAATACGCAACACGACCGACTCACCAAATTGGGTTGGCAGAGTCGAAACACGAAGATCGATTTGGCGGCCGCTAATCGTGGTTTTAATCCGTCCATCTTGTGGAATTCTTCGCTCAGCAATATTGAGTGCGGATAAAACTTTCACCCGAGCAGTCACTGCATTGGCTAAATTCTTAGGCGGTGGAGCCATCTCGTAGAGCGAGCCGTCGATACGGTAACGAATACGGAATTGGTCTTCAAAAGGTTCGAAGTGAATATCGGACGCTTTGGCTTTCACGGCTTCTTGGAGAACTAAATCAACGAAGCGAATAATCGGTGCCTGGCTGGCGGCATTGGCGACATCATCATCGGCCACCGCAGCAGTATCAATTTGGTCAAACTCACCCAACAAGTCATCCATCGATGAAGCGGAAGGCTCACCATAAACACGGATGACAGCCGCATCGACCATATCCGGATCAGCGACGGCTAACTCAATATTTTCGCGCTTCAGGATAAAAGTCAGTTCATTAACAATGGCTGAGTTGAAAGGATCTTTCGCAACGAGGGTTAATTTACCGGCTTCATCAGCCACGGGAACTACCGCGTACTTGTGGGCTTGGGCTGGTTTGAGAACTTTAGAGATATCATCCTGATCCGTTGTTGGAATAGCTGAATAAAATTGTACGCCTAAGTGATCCGCAATCGCTTGGAGTAAAGACGGACGATCGGCGAGGTTAGCGTCGACCAAGCTATCGGCGAAAGATTTTCCGGTGGTCGCGTGGGACTCCCATATTTCATCTGCTTGCGTTTGATCAAGGAGCTTTCCCTCGATGGCAATGTCGCGCATGATATCGCTGTGATCTTCAAACATGGTAAATCGTAAGTTTAAATTTTAGTTTTAGGGTTAAGACGCGAACGTACCATTTCGCTGTCTTGGCAATAAGTCATCACCTCGTCTTCACTGATTTTACCCTGATTAAACAGAGCTAATAAATCAGCATCGAGCGTGCGCATGCCGCGACCGCCGCCCGTTTCGATGTCGGAGGTAATTTGGAAAGTTTTATTTTCGCGAATTTTCGTGGCAATACCATCCGTACGTACCATGATTTCGTAAGCGGCCACACTTTTATCATCCACGGTGCGCGGTAAGCACTGTGAAATAATCGCAATGATTGAGGAAGAAAGCTGCACGCGAATCTGATCACGTGCGCCCGCAGGAAACGCATCTAAGATACGATCTACCGTCCGCGCTGCACCGGTGGTATGGAGTGTCGCGAAAACAAGGTGACCCGTTTCAGCGGCGGTGATGGCGGCTTCAATGGTTTCCAAGTCACGCATTTCACCGATAAGAATTACATCAGGATCCTGCCGCAGAGACGCCCGTACGCCTTCGGCAAACGAGGGAACGTCACTATGCACTTCGCGCTGGGTAACCACACAACCTTTGTGGGTATGGAAATATTCAATCGGATCTTCGATGGTTACAATGTGTCCATCGATATTGTCGTTAATCCAATTCACCATCGAGGCGAGTGTGGTGGATTTACCTGAACCCGTCGGGCCAGTTACTAAAATCAAACCACGTGGGCGACGGAGTAAGTCTTTTACAATCGGCGGCAGACGTAAGTCTTCGAGCGTGTAAATATCTGCAGGAATTAAACGGAAAACAATTCCTAACTCTCCCTTCGCACGGTGGACATTAACGCGTAACCGAGCTTTGCCTCGGAAAGACATACCAAAATCGCAACCACCCTCTTGTTTCAGTCGGTCGACATGCACCGCAGGAATAATGGAGTTAACAATATTTTTAGTATCTTCAGAGGTTAGGGCTGAACCTTCGACCGAAATCACACTTCCACTCACGCGCAAACAAGGCGCACGACCCACGTGCAAATGGAGATCGGAGGCCCCATTTTCAATCATGGCTTCCAGCAGTTGGTTAAGATCGTAGGCCATTTTTATTAGTTATATAACGTCGTCCGCGACGGTGGCGCCCATGACTTCTTCGATAGTGGTCATACCTGAAGCGACCTTACGTTGGCCGTCTTCGCGCATCGTACGCATGCCCGCTTCGCGGGCTTTGCGACGGAGTGCGACAAGAGTGGAACCTCCGTAAATCATTTCTTGGACTTCTTCAGTGATAACAAAAAGTTCGAAGACGCCACGACGGCCTTTGTAGCCGCGTTCATTACATTTTGGACAGCCCGCACCCTTCATCGGCGTGGCTCCCGCAATATCCTGTTCGGACATACCAATCGTATAAAGTTCTTTCGCCGTGGGTTTGTAAGGTTGAGCGCAGGCTTGGCAGACGCGACGCACAAGACGTTGGGCGAGCGCTCCACGCAACGCGGCCGAAACTAAGAAAGGTTTCACGCCGATATCGACGAGACGAGTCACCGCACTGACGGAATCATTAGTGTGCAGGGTTGAGAACACCATGTGACCAGTAAGCGCGGCGTTAATCGAAATTTCAGCGGTTTCTAAATCTCGAATTTCACCGATCATCACGATGTTGGGTGCCTGACGTAACATCGCACGAAGGGCGGCGGCGAAAGTCATTCCCACATCACGTTTTACTTGGACCTGATTGATTCCAGCCATCTGATACTCAACGGGATCTTCAACGGTAATAATTTTACGGTCGGGCTTATTAATATAATTCAGCGCTGAATAAAGGGTGGTCGATTTACCAGAACCGGTTGGACCCGTCACGAGGAACACGCCATCGGAACCGGAAATAAGACCTTGGAATTTAGCTTGGTCATCCGCGAAGAATCCTAATTCAGGAAGACCCAATTTCAGTCCTTCTTTATCGAGAATACGCATGACGATTGATTCGCCATAAACGGTTGGTAAAACGGATACACGTAAGTCGATATCACGTCCACCCGTCCGAGCCTGAATACGTCCATCTTGCGGAATACGTTTTTCCGCGAGTGACACTTCGGCCATTAATTTAAGGCGCGAAATGACGGAAGCTTGTAAGCGCTTGGGTGGGCCTTTCATTTCTTGGAGCACACCATCGATACGGAAACGAACACGGAATCTTTTTTCTAAAGGTTCTAAGTGAATATCTGAAGCCTTCCGACGAATCGCATCCACAATCAGAGAATTCACATAGCGAATAATCGGAGCGTCATCTTCTTTGACTTCGCCTCCTTGAGGAAGATCGACCGACATACCATCTTCACTCTTACCAAAAACATCCTCGTACGATACATTCACCGCGCCTCCACTATAACAGCGATTGATCGCGGCCTTCAGTTCATCAGGCGGTGCGAGTTTTGGATTTAAAGTAAGTTTTAAGACACGCGAAAGTGAATCGAGTGTTTCGGTATCGAGCGGATCCGAAATCGCAACGAGCAGCTCAACGCCATCCATTTGCAGTGGTAAAATATTATGACGCTCGGCCTGCTCGCGACTAATCAGTTTGAGCAATTCTTCGGCCGGTGAAACTTGGGCCAGGTCGACCACTTCCATGTCGAATTCCTTGCCCAGCGCTTTGCAGATAACCGCCCAAGTAACCTTACCGGTCTCAACTAATTTCGCGATCGCTAGGGTATCGGGATTCTGGCCATCAGGGATAGCACCAAGCGCCTCGCGGGCCTCGGATACTAGAGCAGAGGACACCAGTCCCTTGTCTTGTATGAATTGAATGACGAAATCGTCGGCGGTCGTCACAGGGTATGGGTTCCTAAATGGGGTTGGGGGGTATTGAACCTGGCTCTCGGTAAGAAGAAACAGGGAAATCGGAAAGTAAATCTACCCACCCCATCGGCAATCGCAAACTATCCAGAAATCAGCCAATTCTTAGCCTTTTAATATCTGCACACATTTATCCACTTCAGACTTCAGAAACTCTAGGCTGCCATCATTCCAAATCATGTAATTAGACTTCTTAACCTTCTCACTGATAGGCATTTGCGAATTTATACGCTTCTGGGCCTCAGCTCGACTTAACCCCCGGGATTCCAAGCGATGTAATCTGATTTCATCTGAAGACGCGACGCACACCGTCGCGACCAATCCTTGAGTGAGGCCCAACTCGAATAAAAGTGGGATTTCTAGAATGTACGACTTAGATGAATCGGCCATCGCCTCTTGGCGCAGGGCGGCAATGCGAGGGTGGATGACGGATTCCAAAAAACTTTTCTCCTTCGAATCAGAAAATACTTTTTTACCAATCCACTCTCGATCTGCTGTACCATCATTCTGAATACAGGCCGAACCCCAGCGAGATTTTAATTGGGAAAGAATACCCGATTCGTTCAACGCTTGGTGAGCCAAGACATCGGAATCAATCACGACAAAACCATGAGACTTAAAAAAGCCGGCGGCCGTGGATTTTCCACAACCGATGCCGCCAGTGAGTCCGATGACCATAGCAGAGTTCTAAGCCTTAAAACCTTCGAGGGCAAACCTCAAGCAGGGGTCGGCGTGGCTTGGGAGCCCGGCTCTGGTGGGGGACCATCAGGGCTCGGCTCGCGAACTAAGTTTGGTACAGGTGATCCCACAATCGGGGTCTGCATCGAACCCGTCTTAAGAATTTCCATCACATGAACGCCATCTAAAGTCTCATGCTCGAGTAAAGCTTCGGCAATCTTGCGGTGGGCATCCGCGTGCTCGGCAATGATTTTTTCGGCGCGGGCATATTGTTCGCTCACGATTTTCGCAACAGCATCGTCGATGCGACGAGCCGTCTCATCGCTGTGCGATTGCGTGCGAGAAATTTCGCGACCCAAGAAAACGGTGTCAGAATTTTCGTTATAAGAAATAGGACCGAGCTCACTCATACCCCAATCGCAGACCATTTGACGGGCCATGCGGGTGGCTTGTTTGATATCCGAGGAAGCACCATTCGACACATCGCCAGTGACTACTTTTTCTCCCACGCGACCAGCCATCGCCGTACAAATATAAGTTAGCAAACGGGCTTTAGAATATCCGAGAATATCTTTCTTCGGAAGGAACATGGCCATACCTAGGGCACGACCACGAGGAAGAATCGTTACTTTGTGAATGGGCATCATGCCATCATCGACGACGGCCTGAACAATCGCGTGACCCGCTTCGTGGTAGGCAGTACTGCGACGATCTTCTTCATCCATCGCACGACGACGCTCACGACCATAGGCAATTTTATCGCGGGCTTCTTCGATGTCAGACATCTCAACCTTATCGCGATTGCGACGACCAGCATGCAGAGCACCTTCGTTTAATAAATTCGCTAAATCAGCACCCGACATTCCGGTGGTAATGCGAGCGATACGATTTAGATCAACCGAGGGAGCTAATTGGAAACGTTTAGCGTGAACGGCGAGAACGGCTTCACGGCCACGCAAGTCAGGTAAATCGACGAAAACTTGGCGATCAAAGCGACCTGGACGTAAGAGAGCTTGGTCGAGCACATCAGCGCGATTGGTCGCACCGATAACAATGACGCCAGCCTTACCGTCAAAGCCATCCATCTCCACGAGTAATGAGTTGAGCGTTTGTTCGCGTTCATCATTTCCGCCACCGACGCCGGCGCCACGTTGACGGCCAACCGCATCGATTTCATCAATAAATACAATACAAGGAGCGAGCTTGCGGGCTTGCTCAAAAGTGTCGCGAACGCGAGCGGCGCCCACGCCGACAAACATTTCAACGAAGTCAGAACCGCTGATACTTAAGAAAGGAACTTTCGCTTCTCCGGCAACGGCCCGAGCGAGCAGAGTCTTACCTGTTCCGGGAGGTCCAACCATTAAAATTCCTTTGGGAATAGACGCACCGATTTTAGTGAAGCGTTTGGGATCACGGAGAAAATCGACAATCTCTTTCACTTCTTCTTTGGCTTCATCACATCCGGCCACATCTTTAAAAGTAGTACCTTCATTTTCGTTGGCATTTAAACGAGCACGTGATTTGGCAAATTGCATCGCACCTTTGTTCGCATTACGTAAAAAGCGAAACATCATATACAGTACTAAACCCGAGATGAGCAAGGTCGGCAGAACATTATAAAGGAACATCGTTAACCCCGTCTGTTCTGGAACTTCCTTAAACGCGTCTTTGGCTACCGCACCACGCAGACCTTCAAATTCTTTTTCGGTTAAACGACCTTTGGCCTGGAACCTGGTCTTATCATCCGCGGCCGCACCTTTAACTTCTAATTCTCCAGTGACTTCGTACCAGCTATTCGAACCAGCGGTAGAGTCCGATTTAATCGAAAGGTTTTTCACCTTCTTCTCTTGGGCGAGAGAGAGGACTTCGGTCACACTCAACTTCTGAACGGTATTGGCGGGCGGAGCACTGTAGTTAACTAGCAGCGCAACTAGACCAATTAAAATGATCCATACGATTAAAGGCTTAGCTTTAATGCGGTTATTATCCTCGTTGTTGTCTTGGCTCATCGGGGGAAGGTTTAGATTAAGCAGGGGTTAAGCCAAGTCAATCGGAGAGCCCCTTTAACAGGTCCATTTAACCTGTATAATTCCGCCGGCGGATTAGAAGGAACCCAGATAATTTCTTGATTTAAAAGAACAACGGGAAGGTTTTCGCGTAACTCTGACGGCACTTTCCTGTTAATTAAAAGGTCGGACACCTTAGCTGTGCCACTCGAACCAAGAGGCTGATAGCGGTCCCCTTCCATTCTGCCCCTCCAGAAAATGGGGCCGACCGCCGCGGGCGACAAATAGACTTCTTTGGTGGGCGGAATGTCTCCCCGTGACAATTTTGCCCACAGGTTTTCATCCACGGTCACGATTTCTGCCAACAAACCCGTTTCGCCATCGAGCACTCCTAAGGTCAAACATCGCATTTGTGTTCCCAAAGGCGCCAAGGCTTCAGGCGTCAAAAAACATTTTCCGTTTTTGATTTTAACTAATTTTGAAAGTACCGACATCTGTATATCCGTGCCTGCGCATAAATGTTTTACTAAAAGTTCTAAGGAGGCGCCCTGCACGGCACCCAATCCGCACTCCTGCAGAAATTCATGGATGACGACATAGGCCAATGCTACGGGGCGATTTTTCAGAGCACTCACATCCAAAACTCCGTCCGCATTTTTCACGCATCCTAAATCCTTCGCCCAAGTTAATAACGCCGTGCGCGCCTGTTCAATAATATCTGCCGATTGAGCAAAGCCTTTCGTGTAATCAGGTCCTAAAGCTTCTTCAGCGTTCTGATTTAACCAACGACGAATCCGATTCCGCTTAACAATGGGCAGTTGGTTAGTGGCATCCTCGCGCCACGGGATGTCTGCGCGTTGCAGACCTTCTAAAATATCTTTCTTACCCAAACGAGCGGCAATCAAAGGACGGTATCGCAAATGCCCATCACGAAAATTCTGCAAAACGCGGGGTGCGGAAAGGCCCGTTAATCCAGCCCCGCGAGCCAGTCTCATTAATAATGTTTCAGCGACGTCATCAAGGTGATGTGCTGTACAAATAATATTAAAGTCGTGAAGTTTTCGCTGTTCGGCAAAAAAGGCATTTCGGGCTTCACGTAATGTCGCTTCGGAGGCCGGACCTTCTTCAGTTCGGCGACCGAGGTAACACGGAACGCCCAAGGAATGACAAACCTCCTTCACGAATAAGGCATCATGTGTAGACTCAATGCCACGTGCCGCGTGATCAAAGTGTAAGACCAATAAATTTGGGCGAATCGCCGGGTTCACCGAGAGTGCACACAATAAATAAATCGAGTCAGCCCCACCCGAAACTGCCACCGCAACTTTTTTACCTAAGAGTAAACTGGGCAGTGACAATTCCGGTAATTGTGACGCCGCGATTTTGATTTTTTGTAATGAGGCTAGAGCTGAAAACACTTTAGAATTTGATAGTTTCCTTGCCGTACCATCTCCGCAGGGCTTCCGGAACAACGACACTGCCATCGGGCTGTAAATTATTTTCGAGAATCGCCGCTAACACCCGAGGTAAGCCTAGAGCTGAACCATTTAAGGTGTGAACGTATTCTACTTTTCCATCTTTGGGACGATAGCGAATACCCGCACGACGCGCCTGGAAATCAGTGAAGTTAGAACAGCTGGAAACTTCTAACCAGCGCTTCTGACCGCCCGCCCAGACTTCGAGATCATATTGTTTGCTATGCGAGAAACCAATGTCACCCGCACAAATCAATAACACGCGATAAGGTAAATTGAGTTTTTGTAAAATACGCTCAGCATCACCGCGTAAGTTTTCTAATTCATTAAACGATTCACTGGGATGCGTCCATTTAACCAATTCCACTTTATCGAATTGGTGTAGGCGATTCAGGCCACGCACATGCGCACCCCAACTGCCCGCTTCACGACGGAAACAAGGCGTGTAACCTACCCGTTTTACGGGTAACGATGCTTCGTCTAAAATTTCGTCACGGAAAAAATTCGTCACGGGAACTTCGGCGGTCGGAATTAAATAAAAATCATCCGTCTGGGCGTGATACATTTGTCCTTCTTTATCAGGCAACTGACCAGTCGCCGTCGCACTCGCCGCATTCACCAATAAGGGAGCGTGCACTTCGGTGTATCCGACGGCATTGGCTTCCTCTAAAAAGAATTGAATCAACGCACGTACTAAACGCGCCATATCACCAATATAAAAAGGGAAACCTGCGCCGGCGACTTTGACGCCACGTTCGAAATCAATGGCTTTGGAAAACCAAGCGATATCCCAGTGGGGCTTGGCGGCGGGAGAAATTAATTGATCTACGTCACCCCAAGTAGAGTGAACTTTATTGTCATTTTCGGTACGACCTTCGGGCACCGAGTCATGAGGAATATTGGGGACCGTTAAGCTGACCTGTTTCCAAACTTCTTCCGCTTCGCTAACTTTCTTCTCTAATTCTTTAACTCGCGCTGAAGCCTCTTTCATCTCCGCCAACTTCGCTTGAAATTCAGGCGAGCCCTTGGGCATAGTAGCCATCTCTTTATTCGCTGCGTTTTGTAAAGCACGGGCGTTTTCAAATTCGGCAACAGCGTGACGGCGAACTTCGTCGGCGGCTAAGACGGCCTCGAGATCCACTTGAAATTTTTTACGAGCAATGCCTTTGCGGACAGTGTCGATTTGCTCACGAAATAACTTAGGGTCTAACATGATTAGACTTTGCTTAATTTACCCGCCCAAGGGCAACGGGGAAGTCACAAAAAAACTCGAAAAAGTTACCCTGACGGGGGTTAAGCACCCTTTTAACGTCGACTTGGTTTGGCCGAACTCGCCTCGCCACCCTTTTCGGCTGAGACCACGCCAGTCCGATCATAGGTAAAATTAAGCTCCGCCTGACCCAGTGTAATATCTTTAATCGCAGCCAGCATCGCATCGCGATTCAACTGTTTACCGGTTACCGTTAATTTCGGCTGAGCGGACAAAGCATAAACGGTGAGTGTATATTTTTTGACGCCGGGTCCTTTCGAATGCGGTGGCGCGTAAGCTAAATCGGGCCCCACACAGTTCGAACCATTCACGCCCACACCCTTCGTCGCTTTTACGAGGGAAGTTACGGTACTTGGAATATTATATAAAATCCAATACCAGCGGGCCGGGTCGCCTTCATGCGGAAAGTGATGCATAATCACGACAAAAGATTTCGTACCCGCAGGGGCGCCCTTCCACTCCAGCGGCGGACTAATACCCGCACCATCGCCGGTAAATTCCTTGGGAATACTTCCACCCTCCGTCATCACCGAACTCTTTAAAACAAAATCAGATTTGTTTTTCGAAGTCTCCGCGATGAGAACCGAAGAAAATATTACTAATATGAAGAAGTTTAAAAATGAGCGGTGCACTCTTTTAAAACCCCATAAAAATTAGAAAGTAGCAGACTTAGAAAACTTCAGTCGCGCTGAAAAAGCGCTTAATCTCAGCAGCGGCAGCTTCCGGGCTGTCCGAGGCGTGACAAACGTTGCGCATCATTTCCGTTCCAAAATCTCCGCGAATGGTACCTTTAGGAGCGACCTTTGAATTCGTGGGTCCGAGCAATTCACGCACGCGTGCGATCACGTTTTGACCGCTTAAAACTGCAATAATCACTGGACGGGAAGACATGAAAGTTTCGATCTCAGGATAAAAAGGCTTCTCCGCAACGTGCGCGTAGTGTTCGCGTAATTGACCAGGCGTGAGGCGGGCGAGTTTGCAGGCTTGAATATCAAATCCAGCAGCTTCAAAGCGCGCCAGCACAGTGCCATAATGGCGGTTCTCCATGCAATCGGGTTTTAAAATAATAAGGGTCTGCTCCATAGATTTAATTGGAGAGAGTTTGTTTAGACCGATTTGACAAGAGGAAAGGACTAAACCCTCTATTTAGGCTTTCAAAAGCAGGCAAATAGCCTGAACCGCAATCGCCCGGCCTTGGCCAATTGCGTCCATTCCTTCATTCGTCGTCGCCTTTACCCCGACTTGATCTTCGCCCACTTCTAAAAGTTCTGAAATGGATTTTTTGATTCCGGCAATGTGTTCAGAAATTTTTGGCTGTTCGGCGATGACGACCACGTCGATATTCCCCACGATCCATCCCAATTTTTTAATCTCCTCGAGGGCCTTTTTAACAATCAGGCCGGAATTGATATTTTTGATATTTGGATCGGTGTTCGGAAAATAATATCCGATATCGCGAAGTCCAGCTGCACCCAAAAGAGCGTCGGCGACCGCGTGCAGTAAAACATCGGCGTCGGAATGCCCATCGGGGCCCATGGTTGAAGGAATGGTGACCCCTCCCAGAATACAGGGACGGCCGGGGACGAGCGGATGAATGTCGTAACCGAGTCCAATACGATAGGGAGGTTGGGCTGACATAACCCTGTTTTAATGGATAATTTGGGAAAGGAAAGCCATTGCATAAAACCCTTGAAAGAAAGTTAACAAGTGGCAGAGTACGCCCTGTAAGTGTTAGGCGCGGTAGCCAAGTGGTAAGGCCGGGCTCTGCAAAAGCCCCATGCGTCGGTTCAATTCCGACCCGCGCCTCCAATTTAAAGTAACAAAAAAGGCGTCCACTGGACGCCTTTTTTAATCGGTGTGTCTTTGTATTATCGAACGGTCTTACTTAAGTTCTGCACGCCATTTACCTTTGAGTTCACGCGTAAGCGTAAGCCATTGAGGCGAATGAATCCCGTAGCGTCGTCTTGATTGTAAGCCTTCGTTGGATCGGCTTCCATCGTCGCGATATGTGGATTGTACAACGAGCGAGGACTCTTTCGACCTGCGACATAAGTACCACCTTTATAAAGTTTCACACGAACGGTACCAGTCACATTGCGCTGCGATTCGGTAATGAGTGCCTGTAACGCTAAGCGCTCAGGAGCATACCAAAAACCATTGTAAACTAAGGTCGCGTAACGCGGAACCAAGGAGTCGCGCAAGTGCATGACTTCGCGATCCATCGTTAAAGATTCGATCTGACGATGAGCGAAATGTAAGATGGTGCCACCGGGCGTTTCATAAACACCGCGACTCTTCATCCCAACGAAACGATTTTCTACCATGTCGACTCGGCCGACGCCATGACGTCCACCGATTTTATTCAGTGTGCGCATCACTCCGAGAGGATTCATCTTCTTACCGTTGACGGCGATACAATCACCTTGGCGGAATTCGAGTTCAACGTACTCTGATTTATTCGGAGCATCTTCAGGTGAAACGGAAAGTTTGAACATAGCCTTGTTCGCAGGAGCAAAAGCATCCATCCAAGGATCCTCTAAAATCCCAGCTTCATAAGAAATGTGAAGCAGATTTCGATCAGAGGAATAGGGCTTTTTCGCACTCGCCTCGACCGGAATTTTATTCTTCGAGCAATAAGCAATCATCTCAGCACGGCCGGGGAAATCGGTACGAAATTCTTCATTACGCCATGGCGCGATGATTTCTAAGTCAGGCGCTAAAGCCGCGCAGGTTAATTCAAAACGTACTTGGTCATTACCCTTACCGGTGGCACCGTGAGCAATGGCAGTCGCACCTTCTTTACGTGCAATCTCAACCATGCGCTTAGCAATGAGTGGACGGGCAATCGACGTACCGAGGTAGTATTGACCCTCGTAAATCGCACCCGCTTGCATCATCGGGAAAATAAAATCACGGGCGAACTCCTCTTGGAGGTCATCGATGTAAAGTTTGGATGCACCAGTCTTGAGCGCCTTTTGCTTCAAGCCCTTGAGCTCATCTTCTTGGCCGATGTCGGCGCAAAACGCGATCATCTCGGCGTTGTGCTTGTCCTTAATCCAAGAAAGGAGAACGGAGGTGTCGAGTCCGCCCGAATAGGCGAGGACGATTTTCTTTTTCTTACTCATGGTATTTTAAATAATAAATTAGCGGTGACGGGTTAAATGGGCGAGTATCGCTTTTTGGACGTGGAGACGATTTTCAGCTTGGTCAAAAATAATACTTTGCGGACTCGCTAAAACATCGGCGGTCACTTCTTCGCCCGGGTGAGCTGGCAAGCAGTGCATGAAGTAGGCGTCGGGTTTAGCCAAAGCCATCAACTTAGAATTCACTTGGTAAGGCTGCATGGTTTTAAGTCTTTCAGCTTTTTCAGCCTCCATGCCCATGCTCACCCAAACATCGGTGTAGACCATATCAGCACCTTTCACGGCGGCCGCAGCATCGGTGGTGAAAGTAAACGTTTCCTTCAGTCCATCTTTTTTGAGCTGTTGTTTAATTTCTGCAGTGGGCTCGTAGCCGGCTGGACCCGCCAACGCGATTTCCACACCGAGAGCAGCTCCGCCGAGAATAAATGAGTTCGCCATGTTACAGCCCGTGTCACCCAAGAAAGCAACCTTCCGTCCTTTTAGGGAACTCGCAAAATTTTCGGATTTTCCTTTGGACCAACGCTCGGCCAGTGTGAACATATCGGTCATGAACTGACAGGGGTGAAGAAAATCCGATAACGCATTCACCACGGGCATTGTTCCGCTTTGAGCAAAATCTTCTAAGAGTTTGTGTTCATGACACCGAATAACCATGCCGTGCAAATAACGTGATAAAACTTTGGCGGTATCCGCTACCGTTTCACCCCGCGAGATTTGCATGTCATCCGCATTCAACATGACGGGCTGTCCGCCAAGTTCGTGAACGCCAACCTGAAAAGAAACCCGTGTCCGGGTGCTCTTCTTAAAAAAAAGTAAACCCCATGACTGGTGGGCGAGATCCTGAGACTTAGCCTGACCCCTTTGCGATTTCAACAAAGCCGCCTGGGCAAAAATCGATTGGATTTCAGCCAAACTTAAATCGGTCTCTTTGAGGAAGTGACGCATGAGAGAAGGTGTTTAAATTATCTAGCGAAAGGATTTTGGACAGACGAAAATACGTGGAAATAATTGTTTTAAGCGACTTTCCACGTACTTAACACCCGGTCAAAAATTTCGATAGCCTCATTTAACTCGGCGACTGTCGCATTTAAGGGCGGCAACAACCGAATCGCAATCCCACTAGCTGGCACGGCCAACAATCCGGCTTCGCGTAGAGCAGCAACGACGGGAAGCGGATCAACATTCATACCCACACCCACCATATATCCTGCGCCCCGAATTTCTTTGATAATCGCTGGATACTTTTGTGCTAAGTTTTTTAAAGATTCATGCCAGGCAGGAGATTGGGCAGCCACCCGAGCAACGAGATTTTCACTTTCAATAATTTCGATCACCGAGAGGGCGGCGGCCGCTGCTAAAGCACCACCACCAAACGTGGTACCGTGCGAACCAGGCTGAAAAAGTTCATCATACGGTGGAGCCATCCAAATAGCACCAATGGGAAATCCGCCACCGAGACCCTTCGCCATAGCAATCGCGTCAGGTTTAATTCCTGAAAATTCATAGGCAAAGAATTTACCGGTCCGCCCAATACCGCACTGAATTTCATCAATCAGTAAGAGGACATTTCTTTCTTGGCAGATTTTTTGCAGTTGTTGTAGGAAAACGGGATCAGCGGGGAAAATGCCGCCCTCCCCTTGGATAGTTTCTAATAAAACTGCGGCGGTGTCGGTGGCACTAATAGCCTTATCCCAAGCAGCGATATCATTCAGTGGAGCCGAAGAAAAGCCTGTCAATAAAGGTCTAAAGCCTGATTGGATTTTTTCCTGAGGAGTGGCTGACATGCCCCCAAAGGTCCGGCCGTGAAAGGCTTTTTCGGCAACCACGACTCCAATACATTTTCCTTCAACACCGGATTTTTTCTTACCATGGAGCCTTGCGAGTTTTAAAAGTGCTTCATTAGCTTCAGCGCCGCTATTACAAAATAAAAATCTTCCGGGGCCACAATATTTAGAAAGTGATTCAACCAACTGAGCTTGGGGCTCATTCCGATAGAGATTGCTGACGTGAATTAATTTTTCAGCCTGCTCACTGATTCTTTTAACCATCACCGGATGAGCATGACCGACTGAGTTGACCGCAATGCCTGAAGCAAAATCCAAATAGGCCTTACCGTGTGCATCCCAGACCCGAGTACCCTTACCCTTCACCAAGGTAATGGCTTGAGTCGAATAATTTTTAGCCAAAAATTGGCTATAGAGTTTGGCAGACTCGTCGGTCGAATGGACAGAGTCGTGTGACATTATCCGTGAACAATCTCCGTGCCGATACCCTTATCGGTAAAGACTTCTAAGAGCAACGAATGGGGAACCCGACCATCAATAAAGTGGACTCTCCGCACGCCTTCTTTGAGTGCCTTAACTGCGCTATCCACTTTAGGAATCATTCCTCCAGCGATCACGCCCTTCTTTTTAAGCTCATCCACTTCGCCCACCTTTAAGGTAGTAATTAACGTCGAGGGATCTTTCGGATCAGCCAATAAACCTGGTACATCGCTCATGAAAATGAGCCTTCTGGCCCGCAGAGAATTGGCAATGGCTGCAGCGGCAACATCCGCGTTGGTGTTATAGGGTTGGTCATCTCCATCCAACGCCATCGGTGAAACGACCGGGAGAAATCCATCTGCTAAAGCTTTCTTAATTAATTTTGCTTTCACAAATTTAATATCACCCACGAAACCTATATCGATGGGATTACCAGCTTCATCAGTCCCTAAAAGTTTTTCGCATAAGTTAACGTGATTACCTGGCATGCCGAGAGGATTAGCACCCCGCGCCCGCAGTGAATCGCAGATCTGGCCGTTGATTTCTTTGTTCAAAGTATCTTCGACAATTTTTACAGTGGCCGCATCAGTCACCCGCATCCCGCCACGGAACTCAGATTTAATTCCGGCAGTTTCCATGGCCCGAGTAATCGCTTTGCCTCCGCCGTGAACAACGACGACTTGAATGCCGACAGCGGCTAAAAATGCAATGTCGGTAGCGACCCGGTCTCTGCCTTCAGGACTAGGATCATCCATAAAACTTCCGCCGTATTTGACCACGAAGGTGGAGCCACGGAATTTTTGGATATAAGGAAGTGCTTCAAGAAGAACTTCGGCTTTATGGATTGCAGGCGTACTCATCAGACAGATTTAAAAGTGAGGGTGGAAAGCCAACGGGCAATTGGAAAATAATCTTACTCGCTCTTGTTGTAGTTCACGTATCCGTCGGTGAGATCCGACGCCAGTAAACGGAAATGTGCCGAACCAAGGTTCAGGTTGATTCTGACCTTAAACTGCCGAGCTTTGACCACTTCCTTCCACTGAGGCTTATTTTCAGGAATCGGACGTCCACCCACCACGGCGGGCACGTCGTTATAATGGATGTCTAATTTAGCTTCATCTAAACCCGTCCGGGCGTAGCCAGCCGCATCCGCCAAACGTCCCCAGTTGGGGTCTTCACCAAACCAAGATGATTTAACGAGTAACGAATTGCCGATGGCCCGCGCAATCTTCTCGGCGTCTTCACGCGTGCGCGCACCTTGAACCTCGACCGAGACAACTTTCGTAATTTTTTCACCATCGCCGACAATTTTTTCCGCCAACGCAAAACAGATTTTATCTAAAGCAGCTTGGAAAAGTTTTTGCAAATCTGGATCTGCTTTTTCATCAACGACTACTTTGGAAACCCCTGAGGCCATTAGGATAACCGTATCGTTAGTCGACATATCACCATCGACACTCACGCAATTGAACGATTGTTGAGTCGCGGATAATAAAGATTTTTTCAGAGTGACGCCGTTCACCTCGGCATCGGTAGCCACAAAGGCCAACATCGTCGCCATGTTCGGCTCAATCATACCAGCACCTTTAGCAAAGCCTGCTAACGTTACCTTTTTACCCTGCCAGACAAATGAAGCGGTCGCTGTTTTTGGTCTGGTATCAGAAGTTAAAATAGATTCAGCCACTCTCCGACCTTCGGTCGCTTTATTCGATAAATTTTGGCTAGCGGTCTTTATACCTTGAGCGACTTTCGCCATGGGCAGTAACTCGCCAATTCTTCCCGTTGAACAAACGAGAAAAGCTTCACTGGGTGCGCCGACTGCTTTGGCGGAAAGTTCCGCCATCCGTTGAGCGTCAACATCGCCTTGTTGGGAAGTACAAGCGTTTGCGTTGCCACTGTTTGCGACGACGCCCCGAATTTTTCCCTTAGATAGTAATAAAATATTTTGTGAATACCGGACAGGTGCGGCTTTGACGTCGTTCGTCGTAAATACTCCGGCGGCATTGCAGGGTTGGTCAGCGACGATCAAAGAGAGATCGAGCCGATCCAAATTCTTATTTCTAATATCGCACCCTGCGGCGCCGACCCGGAAACCGGGGACGTCGGACAGACCTGCCGAATCATCAATAAAATCGATAGCCATAGTGATATGATAAATTAACGTAAGCCGGTGGTTTCATTCCAGCCCATCATCAGATTAAGAATTTGCACCGCCTGACCGCCCGCGCCTTTCAATAAGTTATCAATGACTGAAGTGATAATTAAATTTCCGGTCCGTTCATCGGCGACTACGGAAATCTCGATCTGGTTCGAATTTGCCACATGGGCGGTGTCTGGAAAATCACCTGATTTTAAAATCGAGATAAAAGGCTTATCGGCAAAAGCTTTTTGCCAGCATTTTTCGACTTGGGCGGCCGTGGCTCCATTGGCCGGAACGACAATCGTGGTCGAAATACCCCGATGCATCGGAGCGAGGTGTGGATTAAATTGTACGACAACCGCTTTACCCGCCGCGCCGCTGAGTTGTTCTTCGATTTCCGCGATGTGCCGGTGATTCGAAATACCGTAAGCTTTCATCGACCCATCCCGCTCGCAGAAAAGGTAATTTACATCGGCTTTTTTCCCAGCTCCCGACACGCCGCTGTAGGAATTAATAACACACCGACCAGGTTCGGGCTTAATTAAACCAGCCCGTAATAAAGGGATGACGGGGATTTGAATGCTCGTTGGGTAGCAACCAGGGCAAGCGATGAGCGAAATTTTCTTCCAACTATCATCGAGTTGTAATTCCGGAATTACATACTTTGCCTGCGAAGTGAGTTGGGGCGCGGGATGTTCGTGGCCGTAATATTTTTTATAAACCTGTAAATCCTTCAGCCGGAAATCGGCCGAGAGATCCAAAACCTTTTTTCCAGCAGCCACGAGTGGCTGGGCGTATTCCGTCGCCACCCCGTGAGGCAGAGCTAAAAACCAAACGCCGACCGCGGAAGCGGCGCACTCTTGAGGTGAGGATGCGGAGAAAACTAAATTCGCATTTACCCGGCCCCGCAGTCTGGGCAGTTCATCCACCACTTTTTTTCCAGCGAGGGACCGCGAGCAAACCATCGCGAGTTCGACGTTGGGGTGTTGGGCGAGGATACCAACGAGCTCTTCGCCTGTGTAGCCAGAGGCGCCAACGATGCCGACT